>JACCED010089794.1_pt1 | contig 24403 bp, 20 predicted proteins | sample 7455021 | NCBI WGS metagenome assembly JACCED01 (sample SAMN15323456, study PRJNA562643) | freshwater metagenome | isolation source: river surface water | place: USA:Blue River Watershed | collected 2017-08-19
AACTCTGGTATCCGTCCAGCGGTTAACGTTGGTCTATCGGTATCTCGAGTTGGTGGTGCTGCTCAGGTTAAGGCCATGAAAAAGGTTGCTGGTACACTAAGACTTGATCTTGCTCAGTTCCGCGAACTAGCAGCTTTTGCCCAGTTCGGTTCTGACCTTGATGAAGCCACTCAAAGACAGCTAAACCGTGGATCTCGTCTTGTTGAACTATTAAAGCAAGGCCAATATTCACCTATGGATGTTATTGATCAATCAGTTTCAATTTTTGCTGCAACAAAAGGTTATTTCGATTCAATCCCTGTAAATAAAATTCAGCAGGTTGAAAAAGACTTACTTGCGGTTCTTAACTCTCGTCACTCAGATATGATGAATGCCATGAGAAAAGAAATGCAGATGTCTGCAGAAAATGAAGCGAAACTTGTTGAGATCATCAAGAATTTCGTTGTTAGCTACAAGGCTTAATTTTAAGGATTAAAGACCATGGCAAATATTAAAGACCTCAAGAAAAAGATCAAAAGTACCAAGGGTACTTTTAAGATCACAAAGGCCATGAAGCTTGTTTCAGCGTCAAAGCTAAACAAAGCTCAGGTTCGTATCTTAGGTCTTCGTCCTTATTCAACTGAGCTAGAGGAAACAGTGAGAACTGTTTCTGCCTTAGCTACGGACTACACAAATGATTACTTCACTCCGAAGGAAAATAATAAAGCGGTAGTTCTCGTGATTTCATCTGATAAAGGTCTTTGCGGTGGATATAATTCATCTCTCGCAAAAACAGTTAGACGATTCACGGCTGAAAACCAGGATGAAGATCTGAAGTTCTTCTATATTGGAAAAAAAGTACGCGACCTTATTCAAAAAGAGGTTAACTCTGGTAAGACGTTTACTTTTGCTAAAGCAGATCCAACTTACGAAGAAGTGAGAAAAATTGCTGATGAACTGGGTGCCATGTTTGTTACTGGTGAAGTAGGAAAAGTTTATGTTGCCTACAACTCATTTATTTCAGCAATTGCTTTTGATTCTAAAGTAAGACAACTTCTTCCAATGCAGGTTTCTTCATCTGCAAAAGAAGAAATCAAATCTCGTTACCCATATGATTTTAAATATGAGCCAAGCGCAGAGCAAATTTTGGATACTCTAGTACCTGAAGTTTATCTCACAACGGTTTATACATGTGTTCTAGATGCGATAGCTTCTGAGCACGGATCTCGTATGAACGCGATGGAAAATGCTTCGAAGAATTGTAAAGAAATGATTAAAAAGTTATCACTAAAAATGAATAAGATGAGACAGGCCCGAATTACAACGGAATTAATTGAAGTTGTTTCTGGTGCTGAATCTCTCAACGGTTAAGGAGCCATTCAAATGGAAAATACAGGCGTAATTCGTCAGGTGTTGGGACCAGTAATCGACGTTGAGTTTTCAAATGGAAAACTTCCAGCGCTTTATAACGCTCTCAAAATCACAAACAAGACAATGCCGGGCGGAGAAGGAAATCTAACGGTAGAAGTAGCATCGCACCTTGGTAACAACATGGTTCGTTGTATCGCTATGGACGCGACTGAAGGTTTAGCTCGCGGACAAGAAGTTAAAGATACAGGAGCACCTATTCAAGCTCCGGTTGGCCGTGAATGTCTTGGCCGTATCATCAATGTTATTGGTGAAGCGGTAGATGAAGCTGGTCCTCTTAATAATAAAAAGAGTTACCCAATTCACCGTGAAGCTCCAAAATTTGCCAATCAATCCACAAAGAAAGAGCCATTCTTTACAGGTATTAAAGTTATCGATCTTCTAGCTCCTTATCTTAAGGGTGGTAAGATCGGTCTCTTCGGTGGTGCAGGAGTTGGTAAGACAGTTCTTATTATGGAACTTATTAACAACATCGCTACTCAGCACGGGGGATTCTCTGTTTTTGCTGGAGTGGGAGAGCGTACTCGTGAGGGTAACGATCTTTGGCACGAAATGAAGGACTCTGGAGTTCTTTCTAAAACGGCTCTTTGTTATGGTCAGATGAATGAGCCACCTGGGGCACGTGCTCGTGTTGCTCTAACTGGTCTATCACTTGCTGAATATTTCCGTGATGAAGAAAAACAAGACGTTCTTTTCTTCGTAGATAACATCTTCCGTTTTACTCAAGCTGGTTCAGAAGTGTCGGCCCTTCTTGGTCGTATTCCATCAGCTGTGGGATATCAGCCAACTCTTGGTACTGAAATGGGAGCCATGCAAGAGCGAATTACATCAACAAAAGATGGTTCAATTACATCAATCCAAGCTGTTTACGTTCCTGCGGATGACTATACAGATCCAGCTCCAGCGACAACGTTTGCTCACTTGGATGCGACGACAGAACTTTCTCGTCAGATTGCAGAGCTTGGAATTTATCCAGCTGTGGATCCACTTTCTTCATCTTCGACAATTCTCTCTTCAGAAATTATGGGAGAGGATCACTATACAACGGCACGTGCTGTTCAATCAGTTCTTCAGAAGTATAAAGAACTTCAAGATATTATCGCCATCCTTGGTATGGATGAATTATCTGAAGATGATAAGAAGCTTGTGGCGCGTGCTCGTAAGATCCAGAAGTTCTTGTCTCAGCCATTCTTTGTTGCTGAGCAGTTCACTGGTATCCCAGGGCAATTTGTAAAAATCGAAGATACCATTAAAGGCTTTAAAGCGATTCTTTCGGGTGAAGTTGATCACCTTCCAGAGCAAGCTTTCTACCTTGTTGGTGGAATTGATATGGTTCATGAAAAAGCGAAAAAACTTTCTGAAGGGAAGTAATTATGGCATCGGCCTTTAAACTCAATCTCTTCACCCCAAAGGGTGTTGTGATTAAAGATCTTGAGTGTAATGATATTGTAATTCCAACAATCCGTGGGGAGATTAACATTCTCCCCGACCATACTCATATCCTCACTGAATTATCGACAGGAATTATGACGGCGAAAACCACGATGGGTCCACGTCATTTTTCTGTGACGGCGGGGTTGTGTCGGGTCCTAAAGGATACTGTGACAATTCTATCGTTCACATCAGAGCGTGCTGAAGACATCGATATAGAAAGAGCTAAATCGGCCAAGTCAAAGGCCATGGACCGACTTTCAGGTAAAGAAAATTTAACTGATGTCGATCTCATCAAGTTTAGAAGAAAGCTTGAAAGAGCAGAATTGAGACTTCGTCTTGCAAATTTAAAGTAAACGAAACCCCGCCTTGAGCGGGGTTTTTTTATTAAAGCGTCTAAATAGTCACGAGTATTCAAGAAAATTGGTCCTATGGATTTGGTGAATATCCATAAAATGAATCGAAGATCTGATTTTAAATTCTAATTAATAAAAACTCACCTAGAATAATTGTATATGTCTTCAATGCTAACACGGATGTTTGCATCATTAACGCTTTGTTTGTACCTCGCTGTGGGCTGGGTTGGCATGCGTATCGTTTTTCCGGAGACAACGTCCCTTGAATTTTCAACCGCTCACCTTTCTGTCTTCTCAGACTATAGTTTAAAACCAATCGAATCAGAGGTCTTAGAAAGTCCTCAGATGGTTTTTCAAGATGTGAAATTTCTGAAGGTGAAACCAGTTATTGCGAAAAAAATAAGTTTAACTAAAGAAAAAATCACCGTTAAAATAGCGCCAGTTACCTTTCATTATAAAGAGGTTCTTCCACACGAGCTTCCTTTCAGTGAGCCTGTCTCACTTGCGCCAGTGTATAAAACAGAAGAGCTTACATCGAATCTACTAGCTAGCTACAAAGACTTTAAAGTTGAAATGATAGCTGAGACTCCTGCCGTCGTGGATGAGGTTCAGACTAAAATGGCGGCTACGGATTCTGCCCCGGAATTTTTTGAATACTCAAATGAGACGGAACAGAAAACAGAACCAACAAAAACAAATGAAGAAATGAAAGCTGAAACTCAGGAAATAGAAACGAAGAAAATCGCGACGACTTCACCTGATACCAGTCATGAAGAAGTCGAGCTTCAAGACCTTATTGCCTTTGACTACTCAAAAGCTGAAAATGACCTCAAAGAAAAAACGATTCCAACCATGTCCATGGTGACTACTCAAAATGATGGCCCTAAAGATGAATCTTCTCTTCTAGATGCAGGTCCTTCTGCAAATAAGAAAAAAGAATTTAAATCACTTCCCATGAAAGATCTGAGTAGTCAGAAAAAGACTCTCGTAAGTGATTTTATAAAATACCCTATATTTAAAAACAATGTGAGTATTCAAATTGTCGGAACAGATTTAAAAACAACAACCAGTGAAGTGGGTTTCGAAGTTCGTCCTCAGGATGACCTAAGTGAGTCACATTTCGACTACAATAATGGTGTCATTAATATCCAAACTAATCTTTCTGAACCCAAAATGACGAGATCGGTAGCGATCCTTAAAAGGGGATTTGCACCAACGAATAGTGAAATCATTCTTGAAGAGGGTGCTTCGGAAGTCACAATCCCTCTTCTTAATGAAGAAACTTTTAATGAGCTTATTGCTCCTTATGAAGCCAGAGGGCCAATCGGTGCCGTCCTTGTAGAATTAGATGATGAAACTGAAACAGCAACACTAGATGTACCTTATTCAAAAGTCATTAAGTTAAATGAAAAAATGCAAGTGGTTGAAGGCGATCAATTCTCATACCAAATGTTTATCGGTGTAAAGGTTGGTAATGCACTTCTCAGCTATCGACTCAATAAAGGGCAAGAAACCTCAAAAATTATTCACATCCATGAAAGAGAAGTTACTTTTGAGTCAAATTTTTATGAAAAGCTCACAAGTGAAAATCTAAATATATTTGAAGAGGATGTACTTAGTAAGGATAAGACGCCTCTTGTGACCTCGGCTGAAAATATCAAGCAATTTGCTACAAACAAAACGTCCAAGAAAATTAATGACCATACATACAGAGTTTCATTTGATCAAATACAGCTTGGAAGCAGAAAATATTTAGAGTTGAATCATCTTGATGAACCAATCTTTGTGGGCTTTAAAGATGTCACCTCAATAAATGTTCCTTCTGAAAGTTTTATCAGAAATATTCTCAGTAAAACCGAAAAAGCTGGAATGGGGAATCGTTGCCTGATTCAGATCAATTTAAATAGAAAGGCAAAGAAAGTAGATATCGGCACGGAGTCGGCCGGTGATTCTCTTAGAACATATTCCCAGATTCTAGATTCTGACGGAAAATTTTATGACACTCTTGGACCAAAAAGTGAAAAAATTATTATCGTTGGTGAAAATCAAGAGAATGGGCCCGTGGTTTCTGACTCAAAGATCAATCTGAAAATTACCTATGAAGACAATAGCATCCAGTACTTTGGGAGCTATTGTTCATCAAATACTTATCTCGTTGAACAACTCTGACGAGCAAGAAGCTTGTGCCACTCTTTGGGCTTCTTTTTTAATAAATACTTTTCTGGTATTTCATAAAACTTTCCTCGCGGTAAGCTTGATTTTGCAGTAAGAATAAATCCTCTCGGAACACTGCTTTTATCATGTCCCGTGTGGTGATTGTGAAAGAAAATATCGTCGAGTTGATTACTATTTAAAACCGATTCTAGTTTAAATGAACACTTAGTTAAAAAGAATTTTAAACCACGATCAACATCATCGCGATCAAGATCATGGAGATGTTGAAAAAGCTCTTCTTTATAGGCAAGGGTGTGGGCAAGTGCCAAAAATTCACTATAAAAATTTTTAGAAGCAAACCCAAAATGCTTCGAATCACTATGCTTTATGACAACCTCTAAATCTACTTTCTTACCTGCGAGCTCTCGCCTTGTTTTAACAAGATGTTTTGTTCCGGAATTATAAGCAGTCACCGCCATGTCCCAGGATTTCATAATCATAAAATTTTCAGACATCAAAAAACCCGCCGCCACAGACGCAACTCCAACATTAAATCGATAATCAAAATGATGACTTCTCTTGGGGACGTAATAACTTGATATCAGTGGCATGAATTGCCAAATACCTAGTGCATTGACCTTTGACTGCGCCCTAGGATTAAAACTTGATTCAAGAAAAGGAATCGCAAGTAATTCTTTTGGTAATTTTCTCTTTGAAAAATAATCGCTCAAGAACTTTTGATACGGAAGTGATCTAATGATCCCGTCTCTTATAAAATCTTTTTGACCGGTTTGAGTTCTTAAATTGTCACGTAGGCCAGCAAAAAAACGGCGCCTCTCGTTTTTACTTTCTGGTAATTTGACCTTTGCATTTTGAAGAGTTCTAAAAATTTTTTGTGAAGAACTTGTATTTAAGGAAGGATTTTGTGCCAGAGAGTCGAGCTCTTTCTTTAGTTCCTTCATTTTTTCATCTGATAATTTACGCTGTAAAATATAAAGAGTATTTGCTGGTAGTTTCTTTGCCTTAAGTGAGGAAAAATCGAGCACCTTATAAATGAGGGAGAGGTTGTTTTTGTCGTGGATAACCACAGAGCTTGATTCAAATTGAGTATAAATTAAAAACCAGAAGTGCACGGTTGGGTAATAATAGGGTGTAATTCTAAATGTATCATCTACCCGATCATCTTTATCCATTAGATATGGCTTTAGCGCCTCAGTACTCATCCAAGGAAGTTCACGAACATCTGCTTCTTTATCTTTTGGAATCGGCTTTAGAGTAAGTTCTGTTCCAAAAAAAGGATCGGAAGATGTTATGAAAAAAATGGTTAAGATACAAAAAAGGATAAATAAAGCATATTTCATTTCGGACTCAAAACCTGCATCGTTCTTTTATACCCAGCTTCAACGGCATGAGCAGAAACTTTTGAATTAAGGGAAAAAGAATTTGCAAAAAATAATTTATAGTCATGATGATCTGGATAAATATCGATAAGCTTAACTTTTGGATTAATATTGAGTTTTCTCTGAAGAATCGCCATGATCTCTCTTCGGTGTGCCTGTGAAAACTTTTCCATTTTCATGTAATCATTAACAGTATCGATAATATCAATCGCTTTCGCTCTATCGGCACGAGAAGAAACAATCTTTTTTTGAATCATGAGATAAATGGACTGTATCGCAATAGGAGGAAGTCCATAATTGACCAGGGAGCCAACTTCGTCATGAAAATGATAAGGAGTATGGGTCCAAGAACTTATAATCACATCACAGCCGTTATCCTCTGCTACATGGGTGGATAGGGTTTCCCGAATCTCACCATCGATATAATAATCCACCTGATTGGTGTGGCGATTTTTTATAGGATAAGGGCAATAAAATGGGGGAACACTCATGCTGGCAGCTGCAGCGTAGGAAACATTGGTTCCTGTATAGTAAACAGAGGTCGAATCATGGGAGGGATTGGGATAATTGTACTTACTAAAAATAACTTTTCTAGAATGATCTAACTGAGTCGCCACAATAAATAAGTCAGCTGCAAAGTCCTCGAAGGCATCACTCTCAATCACATCATTAACAAGATAATTTCTAACTCCCTCTGTGGAAAACAATCCCGGTAGGGATACTACGGGTTTCAAAAGATTTCTCACCAACGAGGGAAGCCCATCAAGTGGATGGTAAAGATCGGGTCTCGGCGCCTTAAGGCCCGGCCGCTTTATATAAAACATGTCTTTGTAATTAATACCCCTAAGCTTTGAGCCTTTAATACCAAGGGTTGCCTGAATAACATCTTGAGGGGTGTAACCAGCGGCAAGGTAAACACAGATCATCGCACCCGCAGATGAGCCAACATAAGTTCCGATCTCGAGACTTTTCTGATTCAGCTCCTGGCCACTAGAGGAATTCTTATTACTTTTAAGGGAGAAACCAAGTTCTTCGAGGGCGAGGGTGACTCCTAAATGCCAGGCCGCCGCTTTTACCACACCACCCGATAGGACCAGTGCAATTTTTTTATTTTTTAATTCATTTAAATCAACCGACATCCACGCTCAACTTTGTAACTGTTTTTTGATTTTGCACATCTCTATCGGATTCTTTAACATTAAGATTAATGATAAAGGAGCCTAAATGAACACCAATGAAGGGGTTTGGCTGTCCATAAACGACTATTCTCGTTTTAAAGATGTCTCTATCTCAACGATTAGAAGGCATATTAAAAATAACATTTTGAAATACAAAGAAGAGAACGGAAAGTATTTTATTTATTTTCACTCTTCTCAAAAGATTCATCTTCGAGAAGAAGAAGAAATATTGAAATTAAAATTAGAGCTAGAACTTTTACGCAGACAATTAAAAGACGCAACGAATGAGAATAATGAATTAAGAATGCTTGTGAATCTCTATGAAGAAAAAGATAAAAATTTGTTCTCAGAACTTCCGCCTGAGTTACCACAATTCATATGAAATTCATTTTAATCCTTATTACATTCCTTGTTGGATCTCAACTTTGGGCACAGTCTTCCATGCGAAGATGCACTCTACTCCCAATTACGGACAGTGTGGGCGGAGCTATTGGTTTTAAGGTCTTTGAGCAAGTTGAAGAAGAATTAAAAAAAAGTAATTGGTGTACCTATATTTCAAACTCAAATCTCATAAGTGTATTCAGTCGCTATCGTGAAAATTTACCCCAATATTTAAAGTCAAAAGAAGTTCTTGTAACGGTGTCTGAAAAACTCAAGGTGGGGTCACTCATCCTTGTAAGTTTAAAAAATGAAATCAATGGTATTGATGCAGAAATAAAAATTTATGGTGAAAATGGAGAAGATCTCTATTTCTCTGAAAAAACGTCTCTTAAAACAGATGAAATCGATGTTGTCTCGGACGCCATCAATAATTGGCTTGAGGTCTATGCTAAAACCATTCCATATGATGCTAAAATTAATGGTGTCCTTGGGGACCAAATTACTCTCGATGTTGGAAAGGGCTACCCTATTAATATTGGACAGAAGTTTCTCGTTAAGAGACCAATTCAAACAAAAAAACATCCTCTCTTAAAGAAAATTGTAGACTGGGAAACATTGCTTCTTGCAGAAGGAAAAATTTTCAACATTTCTGATAATCAAGCCTTGGGAATTCTCAAGGCGTATAAGTCAGATAAAAAAGTCGTTGCCGGAGATTGGGTTCGTTTAGAAGAGTTTAAAGAAGAAGAAAAAGAAATAAATGAAGAAGAGAAAAAAGAGGATGAAACTCCAGGTACTCTAGGAATTCTTACAATGGCGCTTTTTGGATCTGCTTCAAGTGTCGATACAAAAACTCCCTCAGACTCAAATCGAATGAGCGGTAATATCTTTGGTGTCGATTTTAGGCTTGAGGGATGGATCACGAGAGAATACTTTGCAGCAATAGAAATCGAAAGGGCCCTTGGATCATTGAAAGAAACTTCTGGGAATCCGTCTAAATCCACAGTTAATGTAAATAATAGTACTTTTAAATTAACTGGTGGATATAAGTATCTTCCTATTGGATTCTTTTTTGGGCCCCAGATAGATATTTATACTGGTTATGTGAAACATACATTTGATCTCGATGTGTCTGAAACTGATGGATTTGGAAAAAATTCGATTTCTGGAATTGTGCTGGGTACAGCGGTCAATGTTCCTCTCAATAGAGAATACAGACTTGTGGCGCAGGCAGAATTTATTCCCCTACCAACATTTAGTGAGGAAGATAGCATTTATGGTTCCGCTGAAATGGCAACATCAATGGAGTTAGAAATCGGAGTAAAGTACCAATATGCGACTAGAATGACGATAGATGGAACGATTGAAACTCTATCAAATAAGGCACGGTTTAATGGAACTTATAAAGAAGTTTCGTATAAAGATAATCGCGTTAAGCTAGGGCTATCGTTTAATTTTTAGTAATAAAATGCTAAAAATAAAGAATGAATATCCACCGCATACAAGAATTAGAAAAACTCATTATTTATCATAAAGAAAGATATTATACAGGCCATGCTGAAATATCTGATGAGAAATATGATCAATTAGAGGAAGAGTTGAAAAAACTTGACCCTAAAAATCCCGTTCTACAAATTGTCGGCCTAAAACAAGTTCAAGTTTCCAATAAGGTTGAACATCAAAAAAAAATGCTCTCTCTTGAAAAGACGTATGATGAAAAAGAACTACAAAAATGGATAGATAAAAAAGAAGTTCTAAGCGTCTTTAAGATTGATGGTTCTAGTTGTTCACTCATTTATGAAGATGGTCATCTTGTTATGGCAAAAACGAGAGGAGATGGTCAATTTGGTGAAAACATAACGAACAAAGCGCTATTTATTCCTGATATACCAAAGTTTCTTGGAAGCAAAATAAACCTAGAAGTCAGGGGCGAAGTTTATTGTGTTGAGAAAAACTTTTTTTCACTATCTCAGGAGATGAAAAAGCTAGGCTTAGAGGCGCCAAGTTCTCAAAGAAATATTGTTGCTGGAATTCTAGGTAGAAAAGAGAATATTCAACTAGCAAGACATTTAAGTTTTCAGGCCTTCGATCTTTTGTCAGATGATAAATTTAAGCATGAGCATCAAAAATTAGACTATCTAAAAAATGCGGGCTTTGTGACTCCTGAATATGTTCTCCACAACGGTCTAAAAAGCGTGAATATAAAAATTTCAGAAGCCAAAGATTTCATGAGTTCTGGGAACTATTTAATAGATGGGCTTGTTTTTATCTACGATGATTTAAAGCTTCATACAGAATTAGGAGAAACCGGACACCACCCTCGCTATAAACTGGCCTTTAAATTTGCGGGAGAAACAAAAGTTGCGAAAATTAATCACATTGAGTGGGGAGTTTCAAGAAATGGTACTTTAACCCCGGTTGCTCTCATAGAACCCACGGAACTCTCTGGCGCGGTTATTGGAAGAGTGACTCTTCATAACTTCGGAATGGTTCAAAATTTTCAATTAAAGGCCGGAGATAAAATAGAAATTATTCGGTCGGGTGAAGTTATTCCGAAGTTTCTTGGCGTTGTAGAGAAATCCAAAGAAGCATTTTCAATTCCTACTATTTGTCCAAGTTGCAATAGCAAACTAAAGATAGATGATATTTGGCTTTATTGTGATAACTCTGAGTGTCCATCAAAAATAAAGGAAGAGATACTTAACTATATTCATAAAGCTAACATTGAGGACATCTCAGATAAAAGACTTGATGAAATGATGAATAAGGGTCTTGTAAAAAAAATTCCAGACCTCTACCGTTTAACAACGAAAGATTTTCTGACGCTTGAAAAAGTAAAAGAAAAGCTCGCCACAAAAATGTTTGAGAACATTCAAAAAACCAAAGAACAGGGTTTGGCGCAGTTCATTTCTTCGATTGGAGTAGAGGGTGTTTCAATAACCAAAAGTGAAAAAATAATTGCTCAAGGCCATAACACATTAGAAAAAATACAGTCACTCACGGTAGAAAAAATGTTAGAGATTGAGGGATTTGCAGAGAAGTCTTCCCAGGCAATTATTAAATCTATTCGAGAAAAAAAAGGCCTCATCGCTGAATTACTAAAACTCGGGGTCATCGTTCGATCAGATGAGGTTGCATCTGGAGAGGGTCCTTTGAAGGGAATGAAATTTTGTATAACGGGCGAGCTTAGCCAACCAAGGCCTCTAGTTGAGAAATTGATTAAGGCGAATGGCGGGGTGATAGCAGGAGTAAGTAAAAATTTAAATTATCTTGTTACGAACGAACTAGATAGCTCATCCAGTAAATTTGTAAAAGCAAAGTCACTCGGTGTTCCGATAATTGATGAGGAAAAACTTTTGAAAATGATTGAGGAATGAATGGCCAAAATAAAAACAGTCTTTACTTGCCAAGAATGTGGGTATCAGTCTCCAAAGTGGCTAGGAAAATGTCCAGATTGTCAGCAATGGAATTCATTTTCTGAAGAGGAAACGATTAAGCCAAGTAAGGCAGCACCGAAGTCCATCTCTGGACGAGAATCAAAGCCCAAAACCATTAATGAAGTTGAACATGAAACAGTTCATCGTTACCAAACGAAAATGGGAGAATTCGATCGAGTGATGGGTGGTGGGGTGACGATTGGCTCTCTCACTCTCATTGGCGGAGAGCCCGGAATTGGGAAATCCACACTTCTTATGGAGGTTTGTGGAAAACTATTAAATGAATATGGAAAAGAGAAGATTTTATATGTAAGCGGAGAGGAATCGGAATCTCAAGTAGCTCAAAGATCCAAAAGACTTGGTGTAAATAACGATGGTTTTTATATTTATAATGAAACCAATTGGCAGAAAATAATTGAACAAGTGAAAGATTTAAAACCCAAATTTTTGGTTCTTGATTCTATTCAAACCACCCACTCTAATCAGGTCGAGTCCGCGGCCGGTACTCTTTCTCAGATCCGTGAAGTAACGTATGAGCTTATGAATTATGCCAAGGCCTGTGGGCTGACGTGTTTTATCATTGGACATGTTACCAAAGAGGGACAGATTGCAGGCCCCAAGATTTTAGAACACATGGTAGATACAGTTATTTATTTTGAGGGCGATCAATTAGGCCAATATAGAATGCTTAGAGTCATGAAAAACAGGTTCGGAAATACCAATGAAGTTGGTATTTTTGAAATGCAAGAAAAGGGACTGGTTGAAATTAAAAATCCTTCTCAATATTTCTTGGAACAATCCTTACCAGGATCCTATGGTCGATCACTGACTTGTATTTTAGAGGGCTCACGTTCATTGTTTGTAGAAATTCAGGCACTCGTTGTCGAAAATAAATTTGCTGTTGGTAGAAGAACAACTCAAGGGCTTGACTCAAATCGTGTCGCTTTACTAGTGGCTGTTATAGATAAATACCTAGGAATCCCACTTTCTTATAATGATATTTACGTCAATGTTGTAGGTGGCATGAAGTTAACCTCAAGAGAAAACGATCTCTCCGTTATTGCTTCATTACTTAGTTCTTATTACCAGACGGCAGTGTCTAACGACACTCTGTTCCTCGGGGAGGTCGGACTGACCGGAGAGGTTCGCTCAGTTCCCATGATGGAGATGCGCTTAAAAGAAATCGCTCAAATGAATTACAAAAAAGTCATTACTTCAAAAAGGATTGCTGAAGATCTAAAGGGTAAATTTAGGCTCGACCTCGTTGGAATCAACAAGGCGAGCGAACTGAAAGATCTACTTTTTAAATAGATTTTTAAAGAAATAGTTTTTTAATGGTGGTGTCCCAAAGCTCTTTTTTCTTTGGGTAATAAGGAATTGATTCGGGTTTAAATTCTTTTTCTAGTTTCCATGTTTTATGAAGGTCTTCAATCTGTAATTCACCTTTTCCAACGAGGCATCCCATCGCCACACCAAAGGCGGTTGTATCAATAACCTCTGGGCGAAGAATCGTTTTTTGTGAAAAATTCGCCTGCATCTGCATCAGTAAATCATTACCGGCCGCACCACCGTCGACGCGAATATCGTTTAGTTGCGGGAAATCCTTTTTAAAACTTGAAACGGAATCATTTAATGAAAGAGCAATTCCTTCAAGGCACGCCCTTGCGATATGTCCATTGTGTGTATCTCTTGTGAGGCCCACAATCGCTGCCTTCGCCTGAGAGTTCCAATAAGGGGTCCCAATTCCTGTAAAAAAGGGCATAAAAAGAACGTGCTCCATTTGAGCGAGATCAGTTATCTCAGAGGCAAGCTTAGAAACTTCAGGCGAGGTTTTGATGCATTTTAGATTATCTCTTAACCACTGAACCGCCGCACCAGCAATGTAAGCAGATCCCTCAAGAGCATACACTTTCTTACCCTTAAATGAGTAAGCAGCTGTCGTTAGTAATCCTGTCGTAGAATGAATAATTTTTTCACCAGTATTTAAGAGTAAGAATGCCCCTGTTCCATAAGTGGACTTTATGTCCCCCTCGTTAACACAGGCCTGTCCAAAAAGAGCAGCTTGCTGATCACCCAAAATGGAGAGAATAGGGATGCCATCCGGAAGAATTCCAGCATTTTCTGTTTTTCCAAAATGAGTGAACGATTCTTTAATTTCGGGTAAGAAATTTTTTTCTATCCCAAAAAAATTTAACAAGTCACTGTCCCATTGAAATGTTTCAAGACTCATGAGCATGGTTCTAGAAGCATTCGATGCCTCTGTTACAAAACTCTTTCCATTCGTGAGTTTATAGACCAGAAATGTATCTATCGTAGACAAGCAGAGGTTTTTATTCTGTGCTGCTGACTTTACTTCGGGAGAATTTTCTAAGAGCCAGCGCATCTTTGTACCGGAAAAATAAGGATCTAGGGGGAGCCCAGTTTTTTTACGGCCCATTTCATTATAGCGACTTCTATGTGAGTCACAGTATTCAGCAGTTCTTCTATCTTGCCAAACAATCGCATGATGAAGGGGCTTCCCTGATTTATCATAGGCGCAAGTTGTTTCCCGCTGATTAGTAATCCCAATACCGATGATGTTTTTGGGATCACATTTTGATCTTTTTAAAATGGCATCAATTGAAATTGAAACCGAATTCCAGATATCATAAAGATCATGCTCTACCCAACCTGGCCTTGGATAAATCTGACGGTAATCTGATTTTTCTTTATCGATAATCTTGAGAGTTTTAGCATCAAGTAAAAGTGAAGTCGTTCCAGTTGTTCCTTGGTCTATGGCCAATAGTAAATTCATAGCTCCATCCTTAGTGCAAAAATTTTAGCGTATATTTAATTTCTTTGGTTTTGAAGGCGAGTCATTAACAATAAGATTGACCGAATATTCCCAATAGCGAGCGATATTGGCATTCATAAAACCCATAAAAAAATAGGAAATACTAGCAATGGCGGATAGGAGCAGGACAAACTCCACGATAGACTGACCTTTCTCGCCGAGGTGCCTCTTTCGCAAAGAACGAATCCGTTTAAGTATCAACAATTTTTTCCAGGGCTTCATATTGTTACTATTCTGTTGTAAAGTCATTCCCACTGGGGACGACAATGAAAAAGATTATACCCTTTACTCTCTTTATTATGGCATTTACCGGCTTTCTTTCCATCCAAATCCTTTGGGATTCCTTTGATTCTAATGCGGAATTAATTGAAGCTGATAAACAAAAATACTCTGTTTATGAGAATGCCTTCCAAACACTTAATTTAACAACGACTAAGAAAAAGACTATTGAACTCAAGAAAGAAAAAACCCCGATAATAGTCCTCAATTTTTGGGCATCTTGGTGTGTTCCCTGTTTAAAAGAATTTCCAAGTCTTGTGCAGTTTCAACAAAAATATCAAGGCCAAGTGAAGGTCATTGGAATCAATGGTGATAGTGAAAATCAAACAGAGCTCATTAGAAAAACAGAGGCCCAGTATAAATTAAATTTTGAGTCGGTGGAAGACCCTTACGAAAGGATTGCCGAGCAGTTTCTAATCAAGACTTATCCTGTGTCGATTGTTTTTCATCAAGGCAAAGTGATCTATGTTAATAGTAAGCTCCACAATTTTATGGATAAAGATTTTCTGAAGCTGATTGATCAATCACTCAAGGCAAAGTAACCGAAAAATTTCTTCCCCAGTGATAAGTTATTTCTGAAAGCAAATCTGCTTTAAATAGACTAAATCTTGGCCTAAGCCCTGGAATAATCGCACCCTGGTGAAGTTTTCCCAGAGACGCACTCGCATTAAGTGTGATCCCCGCCCATATTTCAGTTTGATTCATTTTGAATTGGGCCGCTGCCATTGAGGCAATAAGAAGGAGATTATCACAGTGGCATGAACCAGGATTAAAATCCGAGGCGAGTGAAACTTTGGCCCCAGCATCTAAAAGTAATCGTGCGGGAGCGAGTGGTTTACCTAGAAAAAAAGCAGTTCCTGGAAGAAGAGTCGCAACGGTAGAGCTTTTTGCGATTTCTCTTATTCCCTCATCTGAAATTTTCAATAAGTGATCGGCAGAAAGAGCATCAAAGCGTACTGCTAATTGCGCTCCTTCGTTTGGGTTTAATTCATCTGCATGTATCTTACAAGGAATGCCAAGTTCCGTTGCCCTTGTAAAAAGTCGAATCACATCCTCTGTCGTAAAATAATTTTTCTCATGAAAGATATCGACCGCATCAATGATTCTTTCAGTTGAAAGTTTATCAAGAAGAGGAAGAACGACTTGATCTAGATAATCCTCTGGGCGGTTAAATTCTTTAGGCACATCATGGGCGGCGAGATAAGTATTAAATATCTGAACTCGACCTTGAAACTTCTTTTTTAATCGATCTATAAGATGAGAGAGTTCGTATTCTTTTTCAAAAGTTAATCCATATCCGGACTTAATTTCAATTGTACCAACACCGTAAGAATGAATCCTTTCAATTCGCTCGCAAGAGAGTCTAAATAACTCATCTGGAGTTGCTTCCAGCGTTTTTTTCATCGTATAAAGGATGCCACCACCTCTTTTTGCAATAGTCTCATAGGAGGTACCGTTGAGTCGATCGACATACTCTTCAGCACGATTACCACCGAAAATGAGGTGGGTGTGAGAGTCAACGATTTCTGGGGTCAGGACGTGTCCCGTTAAGTTTATGGAATGATTTTTAAATTCAACGGGAAGATCTTCAGTTTTTCCCACCCAAAGAATTTGATCCTGATTAAAGGCAACAGCACCATCTTTAATGATTGTAACATCACTTGGTAAAAGATGACGCCCATCTTTTTTATGAGCGTCTTCTAGGGTGAGAATTTCATTTAAATGAATGTAGGCCTTTATCATTTAGATCCTAAAGGGAAGGAAACTTAATTTTAGTAGTTGGTTTTTTTGCAATCTCAAGTGAGATGTCATAGCCAGCATCGGCGTGGCGAACGATTCCCATACCAGAGTCAGAATTTAAAACGCGAGAAAGCCTCAAGTCCATTTCTTCAGTTCCGTCACAAACAATAACCATACCAGAGTGCTGAGAAAAGCCCATGCCCACTCCACCGCCATGGTGAAGGGAAATCCAACTCGCTCCATTGTTGATATTGATCATGGCATTAAGTAGTGGCCAATCTGAAATAGCATCAGAGCCATCTTTCATGGCTTCCGTTTCTCGATTTGGACTTGCTACCGATCCACAATCAAGATGGTCTCGTCCAATTACAATGGGTGCCTTCACTTTTTTCTCACGAACTAATTTATTAAAGAGTAGGGCCGCTTTTTCTCTGTCTCCATACTTAAGCCAACAGATTCTTGCGGGTAGACCCTGGAATTGAATCATTTTTTGTGCTTTATCGAGCCAGTTAATCATGGATTTATTCTCTGGGAAAAGCTCCTTTAATGCCTCATCAGTCACGCGGATATCTTCTGGGTCCCCTGAGAGAGCGATCCAGCGGAAGGGACCTGAGCCTTCACAAAATAGAGGGCGAATATAGGCCGGAACAAAACCAGGAAAAGTAAAAGCATCTTTAACGCCAACCTTTTCAGCTCCCGCACGTAAATTGTTTCCATAATCAAAAACGTGAGATCCTTTCTTTTTAAAGGCAATCATCACGCGTATGTGCTGGCCCATGGTCTCATAAGCATAGTTTGTGTATTTTTGTGGATCAGATTTTCTAAGATCATTTGCTTCAGCTAGAGTCATTCCCGCTGGCACATAACCATTTAGGGGATCGTGGGCAGAAGTTTGATCGGTTACTAAGTCGGGAACAATTCCTTTATCGAGAACGAATTCAAAAAAATCTACCGCGTTTCCAACCACTCCCACTGAAAGCGCCTCACCAGCTTTTTTTGCTTTCAAGGCGATTTCAATCGCCTCATCAAATGAGCTTGCAAGTACATCAAGGTATTTTGATTTGAGACGTTTCTCAATTCTCGTTTTATCGACGTCACAACAAAGACAAACACCTTCGGCCATCTTAACCGCTAATGGTTGCGCTCCACCCATACCGCCAATTCCACCCGTTAAAACAAGTTTTCCTTTTAAGGTAGAGTTTTCGCCATAGTGCTTTCTTGCAGCAGCCATAAATGTTTCATAGGTTCCTTGAACAATTCCTTGTGAACCAATATAAATCCATGATCCGGCCGTCATCTGGCCATACATCATAAGACCTTCATCTTTTAAGTTATTAAAGTGATCCCATGTTGCCCACTTAGGAACGAGGTTTGAATTCGCTATAAGAACTCTGGGGCCCTGAGGGTTACTAGGAAAAACAGCAACCGGTTTTCCCGATTGAACAATAAGAGTTTCATTGTTTTCAAGATTTTTTAAAGCATGAATAAGGTCAGTCAAAGCTTTGGGATTTCTAGCCGCCTGACCATTTCCTCCGTAAACAATAAGTTCATCTCTGTCTTCAGCAACATCGGGATGAAGGTTATTCAGTAAACAACGAAGTGCAGCTTCTTGGTGCCAACCTTTGCAGGTTAATTGATCACCGGTTGGTGGAAGAGGAATGTTCATATAGATTCTCCTTAAGCGAGGTGGCCTGTGACGGATTCCACTTCGCGGACGAGTTCGTCGGTTTGAATAAGTTTGGTTAAATTTTCTATATCTTTATGGAAAGTGCGATCTTCTTCAATTGGCCGAACGTGTTTTCTTACGAGTGTTATAACTTTTTCTAGGCCGGGAGACGTCTTAAGAGGTCGCAAAAATTCAATTCCTTGCGTGTTACAGAGAAGCTCGATCGCTAAACCATGTTGAACGTTAGAAAGGACCTCATGAAGCTTTCTTCCTGATGTAACTCCCATGGAGACGTGATCCTCTTTATCTGTTGAGGTTGGAATGGAGTCCACTGAAGCTGGGTGACAGAGATATTTATTTTCAGAGGCAAGGGCGGCCATCGTTACGTGCGCGATCATAAGTCCAGAATTTAAACCAGAATTTTTCGTAAGGAATGCTGGAAGGTCAGAAAAATGAGGATTCATCATTTTTTCCACTCTACGTTCAGCTATATTGCAAATTTCAGACAAGCCCATGGCGAGATAATCCATCGTTAAAGCGAGTGCTTCACCGTGAAAATTCCCACCTGAAATGACGTCTCCTGTATCCGCAAAAACAAGAGGGTTATCAGTGACTGAATTTAATTCGATATTCAAAACTTCTTCAGTGTGGCGAAGTGTTTGCCTACAAGCACCGTGTACCTGTGGAATACAGCGAAGAGAATAAGGATCTTGAACTTTGCCGTCCTCTTTGTGAGAAATGACAATTTCTGATCCTTTAATGATTTTTAATAGATTTCTTGAAACATCCACCTGGCCAGGTTGAGGCTTTAAAAGTGCAATTCTTTCATCAAAAGCTGAAGCTGTTCCGCGAACTGCATCAAGGGTGAGGCAAGAAATAATATCAGCAAGGGTCACTAATTTTTTAGATTCCACGAGGGCCAGGGCCCCAAGTGCAAGCATGACGGATGTTCCATTAATAAGGGCGAGTCCATCTTTCGGGCCAAGTTTCGCGGGGGTTTTTCCCATTTGGTGAATAGCAAAATCAGACCGCATGATTTTTCCTTCAAACTCAACTTCACCTTCTCCAATGAGTGCAAGTGCAATGTGAGAAAGAGGAGCTAGATCCCCTGAAGCACCCACTGATCCCTTCTCTGGTATGACGGGGTTAATTCCATAATTTATAAAATCTAAAAGGAGAGCGATGGTTTCAGGAGTGACTCCAGAGAAGCCTTGAATGAGGCAATTAGCTCTTGCAAGCATTATGCCTCGAGTGATTTCTCGAGAAAATGGTCGACCCACACCCGTACAATGAGAACGGATAAGGTTATATTGAAGCTGCTCAAGATCTTCTACGGCGATTTGTTTTGAAGCTAGAGCTCCAAAGCCGGTGTTAATACCGTAAACAGGTTTCCCTTTATGAACGATATTTAAAACGACTTCGCGGGATTTTTTCATTTTGTCCCACGCCGCTGAATCAATCTGTAACTGGATTTGACCAGGTCTTGCTTTCGCAATGAAGGCGAGATCCTCTAGGGTGAGATTGGTTCCAGTAAGTTTAAAAATCTTTGCTTTTGAAAAATCGATCATAATGAACCTTAACGAATTTTATTAATGCGAGTTTGATAGTCTTTATTTGGTTCTGAGAAAATATAGGATCCAGCAACTAAATTATTCGCCCCTGATTGAATGAGGTATCCAGCGTTTTGATCTGTCACTCCTCCATCAACTTGAATTTGAAATTTAAATTGGTGCTCATGACGGATTTTATCGAGCTCAATCACTTTATCCACAACTTCAGGAATAAACTTCTGTCCACCAAAACCAGGATTGACACTCATTAAAAGAACGAGATCCACTTTGCCCCAGATATAGTCAGGAACAACACTGAGTGGAGTTGATGGGTTTAAGGAAATTCCGACCGATGGGTAGAGAGATTTTAACTTAGAAATGAGCCGATCATGATGAGTCACTGCTTCCCAATGAAACGTAAAGTTATGAAGACCCACGTCTTTAAATGAGTCAGCAAACAGATCTGGGTTTGTGACCATAAAGTGCGCATCAAGTTTATGCTTACTAACGGTTTTGATTTTATTGAGAACAGGTTCGCCGAAAGTTAAATTAGGGACGAAATGCGAATCCATAACATCAAGATGAATCCAAAGATCATCAACCTTATTCAGTCTTTCTAATTCTACCTTTAACTCTAAAAAGTCAGCTGATAAAAGACTTGGAGAAATAATAACTGACATAATAATCCCTTTCTTAGGTCAAAATGATTTCCGATTTAATCCCGTTTAGAAGTTCTCGATCACTGCAAGGCTTTTTTCCCTCAAGTTGAACTTGAGTGAGTCTAAGGGCACCATCAAGGCAGCCCACAACGAGGGATCCCAAATCGTTTTGTGATTTTCCTGGAGTCATTTTCCCATGATAATTCTCAGCACCTAAAACCTTAAGGCGTTTTCCGTTTAAAAAACAATAAGTCCCAGGCCACGGATCAAGAGCGCGGATGAGATTTAAAATCTGTGCCGTCGTTTTATCTTTAAAAAGTAAATGACCATCCTCTTTTTTTAAAGTCGGAGCAAAAGAAACTTGAGACTCATCTTGTGGAGTATAGGTCAATTCACTCGAAAGCATTTTTTGGACGAGATCATTCATGGCAAGTGCTGCCTGAAATTTTAGTCTCGTGTAGAGTTGACCACCAGTTTCCGTGGGAGAAATCTTCACCGTATGAAAGTGAACGAGATCTCCGGCGTCCATTTTTTTTACCATCTTTTGAATCGATACACCTGTTTCCGTATCTCCATTCATAAGAGCGTACTGAATGGGAGCCGCTCCACGATACTTGGGAAGAATAGATGTGTGGATGTTAAAGCAGCCCATCTTTCCAAGATTTAACATTTCTGAACCTAGAAACTGAGCAAAGGCGAGAACCACGACAAAATCAAGGTTCAAGGATTTTAATTCCTCAAGCATTGCTGGTTCTTTATTAATATTTTCCGTCTGAAAAAAGGGAATTTTATTTTCTTTAGAAAAGGTAATGACCTCTGGTGACTTTAACTCCATTCCGCGGCCTGCTGGTCGATCGGGCATAGAGATCACTTTCACTAATTCGATATGAGGGTGATGAGATAAAAGATCTAAGGTGGGGACAGAAAAATCAGGTGTCCCACAAAAGGCGACTCGAAACTTTTTCATGTGCCTTTCTCTTTCTTCATTTTCTTTTTATAAAAATTCTTTTTGAGATTACTGAGGCGCTCAATAAAAACGATCCCATCAAGATGATCATTTTCGTGTTGAAGACAAATAGAAAAAAGATCATCGGCTTCAATTTCTAAATGTTCACCTTTAAGATTTTGGTATTTCACATGAATTGTTTGAAATCTTTTAACTTCTTCATAAACCCCAGGAACAGAGAGACAGCCCTCTTCGTAAGTTGTCGTTCCAGAAGTTCCAGTTATGACGGGATTAATAAAAACCATGGGATTAAACCCCGACATGCGGACCTCATCGCGGCCTTCAGCATTGGTGATCACTTCTCTTTCATAGTCGACATCGAGCACAAAGATTCTTTGACTGATCCCGACCTGGGGTGCGGCGAGTCCAATTCCAGGTGCGTGGTACATCGTAAAAAGCATGTTCTTAATTAACTTATTAAGATCAGGTCCAAATTCTGTAACAGGCAGGGCCTTGGCCGAAAGGACAGGATCGGGATAAGTTACAATAGGGAGTTTTTCACCCTCGAGCTTATAATTTTCTATATTCATGAGGGGTTTTATAGCACAGGAGAGCTAAAGCGACGAGAGGAGTTTAGGCCGATAATTTTCGATTTTTCCAGAAATTCCAGCAGACAAAACTAAAGAAAAGCGAGGGAATGATTCCCGTAGCGATGATGGGATGAAGCTTACCAGAATTTCCAAGGGCCACGGAAGAGCTGTAAAGGACCCAAAAGACAACAGTAACCACCAAAGTCAGAACGACATTCTTACCAAATGAGCTTGATCTGCGATTGGGATTAAAAATAGATGATACGGGAATAAGAGCAAAAACGAAGCAAGCAAAACTAAGAAAGACCTTGTTTAAAAGAATGATTTTATATTCTGCGATATTAAGACCAGTTTTAGAAAGCCTTGATATAAAGTTTTTTAATTTTATAAAATTTAAAGTGGTTAAGTCAGCTTCAAACTCCCCAAAATCATCTGGCTTTTCTTGAAGCTTTTGAACCGTTTGAGATTTTTTTAACTCTAAGGGAAATGTCTGATTTTCTAGACTTGAAATTTCCGTAACATCTTTTAATAACCACTCACCATCTTTGATAAAGGTTGCCTCGGCTGCTTTAATCATTTTTTCGCCGGTATGATTTAACGAGAAAAAATAAATCTCGAGATCACTAAACGAATTTGTTTTTCGATCAAAAAAAGCAAATGAGGCAAAATAACTTGGAGTCTTATACCAAAATCTCCCCCCCTCAATAGAGCTTCGAGTTAGGTATTTCCCCTCCGAGCGTCGGCTTTTCTGAATTTCTTGTCGTTTAATTTTATTCGCAAAGGGTTCAATGAATCCCAAATTTAAAAATTGTAAAAGTACAATCGATAGGGCACATGTGGCGATGAGTGTGTATATTTTAAAATAGGAATAGCCAGCAGCTAAAATAGAAATGAGTTCAGAGTGACCTTTTAGTTTATTAAGAGAGAATAATGAGGCCACAAGACAACAAATAGGAAACATTTTTCCCATAAGATCAGGCATTTTTAGAGCATATTCCAAAAGAACTTTAGAAGAATCTTTACCTTGAAGAAAGCCGTTAATGAGATCTGCCGTTGAGATCAAAAGAAAGAGAACAGTCACAGCTCCGAGGAGGCTCTTAAACCATTCTTTAACGATTAATTTCGATAGGATTAACATTTTCTCATTATAACCCGTAGAATGGTTTTTGAAAGAAAAAGCAAAGTCGGTTTCAAGACTAAAACAGAAAAGAGTTTTATTCCACGATGATGCTCCCATCTTTCGACGGCCTTTGAGGAATAAAGATAATAGCAACGTACAAGGTTCTGTCCCAAACGAAAATCCAAAAGCCAGTCTTTTAAGAGGCGAAAGTCATTCGTCACAGGGTGAGTGTCACCATAGCAAAAAGTTACGACATAGCATTTTTTTGATTCCACATAAATTTGCTTATGTGCACTCTGAAACATCTCTGCATTTTTAAAGGCAGTTCGTTTTAAATACTTTCGTAACATTTCTGAATTAACAATTTGATACGGCTGATTTGCAGTAAAAGCAACAAACTGACTCAGACATTTCTGTGCCTCTTGGGCAAATTTGGGTGAACCATCATAGATTCTCGCCATTTCAAAATAAACATGGCTCATCATGAGCATTTCAGTGACTTCTTTTTTGGGGTCAAAATGAGTTGGCCGTAATTCTAAGTAGTCTCCCACTTCTTTTACGTCTGCCATAATTTTCATGTATTCCACAAAGCGGCTAATAGCGGTTGAGTAATCTCTATTATTGAGTGCAGCTTTACCAATTTTAGCAATGCTAATTCTCTGCTCGTATTTTTGATTGAGCATGATAAGACGTTCTCGTTCTTCACGAGCTACTTTTCCGTTTCTAATAATCGCCATATTTAATTATCGGATAATGCAAAAAGGTGTTTAGAATTTAATGATCGCCGATAATGAGGAATCCACAATTCTTTCATCTTTGTAAACATAACCTGAGTCGAATTGTTCAGAAAATTTCTGAGCAAATTCCACCCCAAAGCGCGGTCCAATCCAGCTAACACCCCAACCGGTACCTTTTAATTTTTGAATGTTGTCGTAGAACTGACCAGCCCTAAAAAAGAAGTCGCTAAAAATATTAATTTGAACGGCAGCGGCCCAAAGATATTTTTTAGAAAATGATTTTGTATATTGGGCCCCATAATCACCAATAATGGTAAAGCGGTCGGCCAAGGTATACTGAAAGCCACCAACCAAGCTCTCCTCTCCTGGAGTTGTACGAGTTGGATCAAAGACGACAAGCCCAAGGATCGTATCCTCATCCACAATTTGCGTAAGACCCACGCTTGCCTGGTGATGAGTCTGGCGGCGTGGAGTTACATTTTTTGGTCTTACATCTTGAAGATAATTGTAACTAACACCGACAGAGGACGATTTTCCCATGG
>JACCED010900917.1_pt1 | contig 24366 bp, 30 predicted proteins | sample 7455021 | NCBI WGS metagenome assembly JACCED01 (sample SAMN15323456, study PRJNA562643) | freshwater metagenome | isolation source: river surface water | place: USA:Blue River Watershed | collected 2017-08-19
AGATGTTGAACAACTCAAGTTCGACATCATGCAACAATTGCAAGGACTCGAAAGAGGAGACCACCTCATCATCGTCATCGACTCAATCGGAAACCTCGCTTCCAAGAAAGAAGTAGAAGATGCATTAGACCAGAAGGCAGTTGCTGACATGAGTCGTGCAAAACAAATGAAGAGTTTATTCCGTATGGTAACACCACATTTGTCTTTGAAAGATATCCCACTTGTTGTGGTGAATCATACATATAAAGAGATTGGATTGTATCCAAAGGATATCGTTGGCGGTGGTACTGGTTCTTACTACTCTGCGGACAACATCTTCATTCTTGGTCGCCAGCAAGAGAAAGATGGAACTGAACTTACTGGTTACAATTTTATTATCAATGTTGAGAAGAGTCGTTATGTTAAAGAAAAATCTAAGATACCTGTTTCTGTATCTTTTGATGGTGGTATTAGTAAGTGGAGTGGTCTATTGGATATTGCACTCGAGTCAGGACATGTTGTCAAACCTAGCAATGGTTGGTATTCGAAAGTAGATGTAGACACAGGTGTCATTGAAGATAAAAAATATCGTATTAAAGACACTGACACAAAAGAATTTTGGTTGCCATTGCTTACCTCTAAGTCATTCTTCGACTATGTGAAGAACAAATACTCAATGGGTCAAGGTGATATGTTGCAGTCTGATGGTCTTGATAAAGCATTAGAGGAATTGGATTTTGAAACTGAATAATCTTCCTGTAGTTACAGTACAGAGTAACAGCGATGGTTTAGAGGCTTTAAAGTTGACCGAAGAACCATTTGCTGGTATAATTTACACCTATGGTAGAGTATCATTTGAAGAAGGTGATAAACTTAAGATAAAGTTTGACTACAGTATTGTAGACTATGCTGATAAAGTTATAACTGACCCCAAACCATTTGAGAAATATATTGGAGATATTCTTGTAGAATTAATCCATCGTGGCATTGAAAAAAATAATTTAACATACACAGGCGGTATTGATGAGGATAGAAACAAAGATTCTGAGCAATCTGATACATGATGAGCAGTATTGTCGTAAAGTTATTCCATTCATAAAGAAAGAGTATTTTTCAGATCGTAAAGAAGCAGTATTATCATCAGAGATTATTAACTTCTTTACGAAGTATAACAAGTCTGCTACAAAAGAAATTCTTCAGATCGAAGTAAGTAACAGAAAAGATTTAACTGATAAAGAACTAACTGAACTAACCGAATACATCGGTTCATTGACACATGAAGAAGTCAATGAAGATTGGATGATGGAGAATACTGAACTATTTTGTAAAGACAAGGCTGTATATAATGCAATCCTCTCATCAATTAAAATCATCGATGGAGCAGACAAGGTTCATACCAAAGATGCGATCCCTTCTATTCTTTCTGATGCTCTTGCCGTTTCATTTGATAATCATATTGGTCACGACTACTTGGATGATCACCATGAGAGGTTTGATTTTTATCATCGGGTGGAAGAGAAAATTCCATTCGACCTTGAGATGTTTAATAAAATCACCAAAGGTGGACTCAATAAGAAAACGCTGAATATCGTTCTGGCAGGAACTGGTGTTGGCAAGTCTTTGTTCATGTGCCATGTTGGAGCGAGTCATCTTGTACAAGGTAAAAATGTTTTATACATAACAATGGAGATGGCTGAAGAGCGAATCGCAGAAAGAATTGATGCCAACCTACTTAACCTAACCATGGATGAGTTGAAGGTTATTGATAAAGACATTTATGAGAATCGAATTAGTAAGATTACTAATAAGACTAAAGGTAAACTAATTATCAAAGAGTATCCTACTGCTGGAGCACACTCTGGTCACTTCAGAGCATTGTTGGAAGAATTAAAGTTAAAGAGAGATTTTAAACCTGATGTAATCTTTATTGATTATTTGAATATCTGTGCGTCTCAGCGAATGAAGCAAGGCGCAAATGTTAATTCTTATACATATGTTAAGGCTATTGCAGAAGAGTTGAGAGGATTGGCTGTTGAGTATAATGTTCCGATTGTATCGGCTACACAAACTACTCGATCAGGATTCACAAACTCAGATCCAGGATTGGAAGATACTTCTGAATCATTTGGTTTGCCTGCAACTGCTGACTTAATGTTTGCTTTAGTTAGTAACGAAGAACTAGAAGGATTAAATCAGATTATTGTAAAGCAGTTGAAGAATCGCTACAACGATCCAAGTTTTTATAAGAGATTTGTTATTGGAGTTGATCGAGCGAAGATGAAGTTGTATGATGTTGAAGCGTCTGCGCAAGTTGGATTGGCTGATGCTGGACAAGATGATGAACCTGCATTTGATAAAAGTTCTTTTGGAAGACGACAGAAAGCAGAATCGTTCGAAGGGTTTAAGTTTTAGGAGAAAATATGGTTAAGGTAATTGTAGCAAAACAGAAACATGATATGACTCATATGTTGGGTCAATTCCCAGACGAGTCGCATTATGATCATCTTATCGAAGAAGATACAGATGTATACATGCCAGAGATTCCAGGACATCCTGAACTCACATTCACAGAAGAACGCATTATTCTGAAGTTTCGTAAGAATTATTTTACGAAGGAACAACAAGATCAAGCGTACATTGGACTTCGTGAGGCTGCAACTGAAACACAGAATAGAGGTATGGCTGCAGGTCCAAGAGCAGAGAAGTTAGGTAATCGTGAGTGGGTCACTGAGTATGAGTATGCAGTAATTGACTACTTTACAAATCCAGGTGCGAATCTTTATGGTGACGATCCTATCGAAGATATTCGTGCAGAATTTAAAAACAAGAAAGAAACACCATCTACTCGTAACAATGTTTGGGGTATTCAAGCAGTTAAGAAAGATAACTTTGTTTTTGAAGACTGGGTCGATGCTACCAAGAAATTAACTGCAGATGAGATGCAGAAAGAAGCCAAACGAATTGCTGACAAGTATGTTTGTCAGACGACTTATGCTAATGGTGTTATGTCTGGTATTGCTGGTTGGTTCGATCGTTATCCTCGTCTTCCATATGGTCGTGCGACTTCTTACACTGCTCGTGAACCAGAGAAGTTTGCTATGGCATTTCCATTCCTCCAGCAACTAGCTACTGGTTTTAAAGATCTGTTGCCATGGAGATATAACAACCAGATGGAAGCAGCAAAGAAACTTGATCCAAGATTCTTAGTTCCAGAAACTCCATTTACTACTATTACTGTAAACAAGTCTTTTAGAACTGCTTGTCACTTTGACGCAGGTGACTTCACGGATGGTCTTTCTAATCTATTGACTTTATCTAACAACGGTAATTATCGTGGTTGCTATCTTGTTGCTCCAGAGTATCGTGTTGCAGTAAATCCAAGACCTGGAGATCTACTGTTAATTAACAATCATGAAGTTATGCATGGTAATACTCAGATTGAATTGCTTGATGAAGTAGCAGAGAGAATCTCATTGGTTGTTTATTTCCGTGAGAAGATGCTTGAGTTGGGTTCTAAAGAGTATGAAGACTGTCGTTATGATTATGTTGAATCCCGTAGGTTGAATAAAGAACATAAGGGACATATTGGTCGTAATCTTTGGAATGGTATCGATGCAGGTATGTGGGACAGCCAAGAGTGGTATGATTACCTAGAATCTAAACTTGGAACTGAAGTGCTGCATAAGTATCATCCACCAAAGACTACAACTGTTGGTGCATTAGAGGAGTTCTTTGGGTGATTGAAGATATTTTTAGTATACCTGTATATAAGAATAAAATTTATATTTCTAAGGAGGAATATGAGTTTATTGTTAGCAGAAAAAGAATACCAAACTCATTCATGAATGAGACTACTGAAGATAAATTTGTTTTAGATAATTTAGAATTAAAGAATTTGAGAAATCAATGTCAGCAACATTTCCAAGCATATGCAAATGACATAATGTGTTTCGATAAGTGTTCTTTAGAAATAACACAATCGTGGGTTAATTTTAATAAAAAGGGCTCATCTCATCATACACATTGTCACCCTAATAGTATTGTTAGTGCAGTTTTTTATTTAACAGAATCTCCATCTGATTTAGTTATGTTCAAACAAATGCATGAAACTCTTTTACCTGCTTTTAAGAAACCTAACAGATACAATAGCATGGCACATGAGATACATATCTCTAAAAATGATATTTTGTTATTTCCATCTTATGTACATCATGGAGTTAAAATGAATGAACAAGAAGAAGAAAGAATATCAATAGCTATTAATAGTTTCTACACTGGTGAACTTGGAAGTATAAAAGATGCAACATATTTGAGGGTTAAATAATGTGCGCAATAATTGGAGCAATCATAAAGAATCCTACTAAGGATAACTTTAATATGATTCGCAGAGTATTCCATGAATCTCGTATTCGTGGAATGCACGCAACTGGTATGTCTATTCTTTATAACAATAAAATTATGACATTTAAAGAGCCAGTTCCTGCAGATAAATTTAGACATTTAGATAATTTGGAGGAGATGGTTAATGTTGATGATACTCTTTACCTTATTGGTCATTGTAGATATAGCACTAGCGATTTATCTTATAACCAACCCCTAGCTAATACATCAAAATCTATTGTGCACAATGGAGTTATTACACAAGAACTGCCAGAGAATTGGAATAAATTTTATTCATATGTGTTTGAAACTAAGAACGACTCTGAGTTAGTATTGCATTCAGATGACCCTCTTACAGAGTTTCCAAACGCATCTATGGCAGTATGCGAATTGTATGAAGATGGTAGATTGCGATTCTATCGCAATGGCAAACGACCATTATATTTGACAAGTATTGAGAATGGGAGTATAATTACTTCTACGCAAGATGTTCCAAGAAGAGCAGAAGTAGGTGGAATAACTATGGATGTTCTTATGAATCATTACATGACATTTGATGGAGACCTCGCTTTACTAATTGAAAAAGTTACAGTCCCTATGGCAATAGATTATCAACATGAATTTAGTTAACTCTACAAAAGTAGAAGACCTTATTAAAACATCACCAGCTGGTAAGAATACAAAGTTCTTATCGGCTGCACATTCATTATGGACTCGCTTTCACAATTATGAGAAGTCACTTCCATTGGCATATGAAGTTAATGGAGAAGTTGTTTGTCTAATCTTTGCTACATTTAATCGTGATGGTTACAGTAATCTATATGAGATAGTTACACTAGAAGGTAAAGAAGGTAATGGATACGCATCAAAGTGTTGGGATGCTTACCTAGATTATGCAGTGAATGTTCGTAAATCAACTCGTCTCAAAATATCATGCACTCCATCTTCCGTCACATGGCACTACAAGAATGGTTTGATTTGGTGGGCTGTCGATCCAACAGGTTCACTTCGATCAGACCAGCCAATATTTCCTACAAGAGCAGAGCAGATTGCTTATCGTGACTTCGCTATTGTCAATCCACTACAAGCACTACCACCATACAAAGCACGAGAGCAATTTCTCGCTGAAGGATTAGAATCATACAAATGGGGAGCCAAGAAGAAAGCCAAAACACAAACTGCTATTGATGCTGTTGGTAAAGCATGGTTAAGAGATGCACTGATGGAACAACCATCACTGGAAGAGTTTTTAAATGACTAAAGAATTCCGCAAGAAGATGGGGTTTACTTCCAAAGGTAAAATGAAAGTCTGGCTCGGCTCGAAAGATATCGTAATGCCAAACTACGAACTATTACAAAAATACAACAGTAGATTAAATACAATATTTCATCTCGTCAATAAACAACTATCCATACCTTATACTGGTAGTATTGATGATATTATAATGAATGACTATATGACTATGAAAAACAATGGTATCATTGAGAAATTAAACAATCATGGTCGTGCGTGTGAAGCAGTTTATTATACATGGAGAATGGGAACTCTTGCTGAGATTATCTTTAAGAACTTCATAGCTGATAAATTAAAACTACATAATCTAGAGAAAAATGGTTCTGATGATTTAACAAACCCAGAAACATTTAAGCGAACAGGTGATGCTGATTTAATTGATCGAGTTGCTAACATTCGTATTGATGTTCAATGTGGTACAGGCGAAGGTGACTCTACTATTAAGAAACATAAATTTGATCACGCAGCAAAAAACGACGGAACTACATACATATTTTTAGCAGGACTACTCACTGGCACATATGCGTTAGTTAATTTAAGTGATACAACCAATGTTGTGTTCACACCCAACCAATCATGGGAAGGTGCTTTGTGTTGGACAGTTCCAGAAACAGAATTCAAACCATATTATGCTTGATTATAGATTAAAAGAAAATCGTAGAGAAGCGTTCATTCGTTGGTATGCTTGGTCATTGAAGTATGACGATTGCGATCCAGCAGTATGGGCGACAAACTATCTCAACAAACGATATGAACATAATGATGAGCAGAAACTCTGGCTCTGTTGGTTGTATGGTAATACTTACTATCTACCCACAGCATGGGTTTTGTTAAATGAATTTCCAGACTTTGAGTTGGCTACAGTTGATCGTATGACTCAATGGAATACTACTAACTATAAACGACTAAGATATCAGACTGATACAAAGTGGAACAAGGGACACCTTCCTGTTATGTTCGAGTCTTACCAAAAGTTTATTGGAAAGAAAACGCAGAGAGAAACATTGGAGAGTTATTATGGAAACAACGAGAAGCAAAATTTTGATAATCTTTGGACAGTCCTTAAAACAAATCTTCATAAGTTTGGGAGATATAGTACTTGGTTCTACATTCAGCATCTTAGGCATACTGCTGGGATACTTGTTACTCCTACTTCACTTATGCTGGACGACTATGATGGCTCTCGCTCTCATCGTAATGGGTTGCTTCTCGCCCTCGGGAAAGATGACGACTACGATAGAAAACTTACTACAAGCGAGTATAACAATCTTGAAGCTGAAGCCAGTAGTATCTGTGAACAAACGAAAGACAGATTCCCAGAGTTAGCAGATCAAATCGATTTCTTTACAATGGAAACCTGCTTGTGTTCTTTTAAAAAGATTTTCAGAGAGAAACATGGTCGATATCTCGGATACTATCTTGACAGACAAGCAGAAGAAATTTCACAATGTGAAAAAGATGGTTGGTATGGTATTGAATGGCAGGTACTCTGGGATGCCAGAAATGAGACAATTGATCTTCGACTGGACCATAAGAGAGGAATTGATAAAGAAAGATTTCCATCGTTTTTGAACACTGGAAAGATTGAGAATCTCGATTGGCTGTTTGATGATGAAGAACCTATGTTAATTGGACTGGAGAATTTTTAATGGATAATATGCAAAGTGGATCAATATCAGCAGGTGGTTTAACAACTCTACCTATTGGATCACTAACTATTAGTAATACTACAACAACTGGTGTGATTGGAGCCATTGGAAAGATGACAACATCTTCTGAAGAATTATTAGATCGATATGAACTATGTCAGTTAGTTATTAATCACAAAGTTGCAGAATTTGAGTTAATGAAAATAAGAGAAACTCAACCAGACTATGCAGATATTATTAAAGAAAATTTGTCTAAAATGGCTGCAAGAGATATAATTAAGAAAATGGCTTTCACTAAAAAGAAAGATACTGATAGTGACACTCATCATTTCATGGGAAGAGTGTGGGTATTTACTAAAGAAGAATTGCTACAACTAATTGAGGATGCAAGAAGATGATTGATAATTTTGGGGTTACTGATACCATTGAAGTGAAACTGATTAAGAATACTTTGAAGACCAGAAAAATCATCGCAGTTGGTGGTCAACCTGGAACTGGTAAGACCACACTATTTCGTAAGTATATGGAAGGTAAGGCTTGGGTAGAAACCACCCCAGCAAAACTGGTTGTGGCGAATTATAATACAGAACGAGACCTATACATTCTGGGTAAGTATGAAGAGGGTGAAGTTTTCGCTGGAACAGATCGTCTTTCGATGGCAGTCCAACCCCCACTTCAAGAGTGGATCGCCTCTCATAATTGTAATATCCTTTTCGAAGGTGATCGAGTCTTTAATCAATCTTTCTTAGAGTTCTGCATGGGACTCCCGAATACTGACCTTTTGGTGGTCTATCTAAAAGCACCAAAAGAGACCCTAGAACAGAGATATAAAGATAGGGGTTCAGATCAGTCTGAACAGTTCCTAAGAGGACGAGAAACTAAATATAGTAATCTACTCTCAAATTTTGACCTGATGTCCTATATTATTGAGTTTCCAAACACTAACTTAGAGGAACAGGCGAAAGTCCTCGCATTCTTGGAGAACCATCTGAAATAATGCGAGACTTTCTGGGAATTAAAAATGAATTTCCTAGAATCTGCAAAATTCAATTGGATGGATATCCTCAGTTTCTATGAGCAGCCATTCAGGGCTAAACTAATTCCCGCAAAGGTTTGGAAAGACCTAGACAAGTATCGTAATGATTCTGTGGGTCTTGCAAACTACTGTAAAAAGTGGCGAACAAAAGTTCAATTTATCCCAATAAAATCTAATTCTAAGAGATATGATAGATATGTTCCAATTAGTGGAATATATGAACCAGACACCAGACAGTCTACTCTTATAATACACACCTCATCATTTAACTCCTTTCCGTTTACAAATACGACTTGGAGTAGATTTAAGTATAGATTAATTCAGACTCTTATGCATGAATTGGTTCATTTCATGCAGTATGATAGAAGATCTGATGAGTGGAGCAATTATGTTGTTCCATATAAAAAGGTAGGTATAGCTAAAAAAGACGCTGAAAGAAGATACCTATCGGAGTTTGATGAGATACAAGCATATGCGCATTGTGTCTACATCGACTTTAAAATGCGTCGTCCAAATGTAGATATTAATACTCTACTATCTCGTTGTAAAAATACAAGAGATTCTTCAACTCTACACTATGTCTTAAAGACATTCAATTACGATTTCCGAAACAATGGAGCACCAAGAAAGATCATCGATCAGATTGGTAAGTGGGATCGTAAATATGAGAGACTAATTAGAGCATACAAATAGCCTAAATAATCCAGAAACACTTTGTTCTGGAGAGATTGATGGCAGGTAAAATAAACGAAGGCGATGTGATCGAAGGTATATTTACCATCGGTCTCGCTTTGTTCATTGTAGATGGTAAAGTCGATAAGGCAAAGCTGAATAAAATACGAACTCAGATTGATACAAAGCTGTTCAATACTGGTCGTTTTAAAATGGCTGTTGCTTCTGGAGTTACTCGAAAGAAGGGTAATAGACCACCAGACATTTTTAATGTCGGGTTTGAAATGCGTCTAAAACCAGAGTCTGTTGTCGGTGCTTTCGGTAAAGACTATAATGCTATTTACTATAAATCTTCTAAAGATATCGGACATATCGATAAGAAAATTGACCAGCTTATCAAATCAATTGATTATGGTTCTTACAGTAGAAGAGTAACAACAGCAGTAAATCAGTTTTTAGATAACAATGTTGGAGAGGTTGTAGATTTTACTGTAATTGCTGATGGCATAGCTGGCGAGTCTAGTGGTGGTGCAATTAAGGGTGATGTTTCATTAGAAATTTATGCCACAGCAAAGGGTAAGAGTAAAAAGATTCATGGTGGAACTATACCATTCTCGTTAAAATCTGAAAGTGTTACAGTTGCAAACCTTTCACCATATCGTGGTATGTTAGACATTGCTGAAGCACTAAAGATTACTTGGAATGCTAAAACTAAATACGAAAGATTGACCAAATCATTTAATGGACCAACAGAACAAGAAGCAAAATTTGAAATGATTACTTCTATGTATAATGATTTGAAAAAAGAAATAATTGTTAAATCTGGTTCAAAAACATTCACAAAAGATGCACTAGCATTTTTAGGTAAAGGCATATTTGGTGATGACCTTGCTGATGTTGTTGACATCCAGAAGGGTAAGGTTAAGGAAATAACAACACAATATTTTAAACAGATTGAACAAAACGCCATTCTGTATGTAGTAGAAAAAGGAAACAACTTGGTGTTTATGGATAAGAAAACACAAGCACCAATATTTCAAATAAGAACTAAATTAAGACCACCACCTGCCAATGAAGCAAAGTTTTATCTTGAAGTCGGCTCAGGTGTTTATGCACATTAGGAACCAGTATGCTAAAATTTAAAAGATTTTTAGATGAAAATAAAGATTTAGAAAAGATCTTAAAAAAGATTGATGAAGAGTTACTTACTGAAAAGAAAGATGCTCTTGGTCATGGATCAAATGCAGTTGAAGGTAAAGTTTCTGCAAACACTCAGGGTGTTATGCACGAACTGTTAACTGGTTATCATCTTAATGGTGGTAAGCATATGGAAAAGCATCCAGACATTAATGGTGACAGTCCCGAAGAAGCGCACAATAAACTTAAAGCAACCCTGCATCCTAATGATTATAAAAAGTTAAATGATAAAGCCAAATCTGCTGCAGCAGATATTAGAGCACAGGCAGAAAAGAATGGGCATAAAATTCATTCAGTCCATTGGACATCTAAACCTGGAGACTTGCATCGATCTACTGGCATTGAGGCTTCGCAGAAAGAAGATGCTTCTGATGTTGTTGTCAGAACACATCACACTGCCGATAAGAAAAAAGAAAGACCAATGTTTCATGGTGTATCATTAAAGTCAGGGAAAGATAAAAATGTTCCAACATCTAGTCTTGGTATTGAATCTTCTGGACCAAAGGCTAGAGGAACATTTGAAGCACACAGAAAAGGTATTTTAACTGCGTACCCTGCGTTAAAATCTTTAACAAACAAAGCAGACAGAAAAGAATGGATGAAGGCTAATCCAAAAGCTGCTGAAGATATTAAGAAACGAAATCAAGAAACTCTACATAAAGTTGCCAAAGATTTACATGATCATCTGACGACTGGCTCCAAAGAAAGTTTAGTGCATCATGTTAGAGAATTGTTACATGCACATAAAACACCGATGGAAGAGTTTGGTCACAATCATATTCGACATATCACATACGAAAATAAAAAAGGTATTCAGCACCATTCAGTAAATCCTGGAGACGAGTACGAACATATCCTAAAACACCCAGAGCATATTGAAGTTAGTCACAGTGGTGGTTCTTTATCGTTTAAAGACAAAAGAACTGGTAAGACCTTTGCTCGTCACTCAATGAAGTATGACTCACAGAGTGATCCAATGAGCCCACTTAAGAGTGCAGGTATGCCAGCCTAATGGATTACTAAAGTATTACTTTAATAACCCCATGAATGGTAAGGTTATTGATTGACTTTTATTGCAAATTAGGCTATAATAACGGTAGAGAAATGAAAAAACTAAGCACTTATATCGCAGAACAAAAAAATACTCACATGGAGCACATCGAAGACTTGGTCTTCAATGCTGGTGTTGAGGGAACACGACAAGCGATAGATTTTCTCCGTGACCTTCGTGACATGCTTGCTGGTCACGCAACCACTAAAGTTACTGCAACGGTAAAATGGGATGGTGCTCCAGCAGTTTTTGCTGGAGTTGATCCAAGAGATGGTAAATTCTTCGTAGCAAAGAAGGGTGTCTTTAACAAAGAGCCAAAAGTATACAAGACTGCTGCTGATGTTGATGCTGACACATCAGGTGATCTCGCTACAAAATTAAAATTGTGTCTGTCTGAATTTAAGAAACTTGGTATCACCAAAGGTGTTTATCAAGGTGACTTAATGTTCACGACTGGTGATGTTAAAACAGAAACTATTCAAGGTGAGAAGTATACGACCTTCCACCCAAACACTATCATCTATGCAGTGCCATACGCATCTCCTTTGGCACAAACAATACGCAAAGCAAAGATCGGGGTTGTCTGGCATACTACCTATACTGGCAATTCTTTTGAAACAATGACTGCATCTTTTGGCAAATCAATTGTGCAGCATATGAAGAAGGTTCCATCAGTATGGATGGATGATGCCAACTACAAAGATTACTCTGGTGTAGCTACATTTACTGCAGAAGAAACAACTGAGATTAATGGAATTCTTTCTCAGCTTGGCACTAAGTTTCAATCTATGAATTCCAAAACTCTCAATGCTATCTCTGACGACGAAGAGTTGCTAGAATTGGTAAAGACTTATAACAATAGTAAAATAAAAGCAGATGAACCAATTACGAATATTAGCAGTCATGTTACTGGATTGTTTAATTACATCTATGACAAATATCAGGGAAAGATTGATGTCCTCAAAACGGATAAATCAAAAGCTGAGTGGGATGAGAAGCGAAAGAAAATCCTTAAATTTTTCACAGACCATGACAAGAAAGAAATAGAAGGAATCTTCGAAGTCTCAAATCTTATTGCCAGCGCAAAGCAAGTAATTATTAAAAAGATGAATCAAGCTGGACACATATCGACATTCTTAAAAACTAAAACTGGTTTCAAGACTACTGGTGTAGAAGGTTTTGTTGCTATTGATCACCTGAAAGGTGGTGCAGTTAAGATTGTAGATCGTTTAGAGTTTAGTAAAGCAAACTTCTCACCAGAAATTATCAAAGGATGGCAACGATGAAAACTATATTACTAAGTCTCACCTTTGTATTACTCACAGGTTGTTCGACCATTTCTAATCTTTGGCCAAAGCCACACGACTCAGAAATGTTTGGAATGCTTGTGGATGTTAAGATTGGCGTAGACTCACTTAACTGCGAAAACAAAGAATGGACAGATGTTCAAAATAAAACAAACCGACTGAAGGTTTATACTCAGTTAAGAAAAGACCCTCAGGCAGATTCTATTGCAAAGTTATCTGAAGCATTAGAGAAGGCTAAGACAACCACCAATAAAACCTTTTGTGAATCAATTATTAAATTAAACAAAACTAGAATTGATGTTGTAGTAGATGCTTGGAGAGGAAGGTAATATGCTAGAACAATTAAGAGAAGTAGCAGGACAGCCTGGACCTGCAGCTAAGTTAGCCAACGATATGCTAGTCTTTTATGATGAGTATACCAGTGGACATTTAAGCAAAGAGGAATATGAATATCTGCTAAACGAAATAGCTGATATTAGGGCGCAACAGGAATTAGCTTCTGATGAAATAGCCCTTCGTTGGGTTGTAGCTGCAGCAAAGGGATTAATGTCATTAGCGTAAACAAAAGTCCTAAATAAGATAAGATTAGGCACAAACTTTATAGATGGATCGAATGAAAGAATATAAACAACTAATAAAAGAACTCTCGTCTAAGACGGTAGTGTTTGCATTTGGAAGGTTCAACCCTCCAACTACAGGACATGAGTTACTAGTCAAAGCAGTTAAAAAGCTGGCTCAGCAAAGAAATGCTGACCACGCTATTTACGCATCTCGATCCCAAGACTCTAAAAAGAATCCCTTGTCTGTTGACAAGAAGGTTAAGTATTTGAAACTGATGTTTCCTAGAACTACCTTTGTAGCAGCAAGTGAGGAAGCACGAACATTTATCGAAGCTGCAAAACAACTAAACAAGAAATATAAAAACATTGTTATGGTTGGTGGTAGTGACCGAGTGCAAGAATTTAAACGATTGCTGAATACTTACAATGGTAAAGAGTTTCACTTTGACACTATTGATGTAGTATCTGCTGGTGAAAGAGACCCAGACGCAGATGATGCTTCTGGTATGTCTGCTTCTAAAATGAGAGCACTAGCAACCAAAGGTGATTACGCAGAGTTTAAAAAAGGATTGCCTTCTACTGTTCGTGACATCGATGGTAAAAGATTGATGAACGATATCCGTGAAGGAATGGGTCTGCCTGTAATAAAAGAGCAGATTGTTTTAGTAAAAGATGATCTCCGTGAACAATATTTCCGTGGTGAGATATTTAATGTTGGTGATATTGTTGAATCTTCTGGACAACAATATACGATTGCAAAACGAGGATCAAATCATCTCTTACTAAAAGAATCTACTGGTAAGTTAGTATCTAAATGGATTCAAGATGTTCAACCAATACAAGAAGAAATAACTATGAACGAAGAATTAACAAATAAAACTTTAAAACCAACTGATAAGATTAAAGTCGCTCGCATTATTTCTACTATGCTTGGTGTTGAGAATGCGGAAACATCTTCTAATCCAGAAAATTTAATTAACTCTGCGTTAAGAAAAGTCAGAACAAAGGCATTGAATCCAGAAGCACTTAAAATTTTAGACAAGATGCTGGCGCTGGCAACTGAAGTTGGTATTGATTATGATTCAACATTAAAGCCAACCAAATTAAAAGAAGGTGCTATTCAACCTAGCGGAACAGATCAGATTCAAGTTGTAGGTGGTGAAGCTACACCAGAAACAAAAAAGACTGGTGTTAAAAAAGGTGTACTAACATTTTATAATTTTCAAAAAGAACACAAAGAATCTCAATCTGATACTAAAAAAGATAATGAGTCTGATCATGACTACGAACACCAAGTACAGATTACAGACCCAACAGAAGTTGGTCATACATTAGTGGGCGCAGGCAAACAAGACAATCTTCGTCGTCGTAAAATTAAATATCATTTAGGTGAACAACATAAAATCCCTCATGTAGATATGACTTCATATGGTGATGAGGCTGGTCATGAGAATACTGCACAACATATTGCTACGGATCCAGAGCACAAAAAGAAAGAAAAGAAACTTGCGTTAAGTTTCATTCAAAAAATGCAGGGTGTTTCAGAAGCAACAGATCCAGCAAAAGAAACTGCCAAAGCAAATCTAATGGCTAAACATGCTAAAGAAAAAGAATCTTTAGCAGACAAACAAGCAAGAGAGAAAGAAGCATTAAAAGAAGATCAGCTTGACGAGATCTCTTCCAAGTTGGCTGGCAATTATTATGGTGCTGCTACAAAGAAGCACATCGCTAAGGTTGGTGTGAAACCAAACATGTATGGTCGTATCGAAAGGGATATGGGTAAACAACGCAAAGTTGGTATTGATCGTGCAATGGATCGTATCACTGGTGCTAGAAAAACAAATGAATCTTTAGATAATTCAGTTAATGTTGATAATGTAAATCATGCTGGTGGTGAACCGCATGAAGAAAAGTGGGAAGACGCTGGAATTTGTCCAGAACATGGAGTTAAAGATTGCCATCACTGTGCTAGTCCAGTAGATATGTCTGACTACAATAAAGACTATGACAGTGAGATGGATGGTCTAGAATTATCTGATGAAGAAATCAATAAGATGGTTGATAGTATGTCAGATGAAGAGATTATGGATGATTATGATGAAGATGAAGTCGCTTTAATCGATGATGAGACTGGAGAAGAACTTCCTCCAGTGCCAGAAGAAAAGGCATTTGATGAGTCTGCTTTAGTTGAAGTATTATCTCGTCAAGAAAGAATGCGTGCTAAATCTCGTATTCGTCGCACTGCATCAAAAAGAGAAAGAGCAACTAAGATTGCATTGAGAAGATACTCAGATACCAAAACAATTAATAAACGAGCAAGAAGATTAGCAATTAAGTTAATGAAACAAAGAATGCTTCGTGGTCGTGACCCAGCAAAAATCTCTGTTGGTGAAAAAGAAAGAATTGAAAGAACATTGGAGAAAAGAAAGGCAATTATTGGTCGTGTGGCTCAAAGATTGACATCTCGTGTTCGTAAGGTAGAGAAAGCCAGAATGGGACATACTAAATTTACTAAGGGGAACACCAATGTTGGGTTTTAAATCATTTTTAGAAGAAGGTGGATTGTGGGATAATATCCATGCTAAAAGAAAACGCATTAAAGCTGGTTCTGGTGAACGCATGCGCAAACCTGGAAGCAAAGGTGCACCAACTGCAGCTGCACTAAAAGCATCTCAGACTAATGAAGAACTAACTGCCGATGAACAGTTTGATTTAATCGAAGAAATGATCGGAGAATTAGCTGCAGAAAATAATTTAGATGTTGAACAAGTTTGGGAAAGTCTAGATGGTTTTACTGATGAAGAACTATTAGAAGCATGCACATGCTGGACAGGTTACAAGCGTAAACCAGGAACTAAGCCATGTGCTGAAGACTCTTGTGTTAAAGAAGGTTGGGCACCAGGATACAAAGGTGACCACTCTATGGACAAAGTGGAAAAGCATAGAGTAGCTGTTACTATTTCTGATCCAAATCATACCATGGTTTCTAAAAGAAAAGAAACACAACAGAAACATGTTCGTGTTAGCGCAACCAATGAGTTAGATGCTAAAGTTAATGCTGAGAAACATTATAGAAAACAAGGTTTTAAGGTACATGGCTCTGAGCATGTTGGTAAGGTCAATGAAGAATTGCTAGAGTATGCAGTTGACGCAAAGGGACACAAGTCTTCTACAGGTGGTTTGACTCAAAAGGGTCGTGATGCATACAATGCTAAAGGTGCTAATCTAAAAGCACCAGTTACTACTCCACCATCTAAATTAGATCCAGACAGCAAAGCAGCAAAGCGCAGAAAATCTTTCTGTGCTCGTATGGGTGGTATGGAAGGTCCAATGAAAGATGATAAGGGTCGTCCAACTCGTAAAGCATTAGCATTAAGAAAATGGAATTGCTAAATGTCTAAAATACATGTATTAAAAAACTCAGAGACTGAAGCTGTCATCAAAGTTTATACAACTGAATCAGCTGGGGAATCTATTGATGTTAGCTTACAAACATGGTTGACAACTTCTAAGCAAGAATATGTTTCTGGTTCAAACGATTCACCAGAAACAGATGGTCACTTTGCACAGTATACTGGATCACATGTATTCATTACTGGGATATGGTGGGGTTTAAAGAAAGATAAACAGCTAGATATAACTCGTATTATCGATCCTGTAGCACCAACATTACATAGCCATTATTATTTGATAAACGCAGGACAATATGAATTTGATCATCATGGGTTTGCTGATAGAATTTACGCAAACAAAGATTTTAGATTAATATTCGATGGTCCAGGACATTGCATTTTAAAGTTGCGTAAACTTGGTTGGACTCCAAAAGTTGAGACTACAGTATTTGGTCCATACGATAACGAAAGCGTGGTAGGTTCATAATGGATCAATTAAAAACATCTCTTAAAATTGTATTAGCCAATAAGTTCTTTATGTACTTTAAGGCTCAATCTTATCATTGGAATGTTGAGGGAATGTTCTTCTCTCAGTTCCACGATTTCTTTGGTGACATCTATCAAGAGGTTTATGCTTCAATTGATACTGCTGCAGAAGAACTGAGAGCATTAGATGAATATGCTCCTATCTCTATCGAACAGATTCATACATTTAAGACTATTCAAGAAGATGAGACTAAGCCAGCCAATGTAAGTGCTATGCTACAGAATTTACAAGATGCAAACTCTAAAGTGATAGACAGCCTAAATAAATTATTCGAATTAGCAGACGCACAGAACGAACAAGGTTTAGCGGATTGGGCAGCTGGAAGATTAGATTCACATAAGAAACATGCTTGGATGATTCGTTCAAGCCTAAAGAAAACTGGAGAATAAGATGCAATTTAAAACATTTATGGAAGCGTTGAAAGGTAAACAGCACAAGATCGACAAGAATAAGAATGGTCAGATCGATGCTCATGACTTTAAACTTCTTCGTAAAGAAGAATCAGAACAACTCGAAGAAGGTTTAGATCCATCTGAAGTTGCTGGTAATCCACGCATGTACAGCGCAGATACTGTTAAGAAAGCATTTTATCATAAGAACGCTAGTGAAAGCGATAAACAATCTCTTGCGAAACACTTAGATCGTCATCATGGTAATAAAGAATGGCGCAAACCAGTTAAAGAAGAACAAGAACAGATCGATGAACTTTCTAAAAGCACTCTTGGTTCCTATATCAAGAAAGCAACAAAAGACGCAAGAATACAACAATCCATTGGAAAAGATTTTGAAGCATCTGCAAACAAGTCCAGAAAACCAAGTATGAAAGATGCTGCTCAGTCTCTTGCTGATAAGTATAAGTCCAAGTCAAGAAGTCGTGAAGCTGGTATTGGTAAAGCAGTAGATCGTTTGGCAAAAGAAGAAGTTGAATTAACAGAAGCAACTGTTAAGACTCAAAAGTATTCATGGGGAACTATGAAGACTGTTCACCATGGCGCTGACTTCTCTATTCCTCTGCATCCAGAACACCACCAAGCAATTGCAAAGTTGAAAGACGAGCAAGAGCATAAGTTTAAAACTGAAGATGGAAAACATTGGACTGCTCGTCGTAAAGGAGATGAGGTTCATTTCCAAGGGGCTAATAATGGTGGCTCTACTAAAGTTAAACATGAAGAATTAAAAGAATCTGAAGAGCGCATGGCTCGTGCAGATTACAAAACATCTCCTTCTGGTCGCAAATCACATAAAGAAATTGTTTTTGGTGATGCTGAGAAGAAAGATAAGATTGATGAGAAAGCACCTCCAGGTTTTGAAGGTACTGTTAAAGCAATGAAGAAACATAAAGAGATCGATAATCCATATGCTCTTGCATGGTACATGAAGAACAAAGGTATGAAGTCTCATAAAAAAGAGGACGGAACAATGAAAGAAGCATTTATCAATGGTCGTGAGTATGCATCTCATGGCTTAATGCATCCAGATCATGCTGGTAGTGCAATCCATAAAGTTACTGGTAATACTATTGATTTTTATGCTCATGGTTCTGGCGATAAAATTTCTGGTAAAGTAACTAAGAACGATGGCAAGGCTGTGCATATTAAAGATACTTCTGGTAAAACACATCAGTTCAAAGTGTCTACTAATTTACCAAAGAAAGTGGATGAATCAAAGAAAGAAGATCCTCCATTTGATGGTCCATACAAGAAAGCTGAACCAGTAAAAAATAGTGATGGAACTACTCAATCACCAATGAGCCGTGCCAGAGAGTTGGCACAGATGGCTATTAAGAAAAAGATGAAAGAAGAATTTGGTTTAGACATTACTGATGCACAAGCACAATCTTTAGTAGAAGCTGCCAAGGGAGAAGTTGGTCAGATTAGATCGCTGGCGTCTCATGTTGGCACAGCAACTATGCAACAACTAGGTGTTCAAGCAGGATCTCCAGTTGAGCCGACAGCTAAAGATAAAGAGAAGAAACCTGAGAAGAAAGATGCTCCGCATCATCCAGTTGCTCCAACTATCGATCGCAAGTACATCAAAGGAACGCCAGAGCATACAGCTTATAAAGCAACAAAGAAACCAATCAATGGTCATCCAACTAATAAAGAAGAAGTTAATTTTGATGATGATGGAACATTAATCTCTAGATCTCTTTCATACAAAGATTTCTTACAGATGAATGAGATTAAGATGTCTGATTTACCATCTCGTATAGTCAGAGGTCATTCTTATGGAGCTAACTATGAAGATCCAGAAGGAGCAGATGATTATGATGATAAGAAACCAGTAAAGCCTGCGCCTGAAAAGCGTGGTCGTGGTCGTCCTGCAGGAGCACAATCAGGTGCTCGTAAGAATCTGGGCAATTCAAAACTACATACAAAATAAATTCAAGGAGAATTAAAATGGCACTATGGTCAAATACAGACGCAGCACCTAGCAAACCAAAATACCTAACTACTGCTGAAAAAACAGCAACAGCAGGTGTTTCTGTTGAAGAAGCTGGCGTTACAGCAAACAAAGCAAAGGGTGTTGCACACGCTGGTTGGGTACAGTATCGTACTTATACTGATGCACAGGGAGCAACTCGTCACAAGTCAGAAGTTCTAGTTGCAATGGGCTCAATGGTCCAAGCAGGTGGCGACTTGGTAGCTGATGACACTACTGTTGGTATCGATCCAGCATAATAAATACATAATGTAAAGAGGGAGAATGTCTCCCTCTATTTCTGTGAAGAGAATATGGTTAGTGAAAAATTAAATGAAGGTAACTTTCTTGTTCATGCAATGCACCACTATGATAACCCACAGTGCCATAGTCTAGCAGAGTTTGAAGAAGATATCAAGAAGTTTTTATATCTTAAGAAATTACTTTCTAGGTATAAGAACAATGGTGAATTGCGAGAGAGATTAATTCTCAATCACATTATTGTTCTTTACAATATTTTTGGTGACGCAACAACTCGTATGTTGTTTTATAAAATAGATGAATCATGCTGGGACTCTTTGGTAACATTCTTAGTATATCTTAATAGAATGCCCGAGACCATACCAGATTTTAATATTGTTTTATCTAATGTTGTACTAGATGAAACTATTATTGCTGCACTAAGGAAAATTTAATGGCTAGCCGTATTGTAGACAATTTAATTGCATACCGAATTCTATCAATGCTAGTGACTAACTTTGAAGATACAAAAGCATTCAAGTTAGGCATCATTGATAAAGAAGGTAAGAATTTAAAGAAAACAAGTACTCTTAAAACATCTGAAGAGAAGGATGCTTACACTTATCTTACTCGTTTAGTTTTCAACATGAAGAAAATTATTAACAAGATCGGTGGAGAGAATAAACTAAAGTCATTTGTTGCAGCTTTATTTCTAGTCAAAGAGTATTACGAGAGTGGTAGTAGAACAACTTCCCTTATGGAAGAAAAGTTTGAACGAATCATGAAAACTCTTGATAATAATGTAACCTTAGTTGAAGAAGAAATCTTAGTTAAGAAATTTTTCTCAGAAGATGTAGTGGCAAATGCTACTGGTTCTGCTGTGTCAACAGATGAACCAAAGATCGAGAAAAAGAATATTAAGAAATACCAGATAATGGCTAAACGAAAACCAGTAAATGTTTCTACTTAGTTTTGTTCCTGATACCTTATTGCTTTGGATCATTAATGCAATTTTAATCGCTGGACTTGTTGGTACAGCGATTTCAGTCTTATTCAAACTTTTTATTAGATGGTTTCCATGGATTATTCCATATCGTACCATACTCCAAGTAGTTAGTTTAATTTTGTTAGTTGCTGGTGTATACTTTAGCGGTGGTTATTGGGTTGAGATGGAGTGGAGAGAAAAGGTAAAAGAAGCTGAAGCCAAAGTGGCTGCAGCTGAAGCCAAGTCAAGAGAAGTTAATACTGTCATCCAAACTAAAGTTGTTGAAAAAATAAAAGTTGTTAAAGATGTACAGGTAGTTATACAAGATAGAATAGTTGAGAAAGAAAAGATTATTGATGCTGAGTGCAAAGTAGCACCAGAAGCAATTGATATATTAAATGAAGCGTCTAAAAAACCAAAGGTGAAGAAGTGAAAATATTTTTGTTAATTATTCCTATTCTATTAACTGGATGTTTAGCAACAGCGCCAGTAAAACAAAAGTTTCCCGATGTGCCTCCAGAGTTAATGGTAGCATGTCCAGAGTTAAAAGAAATAGAACCCACTAATAAATTAAGTGATGTTGTAAAAGTAGTGGCAGAGAATTATGGAAGATATCATGAGTGTAGTATCAAATCTGATGTATGGATCGAATGGTACAAAACACAAAAAGATATCTTCAATAGATAAAAGGAATGCACGATGGACTTAGAGAGATTAGCAAAAATGGAAGCCCAAGTGGAAACTATTAAGGAAGATGTGAAAGATTTGAAATCAGATATTAAAGAGATTCATTCTCGCATCACTACTTCCAACAGAGAAATCGTTGATAAGATTGACGATATGCAAACTCGCATCGAGCATAAGATGCAAGCCAATGCGCAGATCTCTCAAGACCAGCATGAGGAAATTAAAAACGATGTTGTGAAAGATTTAGAGAAAATGAATGCCAGAGTTTCTGCTCTTGAGCAATGGAAGTGGTATGTAATAGGTGGCGCTGCTACAGTTGGTTTTATTCTTGGTCACCTAAATGAAATTGCAAAATATCTAAAATAATATTTGCTTTGTAATCATGCATAGGGTATAATTACTCTATGCTATACATCGATACCAAATATGCAAATATCCTTGGATCTCGTCTAAGGAACTTCAAACAGAAGAAAGATTATCTCTGGAACTATTCTTGTCCAGTGTGTGGGGATAGTTCAAAGAATAAGTTAAAGGCACGAGGTTACATCTATCGTGCAAACACTGACTTGTTCGTCAAATGTCACAACTGTAATTATGGAACCAATATTGGTAACTTAATTAAGTATGTAGACCCAACATTATATGATGCATATGTTTTGGAACGCTACACTAGTGGTGCGACAAGATATAATGATCACAAAGAAATCTCAATCCCAGATTCCAAACCAATAGAGTTATTAGAAGATGACATTCTAAGAAAACTTCTAAGATTGGATAAACTTGCGATTGACAAACCAGACCATCCTGCGGTAAAATATGTAGAACAAAGAAAGATACCAAGAGACAAGTGGTATCTTTTGTATTTTGCTCCGAGGTTTAAAGCATACACCAATTCGGTGACTGCTAAATTCCAAGAGCCAATACAAGATGAACATCCTAGGATGATCATTCCATATTTTACCAATGCTGGTAAATGTTTTGCCTTCCAAGGCAGAGCATATGGAAATGAGGAACCTAAGTATTATACCATCAAGGTAGATGATACTCAGGAAAAGATTTATGGACTTGAAAGGATTGATTATGCTAAACGAATTTTTGTTGTTGAAGGACCAATTGACTCACTTTTTCTGCCAAACGCAGTGGCTGTTTCAGGAGCAAGTTTTGATACCCCTACTATTCGGAGTCTCCTTACTAATGCTACGATTATCATAGACAATGAGCCAAGAAGTAAAGAGATAGTAAAACAACTGGAGAAGTATATTAATTCTGGCTTTAGCGTATGTATGTTTCCAGAGCATATTAGACAGAAAGATATTAATGATATGATTTTACATGGTGGGATAACTGCCAATGAGATTGTAGATCTAATAAATACAAATACCTTTTCAGGAATTGAAGCAAGATTGAAATTTAGTACATGGAAGAAAATATGATCATAAATGATAATTTATTAGATCCAGCTATTTTTAATTTTGTTGTTGATAAAGTTAAAAAATCTCCTTGGTATTTTCTGGAAAGAACTGGAACTGCTGTAGCTGACGACGCCCCATCTTTTTACATGATTATTTCAGATGAGAATGGGATATATTCTTCTTTATATGATCTTTTATGTGTACCATTAATGGTTGCGTGTTCAAAAAATAATATTAAGTTTTCAAAATTATTAAGAATACGAGTAGGAATGATTACTGGTTGTAAAGAACAAATTATTCATACACCTCATGTAGATTACACATATCCACATAAGACGATGTTGTTCTATCTAACCGATAGTGATGCACCAACTCTTTTTTTCGATAAAATACATTCAGGTATTATAAATGATGTAGGAAATTGTGATATTGATTCTGTTAAGGTTAAAGAAAGTGTGATTCCAGTTAAAAATACTTCTGTTATATTTGATGGTTTAAATTTCCATTCAAGTACAACTCCGAAGGAAAATTTTTTTAGAATTGTTATTAATTATAATTTTGTTGATTGAGAAAACTATGAAAGTTAGAATGGTTAGTTATAGCAAACCCTCTCGTGAGATGTACGACGAGGGTTTAATTGATGTACAGGAGTTAGTTGCGTTCTGTGCACGAGTGAGTAATCCCAGCAACCAATTCAACACAGAGACATCAGAGAAGTTAATTAAGTATTTGATTAAACATCAGCATTGGTCACCACTAGAAATGGTCAGTGCATGTTTAGAGATTGAAACTACTCGTGATATAGCAAGACAAATCTTGCGTCATCGCTCTTTCTCGTTTCAAGAATTCAGTCAGCGATATGCTGACCCAACCAAAGACTTATCTTTCGTTCTTAGGGAAGCCCGACTCCAAGATACGAAGAATCGTCAAAATAGCGTTGAGAACGATAATCTAGCATTGGCTGCTTGGTGGGAAGAAAGACAAAAGCGAGTTATTACTGAAGCAAAAAATGCTTATGAATGGGCAATCCAAAATGGTATTGCCAAAGAACAAGCAAGAGCAGTATTACCAGAAGGACTAACTGTTTCTCGCTTATACATGAATGGTACACTTAGAAGCTGGGTACATTATTGTGAATTAAGAATGGCGAATGGTACTCAGAAAGAACATGTTGATATTGCAAGAGAAATTGCTAAGGTTATCGCTGAAGTATTCCCTATGATGAAGGATTTGTGTGATGATTGATTACTACGAAGCACTTAAAGAAATGCACAAGGGTAATGTAGTCCGATACATTGGCACAATAAATGGTAATGTAATGACCACTAAAGGTCGTTCTTATTGTATGTGCCGTGGTGTAATATTTGAATATCGTGATGGCAATGCGGCATATAGAACAGACGGCAGAATGGTGTATGATCCAGACTTTAGATACAAACTGACTGGAGAAACTGTGGATACGAGATATTGGCCTACAAAACCAAAGATAGTAAAAACACCACGAGTACTGGACAAGGAAACAACCAGTAAGTTGGGCTATAGTAGAATCGGAAGGAA
>JACCED010928829.1_pt1 | contig 24336 bp, 21 predicted proteins | sample 7455021 | NCBI WGS metagenome assembly JACCED01 (sample SAMN15323456, study PRJNA562643) | freshwater metagenome | isolation source: river surface water | place: USA:Blue River Watershed | collected 2017-08-19
AGATGCTGCCGGGGCAAGAACCACCGCCAAGCCGGACCGGCCTCGTTGGATCGGTCACACCCAGCCGCGCCGCATTGCCGCCAGTTCGGTGGCCAAGCGCATCGCCGAAGAGCTCCAGACCCCGCTGGGCGAGGTGGTGGGCTACAAGGTGCGTTTCCAGGACCGCTTGTCCAAGAATGCTTCGGTCAAGCTGATGACCGATGGCATCCTGCTGGCCGAGACGCAGACCGACCCGCTGCTGCAGGCCTATGACACCCTCATCATCGACGAGGCACACGAGCGCAGCCTGAACATCGACTTCCTGCTGGGATACCTCAAGCAGATCCTGCCGCGCCGCCCGGACCTCAAGGTCATCGTCACTTCGGCCACCATCGACGCCGACCGATTTGCAAGGCACTTCGAGAGCAGGCACGGACCTGCGCCAGTCATCATGGTCTCGGGCCGCACCTTCCCGGTCGAGCAGCGCTACCGCCCGTTTGAAGAATCGCGCGAGTACGACCTCAACGACGCGATTGCCGATGGCGTGGACGAACTCTGGCAAGGCAACAGCGGTGGAGACATCCTGGTGTTTTTACCCGGCGAGCGCGAAATCCGCGAAGCCGCTGACCACCTGCGCAAGCACCTGGCCCAGCACGCCTGGACGCGCAACGCCGATGTGCTGCCCCTGTTTGCCCGCCTCAGTCAAGCCGAGCAGGACCGGGTGTTTGAAGCCTCCAACGGCCGCCGCATCGTGCTGGCCACCAATGTGGCCGAAACCTCGCTCACCGTGCCTGGTATCCGCTACGTGATCGACGCAGGTACCGCCCGCGTCAAGCGCTACAGCCTGCGCAGCAAGGTCGAGCAGCTGCTCATCGAGCCCGTCAGCCAGGCTGCCGCCAACCAGCGCGCCGGGCGCTGCGGCCGCGTGGCCAACGGCATCTGCATCCGCCTCTACGACGAGAAGGACTTCAGCTCGCGCCCGCGCTTCACGGACCCGGAGATCCTGCGCTCCTCGCTGGCGGGCGTGATCCTGCGCATGAAAAGCCTGCACCTGGGGCAGGTGGACGATTTCCCCTTCATCGAAGCGCCGAGCAAGCGCGCCATCACCGATGGCTACCAGCTGCTGGCCGAACTGGGTGCGGTGGACGAGGCCAATGAACTGACACCGATTGGCAAGGAACTCTCGCGCCTGCCGCTGGACCCCCGCGTGGGCCGCATGATCCTGGAAGCGCGCCACCGCCATGCGCTCGACGAGGTGCTGATCATTGCCAGCGCCCTGAGCGTGCAGGACGTGCGCGACCGTCCGCTGGACCAGCAAGCACAGGCCGATCAGCAGCACGCCAAGTTCGACGACGATAAAAGCGAGTTCAGCGGCTACGTCCGCCTGTGGCACTGGATCCATGACGCCAGAGGCGGCGAACACAAAGCGTCGCCCACCATGACATCGGGGTCGGATCCCGATTTCCGTCACCCACAGGCGCCAGCCACCCACAAACTCAGCAACCGCCAATACGAGCAACTGCTGCGGCAGAACTTCATCAACGTTCGCCGCGTTCGAGAGTGGCGCGACACACACAGCCAGCTGCACACCGTGGTGGCTGAACACGGCTGGAAGCTCAATGCGCAGCCCGCCAGCTACGAGCAGCTGCACAAGTCCATGCTCGCGGGCCTGCTGGGCAACATCGGCTGCAAGCTCGACGATGAGGATGTCTACCTGGGGGCGCGCGGCATCAAGTTCCATCGCCACCCGGGCGCCCACCTCAAGAAGAAGCCCGGCCGCTGGATCGTGGTGGCCGAGCTGGTCGAGACCACGCGCCTGTTTGGCCGGGGCATTGCCCACATCGAACCGCAGTGGCTCGAAGAGGTCGGCGCGCACCTGCTCAAAAAGCAATTGCTCGACCCGCACTGGGAAAAGAAATCCGCCGAAGCCGTCGCCTACGAACGCGCCACGCTGTATGGCCTGCTGGTCTACAACGGCCGCCGCAGGCCCTATGCCACGGTGGACCTGCACGGCGCACGCGAGATCTTCATCCGCCAGGGCCTGGTTGAGGGCCAGTGGGAGACCCCGCTGCCCTTCCTGGCCGCCAACCAGCGCATGGTGGCCAAGGTCGAAGAGCTGGAACACAAGTCGCGCCGCCAGGACGTGCTGGTGGACGACGAACTCATCTACGCCTATTACGACGCGCAGATCCCGCAGGACGTGTACAACGGCCGCCTGATGGCGGCTTGGTGGCGCGAGCAGGCCGGCAGCAATCCCAAGTTTCTGCACCTCACGCGCGAAGAGCTCATGCGCCACGAGGCGGCGGGCATCACCACCCAGGCCTTTCCGAAAACTGTGCGCCTGGGCGGCGTGGACTGTGCCGCCACCTACCTGCACGCGCCGGGCGACAGCCGTGACGGCGTGACGGTCACCGTGCCGCTGTTCGTGCTCAACCAGGTGAGTGAAGAGCGCTGTGAATGGCTGGTGCCCGGCATGCTCAGGGACAAGGTCCAGGCCCTGCTCAAAAGCCTGCCGCAAAAGCCACGCAGCCGCTTTGTGCCCCTGCCCGAGAGTGCCGCCCGCCTGGCCGACGAACTCAGCGCCCCCGAGGTGTTTGGCGCCGGCTCGCTGACCGACGTGCTGCTCAAAAAAGTGCGCGACGAGACCAGCCTGGACGTCAAGCGCGCCGATTTCAAGCTCGACATGCTCAGCCCCCACCTGTTCATGAACCTGCGCGTGGTCGACGAACACGGTCGCCAGCTCGGCATGGGCCGCAACCTCGGCGCCCTGAAGGCCGACTGGGGCAGCCAAGCCCGAGGCGCCTTCCAGGCGCTGGCGCAGCTCAAACCCCAATTGGTCGGCCCTGCTGAGACGCAGGCGAAGGCGGCGGGCGGGGGGCAGCGCCAGCCGACGATTTGTGACAGCCATGAGCAGGCTGGCGCTGCCCCCCGCCCGCTGTCTTCGTCGGCAAAACAGCAGAACGCCGATCAAAAATACACCACCTGGTCCTTCGGTGAACTCCCCGAACTCATGGAAATCCGCAAGGCGGGCCAGACCCTGATTGGCTTTCCCGCCTTGGTCGACGGCGGCGACCATGTCGCCATCGAAGTCTTTGACGAGCCGCAGGTGGCCACCGCCAAACACCGCAAAGGCCTCTCGCGCCTGTTTGCCCTGCAGATCAAGGACGCGCTCAAGTACCTCGAAAAGAACATCCCCGACCTGCAAAAAATGTCGGTCGCCTACATGGGCCTGGGCACTGCAGAGGAACTGCGCAGCCAGATCATCGACGTCGCGCTCGACCGTGCCTTTTTGCAGGACCCGCTGCCCACCGATGAAGCCGCCTTCAAAAAGCGGGTGGAAGAGGGCAGGGGGCGCCTGACGCTGATCGCCAACGAAGTCGCCCGCCTGGCCGCTGTGGTCCTGACCGAGTACGCCAGCGCCGCCCGCAAGATCAAGGACAGCAAAAACGCGCCCGACGTGACCGCCGACTGCACCCAGCAGCTGCAGCGCCTCATGCCCAAGCAGTTCATCACCGCCACCCCGTGGCCGCAGCTGCAGCACTTTGCGCGCTACCTCAAGGCCATCACCCTGCGTCTGGACAAAGTCCGTGCCGACCCCGCCCGCGACGCCCAGCGCATGTCCGAGCTCAAAGCGCAGGAGCAACGCTACTGGCGCCTGGTGGCCGAGCGCAAAGGCGTGATGGACGAGCGCATGCTGGAATTTCGCTGGCTGCTTGAAGAGCTGCGCGTGAGCTTCTTTGCGCAGGAACTGCGCACCCCGCAGCCGGTCAGCACCAAGCGGCTGGACAAAGCCTGGGGGCAGTTGAACCACTGAGTCGCTCGGCCTGCGGGCCTGGGGCAAGCCTGGGTCTGTCCGCAGGCGAAGGAGCGGTCGCGGCGTTGCGGGATAATCCCGGCTGTCCGGTGCCTTTGTGCCGGATGACCTGCCTTCGGGGCATTGGTGGAGGGCTCCACCTCGTGTGCGCCGACAGGTCTTTCTGCCCATTCCGGAGAGCCTCTCAATGACCCCCGTTCGCCGTTCCCTGATCCAAGGGGGGGCCGCCATGGCCGCCCTGATCGCGACCCCGGCATGGGTGCGTGCCCAAGCCGCGCCCACCGAACGCCAGTTTGCCCCGCAGCCGGGCGCCTGGCGCACCTTCGACATCACCACCCGGGTGGAACTGGCCGAGCCCTTTGGCCCGACCCGCATCTGGTTGCCAGTGCCCAGCATCGACAGCGATTGGCAGAAATCACTGGCCAGCACCTACAGCAGCAATGGCCATGCCCGCATGGCCAGCGATGGCGTCGAAGGCGCGCGCATGGTCTATGCAGAATTCGCCTCGGGCGTGAAACCGGTGATCGAGCTGACCAGCCGGGTGCAGACACGCCACCGTGCCGACCTGAACGCGCCGCGCGCCGCCCGCAAGGAAGACGCCGCCACCCTGCGCCATTACACCCGCGCGACCGCGATGCTGCCAACCGACGGCATTGTGCGCAAGACCGCGCTGCAGGCGACCCGCGGCGCCGCCACCGACACCGACAAGGCGCGTGCCATCTACCAGTGGGTGGTGGCCAATGCCTGGCGCGAGCCCAAAGTGCGCGGCTGCGGCGAAGGCGACATCAAGACCATGCTCGAGACCGGCAACCTGGGCGGCAAGTGTGCCGATATCAATGCCCTGTTTGTCGGCCTGTGCCGTGCGGCGGGCCTGCCCGCGCGCGATGTCTACGGCCTGCGCCTGGCGCCCTCGGCCTTTGGCTACAAGGAGCTGTCGGGCAATGCGGCCAACCTCAAGTCGGCCCAGCATTGCCGCGCCGAGGTCTACCTGCAGGCCCACGGCTGGGTGGCGGCAGACCCGGCCGATGTGGCCAAGGTCATGCGCCTGGAAACCCCCGAATGGATCAAGCGCACCGACCATCCGGTGGTGGCTCCCGTCTACCGCCACCTGTTTGGCGGCTGGGAGGGCAACTGGGTGGGCTGGAACACCGCGCACGACCTCCGGCTGCCCGGCGCCCAGCAGGGGCTGCTGAATTTCCTGATGTACCCCATCGCCGAGACCGACGAAGGCCGCATCGATTCCTATGCGCCGGACGCCTTCAGGTACACCATCAGCGCGCGCGATATCACGGCCTGAGGGGGGAGGCCCGGCTCAGCTGCCTGGCGCTCTCGAAGTGCCGGGGCTGGCCGGTGACCGGATCGGTGAAGGCGATGCCCCGGGCCAGCAGTTGCAGGGGATCGGCATAGTCCTCCGCACCATCGGGACCGCGCCGCACCACCGGGTAGAACTGGTCGCCGGCGATCGGCAGGCCCAGGCCATGCATGTGCACCCGCAGCTGGTGGCGCTTGCCGCTGACCGGTTGCAGCCGGTAGAGGGCCTGTGCGCCTTCGCGCAGCAGACAGTCGATGCGGGTTTCGCTGTTGGGCGGCAGGCCTTCGTGCGGCAGGGCTTCGCGCATGCGGTAGAAGGCCTGCTCGTCTACCATCAGGTGACTGCGCCGCGTGAGCGGAAAGACCAGGTCCGCGCGCCAGCACGCCACGGCTTCGTAGGTCTTGTCGACCTGCCGATCACGGAAGAGTGTCTGGTAGGCATTGCGGTCCTGCGGGCGTTTGCACAGCAACACCAGGCCTGCGGTCTCGCGGTCGATGCGGTGCAGCGGGCTCAGGTCGGGCAGGCCGAGGCGGTCTTTCAGGCGCACCAGCAGGGTTTCGCGCACATAGCGCCCGCCGGGAGTGACGGGCAGAAAGTGCGGCTTGTCGGCCACGACCAGATGGGCATCCTCAAAAAGCACTGTCTCTTCAAACGGGATCGGGTCTTCCTGCCGCAGTTCGCGCCAGTAATACACGCGGGCGCCACCCACATAGGGCGCGTCGGCGGACAGGGGCTGGCCGTTGTCGCCCAGCACCTTGCCCGCTTGCATGCGCTCGAGCCATTCGGCACGGGAGATGCGCGGCAGACGCTCGGTCAGGTGGTCGATCAGCAGTGGCCAGGGGCTCTGGCGCAAGCGGGGCAGGGCCAGGCAGCTGGGCGAGACGCCGCCGCGCATGGCGATGTGGGGATTTTTGGGCACATGGGCCATGGCCAGGCCGTGTTGATCAGATCCGCTGGAACACCAGGTCCCAGACACCGTGACCGAGCTGGAGGCCGCGGTTCTCGAACTTGGTCAGCGGCCGGTAGTCGGGCTTGACGGCGTAGCCGCTGCGATCGGGGCCTGCGGTGTTGGTCAGCAGGGGCTCCTGGCCCAGCACGTTGAGCATCTGCTCGGCATAGGGCTGCCAGTCGGTGGCCAGGTGCAGATACCCGCCGGGCCGAATGTGCCTGGCCAGGCGTGCCACAAATGGCGACTGGATCAGGCGGCGCTTGTGGTGCCGGCTCTTGTGCCAGGGGTCCGGAAAGAAGATATGAACGCCGTCCAGGCTGTCTTCGCCGAGCATGTGGTCCATGACTTCCACCGCGTCATGCCGGACGATGCGGATGTTGCCAATGCCTTCTTCGCCGCAGCGCTTGAGCAGGGCGCCCACGCCGGGCTCGTGCACCTCGCAGCACAGGAAGTTGTCGGCGGGCCGCGCCTGGGCAATCTTGGCGGTGGCGTCGCCCATGCCAAAACCGATCTCCAGGATCAGCGGCGCGCTGCGCCCGAAAGCCGCGTCCACGTCCAGCTTGTCCGCGCGGTAGGGGACGAGGAAGCTGGACCCGTAGAGGTCAAAGGCCCGCATCTGCCCCGTGCCCATGCGGCCCGCGCGCAACACATAGCTCTTGATGGTGCGCATGAAGGGGGCGTCGGTCGGGATGTCGGGGCGGGGATCGGGCATGGTCATGGGGCGCAGGCGGGGCTTTGGCGAAACCCGTGATTATCGGGGGGGCGGACTCAGCCGCGCTGGTCTGCAGACCATTCTTGCACCCAGGCCGACAGGCTGCTCGCCACCGTGCTGGCGATGGCGGTCAGACCCAGGGCCCGGGCGGCCGCGTTCAGTGCGTCCAGCGGATCGCCCAGCTCAAGCGGGGCGGCACCGTTTTGCTTGCTGAGCTTTTCGCCGTTGGCCCCCAGCACCAGTGGGGTGTGGAGGTAGCGCGGCGTGGGCAGGCCCAGTGCTTGCTGCAGCACGATCTGACGGGCGGTGTTCTCGCGCAGGTCCTCGCCCCGCACCACATCGGTGACGCCCTGCGCGGCATCGTCCACCACCACCGCCAGCTGGTAGGCCCACAGGCCATCGGCGCGGCGCAGCACAAAGTCACCCACCGCCTGCGCCACATCTTCGGCCTGGTGGCCCAGTCGGCGGTCGCGCCAGTGGGTGGTGTCAGGCAGTGTGCGGGCCTGGCGCACCGCCTGCACATTCAGCCGCCAGGCGCGCGCAGCTTTGCCCTGGAGGCCATTGCGGCAGGTGCCGGGGTAGCGTTGTGCCTGGTGCCGTGCGGTGGGGCCGGCTTGCGCGGCCTCGATGTCCTTGCGCGAGCAGCCGCAGGGGTAGGCCAGGCCCTGCAGCACCAGTTGCTCGAGGGCCTGCTGGTACACCTGCGCGCGCCGGCTTTGCCAGAGCACCTCGCCATCAGGCAGCAGGCCGCACAGGGCCAGCTGCTGCAGGATCTGTTCGCCCGCACCCGGCACGCAGCGGGGCGTGTCCACGTCTTCGATGCGCACGAGCCACTGCCCGCCATGGGCACGTGCATCGAGCCAGCTGGCCAGGGCGGCCACGAGCGAGCCCGCATGCAGCAGACCGGTGGGGGAGGGGGCAAAACGTCCGGTGCAGGCCGCCATCAGCGCTTGCGCAGCATGGCCAGTGCCAGCTCCAGCCCGGAGACGAAGGCGTTCTCAACCCGATGGCCCAGACACCAGTCACCGCACAGGCCAATGCCCTCGGACTTGAACCACAGGTGGCTCTGGCCCAGCGGCCGGGCGGTCTTGGCGTAGAGCCAGCGGTGCACTTGCGCATGGGCCGGGGTGGCGCGGATGCCGGTGACTTCGCCAAAGGCCTTGAGCAGCTTGGCCGTCACACGTTCCGGGCTGTCGTTGACATGCTCGGCCGACCAACTGGCGCTGGCCTGGACTGTCCAGCGTTCGATCGGCTCGCGCCCTGGCTTGGACGATTCGCGCGCCATCCAGGCGATGCGGTGATGGGTGCTGCGCGCTGCGTTCCATTGGGGTCCGATGGTGATCAGCCCTGGCTGCACCGCCTGTGGCCAGGCGGCCATCAGTGTCCAGCAGGGGTCGACCTGCACGGCGGTCAGCGGCTGCGCGAGTTCGCCCAGGTGGGAGGCGTTCAGCAGTGCGCGGGCCTGTTCCGGCGGGATGGCCAGCACCACCTGGTCAAAGCCGGCAAACACCTGCGTGGCGCCATCGCTGCCTTCGGTGTGGATCTGCCAGCCGCTCTTCATGAGCGGGTCGCGGGCGATGCGGGTGGCGCGCGTGTCCAGCAGGACGTTGCCGTCTTCGCTCAGGGGTTCGCCCCAGGCGCGCACCAGTGCGTTCATGCCGGGGGTGGCGACCCAGTGGCGTTCGCCGCCAGGCAGACCAGCCTCGATCACCCGGCCGACCGGGTCGAGCACGCGCACCGCATTGGCGCTCCAGGGGCGGCACAGGCCGGGCACGGTGCCCAGGGCCAGCTCGAAGCGCGGGTCGCGCACGGTGAAGTACTGCGCACCATGGTCAAAGCTGCCGAAGGGGCTGCGGCGGCTGGCCATGCGGCCACCCAGGCCCCGGCTTTTCTCGAACAAGGTGACGTGGTGGCCCGCCTGGCGCAGGGTGCGGGCGCAAACGATGCCGGCCATGCCGACGCCGATGATGGCGATGTGGGGTGTGGTCATGGGAGCACTTTACACGCGATGCGCAGGTTGCAGCAATGCGTGGCGCGTCACGTCCTGCGCGAGCTGCTCGAGCCACCAGCGCAAGGCCTGCCCGACCGGGCTCTGGCGGCTCTCGCGCCAGGCGCAGTGGGTGGTATTGGTGCGCGAACGGACCACCTGCTTGGGCACCAGCGTGCCGGCGTCGATGCAGGGCTGGGCAAGCGAGCGTGGCAAAAAGCCGCCACCGAGCCCGCGCAACTGGGCTTCGAGTTTGCTGGCCATGTCGGGCACGGTGAACACGTCCTGCCCGGCCAAAAGCCCGATGGTCAGGCCGCCGCCACGGCTGACCGAGTCGGCCACCGCGACGGCGCGGTGTTGCTGCAGCGTGGCGTCTTGCAGCGGCTCGGGCGCATGGGCCAGTGGATGGTGGGGGGCGACCGCATAGACAAAGGGCACATCGCCCAGCACCGCATGCTGGATGTCGCTGCCCAGTCCGGGTTCGAGCACCACGCCGACGGCCAGATCGGCCTGGCCCGAAGTCAGTGCGGCCAGGGTGCCCGAGAGGGTCTCATGGCGCAGCCGCAGCCGGGTCGGCGAACCCAGCGCCAGAAAGGCAGCGCACAGGTCCATCACCACCGTGCGCGAGACGATGCTGTCGACCGCCACCGTGAGCACCGCTTCCCAGCCGGTGGCCACGCGCCGCACCCGGTTGGCAACGGCGTCCATGTCGTCGAGCAGGCGGGCCGCCTCGCGCAGCAGCTCGTGACCGGCCGCCGTGGGCCGCGCCTGGCGAGAAGATCGATCGAACAGCAGCACGTCCAGCGCGTCTTCAAGCTGCCGGACCCGGTAGGTCAGGGCGCTGGGCACCAGGTCGAGGGCCCGTGCGGCGCCGGCAAAGCTGCCCTGGCGCTCGATGCTCTGCAACATCAGCAGCGTTTCAGGGGTCAGCCAATCCCGCGGGGAAGGCCTTGTTGTTTGCATGATTTGATGCTTTAAATTCAAATGATTTGAATGATGCCAGCAAAGCGGCAGCATGGTCAATCAGCCAGGCGGACCTACATTCCTCCCATCGAAACAGGAGTCCCCATGCTGACGATCCGCAAATCCGAAGAAAGAGGCCATGCCAACCACGGCTGGCTCCAGAGTTTTCACAGTTTCTCGTTTGCCGATTACTTTGACCCGCAGCACATGGGCTGGGGCAATCTGCGCGTGATCAACGAGGACCGCATCGCCGCCGGCACGGGTTTTGGCACCCATGGTCACCGGGACATGGAGATCATCAGCTATGTGCTCTCGGGCAATCTGGCGCACCAGGACAGCATGGGCAACATCAAGGGCATCCCGCCCGGCGATGTGCAGCGCATGAGCGCCGGCAGCGGTGTGCGCCACAGCGAATTCAACCACGCGCAGGGCGAGCAGACCCATTTTCTGCAGATCTGGATCGAGCCGAACGTGCGCGGCATCCCGCCCAGTTACGAACAGAAAACCGTGCCGGTGTCCGCCAAGCGGGGCCAGCTCGCGCTGGTGGCAGCCCCGGAGGCAGGCGAGCACAACGTCAAGATCCACGCCGACGCCCGCATGTACGCCGGGCTGTTCGACGGCGACGAGCGGCACACCCTGCACCTCGAGACGCAACGCAAGGCCTATGTGTTTGTGGTGCGCGGCAGCCTGCAGGCCAATGGCCAGGCCCTGAATGCCGGTGATGCCGCCTTGCTGCAGGCCGAATCGACGCTGGTCCTCGAATACGCCCGCGACGCCGAAGTGCTGGTCTTCGATCTGGCCCCCTGATTTCCCCCCCTTTTTTTCAACCAAGGAGCTTTCTCATGGCAAAAACCGTTGTCGTTTACCACTCTGGCTACGGCCACACCCAGTTCATCGCCCAGGCCGTGGCCAAAGGTGCACAGGCCCAGCTGGTGGCGATCGACGCCGATGGCCAGGTCAGCGAGTCCGACTGGGCTGCGCTGGATGCCGCCGACGCCATCGTCATGGGCTCGCCCACCTACATGGGCAATGTCAGCTGGCAATTCAAGAAATTTGCCGATGCCTCGTCCAAGCGTTGGTTCACCCGCGCCTGGCAGGACAAGTTCTTTGCCGGCTTTTCGGTCAGTGCCAGCCTCAATGGCGACAAGGGCATGACCCTGGCCTACCTGAACACCCTGGCCTCGCAGCACGGGGGGCTGTGGATCAGCCTGGGGCTGCCCCCGGCCAACTCCAGCGCCGCCACCCGCAACGACGTCAACAACCTGGGTGGCTCGGTCGGTCTGCTGGTGCAGGCGCCCTCGGATGCCGGTGCCGACAAGATCCCGCAGGGTGATGTGGACACCGCCACCCGGTTTGGCGAGCGGGTGGCCGCTGTGGCCGCCAAAACGCGCGGCTGAAAGCGCTGCCAGCGCAAGGACAAGGGGCAGCAGGGCTGCCCCTTGTCCTTGGTGCGGCGGGGGGCAGGCACAACGCCAGTGCACTTGCTAGCATGGGGGCCATGAAGATCATTTCCATGCTGCCCTGGTCCGACTGGCTCGCCCTGGTGGGGTTTTTCAGTCTGTGGGTCGGTTATGCCTGGTTTGCCAGGACCGGCAGCCAGCGCCAGCAAACCCTGCTGGCCAGAACCAACCGCCTGCGTCACGAGTGGATGCTGCAGGCCACGGCCCGTGATCCCCGCATGCTCGATGGCCTGATAACCCAGAATCTGTCGGCCACTCCTTCCTTTTTCTCGTCCACCAGCATCATCATCATTGGTGGTTTGTTCGCCTTGCTGGGCACCACCGACAAGGCTGCCGAACTGGTGCGCGAAATTCCCTTTGCCCAGCAAACGCCCTTGCTGGTGTTCGAGTTCAAGGTCCTGGTGCTGATCGGCATCTTTGTCTATGCCTTTTTCCGGTTTTCCTGGTCGATGCGCCAGTACACCTTTGTGGCCTTGGTGATCGGGGCCATGCCGCCACCCGAGTCCTTCTCCAATGGGCAGCACGACCGCGACGCCATGGCTGAGCGGGCGGGCCGCCTGGTCGGGGCTGCGGCCGACACATTCAACGATGGCCTGCGCGCCTATTACTTCTCTTTTGCCGCCATGGCCTGGTTTTTTTCGCCGCTCGCACTGGTGCTCTCCACGGCGCTGGTGGTGCTCATCCTCTACAGCCGCGAGTTCCGCTCCGAGGTGCTGCATGTGTTGAGGGATTGAGGGGCCGCCGCCCTAAAATGCCGACATGTTTGTCCACCTGCGCCTTCACACCGAGTTTTCCATCGTCGACGGCACCTGCCGCATTGATGAGGTCGTCAAAAGTGCTGCCAGGGACCGCCAGCCGGCTCTCGCCATCACCGACTTCAACAACCTGTTTGGCGGTGTCAAGTTCTACAAGGAAAGCCGGGGCCAGGGGGTCAAGCCCATCCTGGGGGCCGAAGTCCAGATGGAAGGGCTGGCCGGAGATCCTGCCCAGAGCGCGCGCGTCATCCTGCTGGTGCAGAGCCGGCAGGGTTACCTCAACCTCTGCGAACTGCTCTCGCGCGGCTGGACGAAAAACGTGGTCAAGGCCCAACTGGTGCTGCGCTTCGAATGGCTGGAAGAACTCTCCGAAGGCCTGCTCCTGCTGTCGGGTGCCCAGGCCGGTCCGGTCGGGCAGGCACTGGTGCAGGGCGACCAGGACAAGGCGGCCGATCTGGCACTGCGGCTGGCGTCCGCCTTTCCGCACCGCTTTTACCTGGAACTGCAGCGCGCCGGCCGCCCGGACGACGAAGCACATGTGCAGGCGACCGTGCAATTGGCCGCCCGCCTGCACCTGCCAGTCGTGGCCACGCACCCGGTGCAGTTCCTCAGTGCCGACGACTTTGAAGCGCACGAGGCCCGGGTCTGCATTGCCGAAGGCGAAATGCTGGCCAATCCTCGCCGGGTGCGCCGCTTCACCCGTGAGCAGTACTTCAAGTCGGCCGCCGAGATGCAGGCCCTGTTTGCCGATGTGCCCAGTGCGATTGCCAACACGCTGGAGATCGCCAAGCGCTGCAGCCTGACCCTGGTGCTGGGCAAGCCACAACTGCCCAACTTCCCGATCCCGCCGGTCCATGGCCAGATCCTGTCGGTGGAAGACTACTTCCGCCACGTGTCGCATGAAGGACTCAAGGAGCGCCTGGTTCACCTCTACCCCAGCGAGGCTGAACGCGAGCAGCAACGCCCGCGCTATGAGGAGCGGCTCGAATTCGAGCTCAACACCATCCTCAAGATGGGTTTTCCGGGCTACTTCCTGATTGTGGGTGACTTCATCCAGTGGGCCAAGACCAACGGATGCCCGGTGGGCCCGGGCCGCGGCTCGGGTGCAGGTTCGCTGGTCGCCTATGCCCTCAAGATCACCGACCTCGATCCGCTGCAGTACAACCTCCTGTTCGAACGTTTCCTGAACCCAGAGCGGGTGTCGATGCCTGATTTCGACATCGATTTCTGCCAGGGCAACCGCGACCGTGTCATCGAATACGTGAAGGAAAAGTTCGGCCGTGATGCCGTCAGCCAGATCGCCACGTTTGGCACCATGGCCGCCCGCGCCGCCATCCGTGATGTCGGCCGCGTGATGGACATGAGCTACACCTTCTGCGATGGCATCAGCAAGCTCATCCCGAACAAGCCGGGCATGTCGGTCACGCTGCAGTACCCGCCCAATCCGAAGAAAGAAGGTGACAAGAACAACTACGCCATCGAGATGGAGCCGATGCTGGCCGAGCGCATCGAGCGCGAGGAAGACGTCCGCAACCTGATCGAGATGGCGCAGCGCCTGGAGGGCATGACCCGCAACGTGGGCATGCATGCCGGCGGCGTGTTGATTGCGCCGGGCAAGCTCACGGATTTTTGTCCGCTCTACCAGCAGCCGGGCAGTGATTCGGCAGTCAGCCAGTACGACAAGGACGACGTGGAGGCCGCCGGCCTGGTGAAGTTTGACTTTCTGGGCCTGGCCACGCTGACCATCCTGGAGATCGCGCGCGAGTTCATCATGAAGCGCCACAAGGGCCAGGATCACTTTGCTTTCGAGAACATCCCGCTGGACGACGCCGCCACCTACCGCTTGTTCCAGGAAGGCAAGACCGAGGCTGTGTTCCAGTTTGAAAGCCGTGGCATGCAGGGGATGCTGCGCGATGCCAAACCCACGCGCCTGGAAGACCTGATCGCCCTGAACGCGCTCTACCGCCCCGGTCCGATGGACCTGATCCCCAGCTTCGTGGCCCGCAAGCACGGTCGCGAGGAGGTGGTCTACCCGCACCCGGCGGTCGCCGAGATGCTCGGCGAGACCTACGGCATCATGGTCTACCAGGAGCAGGTGATGCAGGCCGCGCAGATCCTGGGCGGCTACTCACTCGGTGGCGCCGACCTGTTGCGCCGCGCCATGGGCAAGAAGAAGGCCGAGGAAATGGCCGAACACCGCGAGAAGTTCCGTGCCGGTGCGCTGGCCACGCACAACATCCCGCAGCAGCAGGCCGACGAGATCTTCGACCTGATGGAGAGGTTCGCCGGCTACGGTTTCAATAAATCGCATGCCGCGGCCTATTCCCTGCTGGCCTACCACACCGGCTGGCTCAAGGTGCATTACACGGCCGAGTTCTTCTGCGCCAACATGACCGTGGAAATGGACGACACCGACAAGCTCAAGGTGCTGTACGAGGACGCGCTCAGGTTCGGCATTGTCTTTGACCCGCCGGACGTCAATCGCGGACATCACCGTTTCGAGCCGGTCACCGACAAGGTCATCCGGTACGGCCTGGGCGCCATCAAGGGCACCGGCCAGCAGGCGATCGAGGCCATCGTCGCCGCGCGAGAGGAGGGTGGGCCTTTTACCAGCCTGTTCGACTTCTGCAACCGTGTGGATCGCACCCGGCTGAACAAGCGGACCGTCGAAGCCCTGGTCAAGGCCGGTGCTTTCGATGCGCTGCAACTCAACCGAGCCGCGTTGGTGGCCAGCATCGACAAGGCCTTCGATTTTGCCAATGCCACGGCGGCCAACGCCCACCAGGGGGGGCTGTTCGACATGCTGGGCGACGACAGCCACGGCTCAAGCACCCAGGAGCCAGAACTCGAGTCAGTGCTGCCCTGGGGCATCAAGGAGCGGCTCACGCATGAAAAGACTGCGGTGGGCTTCTACCTTTCGGGTCACCTGTTCGATGCGGTCGAGCGCGAGGTGCGGCAGTTCGTGCGCCGCCGGATCGACGATCTCATCGACAGCCGTGAACCGCAGCTGCTCGCCGGCATCGTCAGCGACCTGCGGACGATCACGGGCCAGCGCGGCAAGGTGGCGATCTTCAAGCTCGATGACAAGTCGGGCGTGATGGAAGCCACCGCCGACGAAGGTTTGATCAACGCTTCCCGCAACATCCTCAAGGATGACGAGCTGATCGTGGTGATGGCCAGGATGCAGATGGACCGGTTCTCTGGCGGTTTCCGCCTGAAGGTCGAGCAGATCTGGGACCTGGGTGCCGCGCGCTGCCGCTTTGGCAAGTTCCTGCGGGTGGCCGTCAATGGCCACGCCCCCGACATCGAGCGCTTGACCCGCGAGTTCCCGCCGCTGCGCGAGCAGACCGAACACGGTGAACTGGTCAAGGGCCTGCCGGTGCGCCTGGCCCTCGAGCGTCGCACCGGCAACGTGGCCGCACGGGCCGAAATCGCCCTGGGCGAGCGCGCCCGCTTTTTCCCGTCGGACGCGGCCCTGGCCAGCTGGATGGCCCAGGCCGATCAGGGACAGGCGCAAATCGTCTACGACGAAGGCCAGAGGATCGTGGCCGTCCCTGCCGTGGCCCTGTAGGCGCGCTCACTGACCGCGAAGGCGTTCCTTCAATCGAGTGGCCGGAAGCCCAGCACGATCACCGGTGGCACGCGCCCATCGGTGTCGCGAGGCAGTACCTCGGTCTTGTCAATGGCCCGCAGCACGGCCTCGTCCCAAGCCTTGTTGCCGCTGGACTGCACGATGCGGCGGCTCTGGATGGTGCCGTCGGCACCGACCTTGACCTCGACTTCGGCGCGGGGGTTGCCCACCACATCGCCGGGGTAGGTGATGTTGGGCTTGATGCGGGCGACCAGGCGCCCTGCATAGCTGGCTGAGGGGCCTGAGGATTTGAGGGCGTTGCCTGTGCTGTTTTCTGCGCCACTGGCACCGGCCAGGCCCTGCATGCGCTTGAGGTTTTCCTGGCGCAGGGCCTCGGCACGGGCCGCATCGGCTTTTTCCCGAGCCTCTTCGGCCTTGCGCTTTTCCGCTTCGGCTTTTTTCTTTTCGCGTTCTTTCTCTTCGCGGGCCTTGTCTTCTTTCGCCTTTTGTTCCTTGAGCTTCTTCTCTTTGTCGGCCTTTTCCTTCTCCGCCTTTTCCTTTTCCAGTTTTTCCTTGCGCAGTTTGTCGGCCTTCTCTTTTTCCAGGGCCTTTTTCTTTTCGTCTTCCTTCTGCTTCTTGAGCGCGATATCGGCATCGTTCGGGTTCGTCTGCGGCTCGGGGGCAGGGCGGGGTACAGGTTTCGGTGGCTCAGGTTGGACCGGCTCAGGTCGAGGCTCGGGTTCTGGCGGCGGCGCAGGCACGGGCTCGACCAGGCGGGGCGCGGCCTGCTGCGGCATGGCTGACCAGAGTTCGGCTTCGGCGCTGACCACCTGGGGTTGGGTGGTCCAGCGCGTGACCAGCCCCAGGGCGATGAACAGCAGCAGGTGGGCCGCTGCCGCCAGCGCGAACGAGCGCCCGCGTGCCGGTTCGGGGGGCGGCGCAAACTCGGCCGGGTGATGGCTGCGTGGGTTCACGTGCGGGTTCCTGCGCGATCAGGGGGCGAGCTGGACCGACAGGCCCACGCGCTGGATGCCGGCGCGCTGCAGCGTGTCCATGACCTTGACCACCTGCTCGTACTTGACGTTGCGGTCGGCGCTGATGACCACCGCCGTGCTGCCCTCGCTGCCCTGGGCGTTCTTGACCGCTTCGGCTACGCCGCCGGGCATGAGCTTGCGGGTCTGGCCATCGGCCACCAGTTCCAGGCTTTCGTCCTTCTGGATCACCACCTGCAGCACCTTGTCGGGCTGCTTGTTGGCCTTGCCCACACTGGGCAGATCGATCAGGCTGGGCGTGATCATCGGCGCAGTCACCATGAAGATGATCAGCAGCACCAGCATCACATCGATGAAGGGCACCATGTTGATTTCGTTGACGGCGCGACGGCCGCGTCCGCGATGGGCTACGCCTGGCATGGCAGTCTCCGTTTTCAGTGGCCCGAGGCCGAGCCGCCCGAGCCCAGGCTGCGCTGCAGGATGTTGGAGAACTCCTCGATGAAGGTCTCCAGCTTGATGGCCACCCGGTCGATATCGCGGGCAAAGCGGTTGTAGGCCACCACCGCAGGGATGGCTGCAAACAGGCCGATGGCGGTGGCCACCAGCGCTTCGGCAATGCCGGGGGCCACGGTGGCCAGTGTCACCTGCTGCAGGCTGGCCAGACCGGTGAAGGCGTGCATGATGCCCCAGACCGTGCCAAACAGGCCCACATAGGGCGAGACCGAGCCGACCGAGGCCAGAAAGGCCAGCTGCGATTCGGCCGCGTCCATCTCGCGCTGGAAGCTCGCGCGCATGGCGCGGCGGGCGCCATCGAGCAGGGTGCCTGCGTCGGTGATGCGGCGCTCGCGCAACTTCTGGTACTCGCGCATGCCGCTGGCAAAAATGCGTTCCATGGGGCCGGCCAGCTTGGCGTTCTGGCTTGCAGCGGCAAAGAGTTCGTTGAGACTGGTGCCAGACCAGAACTCGCGCTCGAATTCCTCATTGAGGTTCTGGATGCGCTGGATGGCCGTCAGCTTGCGGATGATGGCCGCCCAGCTGGCGACCGAGATGGCCAGCAGGATGGCCATCACCAGCTGAACCACAAAGCTGGCGTGCAGCACCAGCGAGACGATGGACATGTCGTTGTTCATGACTGCAGTTTTTCCAGAATGGCGGCCGGGATGCGGCCGGGTTTGAGGGTGGCGGCATCGACCCAACCAATGCGGATCGTACCTTCGGCCAGCAGGGTGTCGGGCTGACCGGATGACGCGTGGTCGCCGCGCAGCAGCACCTGCTGGGCAATCGTCAGGCTCACACGGCCTGCATCGAGCACGCAGGCCGTGACCCAGAGCGCATCGTCAAGCCGGGCCGGCCGGTGGTACTTCACGGCGGTCTCGCTGACCACAAACATGCCACCGGCCTCATCGCGCAGCACCTGCTGGTTGAAACCCAGCGCGCGCAACCATTCGGTGCGGCCACGTTCCATGAACTTGAGGTAGTTGGCATAGAAAACGATGCCGCCCGCATCGGTGTCTTCCCAGTAGACCCGCAGGGCAAATCCGAATGGTGTGGGTGCGTGGCTCATGGGTTCAGCCATGCTTGCAGGCGTTCGATGGCGATGCGCAGCTCGGTCATCGAATTCGCGGTGGAAAATCGCACGAAGCGGGCGGTTTCAAAGTGGCCGAAGTCGCGTCCGGGCGTGATCGCCACACGCGCCTGGTGCAGGGCAGCATGGGCAAAGTCCCAACTGTCCTTGAGCCCCAGCTTGTTGCAGACCGCGCTGCAGTCGGCCCAGGCGTAGAAGGCGCCGTCGGGCATGACCGGCACGGTCAGACCCAGCGCGTTGAGCGCCGGGATGAAGTAGTCGCGCCGGGCCTTGAATTCGGCGCGGCGCTGCTCATAGAGCGCCAGGCTCTCGGGCGCAAAGCAGGCGAGGGCCGCCTGCTGCGAAATCGTGCTGGCGCAGATGAACAGGTTTTGCGCCAGCCGCTCGATGACCGGCACCAGTGCTTCGGGCACCACCAGCCAGCCCAGTCGCCATCCGGTCATGTGGAAGTACTTGCTGAAACTGTTGATGCTGATGATCTGGTCGCTGATCGCCAGCGCCGTCTGCCCATAGCGGTCGTCGTGGCTCAGACCCAGGTAGATCTCGTCGACCATCGTGATGCCGCCGTGTGTGCGGACCACCTCATGGATGCGACGCAGCTCGGCCGGGTCGATGGAGCTGCCGGTGGGGTTGGACGGGGAGGCCAGCAGCACGCCGCGCGTCTTCTCACCCCAAGCGGCCGCGACCTTGGCTGCACTGGGCTGGAAACGCTCTTGCGCGGTGGTTGGCAGCAGCACAGCGCTGCCTTCGGCAGCGCTGACGAAATGCCGGTTGCAGGGGTAGCTGGGGTCGGGCATCAGGACCTCGTCGCCCCGGTCGATCAGCGCCAGGCAGGCCAGCTGCAAGGCGGCGGAGGCGCCCGCGGTCACCACGATGCGCCGGGCCGGCACCTGCAGTCCAAAGCGCTCGGTGTACCAGCCGCTGATGGCCTGGCGCAGGGCCTCGGTGCCCAGGGCCTGGGTGTACTGCGTCTGGCCGCTGTCGATGCATTGCGCGGCAGCCTGTTGCACCGCAGGCGGGGCGCTGAAGTCAGGCTCGCCGATGTTCAGGAAGATCACCGGACGGTCGGTGTGGGCGACCTCGCGGGCCAGGGCCGAGGCGGCCTTGGCCACTTCCATCACGTAAAAGGGTTCGATGCGCGCGGCGCGCTGCGCAATCCGCATGGTTCAGTCGCGTGCGCGGCCGGCGCTGCGGTCAGCCTCAACCTCGGCGGCACGCAGCAGTGGGGCCAAGCCGCTGAGCACGGCGTTCACATACTTGTGGCCGTCGGTACCGCCAAAATCCTTGGCCAGTTCGATGCACTCGTTGAGCACCACGCGCCAGGGCACATCCAGGCAGTGCTGCAGTTCGTACACCCCGATCCACATGCAGGCATGCTCGATGGGTGAGATCTCGCCCATCGGCCGGTCCAGCCGTGGGGCGATCAGGGCGTCGATGTCGGGGCCTTGTTCGATGCAGCCGTAGAGCAGGGCGTCATAGTGGGTGGTATCGGCCTTGTGGAAGCCCGAGAGGTCGCGGGTGAAGAGATCGATGTCGGCGGCCTCGTTTTGTCCGACCAGATGCTGGTACAGCGCCTGCAAGGCGAATTCGCGGGCGCGGCTGCGGGCCGGCTTGGCCGATGACTTGCGGGTACCCGGGGTCTTGACGGGCGATTCGTTCATGCCGGATCCTCGCCGTCGACCAGTTCGGCCACATCGGCCGACAGGTCGTCAACCAGGCAGGCCATTTCGACGGCCACGCGGGCGGCGTCGCGGCCCTTGTCGTGCTGGCGTGCCACGGCCTGTTCCAGATTCTCAGTGGTCAGGATCGCATTGGCGATCGGGATATGGTAGTCCAGGCCCACGCGGGTGACGCCGGCCCCGGACTCGTTGGCGACCAGCTCAAAGTGGTAGGTTTCGCCGCGGATGATGCAGCCCAGCGCCACCAGCGCGTCGTATTCGGCCCGCTCGGCCATGGCTTGCAGGGCCAGCGGCACTTCGAGGGCGCCGGGCACGAACACATGGTCGATGTGCTCGACCCCCATGGCCTCGAGTTCGGCGATGCAGGCCTGGGCCAGCGCGTTGGTGATGTCTTCGTTGAAGCGGGCCTGCACGATGCCGATGTGCAGGTGCTGGCCATCGAGCGCAGCGGCCTGGCCCTGGTTGGCGTGTTGCATGGTCTTATTCCTTGGGGATGTAGCCGGTGATTTCGAGGCCGTAGCCGGTCATGCTGGGCATGCGCCGCGGGTTGCCCATGAGTTTCATCTTGTGCACACCGCACAGTCGAAGGATCTGCGCGCCAATGCCATAGGTGCGCAGGTCCATGCGGCCACGCTCGGGCGCCTGGGCGGGGCGGGCGCTGCCTTCGAACTGGGCCAGCAGCTGAGCGGCCGACTCGCCGCAGTTGAGCAGCACGGCCACACCCTGGCCCTGCTGGTGGATGTGGCGCAGGCTGTTGTCCAGGCTCCAGGAATGCATCGACCTGTCGAGTTCGAGGGCGTCGAGCACAGAGAGCGGCTCATGCACCCGCACCGGCACTTCGGCGTCGGCCTGCCACTGGCCCTTGACCAGGGCCAGATGCACCGACTGGCTGGGCTTGTCGCGGAAAGCGTGGACGGTGAACTCGCCATGCGCTGTTCGCATTTCGCGGCTGCCGATGCGCTCGACCAGGGACTCGTTGCGGCTGCGGTATTCGATGAGGTCGGCGATGGTGCCGATCTTCAGGCCGTGCTCGGCCGCAAACAGCTGCAGGTCTGGCAGACGGGCCATGGTGCCATCGTCCTTCATGATCTCGCAGATCACGGAAGAGGGGCTGCAACCGGCCATGGCCGCGAGGTCGCAGCCGGCTTCGGTGTGCCCGGCACGCATGAGCACGCCGCCGTCGACCGCTTGCAGCGGGAAGATGTGGCCGGGCTGCACCAGGTCGCTGGGACGGGTGCCGGCAGCCACCGCCACCTGCACCGTGCGTGCACGGTCGGCGGCCGAGATGCCGGTGGTCACGCCCTCGGCGGCTTCGATCGAGACGGTGAACGCGGTGCTGTAGACGGTGCCGTTGCGGGCGGCCATGGGCGGCAGCTGCAGGAATTCGCAACGCTCGCGGGTGAGGGTCAGGCAGATCAGGCCACGGCCGAAACGGGCCATGAAGTTGATCGCCTCCGGGCTGACGTGGTCGGCGGCGAGCACCAGGTCGCCTTCGTTTTCACGGTCTTCTTCGTCAACAAGGATCACAATGCGACCGGCTTTCATCTCGGCCACGATGTCTTGGACCGGCGAAATGGCCACGGGTTGGTGGGGCGGGGTCATGCCTTGTCTTTCAGGTTGAGGCCGGCGCTGAGCATGCGCTCCACATAGCGGGCCACGGTGTCGATTTCGAGGTTGACGCGGCTGCCGGACTGCAGGCTTCCGAGCGCGGTGTTCTGCACCGTGTGCGGGATGAGGTTGATGCTGACCTCGCAGCCGGCCGGCAGGTCGCGGACCTGGTTGACCGTCAGGCTCACGCCGTTGATGGTGATCGAGCCCTTGTAGGCCAGGTAGCGTGCCAGCGCAGGCGGCGCCAGCACACACAGCTCCCAGCTCTCGCCGACCTGCTCGAAGCGGCTGACCGTGCCCACACCATCGACGTGACCCGAGACGATGTGACCGCCCAGGCGGTCGTGGGCACGCAGGGCTTTTTCGAGGTTGACCGGGCCGGGCTGGTCGAGCCCGCAGGTTTTGTCGAGGGATTCGGCCGAAATGTCGATCGTGAACTGGCGCGAAGCAGGGCTGAAGGTGGTGACGGTCATGCAGGCGCCGTTGAGGGCGATGCTGTCGCCCAGGCCCACGTCGTCGAGGTAGCCGGCCGGCGCCTCGAGGGTCAGGCGCTTGCCGTGCTGTAAAGAGCTACCCAGGTCGTGGAGGGCGACGATTCGCCCCACGCCGGTGATGATTCCGGTGAACATGGCGCTATTTTCGCAGGGAATGGGCCGCCTGCCGGGGCCAAGGCTGAAAAAACCACCGCGGTCCCGGCGGCAGGCCCGGCGCGCTTCAGGGTAAACCAAGAGAGCCCGGGCCCCGGTCAATGCCTAGAATCTGCTGCAGCGCAGCATCCCCCGGGGCGCGTTTTTTGGAGTGATTTCAAGTGCCTGCTACCGCATCCCCATCCACCGAGGCTTCTGCCAGGGTCATCAAGAAATACCCGAACCGGCGACTGTACGACACGCAGGCATCGGCCTACATCACCCTCGCCGAAATTCGCCAGCTGGTGATGCGCAGCGAGCCCTTGGTGGTGCGCGATGCCAAAACGGGCGAAGACCTCACGCGCACGATCCTGCTGCAGATCATTCTGGAAGAAGAAGCTGCAGGTGTGCCCATGTTCAGTGAGGCCCTGCTGGCCAACCTGATCCGGTTTTACGGCCATGCCCTGCAGGGCTATATGGGGCCTTTTCTCGAGCAGCAGTTGCAAATGCTGTCTGACTTGCAGGCCCGCCTGGGCGAGCAGGCCAGGCCCCTCACGCCGGAAGCCTGGGGCCAGTTCATGCAGCAGTGGCCAGCGCAAGTCATGGGAGGCTTGCTGCAGCCCTCGGCCCAGGTGATGGGGCAAATGCAGGAGCAGATGCAGAAAAACACCGAGCAGATGCTCGGCGTGTTCGGCCTCAAGAAATCCTGAGCCGCCGTCCCGTCAAGGCCGGGCAGGCCGTTTGCTGGGACAATCGGGGGCATGACCGAGACCACCAACGCCACCGAAGCCCCCAAAGTGGGTTTTGTCAGCCTGGGTTGCCCCAAGGCGCTGACCGATTCCGAACTCATCCTCACGCAGCTCAGTGCCGAGGGCTACCAGACCTCCAAGACCTTCGCCGGCGCCGACCTGGTGATCGTCAACACCTGCGGTTTCATCGATGACGCGGTCAAGGAAAGCCTGGACACCATCGCCGAAGCCCTGGCCGAAAACGGCAAGGTGATCGTGACCGGCTGCCTGGGTGCCAAAACCGGTGACAGTGGTGAGAACCTGGTGCTGGAGACGCACCCCAGCGTGCTGGCCGTGACCGGCCCGCACGCCACACAGGAGGTGATGGACGCGGTGCACACCCACCTGCCCAAGCCCCACGATCCCTTCCTGGATCTGGTTCCAGGCACCTTTGGCGAGGCCGGCCTCAAGCTCACGCCCAGGCACTATGCCTACCTGAAGATCAGCGAGGGCTGCAACCACCGCTGCACCTTCTGCATCATCCCCTCGATGCGCGGCGATCTGGTGTCCAGGCCCATCGGCGATGTGCTCAAGGAGGCCAAGGCCCTGTTTGAAGGGGGTGTCAAGGAACTCCTGGTGATCAGCCAGGACACCTCGGCCTACGGCGTGGATGTGAAATACCGCACCGGTTTCTGGGACGGCAAGCCCATCAGGACCCGCATGCTCGAGCTGGTGGAAGCTTTGGGGGAGATGGCCCGTGCCCACGGTGCCTGGGTGCGCCTGCACTATGTCTACCCCTATCCGAGCGTGGACGAGGTCATTGCGCTCATGGCCCAAGGCCTGGTGCTGCCTTATCTGGATGTGCCGTTCCAGCACAGCCATCCCGATGTGCTGCGCCGCATGAAGCGCCCGGCCAGCGGCGAAAAAAACCTCGAGCGCATCCAGCGCTGGCGCGAGACCTGCCCCGAACTGGTGATCCGCAGCACCTTCATTGCAGGCTTTCCGGGCGAGACCGAGGAGGAATTCGAGCACCTCTTGGACTTTCTGCGCGAAGCGCAGATTGACCGTGCCGGCTGCTTTGCCTACAGCCCGGTCAAGGGCGCGGCGGCCAATGGGCTCCCTGGCATGCTGCCCGAGGCGCTGCGCGAAGCGCGCCGTTCGCGCTTCATGGCGGTGGCCGAAGAAGTGTCAATCGCACGCCTGCACCAGCGCGTGGGTGCGACCATGCAGGTGCTGGTCGATTCGGCCCCGGCCATGGGTCGCCGTGGGGGAGTGGGTCGCAGCTACGCTGATGCCCCAGAGATCGACGGTACCGTTCGCTTGCTGCCGCCCGAAAAAATCAGCAAGACGCTCAAGGTGGGCGAGTTCACCAGGGCCCGCATCGTGGCGGTCGAAGGTCACGATCTGGTGGCGCAGCCGATTTGAGGGACACCAGGCTTTCGTCAGGAGTGGCCTGGCCCAATACGGCGACCAAGAAAAAAGCCGATGCAGCTGCATCGGCTTTTGTTTTTTTGGTGCCCAGGAGAGGACTCGAACCTCCACGCCTCGCAGCGCTAGTACCTGAAACTAGTGCGTCTACCAATTCCGCCCCCTGGGCATCTCAGGAAGCTAAGGAT
>JACCED010634043.1_pt1 | contig 24327 bp, 33 predicted proteins | sample 7455021 | NCBI WGS metagenome assembly JACCED01 (sample SAMN15323456, study PRJNA562643) | freshwater metagenome | isolation source: river surface water | place: USA:Blue River Watershed | collected 2017-08-19
AACTGGGAATGAACTTTAAGCTGATTACGTATGCTGGTAATGGCGGTTTGGGAATTAGTGGGAGTACGTTTAAGAAAATCAGGGTTCATAAAGTTTGGGCCGAAGCTTATTATAACGGGACTGCTACAACCGTGGCTTTATTGTTAGATGCTTTTAAAGGTAGCGGGCTAACTGCTAATATTACTACTCCGACTTTAATAAATCTTGACAGTGCGTTTCCAGTCTCTGCTTTAACTGTAGGTACGAATATTAGAGGTAGCAATACAAATACTAGTCCGATAACTGGAGGTGTTTTTATCGGTAGAGCTATAGCTAATATCATCCCTTTTGGATATGCGCCATCAGCTTCGCAGCCCTTAGCTAATTCGGGTAAGGTTCCGGCTTTAGATTTTGGTTTGACAGGTATGGTTCTTAACGGCACGGCAGAAACGTTTGGCGTCCACTGGAATCAATCTACGGCTACAGGTCATCAGATAACTATGCTGATCAGCGAAGAATTTTAATGAAGGAAGGTACGAACATTATGGATGCGAAGGATTTTGAAAAGCAGGCTAAAGAGCAGCAGGCTTTTATCGTACTGCGGCAGTCGGAAGTCGCAGCTTGTCAAGCTGCTTTAAGCAAAGCTGGCGCGACCAACATAACAGTAAGCCGCTCGGAGATGGGATGCGATGTACCGCTAGTCTTTATTAGTATGCCGGGGCTTTCCGCTCATGTTAGGTCTAACGATTTTAAAGTACTAAAGTCTTTCGACCTTAATTCTGTAAAGAATACCGCTTACTGGATTTGCTAACTCTTAAAAATAAAAACAATGCTGAAAAAACAAATCAAAGGTGTTAAGATTGCTGGTTACGCTCAACTTCAAGACGTAGAAGTTGAAGTATTATCTATCGTCCTAGCTGGGACTGTAATGACAGTACAGTACAAAGTTCGGCCAGAAAGCGTGGATGGTGTAGTTCTTCCTCCGATTAAAGAAGGTAACGTCGCCATCGATACACCAGCTCAATTAGCGGCGGGAATTTCTCAAGTCTTCGATCTATATCTTCCAGGAATGCTTGCCAAGATCGGTCAAGCTCCAGAATCAGAATCTACACCACAAGTAGCTGAATAAAGATGAGCTTCTCTTTTTCCTTCGATCTAGTAAATCCTCCAGACCCACAGTTTGAAACAGTCGGCGGAGACAAAAAAGTCTTAGTTACAGCGTTTGACTTCAAACTTCCGTTTTGGCTGCGCCAAATTCAGTTTAGAATTCCTGCAGGATATGTTTCTGATGGAGCTTCGGTACCAAGGCATCTTCGTTGGATTTACGATCGAGCTAGTCTGGGTTCGTTAGCACCTTTAGCTCATGACTGGGGCTGCGAGTGGGAAGGAGTGATTATCAATCTTAGAGGTGAAGTACTACAATTACCTTGGTACGTCGTGCACGCTTTCTTCTTAGTGGCTATGTTGTTAGACGGCGTACCTTGGAGCCGCGCCAAAAACTGTTTCTTAGCGGTGTTATTAGGGGGGCCTAAATGGTCTCAGTATTCAAGAACTAAAGTTTTGGCAATCGCTGAGGCTATGGTAGTAAAGTATCCAGAGCTTAAAATTTTTGAAGCTAGTTCGGGATTAACAAGCGAGTAACTTAATTTGTTAGCAAAGAAGGTGCTAGAGAAAATCTCTAGCACCTTCTTTGTTTGGGTTTGATAAGTAAAGAAACTTTATAAATTTCCATAATATTCGGCCATTGCCGCATGAGTAATCTCGTTAGTACAAGGATGAAACCAAAGCTGAGATTCTCTTGAGATTCTCAGAACTGCGGTGGACTCCAGATACAAGCCATTACTCATTTTTGTTTTACAACCGTTGTAACAGAAAGGCATAGAAGCCTTTCCGTTACTCTACATTTCGTACGGTTCGAAGCCGTGATAAGCAGCTTTCAACTCTACTTTAGTAGCAGGTTGTGTAATATGTGTTAGTAAGTTTCCAGGATTTAGTCTTTCTGGTAAAGGATGTTTACCTTTCAAAACTCTTAATGTCATCAGTTCGACAAACTTCCATTCATCGTCTGACACGACAGCTCTTAGATTTAGTATTAGCTCGACTAAATCTGCCTGAGATAAAGTATCTACGACTGGACTAGTTTGCTTTTTAAAATGAATTAGGATAGCGTGCGCTAGTACCCTGGCGTTTTCAGTCGTTAGCTTTAAAAACGCCGACTTACTACAGGTAAGGTGTTTCAAGCAAGAGCTCCGTTGTCATCAAATGGAAAGTCTGCGTCTTGAGTCAAGCGATCTAGCCGTTCGTTAGTCCAATCTTGACGATCGTACCAGCACCGCTCGATCGTATCTAGATACATAATACAGCGGCCGATTACGTAGGTGTCTGTTTCGTGATCTAACCATTGGCATTTAAGCTCTACGCATTCACCGTCTATAGCTAATGGTACGCCCCGGCAGGCATCGCCATTACTTTCAAGATAGATTTCCGTTCCTTCTTCAATTGCAGTTTTAATACACCGAATGATTAGATTAGCGGCTTTCTTACCCATAAGACTGGCTCCTATTAAATTACTTATATTTATTGTCTAATCACTACTGTTACGTACGAGCTTTATATAACCCGTACTTTTCGAATAGTTAGCTGCTAAAGTAGCAATTAAACTTTTAGCGGATTCTGGATACACCGCGCCCTTTGATGTATTGTTAGGCTTGCGTTTAAACTGACTTCTATAGCTAGCTGCAACGGTTTTACCAAAGCCTTTTAGAATCCCAGGGCTGCTACACTCATAGCCAAGATTCTGCAACCATTCTAGCAATGACAACTCTATGTCTGAACTAATTACTAGTTTAGTTGTTGCGTTCGAGTCTTTAACTTCTGCGCGTGTTTCCTTAGTAGCATTATAAATTAATTCTTGCAAGTAATTTTCACGCTCTGGATCGAGCTTTAACGCTTTGACCCGTTCGTAAGCTTCTATTACTTTTAGTACGTGGTCTAAAGAAGTTTTAGGTGCTAGGGGCGCCAACTTAGTTACTGGTGTAGCCGTTAAAGGGATGTCTGTGTTATCTATACTTTGAGATATAAACTTGTGAATTAGATTTACTGGCTCTATTGAAGTCTCCCGAGCTTCTCGTCTTACTTCCAATGCACAGTTGTAACAAAGCTCTGAATCTTTAGCGAACGCAGCTTCGTCTTTATAGAACTGGCATTTGCAACATCTTTGTTTCATAGTTTTGTTAACATCAATCATTACTTGCTCCAATAGGGCGCAATCGTAGGCGCACCAACGCCGCATTGCAAAACGCCGCCGATATAATCGGTGCCGGCCTGTGCCATAGTGGCTTTTAATAATTCAGCAATTTCCAAAGTCTCGCTAGGGATTTCCCAGTAAGGCTTAACTATCGTTCCGTTTTCTACTTTTGACTTTGCTAGATCTAAAGTCAGTAACCCTGGTAGTTCAAAAAGAACTTCGTCATGTATTTGGCCGATAATAGAAACGTCGGAAAACTCTTTCTTAATTAATTGTTGGCATTTGATTAAAGCAAGCTTACACATTTCTGCGCCGGAACCTTGGCAAGATTGTTATCCGTAAAGCTTTTTATCTCTACGTTCTCTAACTCACGCTAGAGATCAGATCATATCATCACCTATTAAAGGTGTCGGGATTTCGTGTCGAGATTATTGTTGGTACTCACTCGTTGATCGTTCGACCTTCCTAGCTAACTAAGACCTGCTAGGCTTGGTACGGGATTGACTTACAAACATATTAATATTATAAGTGGTTCCCCGTTTAACCCGATTATTCGATAGACCTTACGGTCTAAAGCCACCCGTCGATGGCAAAGTTCGCGCCCATAATACCCGGCGATTCTTTTTCTCCCTTCGAATTTAACTCGTCGCAAAACCGTTTGCGGCCACTATAGTCTAAGCGTGCCCAACCTCTAGCTTCTGTCTGTTCTTTTATCTCTTGCGCCCAGCGATGGAACTGAGGGTAGAAAGCCTTATGTTGCTTGATCCAGTTCTTTGTTTCCTCTTCTTTAACATAGGTTTGCTGAGACAGGGAAGCCGCAGTAATAAAATAGATGATCCCAAAGTTTATAATTTTCAGTGTTGTTATCCGCAGGGTAATTTATCCTTGCGTTCTATACATTTCTGTATAGCTCAGATCATATCTTTACCTAAAATCTTGGCAAATCTAGCGTGTTTTCTAACTAGTCTAGGAACATTAGCTTTGTAGTAAAAAAGATCGTAAATCTTTTCAGCTTCAGGTCTAGAACTTACATATCCTCTGTAATGGGCTTGTGATACACGGCGCTCTCCTTTATAAATGTATTTAGGGAAGGTTTCCGAAACTTTCCAATTAATACCGTACAAATAAAAGAATGCTTGTAACTGTAATGCAAAAGCTTTACTTCCTGTAGCTATTTGCACTGCGGCACTTGTTTTACCGCTTCTAACAATACAGCCGTTACCATCAAAATAACCTCTTACAAAATCTCTTGTGAGTTCTATAAACATTTCTAAAGTCAAAGACTTTCTTGGTGTTATGCCAAGTGTAGTTAGAAAGTCAGCTATTTCAGTATTCATAAAGCTACAATGCCACAAGTTACCCTGTGAAGGTTTAGGGTTTTTACAGCCAGTAAATTTAGAAAACTCCTGTAAAATATCTAAGTCTATAGAATCTAATCTTATATTTCCACTGTCTAACACGTTTCCATCAGCAGCCAATAGACCAAGCCAGTAGTTAACTTCGGGAGAATCAAGATCTTCAAACGGATTACTTTTAACAGTCTTTATTCTATGGCCATAGTTGTTTATAACAATGCCTAGAAATTTTAATCTCTTTGAAATATCTTTTCGTGGAACTCCAGTCACAGCTTGAATGTCTACTAAAGACTTGCCTTCTAAATAAGACTTAATTATAAAGTTATTTAGAGTGCTGGAGCTTGAACGAATTACTTCTGGAGTACTACTTTCATACTTCCACGTACAAATAGTAGAAGGTGGAACTTTAATTAGTTTAGAAATTTTTACAGACGATAAACCTTGTTGCAGAAGTTCGATAGCTTTATTTCTAGTGTCTTGTGAATACTTACGGTTTGCCATTTAGGTAGTGGGCGCTCGTGGAAAGGTTATTGTTTGGATCTCACTTTCTGATCGTTAGAGTTTCAGTACTATCTTTGTCCAGGTACTGCTTACTACGGGATTACCATATATTATACCAAAGTTTACTAGTCTTTATGTAATACTTAGGCTTCCCCCGTTTCACCCACTGTTTACCGTTAAATCGCTTTAACGGGCGCCAATAATTTTAGCGTAGTCTCTTGCAGATTTAGTCTTACCTATTCGTTTAGGATCTTTAGCAACTTCAACCCAATCTTCTTTGGGCAAAACTTTGCCGTTCTCAATAAATGCATTTGGAAACACTGCCTTAGCTGTTTGCGTGTGCATGTCGGCGTCAGGGTTGCTAACTTCATTTCCATTAGTATGAATTATCTTTTCAGGTTGTCTGAATACATCTAACATTACTGGGTCTTCAGACATTACTGCAGCCAATAAGAGTTCTTGGCTCGAAAAATCTAAACTTAAAATACATCTGCCTTTAGGAGCCCAAAAGCAGGTTCTTGCGCCTACGGACATTTTGAAATTTGTCATGTTTATAATTCTCTACGTTTGATTTTTGCGGCCAAATTATTAAGTAGATATTTGTCGCTACTCCTTTAGTCTTAATGTGTTTGAACTGGAGTTGAAAAAGTTCGCCCTTTTCCAGCTTACGACTATGTACTTCAGTTTGGAGCTGGTAGCATTTAGCTCCGGCGTTTCTTTGTAAATTTAGCAAGAAGTCCAGATAGCTACCAGCGTGAAACTTTGGTTCTAGTTGTAACTCTTCGATATATCGGGCATCGTTTTTCTTAAGTTTGTCTAACTCCAACCGCTTCAGATATACATAGTGGTGGTAATTAGCAGACAGTTCCTTAGAACCTTTATCTATCCTAAGCGATGTCTGTTGCTTGAGTCTTTTGTGTTTGGTTGACTTTACAAGCAGCGTAGTCTTTGACAAAGCGCACTCCTTTTTTAGTAATTCTGTACAAGGGTTTACTAGTTACGTAACCTTTTCTCATAGCTATAGCGTAAACGTCGCGCCAACATGGAGGTATATTTGACAGCCACGTTTTATTCCAACTAGTAAGCCAGTTATAAACTAAATCGTTGTTTGGGTCAAAGCCTATCATAAAAACCTCGGAATGATTGGAAACCAAGAACGACTCCTAGTTTTAGCTAGTAGGATGTTTTAATCTTTCTCGGCACGAAGGAGAAAAGTTATACCTTGTGGGCAGTAGCAGCCTATACGCAAGTCTAGTTCTACATCTTGTAGCTCTAAACTTAAGTCTACCTCAGGGTTGGTAATCATAAATCTAACTGAAGATTTACTAGCGTGAGAAGCAATATTGTTTCCGTCGCAGCCGATCTCAGTTTTGTACTTCTGAAGTAGATCGATCAATTCTGTTACTGTAAGTTCCATACTTATGAATTAGTGCGGTTTTTAGGCGCACCCGTTAATATTGATATTCTTTATCAAAGTAATCGTACTCATAGTTGTTGCTTAGTTTAAAGCCTTCTGCGCTCGCCCAGAATTTAAGCCGCTCTAAAAGCCATTTATATTGGCGTTCGCTTATAGGCAACGGCAAAATTAACGGACATTTAGAAGGCTTGTCGTAACACTTTTTAGAATCTGCATAGATCGTATATTCAGTTATACAACCTTCAACTCCTTTACCTTTAAGAAGATACTGTACGCAAGAATCTTCTAGAAGAGTTACTTCGTAACCTTCAAAACGTAAGCGGCTGACTAAACTAAACAGTTTTCGATCTTGGTTTGTTAGCTTCATCAGAAGTATGCGGGAAGTTGGGAAACCGCGCCTCTTTAGAGCGCGGAGGAACGACGACTCGTGCGAATTTATTCGCCTACCGCCTTTAAGTCTTAGAATATCCTTGTTTTTCTGGTGCTTTCGCTGTAAAATAGAGATACCAGCGAAAGCAATGTTTATGTACTTAACTCAGAAAAACCAAATCCGCGATCTTAGCAAGACCGAATTCTTGGCTCTGAGAGAGTTGTGTCGATTGAGTAAGAACCTCTACAATGTAGGTCTTTATACCGTTCGACAATATTACTTCCAAGAACATAAGCACCTTCGCTATGAATCTGCCTACCATCTGTGCAAAGACAATGAGAACTATCAAATTCTCAATACTGATATTGCACAACAAACGTTGAAGGTAGTAGACAGAACGTTTCGTAGTTTCTACAGATTGATTAAGGCTGTTAAATCTGGGACATTTGGGCAGAAAGTGAGGCTCCCTCACTACTTGCCTAAAGAAGGCTATTTTGTTCTGATAATTCCACGAATCAAGGTCAAAGATGGGAAGTTTAAAGTACCGATGTCGAACGCCTTTAAAAAGCAATTTGGCGAGGTTGTAATCGACTTTCCCGAACGTCTCGACCCAGCAAAAATCAAAGAAGTCAGAATTCACCCCAAGTACGATGCTCGATTCTTTGAAGTCGAGTATATTTCTGAAGGTGAGATTGAGCCTGTGGAAACCGTGAAAGGTAGTGCAATGGCTATTGATTTCGGGCTGAATAATTTGGCTACTTGTGTTGACACCAATGGGGCATCCTTTATTGTGGATGGTCGCAAACTCAAATCTATTAACCAGTGGTTCAACAAAGAGAATGCCAGACTGCAATCTATTAAAGACTTGCAGGGAATTAAGCGACTTACCGAACGTCAATCGAGGCTGTATATTAATCGCACCAGTAAGGTTAGAGACTATTTGAATAAGGCGGCTAGACTGATTGTTGACCATTGCATCAATACTAAAATCGAACGCCTGATTGTAGGCTTCAATATTGGTATGAAAGATGGCATCAACATTGGTAGTCGGAATAATCAAAACTTTGTCCAGATTCCGTTCTACTCCTTGCGGAATAAACTTAAATCTCTTTGTGAGCGATATGGGTTGATCTACCAAGAACAAGAGGAATCTTACACCAGCAAAGCCAGTGCTTTGGATGGCGATGACTTGCCTATCTATAATGCCGATAAGCCAACTACCTACCAGTTTTCTGGCAAGCGAGTTAAGCGTGGATTGTATAGAAGCAAGGAGGGGCATTTGATTAACTCAGATACTAACGGTGCTGCGAATATCGGACGCAAAAGTAAGCAGAATGGTTTTACCGGACTGTCTAGAGGCTGTTTGGCACAGCCATTAAGAATCAAGGTCTACTAAGGCTTTGTGTTCTTCAGAATCCCCGTCTCTTTAGAGCGGGGAGAGTCAAAAAGAGTTGCTAGACCAGAATCTAGCATTAGGTCGGAGACGTTAACTGTATTTAGAAAGACTTCGGCTATAGATCGGCCGTAAATGTCCAAGGCTAACGAACGGACGAAGACCTGAGCGCCCGCGCCTAATAGTTTGCTTAGGTATTGTTTGGCTGCCGCAGCTTTCTCTTTGTCGTTCGTATCGCTAGAGTTAAGTTCGGCGCAGTTAATTCTCGCTAGCCGCGCCCGAACTTTTTTTCTAATCTTAAAGCCAAGGTCTACGTCTAAGTCAATAGTATCACCATCGATTACTTTAAGTACTGTAGCTTCAAATTCAAACTTTTGTTTCAGATCCGTCATCATTTGGCTCGGGTAATTTTACATTGACTAAAGAATAAATAACTTCAGCAGGAAGTTCGATCGGTAACTCTAAGCGCGCGGAAACCTGTTGGATATTAGGACTGTTTACAGAAAATCTTCCTGTAGCAGCTCTTAAAGGTTGATAGTTAGGATGTATTCGACCAGACTCTGGATTTACAAAGTCAGATAGAATCATACCTTGCTGTTTGAGTAATTTTTTGTACCTAACTATCTCACCACAGACTTCAATCCCTAGAGAAATAAGTTCGGTGCTTAAGTCCTCTAACTGTCTGTAAACGTCTAGTTCTGTGTCGAGTATCTCAGTGTCTGAAGAAGTCTCATCATCTTCTTGTTTTGAGCCTAATGCGTTTAGCAAGTTAACTAAACGTTCGAATAAAGCGTTTTGAGCTTTCGGTAAGGAAATGCCGCATTTACTTTCGATCGTGGAGACTAAAGCTTTAGGGTTATTTAATAGCTTAAGAGAGGTAGGGTCTGGTACTAAATCTCCCCATAAACCTTGCGTAGTTAGAGGTAAATCTAACATCTGACAAAGTTTTACACCGGACTTTAGCAACTCATTATCGACGCTGGCTGCAAAAGCTTTACCAATACGGTCGTCGTAAGGAAGTCCGGTTATTTCCATGCTTGCAACAATTGGAGTTAGTGCTGATTCTAAACTCACTGCTGGCGCCATGCCGAGCCCCCAGCCGCTAGCGTTAGACCCAGAACTAATTAAAGGAGTATTTGGTAAAGGCATATCTAACATATACCTAAAAATATCATGTAAGGAAAATAAATGTTTGACATCATCAGCCGCATAACTTAACTTGACGAACCAGTTAGGATTATCTAATCGGCGGCTGGGCGGGTCTGAATACCACTCACCTATCTGCGTGGTACCTTTACCTTTAAGCTCTACGCCGAGCCAATCTCTACAGCAGGAACCTAAGTCCATACCTCTAGTCTGCCAAAGCTTACTTCCAGTAGCATTCGCGTATAAATTAGCTAATGTATAAGTGCAAGCAACGTTTTCAAACTTTCCTAGTAACGTAGACAGCATTGCTAGATCGAACTTGGCGTTGTGAGCGATTAGGTATCGCGCTCTTTTTAATAGAGCTGCCAACTTTTTAAAGTCACAACCTAATGCTTTGAGACATATAACGTCAAATACGTAAGTAGTGGCTTTGACATTTGGGTCTAAAGCGACGCTTAATAGCGAAACGTCTCCTGTGTGAGGATTGGTACGTAACTTGGCGGAAGCATAATCGAAAGTTCGATACTTATCTTTTGTGTAGGTTTCAGTATCTATAGCTAATCTGTCTGTGTAGTCTGTTAGTAGATCTAAGTGCAAATCATAATCTTCGCTACTGTTTATATAGATAAAATCTGGCGTTAAGTTTGCTTCCATTTTTAGTTTTTAAAAGAAAATCTTTTCAAAAGGTTCTTCTAAATCCTGATCGTAAAAACAAGTTACGTTAGAAGTCGGGTCGATTTGAACGATATTGCTTCTGTCTGGTTCGAATTGAGAGTCAATTGCTTCGCACATTGCAATATAACGATCGCGGTCTATTACCAATCTCTGTGAAAAATCACGATTGGATCTACCAGCGCGTTGAATAATGCAAGTAGGTTGGTTGTAATGGTACATAATATCTAAGTACCAACCACGCCGACTATCGTATTGATGGGCTTTAATAACTCTAAGTTCTACTGAAATCTTAGATCCGTCTAAATCTTCGAACCAATCTTCTCGTAGGTCTAAAAGTTCTAGCACACTATAAGATATGTCTTTTGTCGTACGTAGCGGCTGTACCGTAAGTAGTTCTTGAAAATTCACGATCTGTAATTTAAAATTTTTTGTAAACTATGGCTCAAAAATATGAGCTTCTATTACTTGGAACTGTCTGACTTTTATAGTGTCACCAATTTTAGCTTTACCTCCTGGATATGTTTCGACAACTAAAACGTTCGGCTCATTTTCGTCTAACGCAATAACATCTAGTTCGACAAACTCGTCCCACCATTGCTTAATCTCTTTAAAGTTATTTCCAGTCCAGACAAATTCGTTATTGCCAAAATTAATCGTTTGGTCTGCTTCTAAATTGCCGGCGTTGAGTATTGCTAAGTCTCTGTTAGGAGCACTTACTAAATACCTTTCGTAAAACTCTGCATCTGTAGTAATGTCATTTTCATAAGCAACTCTTTCCTGGGTAGAAAGCTCTGCGAGTTGAGCTTTAGAAAGTCTTGGCAGAACCTTGACTCTATTATCAGAAGTCAGCACGTAATAATCATTCATCACTTTTAAAGTCTTTTGTAGTTAAATTTAGTTCGATGCCCCGATTTGTAAGAGCGGCTTCTAAACTGTAATAGAGTTCTTCTAAGCTCCACCCAGAGTCTCGATCTCCTTGGTTGCTAAAGTGTTCTAGAACTTCTGTTAGGAAAGGCGTGTCGTTACAAAGCTGTTCGCGTTGTAAGGAGGTATCACTGTTAGTATCGCTATTAATTGCGTCGATTACATCTTGCTGCGACCACGTACAAAAAAGTTCGTGTTCTGGTAGATCTCGAACTTTAGTGGCTATAGCTCGAACTGGCGCCGAGTTAATTCCATAACGATCGAATAACGCAGTCAGTAGAATCTCTTTTTCTTCCGGCGTTAAAAAGCTTTTAATGTTCATCCTTGTAGCACCATTTAGTAAAGCTTAGATTTGATTCTAAGGACTGCTGTAAATACTTGGCTACGTGCCAAGCAAGTACCGGTGGAACTGCATTGCCAATTTGGCGTTCTATTGCGGTTCTACTTGTTTGCTTGAAGCAAAACCGATCTGGGAAAGATTGCAGGCGCGCTAACTCTCTGCAAGATATCCTTCTGTCTACTTCGTAATGCCAAGGAGCTTTACCGTGTAAACCTGCTGTAACCGTAGCAGCGGGGAGGTTGGCTTCAAGCTTACGGCCGGCAAGTTGTTTGCGGCTTGCGTATTTGCTCCACACATGAGAGATACTTTCGTCTTCTGGTAGATATTTGAGGTCGTCAAGTGCTTGTTTGGTAGTAACCCAAGGAGAATTAAGCAGTAAAGGTGGGGGCGGAAAGAATTGAAAACCTAAAGTACCTACTATAAAAACTCGGCGCCGAGTTTGAGGAACTCCGTAATTAGCTGCGTTGAGTAAGTTAACGCTTACCGTATAGCCTAGGCTGGCAAAGCTGTCTACAATTTGTTTTAGATCTCGGCTGTGGATTTCTAGCAGACCGGCTACATTTTCTAATACGAATGCTTTAGGTCTTAAAATTTCTACGGCCTTTAGATAATGAACGTAAGCGCCGCTTTTGCCCTTTAGTCCTAACCGTTGTAAGTTGTTTGAGGAAAACGATTGACAAGGCGAACCACCTATAATTACATCAGCTGCAGCAGGAAGTTTATCTAGATAGTCTTTTATATCGCCTACTTGTATATGACTATCATGATTCCTTTTATATATTGCCGCTGCTGCTTTGTCGATCTCATTAGCCCAAATAATTTCAAAAGGCAGCTTAGAATAAAAACGTTTTAAGTATTCAAAGCCGCCTTGAAATCCTAGGTCTAGTCCACCGCAGCCAGAAAAGAGAGATACTACAGAGTAAGTCATTATTTGGGTCAGGCAAGCTGATTAAATTTTTGCGGTTTGAAAACTGCAGATTGGAAACAACTTTGCAGCTAATTCTCTATCTTCGTTTTGAAAATACTCTGGTAAGGCGTCTTCAATTACGTTGAACCACTGGCGCACGAGGTTTAATTCTTGTTCGTTTAGAACTTTTTCTCCGTTGGGTTTGTAAAAGAATTTTGTCTCTAGATTATAAGTCCAATCACCTTTTGGCAGACCTAATGCGTGAATCTTGTTCCAAGCTAGTTCGCGTTCGCCAGCATATTTGACCATTAGTTCAGATAGGACTTCTATTAATATCTCTAAAACTTTTGGATTGTTAGGTGCCATCTTAGAACTAACAATCGTACCCGCATTAATATCTTTAGAAAGTTGAGAGATAACCCCGTCAAGCGCCCGATCTACTAGGTATTCATAGGCTTGATTCATTACCGTGGCGCATCTGAATTCTGCTGCTGTTTCGGCTTCGCTGTCTTCAAAAGTCCATCCAGTTAAGTTGTCAATTGTAATCTGTTTCATGTTTTAAAGTTTTATCGAGAGATAGTAAGACTGCTCCGGTAGCAAATCTCAGTGAAGTGTCAAGAATCTCCGCCCTTCTAGGGCGGTGAGTATGTCAATCATGCTTCAAAACCGCTAGCATTAACATGGCCTCCGCCGTTGTAGTGTTCGGCAATTTTGCTAACGTCGTAGTTGCTGCCTTTTTTATTACTACGTAGAGACCATTTATTCCCGTTAAGAACGCAAGCTACAAATTGAGCGTCTGGTTTTACATCTGAGTACAATTTACTACAAATATCAGACACCAATCGATCTTCGCTACCATCTTCAGCGCAGAAGACGACGGGAATTTCAAAATCTACAGGTGCTGGATCTGGAAGTTTACACATTACAAATCTAGAAGCTGCTTGTAAAACCTGTTTGCGTTTTGGTTCTAGGAGTTTTATGCCCTTAGGTGCAAGGTTTTGCAAGAGTTCGTTCCGATCGAGCGAACATAAAAGTTCGAAGAATTTAAAGACTAGCTCGTGGCTTGGTAAGTTAAATCCTCTGGCAAGTTCTGTAAGTTCGTGGCGAGAATTAGCGATTGCTTCGTTGATCTCTTCTGAAAGTTCTAACTCCCAGTTCCATAGATCTCGATCGCGTACGTAATTTAAGAAATCTGGTACTGGTTCGTTAGGGAAAAAGTGTTTCCATGTTAACGTTGCACCGCACTCTTGTAATTCAAATTTGGCTTCGATTCTAGCACTTAAATCGGCAAGATTTTCCCAAGCTGTTTTGTGGTGATCTAATACTGTAACTTTACAACCTCTGTCTGCTAATTCTTCAAGATACTCTTTAGGAAAAGAAAAATCTACGATGATTATGGTTTCTCCGTCCTCGCATGGAGGCATTGGGTCGCCATAGACGCAGCCGACTAAAGTAGCGTCTGGGTAAGCGCGGGCGGCACAAAAAGCTGCAGCTAAACCATCTGGACACGCAGTACCTGGTTTAACTTCATGATAAATAATTAAGGTCATGAGTTCTTTCGTGATATTTGTAACGTTATGGTTTCACTAGGCCGTTTCGAAATTGTTGGAGATTTTCAGATCTAGCTTCAAATTCTGACAAGAGTTCAAAGAATCGGTCGAATCCTTGCTTTTCATCTGAACAGTTGAGCATGATAATTTCAGCCCAAGAATTAAAGTTATCGATTTGATAACGAGCTTGAATAAATTCATGAAAATTCTCGTAGAATCTTAGTTCTCGATCGTTCGGTCTAATTCCTAACTCTCGGCGCGCCGTTTTATACCCAGTCAGAAAAACAAATAAATCTGATACCGATGGATGACCGATATACATTCCTGGTTTAGCTTGAATCTTAGCTAAAATCTCGAATAGTCCGCTTTTAGATTCCATGCTATTTATTCTCCTAACGTATAAAAGAGGCGCAGCCTGTAAGTTATCTTTGTAATTGCTGTGAAAGCTTGTAAGGAAGTTCTTGATTCAACACAGTGATACCTTCAACATCTAGGGATAGAGAATCGTCAACATAGCTAAAGTGCTTTGGCAGATAATCGGTATTAAAGATTATACCTTCAAGATCGTCTAGCGTCGAATCGTCAGAGACGTCTATCTCGTACTCTCCATAAGACTGCCATGTAACACCTACTTTAATCTTCATTGGCGTCCTCGTCGCTTTCATTTCGATCGTCGGTAAATTCTAGATCTCGAAAGTAAAAGATCGTGTCGTATCTACCCATACTATCCATATCTACATTTCTTAATTGTCGATAGACTAATTCGTTAAGCTCTTTTGAAGAAGCGTAAAGTTCGTGTGGTAAGCCAGAAGCTCTAGACGCCATTAAGTCTGATGCTAGCCGCCGAACTAGATTAATGACTTGTTCTAGGTAGGAATTGTAGGTAGTTACGTAACCGAGACAAGTTTTACCAAACATATATCTCCCTGAATACGAACGAGGTTCTAGTTGGAAATTTTGGAGAATGATTTCTAATACTTCTTTTTCTCTTTCCATATTACAAAAACTTAAAGGTTCTAACTTTTACTTCGTTACCGATTGAATAATTGACTTCAATCCCAACAGCTTTACCTTCGAGGTATGTTGGAACTATCTGCCAAATTTTAGGATGCTTTTCAGTGGCGGTCATTAATGCAAACTCTAAGCTCTTTAGAGTAAAATCTGCAGAGATAGTGTTCGAGTCTGGGTAATATTGCCGCGCCCACAAGGGGTACTCAGCGTGAAAATCATCGAGGAGATCTTCGTAAGTGCGCTCTTCTGGATAGCGGTCTAACCCCAAAGACATTAAGTATTTAAAGTTGTTAATATCATCCAAGGGTTCTGGTAGGAAGGCAATTATGTCAGCGGCACTGTCTACACTAGAGTAAGTAGACTCGCAGCAAAAGACTGGAAAGTCACACTCTTGCCACGATTCGTTATCGTTTGCTTTCCAAAGTAGGCTTTGAGGCTTTGTAACTTCGTAGGTCTGGATTTCTCCAGCGTCGATAAAAACTTGACGGACGTTTGCTCGATCGCTGTCTCCGGCAGTAAAAACTATACTGTTAGGAATGCTAGGTAGAAAGCATTCTAATCCGGCCCAACCTTGTCTGTAACTTTCTATGCCAGCGATGTGAATGGTAGAAAGAACTGGAACGACGTTAGAGTCAGAATATTTGTACAGCTTAGAGGCAGATAAAAAGTATTCTGTTTCACTAATGCTTGTTAAGAGTTCTCTTTCAAGCCAATCTTTAGAAATGTTGCACGCGCGGCCTACATAGTAAGGGCAAGTTGGTAGTTTATCTTTGTAGTAACTATAGAAATCGCTTAGAAAATCAGGGTCTAGATCCAGAGTACAAAGCTTTGGGTTGTTAAGGTAAGATGCTGTCGTGTCGAGCACATACTTTTGCAGGGCGTTCCAAGAATTGTTTTCAATCGGCCCCGACCGTGTTGGCGATTTAAAGTCTAAGGGAGTGCCACTGACGATATCTAAACTAAAGACAGCATTAATGCCCGAGGTATTAACTTCAGCTTTGCCAGTAGCCAGTTGTCCGTAATGATTGTAAACACATGACTGTCTTTTAAAACGATCGATGCTTTGATAGATAGTTAACTCGTTACCTAAATAGTCTGTTGTCAGTAGTACTTTAAGCTGGGGTTTCCAATCTCCTAGTGGCAATCGATTGTTGTTGTAAGTAACTTCTTTAAAGTACTTCTCGTAGCCCGCGACAATGTTATCTACGTAAGGCGGATAGGTGTTATACGACCGCTTTGTTGTGAATATGCGGTCGCATTTAGTAGTTAGGTCTGTGACAGGCACCATTGAGATAGTAGTAAAATTGTCGTCTTCGACTACTTCTAGCAACGATTGCCAATTAGTACAGTAACTTTCATCGTTCCACCATTTATAGGTGTCGATAGTTAGACGCCGGCCTTTACTAGTAACGCTAACGGTAGAAATCTTTTCGTTTGCTAGTACGGCGTAAAAACCTACACCGTAGGGGTGTTGATCTTTATTAGTTTTAGAGTCCCATCCAGAAAGACCTAGCCACACCAAACGTTCGAAGTCAACTATAGATTCTAAGCCTTTTCCATTATCTTTATAGGTTACGCTAGTAGCGTCTGAAGTAATATTTACTTGAGTGGCTTTAGCCCGTTGAGAATTCTGCAAGAGCTCGACGAAAATACTTTCGACAGTGCCGTCGAAGCTATTGCGAATGATTCTAACTACAGCTTTAGGATCTATTAACATGGTTTTAATGTTTCTTTAATAGCAGCTTCTAAATTTGATTTGAACTCTACATCTTCAATCAACTTTTGATGTAGCGCTGGTAAGCCGTGAGCTTTAAAAGGTTCGGCCGAGCCTGGTAAAGTAACTACATAGCGACCTGCAGTTGCAGAGATCGAACCAGCTAGCTTGCCAAGACGAATTAATTGAATGATAGGATCGTAGCCAGTTTGTAACAAGTCGATCGTAGTTTGGCGCCCGAAAGAACCAAAGCGAGACTTGGCAACTTCGATATCTACAGACATAATTATTGGGTAAGTAGCCGGCATCGGTTTGAGATCGTCGTCCGGCTTTTTACCCTTACCTTTAATGTGCAAACTAAGGCTGGCAATTTGAGGAATCGTATTACCACCTGGTTTGGACACGCTGCTAGTATAAGGAGATAGGTTAGTCATTACATGATTGGTACAGATAACTACTGTTTTAGACTCGCGCGCGAGATCTACTAGTACTCCATGTTGCGCCGACCAAACGCGAGCGGCTGAAGCCATTAGTGCTGCTTCAGGATTTTCTTCAATCTTTGAGATTGCGGTTTCTGGTTGCAGCCCTTTAACAGTGTCAAAGATAAAAGCGGCGGGTTGGTATTGTTCTGGCTGTGACAGAATCTCGTGATAGAAGCTTAAAGCTCTGTTGATACTTGCTGTTTGCTGGATTATTACTCTTGCTGGGTCTAACCCAGCTCGTTCTAAATAACCTTCATCGATCGAGTTCTCACTATCGACTATATATATAAAGCCTTCAGTAGCTACTGCTTTTGCAAGTGTTAAGGCTAACAAAGACTTTGAAGTATGGGTCGCTCCGTACAGTTCGATAATTCTTCCTAATGGGACGCCGCCTCCGCAAGCGTAGTCTAGGGCGACGTATCCGGTCGGTTTCATTTCTACTGGTTCGAGATTGTTTCCGGCGGAAACTTTGAAATCTTTAAGGCGCTTGCTAATCTCTTGGGGATTCATCGTTTAAAATGTTTAAAATTGAAATAATTCTGTAGTAAGTTGTTTGAGGCAGCACGTAGTAAGTTTCTTGTCGTTGCTGCAATTCTATTTCAAAGACGTCGATGGCTTGAATTTTTCCCTTATCGAGTTCTTGAGAACTTATAGTAAGGGATTTAGACTTAAGGCGAAGTTTGTGTTCGACACGTAAGTCCTGTAAGTGTAAGCCGTCGCCGTCGTGTTTGACCCTCCCTGAAGCTAGGGTTGCCTTAGCTATTTTTTGCAAAGCCGCACGCTCTGATCTTAAAGCCGCTTTTACCTCTTGTCTTTTGCGCTCGTTTTTAGTTGGTAAAGGCGGTATCGGCAAAGTCTCGTCTATAGGCCGATACCTATCCGATTTTCCTTTGCCGATTCGAGCGCACAGATGGCATTCGAAAGAGCGCATCCTACAGTTATCAGAAATATTTTGAGGGCAGACTTTTGGCACGCTGTTTGACCTATAGAAAGGTTTAGTTTAGTTTAGTTTAGTTTGAGTAAAGTATTAGTAAGAGAACTAATGTACGGAGCTAAGTATTCATTACGAACTGCCATCGCTCATAGTAATGGCGAATCTAAACTAGATATTCCCTCTGGAAATTTAGTGGCCGAAAGGGGCGTGGCCTTAAGTTATAACTTGTTACCAGGTCAAGAAGTTGAAGTGCTAACTGGATTGATCGGTTCTAATGGTTTAGTTACGATTAGAATGTATGCTATCGAAGCCAGCGAAGCTATATCTTTAGCAGTTAGCAGCGTCGCCGCTACACCTGCCGTACACGATCGACCGCTTGGAAACGTGCATTTTTGGACTGCTGCTGCCGGCGGAAACTATGCGTCGTTAAAGTTGCGGGCACCGAGTAGCGCCAGCGGGACTGTTAATGTCGATTTGTTATTGGCTTTAGATTAAAGCTGTTTATTTTTAAACAACTCTTTTGCCAAACTCCATGATTCGCGAGTTTCTAACTGGGCATAGTCAGCTCCTAAGGAAAGGCGATGAATTTGAAACAAATCTAATGTTGCTGTGTAGAAAGCTTTAGGATGTTCCCAAGCCAAACCTTGCGTGTAAATTTCCGGTACTTTACAGAACCAGTCAAAGTCGTCTTCAAATTCTAGTGGCGGCGTCCACCACGCACATACTGCCGTGTACAAATGGCTTTGACCTAAATCTTTGGCGAGACTGTCGAATAAACTAGGCGTTGTAAGCTTAGTAGTTATATAACAAAACCGGAATTCCTGCTGGTACATTTTTACGGCTTCGTTAAATGTTGGTGGGAGTTCTGAGACCGGCCACGGATTGCAGCTTGCTAGTTCCTGAGCTTTTACAAAAAAGCTACGAGCGTTCCATTTTTCGACTGGGAATCCAGACATGTTTTTTATGGTAGATAGCGTACTGGCTTACGCCAATTTATAACTAGATATGTATCCTGATACTCCAATTATTAGAATTTCAATCGAGCAGCTTCAGCCTTTAGGACGCTGGGCGTTTAGGGTAAACGAAGTTGAAAACTCTCCAACATTAGAACTGGTGCGCGGTTACAGCTACAACTTTATCGTAGATGTAGATCCGGTACATCAGCTCTGGATTAAAAGTAGTTTGGGAGTAGGAATGCAAAACGCTTATCAGAACGGCGTTTTAGGAAATGGAACTTCTAATATTCGCTGGCGCGTCTCAGAAAATACTCCTTCGCGCTTGGCTTATCAAAGCTTTAGCTTTCCTGAAATCGCTGGCTGTATTTCGATAACCGATAAACCGCCGGCGCTGCCTTCTGGAAATCTTACGTTAGGAGATCTGGAACGTCAATTAAATAGATTGGAAGCTAGTCTGCCTAGCTCTCCTAAAGAATTGGCGGGGAATGGTTTGAGGTTGAATGGTTACTCTTTAGAATTGGTAGAACCAAACAAAACCTTTCTAACCGATGAAAATGGCATACCTTACACGACGCATTCTAACTTTAGCGTTAGTAGCTCGCGTTCGATTTATGCGCCCGCGCCTATAAGCTTGCAGGACTGGTTAGACGCTTTAGCTTCTGAAATAGCTAAAATTAAAGGCACTCCGGCTTACAACCAGCAAGTTTCGACGTCTCTTAAAAATATTAAGGAACGACTGGACAGTCTGGATTTAGAACTTACCTACTTAGAAAACCCATGACCCTTATAAAAATACTTCTCTCGCTACTTTTGGCTTGCGTTTGTTATTTAGTTGGAACTTTTGCTATTTATAGCGTCGCTTGTACAGTAATGCCCGAAATCTTTGCGGCGTTTTTAGGTTCTGGCTTAGGATTCTGGCTCGCTTCGAGTGTCTTCAGGAATGTCAATCGAATTTGTTTTAACAAACCGTCGAATTGCTAAAGCCGCTTCTAGATATTCCAAAGAAGGTTTTTTATTTACTTCCTGACCTTTTCTGTAGGACTTTAAAAGTGCAGTTTTTAGACTTAGAGGGAGCTCGCTCCAATGTTCGGCGCATCCCCAAAGTCGGGGCGGTACTTCTACTTTGCAACCTGGATAATGACAAAAGTGTTTCATAGTTTTATCTTTTGATCTGGTGTATGTTTAAACCGCTCGATATTAAGAGTACGTGGGCTGCAATGATCTTGCTATGACTTTAAGGCACCGATTACAACAACGTATTGAAAACATAATAGCAAAGACTAGTGAGCTAAGCACGCTTAGTGCGGTGCTGCCGTTAATAAAACATGGAAATACTTGGTACATAGACTATCAACAAGGTGTCTACGTAGACCCTGACTTTATCGAACTTAAGACCGAACCTAAAGGTAACCTTTTAACTATAGTGACTTTATTAAAAGGCGAACTTACGTCTCTAAACGACTGGCCTACCTCATTGACGGTTTTAGACATTAGACTTAGAGCCTTAGAAGCAAGACTGCAAGCCCTTAAAAACAGGAAAAATGGCGAATTTTGACAATGGATTGACTCGGATCGATACCTCTTTAACCAACGGTACTCCAGGCGCGGACAATGCTGCCGTGGCCGTTGCTAAAATTAATGCTAATTTTCAGCAGTGTGCGCCCCTTAATGGAGCGTGGCTAGGTAACGGTTTGCGCTGGTCGAACGGGAAGCTAACGGTTGGCGCCCAACCTGGTACCGTACTAGTAGGTGAGACTGGTTATACTCTCTCTGATGAGTTTCTACTAAATAACGGGCGGCTTAGTTTAGGCAACGTTCCTACTAGTAAATTAAGTGGAACGATAAGTGTTGCTAACATTGGTTTGAATAACGGTAGTTTGATTGTAGGCGGAAGCGGCGGCTTTGGGCGAGAAGTTCAAATCGATACTAATTCGTTTAGTTTAGCTGGTAACGTCTTGTCACTACGAACTGCTTCTAGCAATACTATCAGCCCTAATACTTTGGCACTGCCACCAAATACGGTTGCGATCGGCTCTGCTTTAGGCGGCGCAGATGCGGTCGAACTAGGACCGATGTTTTCGATTGCTAGTAATAAACTAAACGTTAGTCTGCCTAATGCCGTAGGGTATGCTGGCATATCTACAAGTCAAACTGTAGGCACGAACTCTAGATTATTAGTCGCTACTACTGATAACGGTAGCGAGAATTTAAGTTGGCAGGCTCCGAGTACGGCGATAGCTGCTACTTTAAACGAGCGTCTTAGTAAAGAGACTAACTCTAAACGGTTATACGTAAACCCAGTTAGCGGAGACGATAGCTTAGCTAATAGAGGTCAATCGATCTATTCACCGTTTAAATCTCTAGAGCGGGCGTGTTTAGAAGTAGCGAGATCTAGTTATAGAAGTAACGGGCAGGCGACTAATAGCGATACTGCAATTTACTTAGAAGTAGGAACGATTCCTGTAGATAATCGTCCAGGAGCGGCTGCAGTTACAGTTACTACTCAAGCTGCCTTAGAAGCTTTACTTACTACTAATGCCTTAAATTATTTCAATCCAGCTGGCGGCGGTTTGATAGTTCCGCGCGGGTGTTCGATCATTGGCGTTGACGTCCGCAGGTCTAGCTTGATTCCAATTTACGTGCCAGACCCATTTGGCTCTGGGCAAAATGCCACTGCTTTATTAAGACTGACCGGTAACGCTTTTGTATCGCAATTCAATCTAGCTGACGCGCCCAACGTCAATCGCTCGCACCATCTACTTAGAGCGTTTGAATTTGTTTCTACTGCGGATTTAATCCTTTATTATCAAAAAGTTTACGCCGCTTTTGCTCAGCTTGATAACCTAACTGGAAATAATCTCGCTCCTGTTGCTGGTGAGACTCAGATAGTAGTAGACCAAAACGTAGTGCCTGTAGATATCAATGGCTTTAAGCTAGTAGACTCTGCTAATAACTCCTCTGCTTACATTTTTAGTGTTTCTTTGCGCTCGCGCTTTGGAATGTCTGGGATGTATTTAGACGGCAGCAAGGTAACTGGCGTTAAGTCAATGGTGGCAGCGCAGTTTACTAACGTTTCTCAGCAGGTAGATCCTAACGCTTATCAGGCAGACGTTACAGATCCGCTAACCGGTCAAAATTATAAGCCTAACTACAAACATTTTGCTTTTAAAGCTACTAATGACGCCTACGCTCAGCTAGTAAGTTGTTTTACTATTTGTTCGGCCGAACATTACGGAGTAGAAAGTGGCGGCGAGTTGTCGATTACTAATAGCTGCAGTAATTTTGGCGGCACTGCTTTAGTAGCGCGGGGATTTTCTAGCACCTCTTTGTTGCAAGACCGTGGTTATGCTGGCGTAAGGCTGTTACCGCCGTTAGCGATCCCTGCTGACGAGCGGGAGTTTATAGTTGGAACTTTAGATACTACTGAGGTAACTGCGACTGAAATAAAGCTAGGTTTAGTAGGTAGTTTGGGCTCGCTGCAGTTTGTCAACGACAGTTATGTATACGTTCGAGTTGCCAATCCGGCGAACACCTCAGCGACATTAGACCTGCAGGCAAAATTAGTATCGACGGGATCTACTTTTACAACTGTTGTAAATAAATTAGCTACGGTTAACGGCACGACAGCAAATGATGAAAATGCTATTTATCAATATCTCAACTGTATTGGCAACTACGAATTTCAATCTACCTGGTACGATCCTGGCAATCCTCCACCAGGGGGTTTAGCTGCAGCTAAAACCGCTGAGATGCAGTTGCGCGCACAGATATTGCTGAACGCTAACGTATTTGTCAAAAGAATTTACGAGGCGCGTAACACTAGAGATCGCAGTTATCGTCTCTTAATTACAGTTCCTAGTAGTGCTAGAGCGCCAGTAACTAATTTTGTACTGGAGTTAGCACAAGGAGTACAGCAAGCGCAAAGATTTTTTGTTACTGACGTAGAAGAAATCGATCCGGCGCGACTGGCTGGGGATACTAGTTGTACCAGTCTACCAGGAAAGATTTACGCTGTGACTTTACTCAGAGTCAACAATACAGGCAACGGCGACTATAGTGATAAGTTAGAAGACTTAGAACCGAGTACTAGCTACGCTGCAAAATTAGCAAATCTCGACCCGAGACTCTACTCTACCGAAGCATTACGCAAGGCAGCTAGTTTCGATCCAAATAGTGCGTCGAGACTAACGTTTGTAGCTTTATTAAGTGCGTTAGGGTACGATACTGCTACAGCTACAAGTTTGTTGGAGCCTACTGCCGGAATCGTTTTAATCGACCGGTATCGTTGCCTTACAAATTTAGGCGGAACGGTAATTAATTCTAGCTTCCCCTTTGATTTATTAAGACCCAGCCGCATTCGCTGTTCGGGGCATACTTGGGAGTGGGTTGGTTATCGGAATTACTCCACAGCATTACCAGCTTTACAAACTCAGTTATTAAGCTATGGGGCGAGACTTGCGGCGATTCAGGCGTCGTTACTGGGCGGCCGGGTATACGCTACTGGTATGGATGAGGAAGGTGCTTTATATCAGGGCGAGACTAGAATCGACTTAGCTAGTAACTCTCAAGAAAAGGTTCGTTACGACGGTCAAGCGATCAAACCTAGTGGGGCGGGCAGTTCTCAACAGCGCTTTCAAGACATTACTATTACGGGAGCATTAACTGCTGGCCAAGCTAATATCGATAACTTGACAGTGGGAATGGAGATCTTTAAAGCTAACTCTCAGCTCCGCGTCAATACTCCTGCTGGACTATCTTTATTAGTAGATGGTGCGATTCCTGGAGGTCTGGTAGCCAATCCTACCCAACAAACATACGGACTGGTGCGGCGGGCATTCAGTAGCGAACTCGACACTTTAACAGGTAACGGTTATATCTCTCCTGCAGATATCGTTAACTTTATGGTTCCGGTAGGGGCTGTTTTCCCTTTTGCTGGGGCTACAGCACCAAGCAGTTATCTTATCTGCCAAGGTCAGAGCTTACAAATTTCTATTTATCCAGAGTTATTTGCAGCTATCGGCTACACTCATGGGGGAAGCGGTACCACTTTCAACTTGCCGGACTTAAGAAACAGAGCTGCGTTTGGTGCCAATGGAAATTTAGGTTCTGTATACGGTAGCGCTACGGTAACATTAACTGGTACTAACATTCCGGCGCACGAACACTCCCTTTTAGGAGCCACTCTTCAAGGCAACGCAGCAACTCAAGGTTTGGCAGCAATTTTAGGCGGTGGAGCTAATGGAGATCAAGGTCTAGTAGTTAACTCTACTGGGGGCGGGAACCTTTACGCTTCAGTCAACAGTAATTCAGAGCCGTACGTAGGTTCTCCTCTAACTCCTGCAGACCCGGTTAGCATTCAACCTCCAGCAGTAGCATTGAACTACATTATTAAGGTTAGATTTAACTGATGTTAGTAATACTTCGAA
>JACCED011686506.1_pt1 | contig 24318 bp, 22 predicted proteins | sample 7455021 | NCBI WGS metagenome assembly JACCED01 (sample SAMN15323456, study PRJNA562643) | freshwater metagenome | isolation source: river surface water | place: USA:Blue River Watershed | collected 2017-08-19
ATCACCAACAAGTGCTGTTACTTCACCTGCACGAATTGAAAAATTCACACCTTTTAAAACTTCAACTGGACCAAAACTTTTTTTAACTTCTCTTAATTCGATTACTGGAGTTTGGCTAGACAAGTAAATTCTCCTTCGACCAGGTTCTTGCTCTATTTAAATATATGGTCTTGACACCATTAAAGGTGCCAAGACCATATATACGTGCTTTAAATCAGATCTTAGGAAAGACCGATTTCTGTACACTTGGCTGCTGCATCGCCGACGCAAACATCTGCTGCGGTTTTGCCAATTCGGTCAAGTGCTGCTTTGAATCCGTCAAGTGATGCTGCATCTGCATACAACGCTTGTGGATCTGCTGCTTGGAATGGTGTTCCATCAGCCAATTGTTTATTGGTTGTTGGGGTTTCACCCTTCAAGATTGCGATTGCCAATTCAGCAGCTGTTGAAGCTTCAACTAAATAATCTTTGAAGACTGTCATACATTGCTTGCCTGACAATACGTTTGTCAAACCTTCAACAGAAGCATCTTGTCCAGATACTGGAACTTTCAAGTTGTTCTTGTCAAGGATTGCAATTGCTGCTGCTGCGTTGGTGTCGTTTGCTGACACAACTGCGTCAACTTTTCCACCATTTGCAGTAAGAGCTTGTTCGAAGTTTGTTCCAGCTTTTGCGCCATCCCATGTTCCATCTGGACGTTTTGCGCCAAGTGCTGCTTTGTCAACTTCTACACCTGCTGCTTTAAGTGCAGTGTCATATCCTTCAGCAAACATTGCTGCGTTTCCGTCTGTTGGGTCTCCATCTAGGAAGATCAATTCAGCGGTCTTTGGATCTTTACCTGCATCTGCTAAGCACTTCAAGATACCTTCACCTTGAAGAGTTCCAACTGTTACGTTGTCAAATGAAACGTAGTAGTCGACACCTTCAATTGGACGGTCATAAGCGATTGTTGGTACGCCTTGTGCTTTTGATTTAGCAGCAACTTGTGCACCAGCACCTTGATAATCGGTGATGATCATTACGTTGCAACCAGATGCAAGCATTTGGTCACCAATGGTCAACATCTTTGCAGTGTCGCCTTCAGCGTTTTGAATGTCGGTTGTGAAACCGGCTGATTCAAGAGCTTCCTTCAATGCTGGACGATCTCCATTTTCCCAACGTGGGGATGATGCAGAGTCTGGCAAGATTACGCAAGCTAAACCACTTGCAGCTGCTGCTGTGTCTTCAGTTGCTGCGGAATCACTTGAACCGCTTGAGCATGCTGCTAATAAAAGAGCTGCTGCAGCGGTAACTGCTGCTACTCCGAAAGAGCGTTTTAACACTCAGTTCTCCTTTTGTTTGTTTTTAATCTTGATTTAAATTAAATAAAACTTTTGATTTTATTTTTTTAAACCAAGAATGTGATCAATAGCTAACTGATCGAGTCTCTCGTTAAAGAATCCACGTTCTGCTAGCTTGTCGGCGTCAAACACCTCCTGTTTCAACTTGTTAGCTGAATCTGAGGAATAACCTCCGACAGTTGGTTGCGCTAATGAATCATGACCAGAAACTTTATGAGCTTCCTTTACTTCTGGATCAGCATCGTATGCGCGTGCTTTTTCTGCAAGTGCTAAATAATTTCTCATTGAATTTTTGGCAAATTCCCAAATTCCATCGCCATGTTCATTTCGATACGGACGAGAGTCAAAATGTTTTGGACCTGAGTAGCCAGTTTTTTCTAACAATCTAACTAGGAAGAAATTATCTTTTATTCCTTCTGAACCAAAACGAAGATCTTGATCGTATCTACCAATTTTTTGATCATTCAAATCGATGTGGAATAACTTCTTTTGCCAAACAGCTTGAGCAACTCCTTGATAGAAAGAAAGCCCAGCCATAGTTTCATGTGCAACTTCTGGATTAATACCAACCATGCTTGGATCATCAAGAGTTTCAATAAATGCCATGGCATGACCAATTGTTGGCAAGAATGTATCGCCTCTTGGTTCATTTGGTTTAGGTTCTAATGCCATACGCATTTTATAACCTTTATCTTTTATATAACCAATGAAGAAATTTAATGCTTCTCTATATCTTTCTAAAGCATCTAGAGGATATTTAGAACCTGCTGATTCAACACCTTCGCGTCCACCCCAGAAAACTGCGGTTGGTGCACCAAATTCGGCACCGACATCAAGAGCTTTCAAAACTTTTTGAATTGCATACCTTCTAATTTGTGGATCATTAGAAGTAAATGCACCATCTTTAAAAACAGGATGAGTAAATAAATTTGTTGTTGCCATTGAAACAACAACACCTGAATCATCTAAAGCTTTTCTAAAATCTTTTTTAATTTTGTCTTGTTCTGCAAGTGTTGAACCATAAGGAAGTAAATCATCGTCGTGAAATGAAACTCCCCAAACATTTAATTCACCAAGTTTTCTTACAAAATCTGCTGGATATATTGGTGGTCTTGTTGCTTCACCGAATGGATCTCTACCTGAGTGACCAATTGTCCATAAACCAAATGCAAATTTGTCTTCTCTTTTTGGAGTCAAAGCGTCAGACATTCACAACCTCATTTCAAAAGGATTTTTATTGCAAATAATTTGCTATAGAAGATAACTTACCCTGAACCTCTTTTTGGGGTCTAGCAAAGGTAGTCACAAAAGAGCACCAGAAGTATTACTTTTCGGTAACTTTTTGTAACAATAATTGCTGACTATCGATATAGGGAATTAAACGCTTCTCGATACCCGCTTCGGACAAAGTCTTTGTAATTTGGCTTGATTTCAACGCTTCCCTTTTCTTCCCAGACTGGAGGTTTAGTTTCACCAGATAAAACCCAAGCTGCTTGTCTAGCAGCACCATCTGCAACATATTCAGACATTGGTGGAACATGAACTGGGACTTCAAATAATGTTGCAGCAATTTCTTGAACTGCTTTTGAAACCGCAGCTCCTCCAATTAAAACTACTCGATTTGGTTTAGTCTTTTGCCCAAAATTTGTAATGTAATCACTTGCTTCAGCTAATGAACAAAGCATTCCTTCAATGCAAGCTCTAGCAAAATTTTGTGGCGTTAAATTATTTCTAGTTAATCCGTGCAGTGAACCCTTTGAATTTGGCAGATTAGGAGTTCTTTCTCCATCCAAAAATGGCAACAGCACAAGATCTTCTGATCCAGGTTTTGCATTCAGCGCAAGCTGAGCAAAATCATCTAATGAAACATTTAATGTTGCAGCACCTGCATTTATAACTCTTGCAGCATTCAATGTGCAAGCAAGTGGTAAATAGTTTCCAGTTGCATCAGCAAAACCTGCAATTATTCCAGATGAATCATTTGTTGGATTTGCTGAAACTGTATATGCAGTTCCAGAAGTTCCTAAAGAAATAACAATGTCACCGGTTTGCGCACCAAGGCCTAAAGCTGCAGCCATATTGTCGCCAGAACCTGGGCCAATTTTTATTCCTGATTTAGTTTCTCCAATTACTTCGTTTGGATTAGCAACTCTTGGAACTTGAATTTCTCTGCCAAAAGCAAGTTTTAATAAATCTTTTCTGTATTCATTTGTTTGCGGAGACCAATAACCAGTTCCAGATGCATCTCCTCTATCTGTTACAAATTCATCTGGTTTATTCATCAAATTCCAACTTAAATAATCATGTGGCAACATGACACCTGAAACTTTTTTTGCATTTTCTGGTTCATTTTTTGCAAGCCAACGAAGTTTAGTAACCGTAAAGGATGCAACAGGCATTGAACCGATTGCGTCTGCCCATTTTTGCGCACCGCCAAGTTCAGAAATTAAATCATTTGCATCTTGAGCAGATCGGGTATCGTTCCATAAAAGTGCATCTCTAACAACGTTCTTATTTTCATCAACAACAACCATTCCATGTTGTTGTGCACCTATTGAAATAGCTTTTACATCTTCGAATAAATCTTTTGATTTATTTTCAAATTCATTCCACCAAATTAATGGATCTACTTCAGTTGCATCGGGATGAGTGCCTCTTGCTTCTCTAACTAATTCTCCAGTTTGGGCATCTCTAATTACAATTTTTACAGATTGTGTTGATGAATCAACACCAGCAACCAAATTACGTGACATTTTACTTAGCCAATTGTCTTAATACGAAAGGTAATATTCCACCGTTTCGATAATAATCAGCTTCTCCAGGAGTATCGATTCTTAATTTAACCAGGAATTTCTTTTCCCCACTTTTTCCTTGAGCAGTTACTTCTAGAGTTTGGGGAATTAAGTTTTCATTTAATTTTTCAATTCCAGAAATACTAAATGATTCAGAACCATCTAAACCTAGAGATTCAACATTTTGCCCATCAACAAATTGCAGAGGTAATACGCCCATTCCAACTAAATTACTTCTATGAATTCTTTCGTAAGATTCTGCGATTACTGCCTTTACTCCAAGCAACGCTGTTCCTTTTGCTGCCCAATCTCTGGAAGAACCTGAACCGTATTCTTTGCCTGCAAGAATAATTAAAGGAATTTTGTTATTTATATAGTCAACACTTGCATCATAAATTGTGTCTTGTTTATTTTTTAAGAAATTATAAGTAAATCCACCTTCAACGTCTTTAAGTAATTTATTTTTTAGTCTAATGTTGGCAAAAGTTCCGCGAATCATTACTTCATGGTTTCCACGTCTTGAACCGTATGAATTGAAATCTTTTTTATCAATGCCATGCTCAATCAAATATTTGCCAGCTGGAGAATCAATCTTGATACTTCCTGCAGGCGAGATGTGATCTGTAGTTACAGAATCTCCTAACCAAGCAAGAACCCTTGCATTGGAAATATCAGTTACTTTTTGCGGAGATTTTGGCATGTTTTCAAAATACGGAGGTTTTCTTACATAAGTACTTGAATTTGACCAGGTAAATGTTTTTCCTGTTGGGGTAGGTAGTTTTTGCCAACGATCATCGCCTTTGAAAACATCCGCATATCTTTTGACAAACATTTCACTATCTATTGCCTGATTAATGCAGTCTTGAATTTCTTTTGTATTTGGCCAAATATCTTTCAAAAAGATGTTTTTGCCATCTTGATTTACCCCAATTGGATCATTATTTAGATCAATATTCATGGTTCCAGCAATTGCATATGCCACTACCAGTGGAGGGGAAGCCAAATAATTCATTTTTACATCAGGATTAATTCTTCCTTCAAAGTTTCTATTGCCACTTAATACCGAAACTGCCGCTAGATCGGCTTTATTTATTGCAGTACTAATTGCTTCAGGTAGAGGTCCACTATTTCCAATACATGTTGTACAGCCATAACCGACTAAATCAAAACCTAATTTACTTAAATAAGGTGTTAAGCCAGATTTATTCAAATAATCAGTTACCACTTGAGAGCCTGGGGCGAGAGTTGTTTTTACCCAAGTAGATCTAGATAAACCAGCTTCAACTGCCTTTTTAGCAACTAATCCTGCACCAATCATGACTTCAGGATTTGAAGTATTAGTACAAGAAGTAATAGCTGCAATAACGACTGCTCCGTGGGTTAAATCAAATTTTTCACCGTCTAAATTAACTACAATTTTTTTATCTAATTCATTGGTGTAATTAGGAAGAACTTTATTGAAATTATCTTTCGCATTTTTTAAGCTAACTCGATCTTGCGGTCTTTTAGGGCCTGCAATACTTGGTTCAATTGTTGAAAGATCAAGTTGCAAGTGTTCACTAAATCTTGGTTCATGATTTGGATCTAGCCATAATCCTTGTTTCTTTGCATAACTTTCCACTAAGGCAAGTTGGTCTTTACTTCTACCTGTGAACTTTAGATATTCAATAGTTTGTTCATCAATTGGAAATATCGCAACAGTTGAACCATATTCTGGACTCATATTTCCAATGGTTGCTCTATTTGCTAATGGAACTGAAGAACAACCTGCTCCATAAAATTCGACAAACTTTCCCACAACGCCATGTTTTCTCAAAATTTCTGTGATTGTTAAAACTAAATCAGTTGCTGTCACGCCTTCTTTTAAAGATCCAGTTAATTTAAAACCCACAACTTTTGGAATTAGCATGCTTACTGGCTGACCCAGCATCGCAGCTTCTGCTTCAATTCCTCCAACACCCCAACCTAAAACTCCTAAACCATTAACCATGGTGGTGTGTGAATCTGTACCAACAACGGTGTCTGGATAGACAAGAGAATCTTTTTCAAAAACAACTCTTGCTAAATTTTCAATATTTACTTGATGAACAATTCCTGTTCCTGGTGGAACTACTTTGAATTCAGAAAATGCTCCTTGTCCCCAGCGTAAAAATTGGTAACGCTCTTCATTTCTTTCATATTCCAAATCGACATTTATTTGAAATGACATATTGGAACCAAATGAATCTGCAATTACCGAGTGGTCAATTACCAATTCAGCAGGTGCAAGTGGATTTACTTTTTCAGGATTACCGCCTAAATCAATCATTGCTTCACGCATGGTGGCTAAATCAACGATTGCTGGCACTCCAGTGAAATCTTGCATGATAACTCTTGCAGGAGTGTAAGGAATTTCAATGCTTGGTTCTGCATTTTCATCCCAATTAGCTATTGCATTTATATGATCTTTTGTGACATTAATTCCATCTTCGGTTCTTAAAAGATTCTCAAGAAGAATTTTTAAGCTGAATGGTAAAGATTTTGAGCCAGAAACTTTATTTATGTCATACATTTGACAAGTTCTTGAATTAAAATCAAGATTAACTTTGGCGTCAAAAGAATTAATGCTCATCAAACCTCACGATTTACTATTTAATTAAGACTATCAGCCTGCAAGATTTTACTTTTAGCCTCGTGTAAAAACTGCCACGCTTTCAAAATGATGCGTCATAGGAAAGAAGTCGAATACTTCAACTTTTTCTAGAATCCAACCATTATCTTTTGCCACAGCCGTATCTCTAGCCAGAGACGCAGGATCGCAGGCAATATAAATGATTTTATCTTTGGCTTTTTTACAAAGAGTTTGCATGACTTTCACCCCGGCACCAGATCTTGGTGGGTCTAAAACTACTAAATCAAATTTTTCTTTATTTTTAAAGATCCAACTTTCAACTTTTTGTTTCAATACCTTAACTTGTTTAAATCCACTTAAATTACTCTTTGCATTCTCGCCAGCATTTCTATCACTTTCTATTGCGTACCCCATTGCGCTAGGGAAATTTTTTAAAATCACATTGGAAAAAACTCCTACACCTGCATATAAATCCAAAAAGGAATTTACTGACATTCTTTTTATTTCCTTTTCTATTAATTCTGATAACACTTCAACAGATTTTGGGTGTACTTGCCAAAATCCTGCTCCACTAGCTTCAAAATTCTCTTGATTAACTTGCCTCTTGATTTGAATATTTTTACTATCTTTTCCTAAAACTATTACTTCGTTATTATTTTTAACTAGTTCTATTTCAGTTCCTGGAGAGATTTTTTCTAAACTAGATAAAGATTTGTTAACTTGTTCATCTGCAATGAGGCACTTATCGATAACTTGAATTTCACTGCTTTTATACTTTCGAAATCCTAAATCTCCTTTTTCATTTGATACGACGCGTATTTTTGTTCTCCAATTTTTTTCATCAGGATCAACATCATTCATTCGACAAATTTCACGAGCATGAGTAATTTTTCCTAATCTTTCTAGTTGCTCAATAAGAACTTCAAGTTTTAATTGACGCTGATAAGAAGCTGAAGTATGCATCCAGTCACACCCGCCACATCCATCGTTTTTAAAGTAAATGCAAGGAGAATTGCGTCGAAATTTTGAAGCATTAATAACTTTCACAGTTTGGGCAAACCAAGATTTCTTACCTGGCGCAAATGAAATTAATTGTGCTTCAACTTTTTCATTAGGTAGACAATGTCGAACAAAAATTACGACATTTTCATGTCTGGCAACACAAAAACCACCATGGGCAACTTTTTCAATATTTAAAGTTAATACGTCCCCTGGTTTCACGTTTTATTTATAAACGTCTTAAATTTTGAGGTACAACTTTTGGTTCTTTATTAGCTACATTTTCAGATGACATTAATTGCCATGGCACACTTACCACCATGACTCCTGGAGTAAATAAAAGTCTAGATTTAAGTCTTATTGCAGATTGATTATGCAAAAGTTGCTCCCACCAATGACCTACAACATATTGTGGAATAAAAATTGAAATAGCATCTCTTGGGCTTTCTCTTCTAATACTTTTAACATAATCAAGAATGGGTTTAGTTACTTCTCTGAATGGCGAATCAAGAACTTTTAATTGAACTGGAATTTCTAAACTTTGCCATTGCTTTACTAATTCTTCCGTTTCTTTTTCATTTGCCCGAACAGTAATTGCTTCTAAAGTACTAGGTCTAGTTGCGCGGGCATAATAAATCGCTCTCATTGTTGGTTTGTGCATTTTTGAAACTAAAACAATTCCATGGACTCTGCTGGGCAATACTTGCATTGAATCATCAGCTAAAGATAATTCGTTATTTACTTTTTTGTAATAATAAAATATAGAGCTCATAATTCCCATAAGTAATGGAATCGCTACTACTACCATCCAAGCTCCATGAGTAAATTTAGTAACCAAAACAATAACAAGAACTGTTGAGGTTAGAGTAAAGCCAATTGAATTAATGATTCGAGAACGAATCATTTTATTTTTTTCCTCTTTATCTTTCGAAATTGAAATTAATTTTGTCCAATGTTTAATCATGCCAAGTTGGCCTAAAGTAAAAGAAGTAAATACTCCCAAAATATAAAGTTGAATTAATCTGGTAACACTTGCATCGAATGCATAAACTATTAAAACAGCTGCTGTTGATAAAAATATAATTCCATTACTAAACGCTAGTCGATCTCCCCTGTTATGTAATTGTCTTGGTAAATATCTATCTTGAGCAAGAATTGAACCTAAAACTGGAAATCCATTAAACGCAGTATTTGCAGCTAACACCAAAATTAAAGCTGTTACTGCTGCGATTATTAAAGTGCCAATAAAAAAATTACCAAAAGTCGCTTGCGCTATTTGTACAATTACTGTTTTTTGAACTTGTCCTTCTGGTAGACCAATAAGATTTTCTGGATGCTCAGCAACTTTTACGCCAGTTCTCATTGCTAGATAAGTAATAGACAAAAACATTGTTGAAGAAATTAAGCCAAGAAGTAAAAGAGTAGTTGCTGCGTTTTTACTCTTTGGTTTTCTGAAGGCAGGTACTCCATTAGAAATTGCCTCAACACCAGTTAAAGCAGTGCACCCTGAAGAAAAAGCTCTTGCAAAAAGAAAAATCAAAGCAAGTCCTGTCAAAGATTGCTCTGCTTTTATAGTCCAATCAGCACTCTCTGCTTTTAGTTCAATACCTTGACTTAATTGAAAACCTGCCCAAATAACCATAATTGCAATCGAAAAAATAAATGCATAAGTTGGAATCGCAAATAATGTTCCTGATTCCTTTACACCTCTTAAATTTAAAACTGTTAATAAGACAATTAGTCCAATAGTTAAAGCAACCCCATGTTCTGCAAAAAAAGGAAGAGCAGAGGAAATATTGTCTTTTGCTGCTGAAATGGAAACTGCGACAGTCATTACATAATCAACCATTAACGCACTTGCCACTACAAGTCCTGGTTTCTTGCCTAAATTAGTTGTGACAACTTCGTAATCCCCTCCGCCACTTGGATAAGCATGCACATTTTGTCGATAAGACATGACCACTACGCCCATAACAAAAGCAACAGCAAGAGCTACCCAAATTGAACTATTTAAATAAACAAGTCCACTAATACTTAAAACTAAAAGAATTTCTTGAGTGGCATAGGCATTAGATGACAGAGCATCAGATGCAAAAACAGGTAAAGCGATTCTTTTGGGTAAAAGTGTGTCGCCTAACTTGTCACTTCTTAACGCGCGACCAAGTAATAAACGCTTAACAGACGTTGTAAAAATTGCCACAATCCCTCAAGACTACGCAACAATCCAATTCTAATCCATCAACCACTCCATTAAATAGCCGGAGTTTGCGTGTAGCGTATGAAATAGAACTTAAATCTTTCAAAGGATTAATCCTAAGTGCATGTAGTCATTATGGGTTGTGGCCGAGTTGGATCCGCTCTTTCTTTTCGCCTACTTGAATTAGGTCATAGTGTTGCAATTATTGATAAAGAAGAAAATGCATTTCAAATATTAGGTGATGATTTCACTGGACAAAAAGTTTTAGGAATAGGTTTTGACCGTGACACATTAATTGAAGCTGGAATAGAAAAAGCTCAAGCATTTGCTGCGGTTTCTTCTGGAGATAACTCAAATATTGTTTCCGCCCGTGTGGCTCGTGAAACTTTTAATGTTCCTTTAGTTGTTGCAAGAATATATGATCCAAGAAGAGCAAAAGTTTATGAACGACTTGGAATTCCAACTGTGGCAAGTGTTGCTTGGACTACAGATCAGGTATTAAGAAGACTTCTACCTCTGGGCGCGCAAGAAGAATGGCGTGATCCAAGTGGAAATGTTGTTCTTGCACAAGTATTTCTTTCACCTAAATGGTTTGGTAAAAAAGTTGGTCAACTTTCTGAAGCAGCAAAAGTTCGAGTTGCACTAATTAGTCGTTTTGGTGGAGCTTTACTTCCTGACCGCGACACAGTTTTACAAGAAGGCGATTTAATTCATGCGATTTATCAAGTAAAAGATAGAGATTTAGTTGAAAATGTTTTTGCTTCAGGACCAAAGGAATAAAAAATGTTAATCGTTATAGCTGGAGCAGGAAATGTTGGACGAGCAATTGCTCGAGATCTTATAAAAAATGGACATGAAGTAACAGTTATTGACGAGGATCCAGATGCAATTGCCAGTGCTAAAAAATCTGGAGCAAAAACTGTTTTTGCAGATGCTTGTGAACCAGATGCTTTAGACGAAGCAAATTTAGCTAAAGCTCAAATTGTCGTTGCCGCAACAGGTGATGACAAAGTAAATCTTGTAGTTTCACTTTTAGCAAAAACTGAATACGGTGTGCCAAGAGTTGTAGGAAGAGTAAATCATCCAAAAAATGAATGGTTATTTAACGATGCATGGGGTGTTGATTTTTCAGTATCAACTCCACAAATGATGACTGCTCTTGTTGAAGAAGCAGTAACTGTTGGTGAACTTGTTAGATTATTTAGCTTAAGACAATCTGGATCTGACTTATTAGAAGTGACTTTGCCAAGTGATTCACCAGTTATAGGTAAAAAAGTTGGAGATGTCGAATGGCCAATTGACACCGCATTGGTTGCAATCTTGCGTGATAAAAGAGTTATTTCTCCGCACCCTGATGATCCTTTGGAAGCTGGAGATGAATTATTGGTCGTAGCAACTGTTGCTCAACAACCAACTTTACGTGATCTTTTGTGTTGTAAATAATTATTTAAGATTTACTTCTAGCAGTTTGCACTATTCGATAACTAATCCAAGCAGCAAACAAATAAAGTGGCCAACCCATAAATATTTTTATTGGACCTAATAAAGCAATGTTGTCAGCTAAATATAAAGGTACTTGAACTCCAACTCTGATTGAAAAAACACCAACCCATATCCAAGTAATAGTTGTATAAGCCCTAACTAAAAGAGCATCTTTCAACCACCCTGACGTATTTCCTACTAAAGATCCAACTAAATATCCTAAAAGTGGTCTTTTTACTAATAAAGATATAAAAAGTGCTACTCCATAAACTAAATTGGTAATAATTCCAGTTAGAAAAAAATTACTAGCATCATTTGTCCGCCAAGTTAAGAAAACTGAAACTAGTAATCCAAAAAAGCCACCAACTACTTGGGTGAGACTTTTTCTTTCTACAAGCCTTATAACTAGAAGAATAACTCCAGCTACAACAGAACTAATTAGAGCTAAATTTAAATTATTTTGAAGCACAAAAATGATTACGAACAATAAGGAAGGAAGAGCAGAATCAACTAGTCCTCGCCATCCACCTAAAGCTCTATCTAGTAATTCTTTTTCACCAATTGACTCTTTTTTTTCCAATTTAATCCTTTTCGTTATTCAATATTTTATATATAGGATTATGCAAACAAGGTTTACCATTTAAAAAAGTAATTCTTCCTTCGACTTCAATTTGCGTACCGGGTTCTACTCCAACTACTTTTCTTCTGCCTTGCCAAATAACAGTTAAATTTCCGCTACCGTCAAAGACTTCCACTTCATATGATGGATTTTGGGTATTTGGTTTTACGATGACACTTTTTACAACACCTGTTACCTGAATTAACTTTCCTCTTTCAATTTCATCAATTAACGTAGAACCTCTATTTTCTGCTTGTTCAGAAAGTTCCTCAGCAACTAATTCTTCATTACTTGCATAAAAATTCTTCAAATATTCTTTAATTGATTTCATTTACCAGTTGATCCATATCCGCCGCTTGCCCGCTCCGATGTAGGTAATTCAGATACAGTTTTAAAAACTCCAGTTTCAAACTTTTGAATCACTAATTGAGCTATTCGATCTCCTACTTTTACAGAAAAACTTTCTGTTAAATCATGATTAATTAAAACAACTCCAATCTCGCCTCTGTAACCAGAATCAATTGTTCCAGGAGTATTAACCACACTTATTCCATTTTTTAAAGCTAAACCTGATCTAGGGTGAACTAATCCAACATAACCTTCAGGTAAAGCAATAGCTATTCCAGTTTTTACTAAAGCTCTTTCTCCTGGCTTTAAAGTTACTTCTTCAATTGCATAAAGATCTGCTCCAGCATCCCCTGGTTTTGCATAAGTTGGAATGATTGCATTTGGATGAAGTTTTTGAACTAATATTTCCAATTTTGTAGGGACTGACATATATTCAAGAATACTTCTCTGGCAAAGTTTAAGTATGAGCAACTTGCAATTTCGTGAGAAACTTCTTCCTCCATTTTGGTCTTGGCTATTTTTGATTGGAATAAGTTTAATGCTGTCTGTTTCAATGAGCGCTATTTTTGGAACAAATATAGCCATAATAATTTTTATCCTGATGTCATCGATTTTAGGTATTATTGTTTATATCTTCTCACCGGAACTAAAAATAGATTCAGAGTATTTTTATGCAGGAAAAGCAAAATTGCCGTTAAAGATTATTACTCAAATTGAAACCTTAAATCCTCTTGAAACAACGCAACTTCGAGGCGTGAAATCTGATTTAAAATCTTTTCATGCCACCTCCCCTCTAATTTCAACATCCATAAAAATTGAATTTGATGATCCAACTGATCCACATAGTTATTGGTTAGTTTCGACCAGAAAAGGTCAAAAAATTAAAGATGTTTTGCGAATGAACTGAGATCGTAAAATGAGAATTATGCGAAGAAAAAAGACGAAAAAATCTTTGGGAGTTTTCTCTTCTCTTTTGGTCTTAATAATAACTTTTTTTGCCCGAAAAATTCTTGCCAAAAGTTACACAAAAATTATGGGGCAAAAGCCTCCAAAATCTGGAGATAAAGATCAACCTTTTGGTCAAGTACTAACCTGGACAGCAATCAGCACAATATTTATGTCTTTATTAGAGAATTTCTTGCAGAAAAATCTTAAAAAGAAAAACTAGGCACACTCAATACAAACTGCTTTACCTTTTGTTTCTTTAGCAATTCTTGATTTGTGCATAACCAAGAAACATTTGGAACAGGTAAATTCGTCTGCTTGTTTAGGTAGAACTCTTACCGTTAAAGATTCATCAGATAAATCAGCACCAGGAAGTTCAACGGAATCAGAAACATCGTTTTCATCCACTTCAACTTGTGGGTTGGTTGCTTCTGCTCTTTGCGCTTTTAATTCTTCTAACGAATCCTCGGCTAATTCTTCATCCGATTTTCGCGGTGCATCATAATCTGTTGCCACTTTTTTTCTTCACCTCTTAAAAAATTATCTTTCGCGTGGATAATGCCCTATAACTGACCAGTTGCGCGAGTCTTTCGCATGGTGAGTCTTGCCACATTAGTCAAATAACCTAATGTGTCCACCAGGATATGTAATAGGACTATGGGAGGCAAATCTAATACATGCCTATATATGAACTAAACGGAAGATCACCTCAAATACATGAGAGTGCTTTTGTGCATCCAGATGCAGTTTTAATTGGAGATGTGCGCATTGGTGCAAATTCAAGTATTTGGCCAAGCGCTGTACTTAGAGGTGACTCAAGCTATATAGAAATTGGACAAGACACTTCCATTCAAGATGGCAGCATTATTCACTGCCAAACCCAATTTCCCACAATTATTGGTTCAAGATGTGTAGTCGGACATAACACTCATTTAGAAGGTTGTGTCATTGAAGATCAATGTTTAATTGGCTCTGGTTCCACTGTTTTAGAAAAAGTTTTAGTTAAAAAAGGAGCTTTAGTGGCAGCCCAATCGTTAGTACCACCTGGAAAAACAATTCCAGAAAAAGCTCTGGCCCTTGGAGTGCCTGTAAAAATAAAAGAAAATGCAGTCGAAGAAAATAGTTTTGAAGATGGTGTTAATCATTATCTGGAATTGACCAAACTTTACAAAAATACTTTAAAAAGAATTAATTAAAAATATTTATCTTTTAATCTATTTACTTCAAAATTTAAAACATCAAATAAATCTGCGTTTGCTGCTAAAGACCAATCGCCACCAAGTTTCTCACCATTTAGTCCTCCCACTCGACCACCGGCTTCAGTAACAATTAGTGAACCAGCGGCAAAATCCCAAGGAGCAAGTCCAAACTCGTAATAAGCATCAAGTCTTCCTGCGGCTACGTAACAAAGATCAATTGCAGCAGCACCTGCTCTTCTAGTGTCGCGAGCAATTACCACCATCTCGGCTAAGGCTGCACCTTGTTTTTTTCTACGCTCAGGGTCATAGCCAAATCCTGTTGCCACAAGAGCTTTATCAAGTTTTGCACCAGAATTAGTTTTTAATTTTATTTTTTTCCCATCATGCTCAAGATATGCACCTTCATTTTTTACGGCGTAATAAACTTCATGAAGCAAAGGAGCTGCAACTACCCCGACTTGAATTTCTCCATCTACTTCTATACCTATTGAAATAGCCCAATAAGGATGGTTGTAAAAATAATTAACTGTGCCATCGATTGGATCAATAATCCATCGAACATTTGAAGGATTATTGACCGGTTTAGCAGTTCCCTCTTCCCCTAAAAACGAATCATTTGGTCTAACTTCTCTAACTCGTTGAACTATATGTTCTTCTGCTTTTTTGTCCATTTCGGTAACTAAATCAACAGGTGTTGATTTAGATTCATAAGCCATATTTTCTGGTCTTTTATTAACTAGCAGTTCACTTGTAGTTTTGGCTATATCTAAAGCCAATTTGAGCAAACTTTGGTTTAACGACTCAGTCACACTACCTATTTTGTCTTAAACCACTCAACAAGTAGCGTTGAGGTCGTGTTAACTAAATATAAAAATATTTTGATCTTGCCTGGTGCTATCCAATTTTCGTTAGCAGGCTTAATTGCAAGATTTCCTATTTCAATGTATGGCTTGGGTTCAGTTTTGTTGGTCCAGTCTCGAACTGGATCCTATTTCAAGGCAGGTGTGATTTCTGCTGCATTCGCAATTGCTGCTGCTGTTGGAGGTCCCATAACTTCTCGATTTGCTGATCGTTTGGGTCAAAATCGAATTATCCCAATTCAGCTAAGTGTTCACGTAAGTTTTTTATTAGTAACAATTTTTCTTATCGTTCAAAATTTTAATTTCTTTTTGGTTCTAGTTACAGCAATCATTTCAGGAGCCCTAGTTCCAACAGTTGGACCCTACATTAGAGCTAGGTGGAAAAAATCTGTAAAAAATTCTCAACAGCAAAATACAGCTTTTGCAATGGAAAGTGTTTTAGATGAGATAATTTTCATTTTTGGTCCCCCTTTAGTAACTATTCTTTGTGTAGCTTTTTATGATGCATCAGGTTTACTGATTGCAGCATTGCTAGTTACATTAGGAGGAATTTGGTTAGCAAGTCAGAAAAATACTCAACCAGAAATTCATAAATCTCATGAATCTAAAGGCAAATCTGCGATTTTATATCCCGGAGTTTTTTCTGTCTTTTTAGTTTATATTTTGCTTGGTGCTGTATTTGGTGCAGCAGAAGTTATTGCCGTTGCTTTCAGTAGAGAAAAAGATTCACCAGAATTAGCCGGAGCTTTAATTGCTGCATGGTCTTTTGGCTCATTGGTAGCAGGAATTGCTATGGGAGCAATACATTTTAAGAATAAACTTTCACACAGATTTTTAATCACTTCATTTATTTTTGCAATATCTTTATTGCCTTTACCATTCATTTCAACTATGCCTAGCCTTTTTGTCACCTTGCTTATTTCTGGTTTGGCAATCTCTCCGGTGCTTATTTCTGGCTATACCTTGATTGGTCAATTAGTTCCGCAAAATAGATTGACCGAAGGTTTTGCTTGGGCAAATACTGGAGCAGGTCTAGGAATTGCAGTCGCAGCAGCAATTTCAGGATGGGTTTTAGACAATGAAGGCGCTCAAACTGCTTTCTGGGTTGTGACTTTAGCTGGTTTGTTATGTTTTGTGATTACTGTGACAACTTTCAAAGATTTGAAACGCGCAGACTCGCGCTCTGTAAATTCATAATTAATTAGTGTTTTTCTCGTAGCGTTATTCCTAACACAGGAAAAGTAGTTAGTCACTCCTGTAACACAAGTTTTGGAGGTGTCGCTTGGCCAAAAAATTAACTTTTGGATCCCTTAGTGATGACGGCTCAAAATTTGTTTTAAAAGATGAAAATGGAAATGAATTTGCTTTAGATCTAGATGAAAAAACTAGAGATGCTGCACGTAATTGGAAAAAAAGACCAAAAGCTTCTGTTCATGACAAAGATCATGAATTAACAGTTGCAGAAATACAGGCAAGAATTCGTGCAGGAATTGCAGCAGAAGATTTAGCTTTAGTTAGCAGTATTCCTTTAGAAAGAATTAAAAGATTTGAACCACCTGTTTTACAAGAAAGATATTGGATTTCAAAAAGAGCAAGAGAAACTGAAATAAGAAGAGCTCACGGTAGCGCTGAATTTGATGAAATAGTTCAAACCAGAATTTTGCACGGCGGCGGTGATATTGAATCAACCAAATGGGATGCCTGGAGAAGAGAAGATGGCAGATGGAATATTGCTTGCTCATTTATTGGCAGAAAAGGTGAAACAGAAGCTCACTGGGCTTTTGACCCAGATGTTGCAACAATTGCTCCACTTGATGATGTTGCAAGATGGTTACTCGATGTATCCCCAGAAATAAATCACACTCCAACTATCGAACATGTTGCACCAAAATTAGTTAGTGTTCCAAACGTTGTTGAAGAAATCAAAGCAGAAATTCCAAAATGGGTTACACCTGAAGGCGTTAAACAAGATGTTTCCAATACGCTTCCTATTCCTAAGCAAGAACCTATTGTTGAAGTTCAACCAGTAGTTAACAAGCCAACCGCGGTTATAAAAGAAGAAATAAAAACTGAGTTAAAAGTTGAAGAAACTGTTGAAGAGATTGTTGAACCAATTGCAGTAAATGACACTCCAAAACATGCAAAAGGAAAAAGAGCTTCTGTGCCAAGTTGGGATGAAATTCTATTTGGCTCAAAAGGTGGTCAATAAATCCTTGCCTCGGTGTGGCAGCACCATTATTGAAATGTAAAAAGGCATGATTAAGGTCTGCTAACAAAAAATATTTATTGAGGTCTAAAAATGGCGAGTAAAAAGTCTAAAGATGCTACTTTGCCTTTAACTCCAGAAAAAATTATTGACATCGATGTTTCACGCGAAATGCGTGGATCATTTTTAGAATATGCATATTCAGTTATTTATTCACGTGCACTTCCAGATGCCAGAGATGGTTTAAAACCAGTTCAGCGAAGAATTCTTTACCAAATGAATGAAATGGGTTTACGACCTGAGAAAGGTCACGTCAAAAGTGCTCGTGTTGTTGGTGAAGTCATGGGTCGACTTCATCCACATGGAGATGGTGCAATTTATGACGCACTCGTTCGCATGGCACAACCTTTTTCTTTAAGAATTCCTTTAATAGATGGACAAGGAAATTTTGGATCCTTAGATGATGGTCCAGCAGCAATGCGTTACACAGAATGTCGTTTAGCGCCGACTGCTCTTGGTTTAACTGCATCAATTGATGAAGATGTTGTTGAATTTAGATCTAATTATGATGGCCGTGAAGTTGAACCTGAAGTTTTACCTGCTGCTTTTCCAAATCTCCTAGTAAATGGAGCAACAGGTATTGCTGTTGGAATGGCAACAAATATGCCACCACATAATTTAGGAGAAATTGTCACTGCATTGTTAACTCTTATTGAAAATCCGGAAGTAAAACCACGTGAACTTATGAAAATTGTTCCTGGGCCAGATTTACCTGGTGGAGGAAAAATTTTAGTTGGAGATGGAATTAAAGATGCATACTTAACCGGTAAAGGTGCATTCCGAATGAGAGCAACTGTTCAAATTGAAAAAGTTAAAGCCAAAAAAGATGGATTAATTATTACCGAATTACCATTCAATATTGGTGCTGAAAAAGTAATCGAAAGAATTAAAGATCTAATAGAAGGAAAAAAACTTCAAGGAATTTCAAGAGTAATTGATTTAACAGATGGAGAAAAAGGTTTAAGACTAGTCATAGAAATAAAAAATGGACATGATGCCCATAAAGTATTAAGCGATTTGTACAGACTTACCCCGATGGAAGAGTCATTTTCAATTAACAATGTTGCCCTGGTTGAAGGAAGACCAAGAACTTTAGGTTTGAAAGATTTACTGGAAGTTTATTTGGAGCACAGGATTGATGTAGTAAAGCGCAGAAGCAAATTTAGATTAGATAAAGCAAACGACAGACTCCACCTAGTGGAAGGCTTATTGCTAGCAATCGTAGATATAGACAAAGTAATTAAGTTAATTAGATCAAGTGATGATGCGCAAGAAGCCAAGAATGGTTTAATGAAAACTTTTAAACTTTCAGATGCCCAAGCAACTTATATTTTGGATATGCCTCTGAGAAGACTGACAAAGACTTCAAAGCTTGAATTACAAACGGAACAAAAGCAATTGAATCAAACAATTTCAGAACTTAAATCTATATTGGCAAGTTCTAAGAAATTAAGAAATACTGTTGCTGAAGAATTATCGGCTGTTGCTAAGTATTACTCCACCCCGAGAAGAACGGTTTTGGTATCGGAGTCAGGAAAAATAATTAGTGAAGCGACAAATAAATCTGATGAATTAGTAAATGCTTGATTACACAATCAAGCCCAAGTAGCAAAAAAATTAAGATATAGCAGAATAGAGTCATGGCAACTCATAATTTTGATATTTTGATAATTGGTGCAGGACCTGCAGGTTTATACGGCGCCTATTACGCAGGTTTTCGCGGCATGAGTGTTGCCATTATGGATAGTTTGGAAGAACCTGGTGGACAAATCACCGCAATGTATCCTGAAAAAGCCATTTTTGATGTTGGAGGTTTTCCAGCAATTAAAGGAAAAGATTTAATTGAAAATCTTCTTAATCAAGCAAAACCTTCAAATCCTCAATTTTTTCTAAATCAAACAGCTACAACCTTAGAAGTAAATCCTGATAAATCAATAACAATTAGTTCAGAAAAAGAAACAATAATTGCAAAAGCCGTAATTATTACCGGTGGTATCGGAAAATTCACTCCTCGCCCATTACCTGCAGCCGATGGTTGGGGTGGCAAAGGTTTAGTTCACTTTGTGCCAAAACTTGATGAACATAAAGGTAAGGATGTAGTAATTGTTGGTGGTGGAGATTCAGCTTTTGATTGGGCAAATGAACTTTTTCCAATAGCAAAATCTATTACTTTAATTCACAGAAGAGATAAATTCAGAGCACATCAAGCTACAGTTGATCAAGTTTCCAAACTAGGTGTTAATTTAATTACTGAAGCAGAAGTTACTCAAGTAATGGGTAATAGTCAAATTGAAAAAATAGAATACAAAAACAGCAAAACAAACGAAACAAAAGTAATAAATTGCCAAACTTTAGTTGCCGCACTTGGTTTTACTGCAAATATTGGTCCCTTATCAACTTGGGGATTAAATCTAGAATCAAGAAAGATTGTTGTGGATTCTGGAATGCACACAAACATCGAAAGAGTTTTTGCAGCTGGGGACATTTCAACTTACCCAGGAAAAGTTGCTCTAATTTCTGTTGGTTTTGGCGAAGCTGCAACAGCAGTTAATAATGCAGCGGTAGCGATAAACCCTGAGGCACATTTATTTCCTGGACATTCATCCGGAAGTGTTGAATAAACTAAGCGTCAATCCTAGATTTATCTAATTCATCTGCTCCATGAACAATAAATTCTTTTCTAGGTCCCACATCTGTTCCCATCAATAAGTCAAAAACTTCGCTTGATTCTTCGGCATCTTTAACTGTAATTCTTCTTAAAGTTCTAGTATCTCTGTTCATCGTTGTTTCTCTTAATTGTTTAGCATCCATTTCGCCTAAGCCTTTATATCTTTGAATTGGTTGTTTAATTTTTTGACCAGATTTTTCTAGTGCCGCAACTGTTTTTTTCATTTCATCATCTGAGTAAGTGTAAATAATTTCCCCAGGTTTTTTCCCACTTGCTACAGTTTCAATTCGATGAAGTGGTGGGACTGCGGCAAAAACTCTTCCACTATCTAAAAGTGGTTTCATATAGCGATGAAACAAAGTCAATAACAAACATCTAATATGCGCTCCATCAACATCTGCATCAGACATTAATATTATTTTGCTGTAACGAACTTCTTCTAATTCAAAAGTTTTTCCAGAACCTCCTCCTACTACAGAAATAATTGAAGCGCACTCAGCATTCTTCAAAACATCTGCAACAGAGGCTTTTTGAACATTCAAAATCTTTCCTCGAATAGGAAGTAATGCTTGGAATTCAGAATTTCTAGCAAGTTTTGCAGTTCCTAATGCGCTATCACCTTCAACAATGAATAATTCTGAATTTTCAACATCATTTGATCTGCAATCTGCCAATTTTGCGGGTAACGAAGAAGATTCAATTGCGTTTTTTCTTCTTTGAACATCTCGTTGGTTTCTTGCAGCAATTCTTGCCCTGGCAGCATTTGCGATTTTTTCTAGAAGAACTTTAGTTTTTGCTTTATCTCCTCGGGGTGGATTTTTAAACCACTTATTAAATTCATCTGTGACAACTGTGGCAACAATTTTTTGAGCAGCTGGTGTTCCAAGTATTTCTTTAGTTTGGCCTTCGAATTGTGGTTCAGGTAATCGAACACTAATAACTGCAGTTAAGCCTTCAAGAATATCTTCTTTTAAAACACTGTCTTCATTATTTTTCAATACTCTTTGATTTTTAAGTTGATCGTTAATAACTTTTACTATTGCTCTATCAAAACCTGCAACGTGAGTTCCACCTTTTGGTGTAGCTACAACGTTAACAAAAGATTTAACTTCGGTATCAAATCCATTATTCCAACGCAACGCCACATCAACAGCCATATCTCTTTCAACTTCTTTTGGACGCATATGCCCATGATCATCTAATACAGGAACGTTTTCTGTGAAATGACCTTTTCCTTGTAAACGAATAACACTTGTAATTGCCTCTCCTGTGGACATGTGCTCCACAAATTCTGTTATTCCACCTTTAAATTTATATTCAACTTCAGTTTTTTCTTTATCTCGTAAATCAGAAACTGCAACAGCTAAACCAGGAACTAAAAAGGCAGTTTGTCTAGCACGTTGCATTAATGCTGCGGCATCTAAATGTAAATCTTTTACAAATATCTCTGGATCTGGCCAAAATCTAACTCTTGTGCCTGTTGCTTTAGCGGATTTTCCTGCAATCTTTAATCCAGATTCTTTGGTGAATTTTGCATTTGGACCTTCGCCTTTAAAAACACCTGTGGTTCCTCTTTGAAAAGATGCTTTATGGGTTTTTCCATTTCTATCAACTTCAACATCCATACGAACACTTAATGCATTAACAACAGATGCGCCAACACCATGTAAACCGCCTGATGCTGTATATGAACCTGAACCAAATTTTCCACCAGCATGCAGTTTTGTCATAACTAACTCAACACCTGTTAATTTAGTTTTTGCTTCAACATCTACCGGAATACCTCTACCATCATCTACAACTAACACAGAACCATCTGGCATTAATTTGACATGGATTCTTTTTGCATGACCAGCAAGAGCTTCATCAACAGAGTTATCGATTAATTCCCAAACACAATGCATTAAGCCCCGACCATCGGTTGAACCGATGTACATTCCAGGACGTTTTCTTACGGCTTCCAAACCTTCTAATACGGAAAGATTTTTAGCGTTATATTCAGAATTTGTCGCAGTATTGTTAGGACTCAATTTTTAATCCTTTATCAATAGGCGAAGTTTTATAAGTTATGACCTAATTCTGCTTGTTATGAGGCTAATTTCGCCTCTCCGCAACACCTTTTTTAAAGTCTGTGACAGTTTTCACCGACACACCTTGGTACTGCTTCAAGTTGCAATAAATCCATTTGCCATGATGATTGAATAAGGAACCAAAGTTAGAAGAAAGGCAAAGAAATTGAGTTCAGTACTTACCGCAGGGTCTGCTCTAACTGCATCTGATCGTTGCGATCGTTGTGGTGCTCAAGCCTATGTTCGTGTAACTCTTCCAACTGGTGGAACTTTGATTTTTTGCGGTCACCATGCAAAACAGCATGAAGAAAAATTAAAATTAATCGCAAAAGAATACATTGACGAAACCGACAGATTAAAAGCTACAAACTAACTGTTTAGTCTAGGTAATCTCTCAATACTTGTGATCTTGAAGGATGTCTAAGTTTAGACATCGTCTTTGACTCAATTTGTCGAATTCTTTCTCTAGTCACTCCATAAACTTGACCTATTTCATCCAAAGTTTTTGGTTGACCATCAGTTAGCCCAAATCTCATCCGAACCACACCACGTTCGCGTTCACTTAATGTATCTAAAACTGAATCTAATTGTTCTTGAAGCAAAGTAAACGAAACTGCATCACTTGGCACAATTGCTTCTGAATCTTCAATTAAATCTCCAAATTCAGAATCACCATCTTCACCAAGTGGTGTGTGAAGAGAAATTGGTTCGCGACCATACTTTTGAACTTCAATAACTTTATCTGGAGTCATATCAAGTTCTTTAGCTAATTCTTCTGGAGTTGGTTCGCGACCCAAATCTTGTAACATTTGCCTTTGAACTCTTGCCAATTTATTAATTACTTCAACCATGTGAACAGGTATACGAATTGTTCTTGCTTGATCTGCCATTGCACGAGTTATTGCTTGGCGAATCCACCAAGTTGCATAGGTAGAAAATTTATAACCTTTTGTATAGTCAAATTTTTCTACAGCACGAATTAAACCTAAATTTCCTTCTTGGATTAAATCCAAGAAAAGCATTCCTCTACCGGTATATCTCTTTGCTAAAGAAACAACCAAACGTAAGTTTGCTTCGAGAAGATGATTTTTTGCCCTTTGCCCATCTTCAGCAATCCACTCTAAATCTTTTCTGAATTTTCTATCTTTAATTCCACCTGCAGCAAGTTTTTCTTCCGCAAAAAGTCCTGCTTCAATTCTTTTTGCAAGTTCAACTTCTTGTTCAGCATTCAAAAGTGCTACTTTTCCAATTTGCTTTAAATAATCTTTTACTGGATCTGCAGTTGCACCTGCAACAGTCACTTTTTGAGTTGGTTCATCAGCATCATCTGTGTCTGAAATTACAAATGCTTCAGATTCATCTACCGTGGCGCTGATTTTAGTATTTTCTTCTGTTGAGTCTTCAACTTCTTCTACCTCAGCTATTTCTTCATTTAGCTCTTCTAAACTTTCTTTTTCAAGTTCTGCAATTGCCTCTAATTCGGCTGGGTCAATTTCATCAACATCATCTACGGTGACAAGTTCACCATCGACCATAATTACTTTGGCAAAACCTTTATCTTTTTTACCTTTTTTATCAACAGATTTTAAATTCTTATCTTCTTTTGCGGGGGCTTCGGAAACTTTTTGCTTGGTTGTTTTGGAATCTTTAGTTGGTTTCGCTGGTTTTACTGGCTTTAAAGGTTTAACGGGTTTGAGTTTTGTAATTGGTTTAGCAGCTGGTTTCTTTTCAACTTGTTTCTTTGCTGCAGGTTTAGCTGAAGTTTTCTTTGATAAAGGTTTATTCGACGTTTTTTTAGCAACTGGTTTTGCTGCTGGTTTTTTTGCAGCAGGTTTAGCAGCTGGTTTTGCAACAGATTTTTTTATTTCTGACTTAGCTGCAGGTTTTGCTACGGGTTTTGCTACAGGTTTCTTGGCAATTGAC
>JACCED011567875.1_pt1 | contig 24312 bp, 27 predicted proteins | sample 7455021 | NCBI WGS metagenome assembly JACCED01 (sample SAMN15323456, study PRJNA562643) | freshwater metagenome | isolation source: river surface water | place: USA:Blue River Watershed | collected 2017-08-19
AAGGTGTTGGTGGAGAAGCGCTGGTGCACCAGGCCCAAAGCCGACACGCAGCGCTCGTCCTGCAGGTCCAGGTAATAGGTGCCGACCTGGTCGGCCAGCAGCAGGCCTTTGTAGACCACGGTGCGGCTGGACATGCTGGGGATGTAGTACTCGTTGCTGTGCTTGAGACCCAGCGCCTGGATGGCAGCACTGGCGGTCTTGCGGATCACATACAGCTTGCGTTCGAGGGCATCCTGCACGATCACATCGGCACCGCGGCCGATGAAGATCTGGCGCATGATCGGCTCTTTTTCACGCACACGCGGCGACATCGGCATCTCGCGGTTGACCGGCACATCGCGCCAGCCCAGCACCACCTGGCCTTCGGCCTTGACGGCGCGTTCGAGTTCCTGCTCGCAGGCCATGCGCGAGGCATGCTCCTTGGGCAGGAACACCATGCCCACGCCGTACTCGCCAAAGGGCGGCAGGGCCAGGCCCTGCCTGGCCATCTCTTCACGGTAGAGCGCATCGGGCAGCTGGATCAGGATGCCGGCGCCGTCGCCCATGAGCGGATCGGCCCCCACAGCGCCTCGGTGGTCCAGGTTTTCCAGAATCTTCAGCGCCTGCGTCACGATGGCGTGGCTTTTCTGCCCCTTGATGTGCGCGACGAAACCGACGCCGCAGGCATCGTGCTCGTTGGCGGGGTCGTACAGACCGCTTTGCTGGAAATGTTCTTTTTCGGCTGCCGTGGTCATGGCGCACTCCTAGGGTTTTTACGCAGGGGTCGGAGTGTAAAGCACAGCAGCAAGCGTGCCAACCAAATTAATTGGGGTCAGATCCCAATTAATTTAAGACGCAAGCAAGGTCTTGATTAATTGGGGACATATTCAATCCATCGGCTTTTTGAAGGGACGTCCGGCCTTGCCCGGCAACAGCCGGCGCGAGGTGCCCTGCCGCAACTCGCTCATGAAATCCTCGGAACCGAGCGCCCAGCCCGACAGCGCTGCGCGGGTGAGCTCGTCACGTTGCCGGTTGACCAGCCCTGCCCGGACCAGGTCGGCATAGGCCGCTTCCCGAGCAAAGGGCGTGTTGCCCAGTGCCCAATACAGTGCATGCGCGGTCACCAATTTGTCACTCACCAACCCAATACAGTGCCTGTGGCTGGACCAGCGGAAATCCTGAGCCTGCTCGACCATGCCGGCGCGCACCGGGTTGAGGTCAATGTAGGCCATGCAGGCCAGCAGGTAGCGCTCGCTTTCGATCAGGTTGCTGCGGTAACGCCCTTCCCAGAGCGTGCCGGTTCGCTGGTGGCGCAGGTTGAAGTAACGCACGTAGGCTCGGCCGACCGCCTGCATCATCTGTGGCAAACCCTCCCCGGTTTCGGGTGTCACCAGCAAGTGGAAGTGGTTGTCCATGAGCACGTAGGCATGGATGGCCACCTTGCCGCTGCGCGCGTGCTCGTGCCAGAGGTCGAGCAGGCGCTGCCGGTCCTGGTCATCCCGCACGATGGCCTGCCGGTCATTGCCGCGCTGGATCACATGGTGCGGGTAGTTGGCGACGGTGAGGCGGGGCAAACGGGCCATGGGGGGGTTCCGGGATCTGGCTTTCAGTTTAATCGGGATCTGACCCCAATTAACAACCCCGATTAACACCCATTCACATGGGGTATGCTGGTTTGGTGAGCACGTCTTCTTTACGCATCGGCGCCGGTGCCGGTTACGCCGGTGACCGGATAGCACCTGCGGTGGAACTGGCCGAGCACGGCCGGCTCGATTACCTGGTGTTCGAATGCCTGGCCGAGCGCACGATTGCGCTGGCACAGCTCGAGCGCCTGCAGCACCCGGACAAAGGCTTCGACCCCCTGCTGGCCGATCGCCTGCAGGCCGTGCTGCCAAGCTGCCTGGCACAAGGCACGCGCATCATCAGCAACATGGGCGCGGCCCATCCGCTGCAGGCCGGTCGTGAGGCCCTGCGGGTGGCCGAGGCACTCGGCCTGTCCGGTCTGAAGGTGGCCGTGGTGCAGGGGGACGATGTGCTGGCCCGGCTGCTGCAGGACGGCCTGGACCTGCCCTTGCTCGACAGCGGCGCCCCGCTGGGCAGCCTGCAGGAGCGGCTGATCTCGGCCAACGCCTATCTCGGCGCCGACGCCCTGCTGCCGGCACTGCAGACCGATGCCCAGCTCATCCTCTGCGGCCGCGTGGCCGATCCGGCCCTGTTCCTGGCGCCCCTGGTGCACCATTTCGGCTGGGCCGACGACGATTGGGTCCGGCTGGGACAGGGCATCCTGGTGGGCCACCTGCTCGAGTGCGCCGGCCAGATCACCGGCGGCTACTTTGCCGACCCCGGCTTCAAGCACGTGCCGGACCTGGCCCGGCTGGGCTTTCCGCTGGCCGAGGTGCAGGCCGATGGCGGCGCCGTCATCACCAAGGTCGCCGGCTCGGGCGGCTGCGTCACGGTGGCCACCTGCACCGAGCAGCTGCTCTATGAAATCGAGAATCCGGCGCGCTACTTGCAGCCCGATGTGGTGGCCGATTTCTCGCAGGTGCAGCTCAGCCCCGACGGTCCCGACCGCGTGCGCGCCAGCGGCGCCGGCGGCCAGCCCCGGCCGGACACCCTGAAGGTCACGGTGGGTTACCACGATGGCTTCATCGGTGAAGGCCAGATGGGCTACGCCGGCCCTGGCTGCCTGGCCCGCGGACAACTCGCGCTGGCACTGGTGCGCCAGCGCCTGCAGGACGCCGGTCTGGGCGCGCTCGAAACCCGCTGCGAACTGATCGGCGTCAACAGCCTGATGCCGCAGGCCACCGCCAGCGCCGACCCCCAGGAGGTGCGCCTGCGGGTGGCCGTGCGCGCCCCGACCCGGCGTGCCGCCCAGCAGGTGGCCAACGAGGTCGAAGCCCTCTACACCAACGGCCCGGCCGCCGGCGGCGGCGCCAGCAAGTCGGTGCGCGAAGTGGTGGCCGCGGCCGCCGTGCTGGTGCCCCGCAGCTGGGTGCAGCCGCACCTGACCGTACTGACATCAGGACAAGGCAGGGCCACATGAAGCTCAGAGACCTCGCCCACACCCGCACCGGCGACAAGGGCAACCGTTCCACCCTGACGGTCATTGCCTACGCGCATGCGGATTTTGGCCGCCTTGAAGCACAGTTGACAGCCGAACGCGTGCGCCGGCATTACGATGGCATCGTGCAGGGGCAGGTCGAACGCTTTGCCCTGCCGCAGCTGGGCGCCCTGCAGTTCGTGCTGCACGAGGCACTGGCCGGCGGGGTGACCCGTTCGCTGGCGCTGGACGCCCATGGCAAAACACTCAGCAGCCACCTGCTGGACATGGACATCGATTGAACCAGGAGACACAGATGCAACGCTCACTCACCACCTTGCTGACCGGCCTGCTGGCCGGCCTGGCGCTGGCCGCCGGCGGCGCCGCCCAGGCGCAGGGCTACCCGAACAAGCCGATCAAGGCCATCGTGCCCTTTGCGGCGGGCAGCGCCACCGACCAGATCGGCCGCGCCTTTGCACAAAAGATGTCCGAGCAGCTGGGCCAGCCCATCGTCATCGAGAACCGCGCCGGGGTCAACGGCATGCTGGGTGCCGATGCGGTGGCCAAGTCCGCGCCCGATGGCTACACCATCATGGTGGGCACCAACAGCACCAATGCGGCCCTCAAAAGCCTGATGAAGAAACTGCCCTACGACCAGGACACCGCCTTTGCACCCATCGGCTACATCGGCTCGGTGCCCCTGATCGTGGCGGTCAACAACGACGTGCCGGCCAAGAACCTGCGCGAGCTGGTGACCCTGGCCAAGGCCAAGCCGACCCAGCTGACCTTTGCCAGTGCCAGCACCTCGCAGCGCGTGTCCACCGAAATGCTGCAGAGCATGGCTGGCATCGAAATGACCCACGTGCCCTACAAGAGCGGCCCGGCCGCCATGACCGACCTGATCGGCGGGCAGGTCAACCTGTTCACCGCCGACTTCGCGGTGATGCTGCCCCAGGTCAAGGCCGGCAAGATCCGCGGCCTGGCCGTGACCTCCATGCAGCGCTCCAAGGCCATCCCCGAACTGCCCACCGTCAATGAAGCGCTGGGGCTCAAGGACTACGAGCTGATCGCCTACTTCGCCATGTTCGCCCCGGCCGGCACCCCCGCCGATGTCATCGCACGGCTGAACCGGGCGCTCAATGCGGCGGCGGCCGACAAGGACATCATCGAGAAGTTCTCGGCCATCGGTTTCGAGACCAGCCCGGGGACCCCCGAAGCCCTGGCCCAGCGCAACCGCCTGGAGACGGCCAAGTGGGCCAAGGCCATCCGCGACGCCAAGATCGAGGCCGAGTGAAGCTGCAACGGCCTTAGAGGGCTGGGTAGCGCGCCTGTGCCAGCGCGTCCAGCCCGAACTGCGCCAGCAGCGCCTCCAGCCGCTCACGGGCGCTGCGCTTTTTCTGGCCGGTGCACTTGGCCAAGATCAGCTCATTTTTCATGCTGTGCTCCCAGCCCACCAATTCGGTCACGGTGACCGAATAGCCCTGTGACTCCAGGTACAGGCAGCGCAGCACGTTGGTGAGCTGGCTGCCGATCTCGCGGGTGTGCAGCGGGTGGCGCCACAGCTCGGCCAGCGGTGTTTTGGACAAGGCCAGCGCCTTGCTCTGGCGCAGGCAGGCTGCGAGCTCGGCCTGGCAGCAGGGCACCAGCACCATGTACTTCACACGCTTTTGCAAGCCGAAGGCGATGGCATCGTCGGTCGCGGTGTCGCAGGCGTGCAGCGCGGTGACCACGTCGATCTGTGCGGGCAGTTCGGCGCTTTGCGCCGATTCGGCCACACTCAGGTTCAGAAAGCGCATGCGCTCAAAACCCAGCCGCTCGGCCAGTTGGCGTGAGGACTCGACCAGTTCGCTGCGGGTCTCGATGCCGTAGATCGCGCCTTTGCCCAGAGCCTTGTAGAACAGGTCGTAAATGATGAACCCCAGGTACGACTTGCCCGCGCCATGGTCGGCCAGCGTCGGGCCCGGCGGCGAGTCGGGCAATTCGAGCAGCAGCTTCTCAATGAATTGGAACAGGTGGTAGACCTGCTTGAGCTTGCGCCGCGAGTCCTGGTTGAGCCTGCCCTCGCGCGTGAGGATGTGCAATTGCTTGAGCAGCTCGACCGACTGGCCCGGGCGCACTTCGGGCGGCAGCTCGGGCGTCGCGACAGCGGGGCGTTTCCTCATGGTGTGGCGTCCACGTCCAGTTTTTTCCAGCCCGCCAGCCCCAGTTTTTCCATCGTCGCCATATTCGCCTCGTAGATCGCCTGCGCCTCGGGAAAGGCCTCCACCGCCCGGTCGATGCTGTCCTCGCGCAGCAGATGCAGCGTGGGGTAGGGCGAGCGGTTGGTGCAGTTGGTGATGTCGTCGGGCGCGGTGTCGGCAAACTGGAAGTCCGGGTGAAAGCTGGCCACCTGGAACTCGCCTTCCATGTCCAGTTCCTGCAGCACGCCATCGGCCTCGTCCAGAAAGTCGTTGAAGTCCAGGAAATCGCGCAGCATGTGCGGCACGATCAACAGCGTGGTCTCGCGCGCTGGGGCGGGCATGGCCTGCAAGGCATGAAGCTCTTCGATCAGCTCGTCGCGCAGGCCCTCGAGGCCCTTGGCCTGACTCACCGCGTAATGGATCTGGCCCTTGCTGTGCGGCGCCTTGGCAAAGGGGCAGAGGTTCAGGCCGATGACGGCGCGCTCGAGCCAGCGCACGGTGTCGGCAATGGCAATGTCTCGGGAGGTGTCGGTCATGCGCGGATTGTGCCTGCACGCGCATCAGGGTCGCGACGACTGCAAGGCCCGCTGCGCCAGCACCGCCAGCAGCGCCCCGCCCGCGCAGCAGGCCACGGTGAACCAGGGCGTGAGCTGCCAGCCCCCTGCCCTCGCCGCCAGGGCCGCCACCGTCGGCGGCCCGATGAACTGCCCCAGGGCCGAGAGCTGCTGCACCCAACCGACGGTGGCGGCCACCTGCTGCTCGCCCGGGGCCAGCCGCACCGCCAGAGAAAACAGCGTGCCCGGCACCAGCCCCCCCAGACCGGAGAACAGCAGCACACCGGCGTAGCGCAGCCAGGGCCAGCCTTCGGTGAAGCCGGCAAAGGCCAGGGTGCTGCCCAGCGCCATGGCGCCAAAGCCCAGCCACAGGGTGGCGCGTGGCCGCCACCCTCGCTGCAACAGGCGGCCCGCGGCCATGTTGCCGCCCATGTTCACCGCTGCCGCCATCGCTGTCAGCAGGCCCAGCCAGGCCCCGCCCACCCCCGCTGCGGCATAGATCGATGGCAGAAAACCCACCACCGCCAGCCACTGGCCGGAATACAGGCCGAAGGTCAGTGCCACCAGCCAGGGGCCCCGCGCGCCCAGCGTGCGGCGCAGCCGCGCCAGCACCCCGGCCGCCGCTTCTGCCGGGGCCGGCGGATCGGCTGGGACCACCCGCCAGACCCAGACCGCCATGGCCAGCGAGGCCAGCGCAAACAGCCACCACCAGGCATGCCAGCCCCAGACCGGGATGCACAGCGGCCCGAGCAGAAGGGCCAGCGCGGTGCCGGTGGGCATGTAGGCGCCCCAGACCCCGAGCATGCCCGGCAGCTGCGGCGGCGGCACCAGGCGCCGGATCAGCGCGGGCGCGGGCAGGGCCACCAGCAAAAAACCCAGGCCCTCGATGGCGCGCAGCACCAGCAGGGCCTGCACCGAATTGGCCAGCCCGCCGGCGGCGCTGGCCAGCGCCAGCAGCAGCAGGCCGCGCACCATGCTGCGCTGCAGGCCCATGCCGTCGGCCAGCAGGCCCATGAAGACGGCCAGCGTCAGGCCCGCCAGCTGCACCATCGACAGCAGAAAGCCCGACTGCAGCAGGGTCAGTCCCAGCTCGGCCTGCAGCGCCGGCAAGGCCGGCGGCAGTTTGCCCACCTGCAGGGCAGCCACGCCGCCAGCGGCCACCACCAGCCAGGCGCGCATCACAGCAGGCGCTTTCCGGTCAGGCGCTCGTGCTCGCGCAGGGCAAAGCGGTCGGTCATGCCCGCGATGTAGTCGGCCACGGCGCGGTGGCGGTCCTCGCGTGCAGCGAATTGAGCGCGCAGTTCGCCCGGTTCGGCCAGGTAGGCCGCAAACAGTTCGCGCACCACCGCCTTGGCCTGGACGGTGGTGTGCATGACCTGCGGGTGGCGGTAGAGGTGGGCAAAAAGGAATTGCTTGAGCTGGGCGCTCTGGCTGTGCATCGCTTGCGAAAAGCGCAGCAGGGGGCCGGCGCGGCGGGCCTCGTCGGCGGTTTGCACACCGGCCGCCACGATCGCCGCGCGGGTCGTGTCGATCACGTCATACACCTGGTCGCTGAGCATGCGGCGGGTGCTCTCGTAGAGCCAGCGGCGCGGTTTGTGCTGGAGTTGCGGGTGTTCGGCCAGCACCTGCTGGCGGTAACGGTCAAACAGCGGCACCGCCTGCAGCTGCTCGAGCGAAAGCAGGCCCGAGCGAACGCCGTCATCAATGTCGTGTGCGTTGTAGGCGATCGCATCGGCCAGGTTGCACAGCTGCGCCTCCAGCCCAGGCTGGGTGCGGTCCAGGAAACGCCGCGCCACGCCGCCCGGCTCGAGTGATTCGATGGCCTCGGCATTGCTGCGCGAGCAGTGCTTGAGGATGCCTTCGCGGGTTTCAAAACTCAGGTTCAGGCCGTCAAACTGCGGGTAGCGCTCTTCCAGGGTGTCGACCACGCGCAGGCTCTGCAGGTTGTGCTCGAAGCCGCCGTGCTCGGCCATGCATTCGTGCAGCGCGTCCTGTCCGGCATGGCCAAAGGGGGTGTGGCCCAGGTCATGCGCCAGCGCAATCGCCTCGACCAGGTCTTCGTTCAGGCCCAGGGCGCGGGCGATCGAGCGGCCCAGCTGCGCGACCTCGAGCGAGTGGGTCAGGCGGGTGCGGAACAGGTCGCCTTCGTGGTTGAGGAAGACCTGGGTCTTGTAGACCAGGCGGCGAAAGGCGGTGGAGTGGACGATGCGGTCGCGGTCGCGCTGGAAGGCGTCGCGCGTGGGCGCCGGCGGTTCCGGGTGGCGACGCCCACGGCTGTGGGCGGGGTGGCTGGCCCAAGGCGCCAGGCCGGTGGAATTGCGTCGCTCAGGCACAGCAGGCGTCGATCACGGCGCGCACCATGGCATCGGGCGCGCCCTGCACCGCCGCCTTTCCCGGCGCGTCGATGAGCACAAACTGGATATCGCCGGCGACCGCCTTCTTGTCCAGGCGCATGTGCGCGATGTAGTCCAGCGCGTTGTCGGCCGCGTTCAGCACCGGACCGCGTACCGGCAGACCGGCGCGCTCGATCAGGGCCTTCAGGCGCGCCACGAAGGCGGTGTCGACCTTGCCCAGGCGCTGCGAGAGTTCGGCTGCCATGACCATGCCGCAGGCCACGGCCTCGCCGTGCAACCAGACGCCAAAACCCAGGCCGGCTTCGATGGCATGCCCGAAGGTGTGGCCGAAATTGAGGATGGCGCGCAGGCCGGACTCGCGCTCGTCCTGACCCACCACCCAGGCCTTGATCTCGCAGCTGCGCTGCACGGCGCGGACCAGCGCCTGAGGCTCGCGCGCCAGCAGCGCGCCGATGTGGGCCTCGATCCAGGCCAGGAAGTCCATGTCGGCGATCGGTCCGTACTTGATGACCTCGGCCAGGCCTGCGCTCAGCTCGCGCTCGGGCAATGTGCGCAGCGTGTCCAGGTCACACACCACCCGCACCGGCTGGTAGAAGGCACCGATCATGTTCTTGCCCAGCGGGTGGTTGATGGCGGTCTTGCCGCCCACCGAAGAATCCACCTGCGAGAGCAGCGTGGTGGGCACCTGCACAAAGGGCACACCGCGCATGTAGCTGGCCGCCGCGAAGCCGGTCATGTCGCCGATGACGCCGCCGCCCAGGGCAAACAAGACCGTCTTGCGGTCGCAGCCCTGGCCCAGCAGCGCGTCAAAGATGCGGTTCAGGGTCTGCCAGTCCTTGTGCGCCTCGCCGTCGGGCAGCACCACGGTGTGGACCTGCCTGTAATGCGGCGTGAGCGCGGCACGCAGTGGTGCTTCATACAAGGGGGCAATGGTGTCGTTGGTGACGATCACCGCAGCCTGGGCCTTGGGCAGGCCGGCCCAGGTGTCCGGCTGGCCCAGAAGGCCGGCACCGATGTGGATGTCGTAGCTGCGGTCGCCCAGCGCGATGGCGACTTTGGAGGTGGCGGAGGTCATGCCCCCGAGTTTAGGGCCTTCAGTCCGGCCAGCACCGGCGCCGACACCAGGCCGGAGACATCGCCGCCGAGCTTGTGGATCTCGCGCACCAGGGTGCTGCTGATGTGCTGCACATGCGCGCTGGTGTGCAGGAAAACCGTGTCCACCCTGGGCGCCAGGTGGCGGTTCATGCCGGCCATCTGGGTTTCATAGTCATAGTCGGTGACCGAGCGCAGGCCCCGCACGATGACGCTGGCGCCCTGCGACTGCACCATGTCCACGATCAGGCCATCGAAGGGCAGGACCTGGACATTGGGGCAATCGGCCAGCGCGGCCTGTGCCAGCCGCAGGCGCTGGTCCAGATCGAGCAGGGTCTTTTTATGCACCGCGCGTGCCACCGCGATGACGACTGTCTCGAACATGGTGGCGGCACGGCGCACCACGTCCTCATGGCCCAGGGTCAGCGGATCGAAGGTGCCCGAATAGACGGCGATGACGGAACGGCTCATGCGCAAGGCCTCATGCAATGGGTTCTGACGATTATGCAGTGCGACGCAGCAGGTGCGCATGCACCGCACCGGCCTGCAGGTGGCGCACCACTTCCAGCCCGAAAGGCGCCAGCGCCGCGTCGCTCCACCGGACGGGTGCTTCCAGGTAGACCCATCCGTCCACGGGCACCAGTCGCACCGCCGCCCGCAGGGCCGGCTCGAACCAGGGACCGTCAAAGGGCGGGTCGAGGAAAACCAGGTCGAAGGTGTCGGCGGCAAGCCGCTGCATGCCGGCCACGGCATCGCCGCGCTGCACCTGCAGCATGCTCGCCTGCAGGCGCTCAGCCTGCTGCTGCAGCTGCCGCGCCAGTTCGGGCGAGAGTTCCAGCGAGAGCACCCGGGTGGCGCCGCGCGAGGCGGCCTCCAGGCCCAGGGCGCCGGTGCCGGCAAACGCGTCCACACAGCGCCAGCCCGTCAGGTCCTGGCCGAGCCAGTTGAACAGGGTCTCGCGCACCCGGTCGGGGGTGGGCCGAAGGCCTGGCATGTCCAGCACCTTGATCGGCGTGCGCCGCCAGCGGCCGCCAATGATGCGGATCTGGTGCGCCGCCTGGCCACGCGCGGGGGCAAGCGGCTTTCTGGCGGGCGGCAGGGCGGACTTGGGACGCATGGCACGAGTGTACGTGCCATGGCGCGGTGGTCCGTTCAGGGCTGTCCGCCCACCACCACGGTGACCATGCGACCGGGCTGCAGCACACGGGCAAAGGCGCGGCGCACATCGGCCGCCGTCACCCTGCCCATCTCTTCGGTCCAGCGGTCAAGGTAGTTCAGCGGCAGGCCGTTCCAGGCGATGTTGGCCACGTTCTCGAGCAGCTTGCGGTTGCTGTCGATGCGCAGGGCAAAGCCGCCGATCAGGTTGTCCTTGGCCGCCTGCAGTTCGGCCTCGCTCGGGCCCTGCTCGACAAAATCCCGCACGACCTGGCGCGCCACCTCGAGCGCCTGCGCGGCCTGGTCGGGCCGGGTCTGCAGGCCCACGGTGAAGGCGCCAGCGTGCAGCGCCGGCGCGAAACCGCTGAAGACGCTGTAGCTCAGGCCACGCTGCTCACGCACCTGCGCGGTCAGACGCGAGGTGAAGCCGCCACCGCCCAGGATGTGGTTGCCCAGCAGCAGGGCAAAAAAATCGGGGTCCTGGCGCCGGTGGCCGGGCTGACCGATCAGCACATGGGCCTGGGCCGATGCGAAAGGCAGACGCAGGTCCTGCGGCGCGCGCAGCGCGGGCACCTCGGCCACCGCAGGCAGCGGCTCGCAGCGGCCCTGCGGCCACAGCGACAGCAGGCGGCTGACCAGGGCGTCGGCCTGGGCGCGGCTGACATCGCCCACCACGCTGACGACCGCCCGGCAAGGCCGCAAGGCCTGCGCATGCCAGCGCTGGAAGTCGGCCACCGCAATGCGCTGCAGGCTCTCCGGGCTGGTGCGCCAGCCATAAGGGTGACCGCCATACACCGCCTCGGCAAAGCGCTGCTGGGCGACCGTTCCAGGGCGTGTGAGCGATTCGCGGATGGCCGCAGCGATCTTCTCGCGGTCATGCGACCAGACCGGCTCGGGATAGGCCGGGTGCGCCATCTGCCGCGCCGCCAGCTGCACGGCCCGGTTCAGCAGTTCGGGGTCGGTCAGGCTGCGCAGCGAAAAGCTCAGCCGGTCGGCGCTGGTGGAGGCGCCGAAACTGGCGCCCAGGTCGGCCCAGGCTTCGCCCAGCTGGTTTTCATCGAGGGCGCCGGCGTAGGGCCCCTGCCCGCCCGCCTGCGCGCGGATGCCACTGGCCAGCTGCCCCGCCGCTGCCGAGGCCAGGCCGGGCTTGTCGACCGGGTCGCGCCGGCTGCCGGCGTCCAGGTCGATCTGCACATCGACCATCGGGATGTTGTGGCTCTGGACCAGGTAGACGCGTGCGCCGCCAGGCTGCTGCCAGTGCTGGATGGGCAGCACAGCATGGGCCACCGGGATCAGGCCGAGCGTGGCGAGCAGCAGCAGGAGGATTTTGAGGGGGTGCAGGTGTTGCATGTGGCCATCCCCCTTCAATGGCGCGCGCCCGGCACGGCGCGTGGTGCGGACGCTTTGCCGGACATCGGCTGCGGCCGCAGGATGGCCACGGTCAGCTCGTCGTCACCGAAGTACTTGCGGGCCACGGCCTGCACCTGCGCGGCGCTGACGCGGCGCAGGCGTTCGATGACCTGCGCGCCGCTGTCGGGCGGCAGCTCCAGGGCCCAGGCCACACCGAGCTCGCGCGCCTGGTTGAACACCGAGTCGAGCTTGTAGACCTCGCTGGCCACCCACTGGGTCTTGACGCGCTGCAGCTCGGCCTCGCTGACGCCCTCCTCGGCCACCTTGCGCACCTGGGCACGCAGGGCCGCCTCCAGTGCCTCGGGCGCGGTGCCCGGCGCAGGCACGCCATCGAGGATGAACAACTGCGGGCCCCGGCCCATCAGGCCATTGCCGGCACCGGCGCTGTCGGCCAGCCGCTGCGGCCCCTGGGTGAGGGCCTTGTCCAGCCGGGCGCCGCTGTAGCCGTCGAGCACCGCCGCCAGCACGGTCAGGGCCAGCGCATCGTCGTGCTCGGGGTCGGGGGCCATGGAGGCCAGGCGCGGCACCTTGAAGGCCAGTGCCACATAGCTTTGTTCCGCCGGGGCCTTGAGCTCGAGGCGGCGCAGGCCCCTCTGCGGGGGCTCATTCTGGGGCTTGCGCTCGGGCACGGGCCGGGCCTGCAGCCGGCCGTAGTGCTGCTCGGCCAGCGCGCGCACCTGTTCGGGCTCCACATGGCCGGCCACCACCACCACCGCATTGGCCGGGGTGTACCAGCGCTGGTAGAAGTCGCGCACGTCCTGCGGCGTCATGGCCTGCAGGTCGCTCATCCAGCCCACGATGGGCCGGCGGTAGGGAGAGGCGCTGAGGGCAGTCGCCATCAGCGCCTCGTAGAGCAAGGCACGCGGGTTGTCTTCGGTGCGCAGCCGGCGCTCTTCCTTGACCACCTCGATTTCCTTGCGGAACTCGGCATCGGGCCACTGGTTGTTGGCAAACCGGTCGGCCTCGAGCTGCATCACCTCGGCCAACCTGCCGGAGGGGATCTGCTGGAAGTAGCCGGTGTAGTCCCTGGCGGTGAAGGCGTTTTCGCGGCCGCCGAGGGCGGCCACACGGCGCGAGAACTCGCCCGGACCCAGCCGGGCCGTGCCCTTGAAGAGCATGTGCTCGAGCACATGGGCAACGCCGCTGGTGCCATCGACCTCGTCCATCGAGCCGACACGGACCCACAGCATGTGCACCGCCGTGGGGGCGCGGCGGTCGGGCCGCACCCACAGCTGCATGCCGTTGGAGAGGGTGTAGGTGAACGTGCTGCGGGTCTGGCTGGCCGCCGCTGGCGTGCCGGGGGTACCGGGGACCTGGGCTCGGCCCGGGCCCGTGGCCAGCAGCAGGGCCAGCGCCAGCGGGATGAACGGGAGCAAACGGGGTTTCATAGAATGGATCATCCTTGAAAAACGGACGTTGGCCGGACCTCCGCCCGAAAAACCGTTTCCTGTTTCGTCATTTTCCCGCCATGTTCAGCTTTTTCCGCAAGAAATCCAGCGCGCCCGAAGCGCCTGCCGCCGCGCCCGCAGCGGCCACCGCCCCGCAGGCGGCTGCGCCAGCAGCCCCGGCCGCCACGCGCCAGAGCTGGCTCGAGCGGCTCAAGAGCGGCCTGCGCAAGACCGGCGCGTCGATCGCCACCGTCTTCACCGGCACGCAAATCGATGACCAGCTCTATGAAGAACTGGAAACCGCGCTGCTGATGGCCGACACCGGCGTCAAGGCCACCGAGCACCTGCTGGGCGACCTCAAGCGCCGCGTCAAGGAGGCCAAGGCCACCGAGCCGGCGCAGGTCAAGGGGCTGCTGGCCGAGGCGATTGCCGACCTGCTGGCCCCGCTGCAAAAACCGCTGGCCATCGGTGGCCAGCAACCGACCGTGATCATGGTGGCAGGGGTCAATGGCGCCGGCAAGACCACCTCGGTGGGCAAGCTGACCAAGCACCTGGCCGACAGCGGCCAGAGTGTGCTGCTGGCCGCTGCCGACACCTTCCGCGCCGCCGCCCGCGAGCAGCTGGCGATCTGGGCCGACCGCAACACGGTGGAGATCGTCAGCCAGCAAGGCGGCGACCCGGCCGCCGTCAGCTTTGACGCCGTCAGCGCCGGCCGCGCCCGCGGCAAGGACGTGGTGCTGGTCGACACCGCCGGGCGCCTGCCGACCCAGCTGCACCTGATGGAGGAGCTCAAAAAGATCAAGCGCGTGGTGCAAAAAGCCGACGGCACGGCGCCGCATGAGGTGCTGTTGGTGATCGACGGCAACACCGGCCAGAACGCGCTGGCCCAGGTCAAGGCCTTTGACGAGGCGCTGCAGCTGACCGGCCTGATCGTGACCAAGCTCGACGGCACCGCCAAAGGCGGCGTGCTGTGCGCGATTGCCCGTGAGAGGCCGGTCCCGGTGTACTTCATCGGCGTCGGCGAACAGCTGGAAGACCTGGAAACCTTTGATGCCCGCGAATTCGCTCAGGCCTTGCTAAGCTAATGACCTTGCGGGACAGATCTTCAGCTCTGTCCCCAACTGACTAAACCCCTGCGGCACAGATCTTTGACGCCGTCCCCCATCGATCACCCATGAACACCACCGAACCGCGCCTGACCTCCCTCTCCCATGGCGGCGGCTGTGGCTGCAAGATCGCCCCGGGTGTGCTCTCGGACATCCTCAAGGGCACGCACGGCCTGCCGGTGCCCCCTGAACTGCTGGTGGGCATCGAAACCGCCGACGATGCCGCCGTCTACCGGCTCAACGACGAGCAGGCCCTGATCGCCACCACCGACTTCTTCATGCCCATCGTCGACGACCCTTTCGACTTTGGCCGCATCGCCGCCACCAACGCCATCAGCGATGTCTACGCCATGGGCGGCACCCCGATCCTGGCGCTGGCCCTGGTGGGCATGCCGATCAACGTGCTGTCCACAGCGACCATCGGCCGCATCCTCGAAGGCGGCGCCAGCGTCTGCAAGGCCGCCGGCATCCCCATCGCGGGCGGCCACACCATCGACTCGGTCGAACCCATCTATGGCCTGGTGGCCATCGGGCTGGTGCACCCGCAGCGTGTCAAGCGCAACGCCGACGCCCGTGCCGGCGATGTGCTGGTGCTGGGCAAGCCGCTGGGTGTAGGGGTGCTCTCGGCCGCCCTCAAGAAGAACGCCCTGGACGCCGCAGGCTATGCGCAGATGATCGCCAACACCACCCGACTGAACACCCCCGGACCTGAGCTGGCGGCCCTGCCCGGCGTGCATGCGATCACCGATGTGACCGGCTTCGGCCTGGCCGGCCATGCGCTGGAGATGGCGCGCGGCAGCGGCCACAGGGTCAGCCTCGACTGGCACAGCGTCCCGCTGCTGCCCGGCGTGCGCGAACTGGCCGCCCAGGGCCTGGTGACCGGCGCCTCTGCCCGCAACTGGACCGGCTACGGGCAGGACGTGCAATTGCCCACCGGTTTCGCCGCCGAAGACCAGGCCCTGTTGACCGATCCGCAGACCAGCGGCGGCCTGCTGGTCGCCTGCCACCCGGACACGGTCGGGCAGGTGCTGGCCACTTTCCGCGGCCAGGGCTTTGAACAGGCGGCCGTGGTCGGGCAGGTCAGCCCGGGCCCAGCCCGGCTGCAGGTGAACGCCTGAGCCCCCGGCTGGACATGTAACTCCTTGTCACAACACCGGTTTTCCGTTTTGGCACTCTCCCCGCAGGAGTGCTAACATTACGGCATTGAAAGGAGTTCTGGAATGAACATTCAGTCTGGTTCCCCGTCCACTGCCATGACCCTGGGCAACCCGTGGGCGGTGGTGCCCTCGCTGGGGCACCTCGATGCCTACATCTCGGCGGTCAACCGCATGCCCATGCTCACCCTCGAGGAAGAGCAGGCAGCTGCCCGCCAGCTCAAGGAGAACAACGACCTCGAAGCCGCCCGCAAGCTGGTGCTCTCGCACCTGCGGCTGGTGGTGTCGGTCTCGCGCCAGTACCTGGGCTACGGCCTGCCGCACGGCGACCTGATCCAGGAAGGCAATGTCGGCCTGATGAAGGCGGTCAAGCGCTTTGACCCCGACCAGGGCGTGCGCCTGGTCAGCTACGCGCTGCACTGGATCAAGGCCGAGATCCACGAATACATCCTCAAGAACTGGCGCATGGTCAAGGTCGCCACGACCAAGGCCCAGCGCAAGCTCTTCTTCAACCTGCGCTCGATGAAGCAGGGCTTCAAGGCGGACGCCGAGGACGGCACCCACCGCGAGACCCTGTCGCCGGCCGAAGTGAACCAGGTCGCCAGCCAGCTGGGCGTCAAGCGCGAGGACGTGCTGGAGATGGAAACCCGCATGGCCGGCGGCGATGTGCTGCTGGACCCCACCCCCGGGGACGATGGGGAGCAGGCCTTCGGTCCGATCGCCTACCTCTCGGACGCCCACCACGAGCCCACTGCCATGATCGAGGCACGCCAGCGCGATGTGCTGGCCAGCGATGGTCTGCTGGCCGCGCTGGAGAGTCTGGACGCGCGCAGCCGGCGCATCGTCGAGCAACGCTGGCTGCAGGTCAATGACGACGGCTCGGGTGGCATGACGCTGCACGAACTGGCCGCCGAGTACGGCGTGAGCGCCGAGCGCATCCGCCAGATCGAGGTGGCGGCCATGAAGAAGATGAAGAAGGCGCTGGCCGAGTACGCCTGATCGGACGGCAGCTGGCACGGAACCCGGCCCTGCGCCGGGTTTTTTCATGGGTGGTCCGGCCTCAGCCTGGCGGTAAGATCCTTTTTCCGAGACAACAGCCAGGAAGCCGACATGCCCGTACTGACGCGACGCCAAACCCTTGTGGGACTCCTGTCCGCCGGCTTGGGCCATGCACATGCCCAGGCCTGGCCCGCGCGGCCTGTGCGCCTGATCGTCGGCTTTCCGGCCGGCTCCAGCCCGGACCTGACGGCGCGTGCGCTGGCCGAGCCGCTGTCGCGGGCGCTGGGGCAGACGGTGCTGGTCGAGAACAAGGTGGGCGCCGGTGGCAACATCGCGGCCGATGCCGTGGCCAAGGCCACCGATGGCCACACCCTGGGGCTGATGATCAACGGCAACATGACGGTGGCCCGGCTGCTCAACCCGAAACTGCCTTACGACCCCCTCAGGGACCTGGCGCCGGTGAGCCTGATCGGCACCGCGCCGCTGCTGCTGACGGCCGCCGCCGGCAGTCCGGGCGAGACATCCGCGCAATGGCTGGCGCAGGCACGCCAGGCCGGCGCTCAGCTGAGTTACGGCTCGCCCGGCGTGGGCACCGTGGCGCACCTGGGCATGGAACTGCTCAAGGCCAGGGCCGGCATCGACCCGGTCCATGTCCCCTACCCTGGCAACCCGCAGATCATCAACGCCATGCTGGCCGGGCAGATCCAGCTGGCCCTGCTGCCACCCGGACTGGCCATGCCCCAGATCAGGGCGGGCAAGCTGCGCGCGATCGGCACCACCAGCAGCGGGCGCAGCACGCTGGTGCCCGAGGTGCCCAGCCTGGCCGAAGCGGGCGTCAGGCAGTTCCAGCTGGAGATCTGGAACGCGCTGGCGGCGCCCGCGAGCATGCCGGCCGCGCAGCTGCAGCAGCTCTCGGCCATGGTGAGCGACATCGTGCGCGGTCCCGAGATGCGCCAGCGGCTTTTCCAGCAGGGCTGGCAGGTCATCGGCTCCGCGCCCGAAGGCCTGAAAAACCGCATCGAAGCCGACACCAAGGCGCTCGGCGAGATCATCCGCCAGCAGAAAATCGAACAGAACTGAAGCGCTTCAGACGCCCTTGAGCAGCAGGCGCAGGTCATCGGCCATGGCCTGCGGTCCGCTGCCATAGCGGCTGTACAGCCGCAAGCGACCCTGCGGGTCGTAGAGGTAGCTCTGGGCCGAATGGTCCATGGTGTAGCTGGTGGCGGTCTTGCCCTCGACCTTCTTGGCGTAGATCTTGAAGTCCTTGAGCAGGGCCTGCAGCTGCTCGGGCCCCGGGCGCAGGGCCACAAAGGCCGGGTCGAAGCTTTCCATGTAGGCCTTGAGCAGTTCGGAGGTGTCGCGCTCGGGGTCCACCGTGACGAAGATCGCCTGCAGCCGCTCGCCATCGGCGCCCAGCAGGCGCTTGACCTGCTGCAGCTCCTGCAGGGTGGTGGGGCAGACATCGGGGCATTGGGTGTAGCCGAAAAACACCACCACCGCCTTGCCGGCGAAATCCTTGAGGGTGCGCAGCTGGCCGTTCTGGTCGGTCAGCGCAAAGTCTTTCGCGTAGTCGGCGCCGGTGATGTCCACCCCTTTGAAAGCAGGCTTGTCGGGGCTGCAGGCGGCCAGGGTGGCCGCCACCAGGCCCAGGACGAGAGAACGGCGTTGCAGCATGCGCACCTCAGAACAGGTAGTGGTCCACCAGCAGGGCGGCAAACAGGACGCTCAGGTGGATGAGGGAAAAGCGGAAAGTCTTGCGTGCCAGCGCGTCGGAGTAGTGGCGCCAGAGCGCCACCGCATAGCCAATGAAGCCCAGGTTGAGCAGCACCGCAAAGAACAGGTACAGCCAGCTGCTCATGCCGTAGGCAAACGGCATCAGGCAGGCGGCCAGCAGCACCAGGGTGTAGAGCAGGATCTGCAGGCGGGTGAATTCGTTGCCATGGGTGACCGGCAACATGGGCAGTCCGGACTTGCGGTAGTCCTCGACGCGGTAGAGGGCCAGGGCCCAGAAATGGGGCGGTGTCCACAGGAAGATGATGAGAAACAGGATGAGCGCCTCGGGACCGACTTCGCCGGTCAGCGCAGCCCAGCCGAGCACCGGCGGCATGGCGCCGCTGGCGCCGCCGATGACGATGTTCTGCGGCGTCAGCGGCTTGAGGATCACGGTGTAGATGATGGCGTAACCGACAAAGGTGGCGAAGGTCAGCCACATGGTCAGCGGGTTGACCAGCACATACAGCATGGCCGACCCCAGGGCGCAGAGCAGCGCCGAAAACACCAGCGCCTGCCGGTCGCTGAGTTCACCCTTGGCAGTGGGCCGCCAGGCGGTGCGCTTCATCTTGGCATCGATGGTTTTCTCGACCAGGCAGTTGAAGGCTGCGGCGGCACCGGCCACCAGCCAGATGCCCACACAGGCCCACAGGCCCAGCGCCAGCTGGCGGACATCGGGCAGACCGGGCACGGCCAGCACCATGCCGATGAGGGCACAAAAGACGATGAGCTGCACCACGCGTGGCTTGGTCAGTGCGTAGTACTGGCGCCAGACGGGCGGCACCAGGGGAGCGGAAACGGTAGTCATGCCAAAGGCCTTGGGGGTTCGTTGGGGCGCAGCGCAGGCCGTCCGGCCGGGACGGCGGCGGCAGCAGGCGCGGACCGGGCCAGGGCCAGGGACCACACCAGGACAATGATCAAGGCACTTGCGCCCCCGGTATGCAGCACGGCGGCCAGCAGGGGCCAGCCCAGCACCACATTGGACAGGCCGGTCAGCAGCTGCAGGGCCGAGATCAGCAGCAGGGCGCGCCCCAGGCGCGAGAGCCCCGGCACGGCCCGCAGGCGCAGGCCAGACCAGCACAGCAGTGCCAGCACCAGCCAGGCCATGTTGCGGTGGACAAAGTGGATGGCGGTCAGGGCTTCGAAAGGCAGGGCCTGGCCATCGGCACGCAGGCCCAGTTCACGCCAGAGCACAAACCCCTGCCAGTCCATCTGCGGCCACCACTGGCCCTGGCAGGTCGGGAAGTCGCGGCAGGCCAGCACCGCGTAATTGGTGCTGACCCAGCCGCCCAGCGCCGTCTGCAGCACCAGCATCGCCAGGGTCAGCGCCAGCAGCCGCCGCAGGCCGGGCGCAATGGCGATGCTGCGCCAGCCGTCGTAACGCACCGCCTGCAGACACAGCAGTGCCAGCAGGCCCATGGCCATCAGCAGGTGCAGGGTGACGATGGCCGGGAACAGCTTCATGGTGACCGTGAGGGCACCAAAGGCGCCCTGCAGGCACACCCAGACCAGGGTCACGGCGGGCCAGAGGGGGTGGACCGCCTGCGCCGACTGGCGCCGCCAGACCCGCAGGGTCCAAACGGTCAGCACGATGATCAGCACCCCCACGCCGGTGGCCATGTAACGGTGCACCATCTCGATCCAGGCCTTGCTGTGGGTCACTGGCCCGTCGGGCATGGCGGTCTGTGCAGCCTGGATATGCTGCGCGGCGCCCAGCGGGCTGGCGCTGCCATAGCAGCCGGGCCAGTCAGGGCAGCCCAGGCCAGAGTCGGTCAGCCGGGTGAAGGCCCCCACCAGCACCAGCTCGAAAGTCAGGGCCAGCGTCAGCCAGGTCAGGGCCTGGAGCCGGCGCGCATCGCTGGCATCGCGGTGGCGCCGCCAGAACCAGGCAAACGGCAGCCCGGCCACCAGCAGGCCCACGCCCATGAGCTCCAGGGCAGGGGCCAGGTTGTAGAGGTCGACCTGTGCGTCCATCAGCGCCCTGCCGTGTCCCAGGATTTGGATGCCCGCATCAGCCGGTCCAGGTCACGCCGGGCCTGGGAGGCCTTCTCGACATCCATGGGCGCGGGCATGCGCAGCATCCAGTTGCCCATCGGATCGACCAGATAGAGGTGGTCCGACAAGGCTTGCCCGGCGGCCGGCCTGAACCAGGCCTGCAAGGTCTCGGGCGCCACCCGCAGCACCGTGGCCTGGGACAGGGCCGGCAGCAGCTGGGCGGGCACCGGCACCTCGTCGCTGACCAGCCAGACCCGGTCGATGCGGTCCTTGTCCTTGCCCTGGGCCTCGCGCAACTGGCGCTGGAAATACAGGTTGTTCTGGCAGCGCTCGTCGCAGGCACCACCGGCCACGGCCACGATCAGCCACTGGCCCTTGAGGGTCTGCAGCGCCACGTCTTTGCCCTGCAGGTCACGCGCCTGTGCCTGCGGCATGTCCACCGGGGGCTGGACCAGGTCGCCATGGTTGCGGGTGCTGCCGGTCGGGCGGATGACGTAATAGGTGAAGTACGAGGCGAGCACGGGCGCCAGACACACCATGAGCAGCACCAGCATCTTGATGCGCCCACTGCGGGTGCGCTGCGCGTCGGCCTGCGCCAGCTCGACCGGCAATGGCAAGTCGTGCACCGTCAACGCCAGGGGGGCGTCAGGCGGCTGGTTTTTTTCTGCGGGGTTGGACAATTTGGAACCAGACATAAAGGAAGGCGATCAGGCCACTGAGCCCAAACCACTGAAAAGCGTAGCCGTGGTGCTTTTCCACACCAGTACCCGGCTCGTGCCATTGGCGTTGCAGGCCCTGGCCCTCGGCCCCGGTCTGCTGCACGCTCAGCGGCAGCAGCGGCAGGCCGGTCTGCCGCCGGTAATCTTCAAAGTCGAGATTTTGCCGCATCGGCCCCTGCTCCACCTGCGCGAAGTCATAGACCCTCGAGGGCCAGGGGAGCAGACGCCCCTCGAGACTGACCTCGCCCGGCGGCGTCTGCACCGGCGGCAGGGCGCTGCGGTCGATGAAATTGCGCGGGGCCCAGCCGCGCTGGACCAACAGCACCTGCGGGCTGTCCTGCAGTTGCAGGGGCGTGAGCACATGAAAGCCGGTACGGCCCTGCATCTGCCGGTTCTCCAGCCAGATCGTCTGCTCGGCCAGCCAGCGGCCGCGCAGCTCAATGCGCCGGTGCAGCAATGCCTGCAGTTGCAGCTCGTCCAGGCCCTGCAGGGCCGATGCGTCGATGGCAGGCAGGGCCGAGCGCTCCGCGCGCATCTGGGCCAGCGCCTCTTTCTGCGCTGCGCGACCGAGCTGCCAGCGCCCCAGCGAGGCGGTCAGCAGCACCCCCGCCAGCGCCGCCAGCAGCACCATCAGCCTCAGCCAGGACCTGTTGGCCTGTCTCATCGGATAATCTCCCTCATGAAATTCATGGTCGCACTGGCGTTCGCCGCCATCCTCACTTCGCTGGCTGTCGCACTGGTCTACATGATGCGCGCCCCCAAGGGCGACAGCCCCGCCGATCACCCCCCGCCCAAAGGCCGCATGGCCACCGCGCTGGCCTTCCGCGTCGGTTTCTCCATCCTGCTGTTCCTGTGCGTGTTGCTGGCCTGGAAAATGGGCTGGATCCAGCCCACCGGCATCCCCGCAGGCACCTGACCCCGCCCCAACGGCCCCAGAAAAAAAGCGCCCGAGGGCGCTTTTTTGCCAGCAGCGGGTCGGCTCACATCCAGTACACGAGGATGTACAGGCCCAGCCAGACCACGTCCACGAAGTGCCAGTACCAGGCGGCACCTTCGAAGCCGAAGTGGCGCTCGGGCGTGAAATGGCCTTTTTGCAGGCGCAGGGTGATGAACAGCAGCATCAGCATGCCGACGAACACATGGAAACCGTGGAAGCCGGTCAGCATGTAGAAGGTCGACCCGTACACACCAGAAGAGAGCTTGAGGTTGAGGTCGCTGTAGGCATGGCTGTATTCGTAACCCTGAACGAACAGGAAGACCACACCCAGCAGCACGGTCACCCACATCCAGCGGATGGTCTTGGCGCGCTCGCCAGCCTGCACCGCATGGTGCGCGATGGTCAGGGTCACGCCCGAAGTCAGCAGCAGCGCAGTGTTGATGGTCGGCAGCCAGAAGGGGCCCATGGTCTGGAAGGGCTCGACGATGCCGGCGGGCGATGCGGTCATGCCGGTGGCCACCGAAGGCCAGACCGCCTTGAAGTCGGGCCACAGCAGGGCGTTATCGAGGCTGCCCAGCGCCGGCACCGAATGCGCGCGGGCCCACCACAGGGCCGAGAAGAAAGCGCCGAAGAACATCACCTCCGAGAAGATGAACCAGGTCATGCTCCAGCGGTAGGACAGGTCAATCTTGCGACCGTACAGACCGCCTTCGCTCTCGGCAATCGCCTCCTTGAACCACTGGTAAAGCACCACCAGCCACCAGGCCAGGCCAAACAGCGTGGCGTACATGCCCCAGCCGGAGCCGTTGACCCACTGACCTGCGCCCAGAATGACGAAGAACAGGCCGATGGAAGCCATGACCGGATGCCGCGACGCGTGCGGAACGTAGTAGTAAGGCGTGCTGCCGTGTGCGGTAGTACTCATGGGACTCCTGTTTTTGCTTTCTGGTGAAACGTGTATGCGTGACGGGTTATAGACCGGTGGGCAACTGCACCACCCAGTTGACCAGGGCCAGCAGCCCCAGCACGAACAGGACAGCCAGCAGCAGACCTGCCGCGATCAGGTGGATCGGGTTGATCTGGACCATGTCCTTGTTGAATTCCTGGCGGCTGCGCAGGCCGATGAAGGACCACAGCACGGCCTTGAGGGTGCGCAGCCAGGCGCCCGAGCGGCGGTGGGCCTGCAGTTCCTCGCTCACAGCGCAGCTCCCGGGGGGACCGCCTGGGCCACCGGTGCGGGCGGAATCCCGCTGCCGACCTCAAAGAAGGTGTACGACAAGGTGATGGTCGTCACATCCTTGGAGAGCCTGGGGTCGACCACGAAGGCCACCGGCCACTGCTTTTTTTCGCCCGGCGCGAGCGTGTACTGGTTGAAGCAGAAGCACTCGAGCTTGTTGAAGTGGGCCGCCGCCTGCTTGGGGGCATAGCTCGGGATGGCCTGGGCTGCCATGGTGCGGTTCTGGATGTTCTGGAACTCGTAGAGCACCGTGGTCAGTTCACCTGGGTGCACCTGGATCGAGCGCTTTTCCGGCTTGAAGTCCCAGGGGCCACGGACATTGGCATCGAACTCGACCGTGATCAGGCGGGTGGTGTCCACCTGGGTGTTGCCGGGACGGGCCAGCGAGGACTTGCCGGGCAGGTCGCGCTCCCCGAGGGCCAGGATGTTGAGCCCGGTGATTTCGCAGATGTGCTTGTAAATCGGGATCAGCGCATAGCCAAAGCCGAACATGCCGACCGTGATCACGGCCAGCTTGCCCAGCATCCTCAGGTTGGCACCACGCAGATTCATCGCATTCGGTCCTCAGCCGCCCAGCAGCGCGATCTTGGCCATGAAGCCCAGGGCAAAGGTCAGCGCAACGGACGCCAGGATCAGGGCCAGGCGGATGTTGCTCTTGCGTTTGTCCTCAGGGGTCATGGCCAGTCCCGGATCAGCCGACCACGCGGGTGGCGTCGGCATTGAGCTTGGGCGGATTCTCGTAGGTGTGGAAGGGCGCCGGCGAAGGCACTTCCCACTCCAGCCCTTCGGCCGCCTCCCAGGGACGCTGCGGGGCCTTCTCGCCCTGGCCGCGCATCACCGGAATGACGATGAACAGGAAGAAGTAGACCTGCATCAGACCGAAGCCAAAGGCGCCGATCGAAGAGAGCATGTTGAAGTCGGCGAACTGCAGCGGGTAGTCGGCATAGCGGCGGGGCATGCCGGCCAGGCCCAGGAAGTGCTGCGGGAAGAAGGTGACGTTGAAGAACACCAGCGAAAGCCAGAAGTGGATCTTGCCGCGGGTTTCGTTGTACATCACGCCCGACCACTTGGGGGCCCAGTAGAAGAAGCCACCGAACAGGGCAAACAGGGAGCCAGCCACCATGGTGTAGTGGAAATGGGCCACCACGTAGTAGGTGTCGTGCAGCTGCTGGTCCAGCGGCGCCATCGACAGGATCAGGCCGGTGAAGCCGCCCATGGTGAACACGAAGATGAAGCCCACGGC
>JACCED010850521.1_pt1 | contig 24227 bp, 18 predicted proteins | sample 7455021 | NCBI WGS metagenome assembly JACCED01 (sample SAMN15323456, study PRJNA562643) | freshwater metagenome | isolation source: river surface water | place: USA:Blue River Watershed | collected 2017-08-19
CTCAACGCCAAACTCGTCACCTCTGCCCTCGCCGCTCCTCTGTTCATCATCCTCGCCAACCGCGCCCTGCGCCGCCGCAACTTTCCAAGAGCCGTCGCACGCGGCCTCGCCCTCGGATCCGTCCTCTGGATCCTCTGGGGCGGAGCCTACCTCTGGTCCACTGACCCCGATGCATGGCAGCGCCGAGCAGGACGAAACCCGCACCGCGAGTTCATCGGTTCCTATCTCTTCGACTACCTCACCGACCAAAAAGCCGGCATCATCAGCAACTTCAAGGAGGAGCACATGGACGATTTTGTCCCGGCCTCCGATCGAGCCATGCCGCCCGTGATCAAAGCGCCAAAGAACGTCATCCTGTTCACCTTGGAATCCACGAGCGCGCAGTACTTGAGCGTCTATGGAGCATCGCACGACACCACTCCCAACCTGCTTGCTGAAACCAAAAACTCACTGATCTTCGAACGTGCCTACGCCCACGTCGGATACACGTTCTGCTCCTTCATGAGCCTCGTTTACTCCGTCTACCCAGGCCTCCCGTGGAAATACCAACCCGGCTTCGATCGACCCATGCATCAGGCGCTCGTCGGATCACTCAAGGGGCGAAACTACCGATCCGCCTTTTTCTCCGCGGCGTTCCCGACCTGGGGCGGAATGGATTACATGGCAAAAAAAGCGGGCTTCCAAAAAGTGTTCGCACCCCGAGACCTCGCGCCCGACGACAAAATCACCTCCTGGGGGTGCGAAGATGCCCCGATGATGGACGGTCTCCTCAAATGGATCGCCGAGGACGCTTCACGCCCCTTCTTCGCACTCGCGTGGACCAACCAAACCCATCATCCCTACACCGTCGCAGACGAACCGCCAGCCATCGCCTTCGAAGAGAATGGCAAACCCGTCACGCCAGACAAAAACCGCTACCTGAACGCGATTCGCCAGTCCGATCACCAACTCGGGCGCCTCTTCAACTTCCTGCGAGAAAAGAACATCGACCGCGACACCCTCGTCATCATCACAGGCGACCACGGCGAGGCATTCGGTTCACCACACCCCACCATGGGCCACGGAAGCGCCCTTTTTGATGAGAACCTCCGCGTCCCAATGATTTTCTGGGCGCCCGGGTTCTACGCAGGCCAACGTGAAACCAAGCCTATCGGCCACGTCGACATCAACCCCACGCTCGCCCAAATGCTGGGAACTCCCATCCCGAAGGCTTGGCAAGGCTGCAGCATCCTCAGCCCAGATCATCCCGGACGGGTCTACATGATCGCCGACCGTGACGGATTCCAGTTCGGCGTGATGGACAACTCATTGAAATCCATCTTCTACGCCACGGCCGGATACGAGCAGATGTTCGACCTCAAAAGCGATCCGCTTGAACAGAAAAACCTCGCGTACAGAGAGAAAGACAAAGCGAGCGAGCTACGCTCCCGCATCTCCGCTTTCATCAAGTACGAGGAGGCCTACCTCAAAAACGAACTCGTGCCGGGGCCAACAGGAGATCAGGACAGCCAGTAGACCGCCTCGCCGCAACGCCGCTCGCCCCTCCGGCGCGCAGGTGTGATCCACGATTTTTCTCTTTCTGGAACGCCCCTTGCCGCACCATCCGTGTTCACTTTCCTCAGCCATGTCAGACGCCAAACTCGCCATCGGAATCGATTTCGGAGGGACCTCCGTCAAAGTCGCCCTCATCCAAGGTTCAACCATCGTCGCCCACGGCGAGCCTGTCCCGACGCAACAGTACGCCGGTCCTGAAGCCCTCCTCGAAGCACTGGGCGACCGGATTCTCAGACTCTCTGCAACAGCCTCCACAAAAGGCGAATCTGAACCGCCGATTGGTATCGGACTCCCCGGTCTCGTCGACAGCGTCAATGGCGTCGTTCACGAACTCACCAACGTCCCCGGATGGCACGAAGTGCCGCTCCGCTCGATTCTGTCCACTCGGTTCAACCGCGCAGTCATCCTCGAAAATGATGCCAATGCCATGGCGTACGGGGAATACCGGTATGGCGCTGCAAAAAAAGGAAGGAACGTGATCTGTGTCACCCTCGGCACAGGTGTCGGCGGAGGCCTCATCCTCGACGGTAAACTCTACCGCGGATCGCAGCTCGCCGCAGGCGAAATCGGCCACCTCAGTATTGACTACCGCGGCGTACCAAGCCCATTCGGAAACTTCGGCGGTCTAGAAACATACGTGGGCAATCAACGCATCATCGAACGTGCGGAGTCAGCCTACCTGCAGGCAAATAAAACCGCGCCCAGCCCGCTCTCTCCACGCGTCCTTGCAGAAGCCGCCAACGCAGGCTGCCCAGTGGCAAAGGAGATCTGGAACGAAGTCGGTATCCAAATCGGCGCAGGACTCGCCAGCTCCGTCTGGCTCCTCAACCCCGACACCATCGTGATCGGCGGAGGCGTTGCAGCCGCAGGCCACCTCGTGTTTGACCCCGTCATCCACACAATCCGTTCTCGAACCGCCCCCGTCGTTCACCAATCGCTCGCCATCGTCCCCGCAGAACTCGGAAACGACGCCGGAATGATCGGTTGCGCCGCCCTCGCGCTCGAGGCAGCACGCTAAGTTTCAAAAGCGCCCCCACCGCAAGGCAAACCCTCCCGAGCAAGCAACAACCTCACATCCTCTCTCGAACTTTTTTATGAAGCGCCAAACCCTCGTCACGACAGGCATCGCCATTCTTTCGACGTCTATCGCCGCCCAACTCGCCCTCGCACAAAATCCAGCCCCCACCGCCGAATCTCTCCTCAAAGATGTCAAAGTCGCCGACGGATTTGATGCGACCATCTTCGCCACACCCGACCAAGCGAACTACCCCGTATTCGTCGCAGCAGCACCCGACGGCACGCTGTACGTCAGTAGCGACCAGAACGGCTCGCTCGGCCGCCTTCCAAACATGGGCCGGATCATGCGCCTCCGTGACACAAAGGGCAGCGGAAGGGCCGATGAGGTGAAAACCTTTGTACCAAACGTCGACTCCCCACGCGGCCTCGTCTGGGATCGTGATCGGCTCTATCTCGTTCACCCACCGCATCTGAGCGTATTCGTCGACAAGAATGCCGATGGCGTTTCAGACGAACAACAGGTCCTCGTAAAAAATCTCGCCTTCACGTTCAAGGATCGCCCAGCGGACCACACCACCAACGGCCTAGAACTCGGGGTCGATGGGTGGCTTTACATCGCCTGCGGAGACTTCGGCTTCATGGAGGCAGAGGGAACCGATGGCCGAAAACTTCAACTTCGCGGAGGCGGAGTTGCTCGCGTCCGCCCCGATGGGACAGGTCTCGAACTCTATGCGTACGGGACCCGCAACATCCTCGAAGTGGCCATGAGCCCGCTCCTCGATGGATTCACCCGGGACAACACCAACGACGGTGACGGTTGGGACATCAAGTTCCATCACATCACCGGCCTCGAAGACCACGGTTATCCAAAACTCTTCAAGTTCTTCCCCTCCGAAATCATCAAGCCGCTCGGCGAATACGGTGGCGGATCAGGCTGCGGAGCGACTTGGATTCACGAACCAGGCTTCCCCAAAGACTGGAACAACTTGCCCTACACCTGCGATTGGGGCCCGGGGCCCCTCTTCCGCCACTCCATCATCCCCAAAGGCGCCACGTTCGAAGAAGTCGGCAAACCGGAAAGCCTCGTGCGCGTTCCAAAGTCCACCGACGCCGACGTCGACGCTCTCAGCCGCGTGTATGTCGCAAGCTGGAAGGACGGAGGATTCTCCTTCTCCAAACCTGAAGTCGGGTTCATCGCTCGCGTCACCCCAAAAGACCATACTCCTCAGCCACTTCCTAACTTCGAAACACTCCCAGCGAAAGAGCTCTGCGACCTGCTTGCGAACCCAAGCCACCGACGCCGCCTCGCCGCACAGCGGGAACTTCTCGCCCGCCCTGCCAACACGCAGGCCGAGGTTCGGCCACTCCTCGAAAAACTGGTTCTCGAAAAATCCGCCCTCCTCGAATCACGGGTCATTGCCATTTTCACCCTGAAACAAGCATTCGGGACCGCAAGCCATGCGTTCCTCGCGCAAGCAGCAGATGATCCTTCAATCGAAGCATGGGCCATCCGGGCACTCACCGATCGGTGGGACCAACTCAAGGACATCCCAGCAGAGCGAATCATCCGAGCCCTCCAAAGCAAGGACGCCCGTGTCCGGCGCGAAGCCGTCACCGCCGCCGCACGACTCCAAGATAAATCCCTCGCCAATAACATCATCCCCCTCGTCGCTGACGCGGATGCCGTGGTGGCGCACACCACCGTCCAATCCCTCATTCGCCTCGGAAACTCCGAGGCACTGCTCGCAGCACTCGACAAATCCGGCCAAAACTCCGCCCTTCGCGATGGCGTGCTACGCGCCCTGCAGGCACTGCACCAACCCATGGTGGCCGACGCACTCATCACGCGCCTCGCCACATCGCCAGATTCTGGGTTGCGCATTGCCGTCGCACGAACCCTGAGCCGCTTGTATTACACAGAAGGGGAGTGGAAAGGTGACTCCTGGGGAACCCGACCGGACACCCGTGGGCCCTACTACCAACCGGAAAAGTGGGAAGCCTCCGATCGCATCGGTGAGGCGCTCCTCACCGCGCTCAACAAGGCAGGCGCCGAAGAAGCCGCTGCGCTTGCATCCGAGTTTGGCCGCCACCGCATCAAACCCGGTGATGCGCTCGGAAAACTCGTCGAACTCGCGAAGAAAGATGCCTCTGTTCTCCCCACGCTTGCCCGTCAACTTGCCCAAGAGGATAGCGTGCCGGCAGATGCTATTCCTTTGCTGGTCAATGTATTGAAGGATACCCAGCAACCGACCTTCATCCGTGCAATGGCGGTGTTCGCTCTCGTGAAAACCGATGATCTCGAAGCGTTCAAAACGATGTCGTCCGTGCTGGCCGATCTGAAAGGCGGCGGAAACGGATCCGAAGTCTCCAAAGCTAAAGACGCCTTCTGGAACGCGCCCAAGTTGGAGAACCACCACCAGTACTTCGAAAATATTGTGGCCGCCGCCTCAGGGCCAGAACAGTCGTGGGCCCTCCAAGTTCTGCTCAAACTTGCGAAACGGAACAGCGGCTCCCCTGAATCCCGTCAAATGTCACGCGCTGCCCTCGATCGCGAATGGAGCGCCGGCGGAAAACGCCGGATCGCCGTCATGCAAGCGGCGGCCGAAGCAAAATCGAACCTCTTCGACGCATCCATCGTCGAGGCAACGCAGGATGCAGATTCCGCGGTCGCAAAGGCAGCAGAACAAGCCGTGGGCAAACTGCGCATCGATGTCGCAAAAGTCAAAGCCACCTTGGCGAAAGCAAAAGGTCCAGCCATCTCAACCCTCAAACCAGAAGATGTGTTACGGAACGTTGCAAAGCTCAAAGGAGATGCCGCTCGGGGAGAAGCCCTCTTCGTTCAGCAAGGCTGTGTCGCATGCCACACCGTGGCCGCAGGTCAACCGCTGAAAGGCCCCTACCTCGGCAATATCGCTCAAACCTACAAACGCGCGGAACTCGCCGAATCCATCCTCTACCCCAACAAAACCATCGCCCAAGGATTTGCGACAAACACCCTGACGCTGAAGGACAAGTCGGTTCAAACCGGTTTCGTCATCCAGGAAAGTGCGGAAAAGGTGACCCTGCGGAACATCGCAGGACAAGAGATCGTCATTCCGACCTCATCCATCGCGTCACGGTCGACTGACCCGAGATCGATGATGCCTGAAGGATTGGTCAACATTCTGAGCGAAAACGACTTCGCGTCTCTGCTCGACTATCTGGAATCTCTAGCCAAGCAACAGAAGTGATCGTGTCACTCATTCGTGACAAAAAAAGGGAACAAAACCCTTGTTGTCAGAGAGTGATGCACGTATAACTAAAAGCGTTCTGGGGGGAACAGCAGCCCTCTGGGTTCTCAAATGAGGCCCGGGGGGCTGCATTTTTTTGCACACACACGAGCTCAACCGAGCTGCTGACGGGATGCATCACCCGCACCCCCCCTTCCGGTCGAATCGCCGTTGACCACTTGACCCGAAACGCCGAGCGAACGAGCTATCCCCCGAGGGAGATGGTCTGAGCGATATCGAAGGTCAGCTGGAGGAAGTGTTGCCAACATCTTCCGGTGAACCGCGAGTGCGTGCAACCTCCTGAATCCATCTCGACTTCTCCGGCTGAAGCAAAGCAGGTCCGCCCGAAATCAATCAGACAAACTCGTTCCGAAACCGTCATCGACGGCTTGCATCACCATCCGCACCCCCTCGCAGCTACCTCCCCACCCGCAAACAGCACCCCAGCGGTTCCTCGACCACTCAAATCACTTCTTCTCCTCCGTCGCTTCAAACTTCTCACCCGCTTTGGTGCGCCCAGCGCCCACCTTCGCCATGTAGGTCTCCTCGCTGAACTGACTCGCCATCACTTCACTCCCCCTCAAAACCTGCACTCCAAAACCAGCGTACTTGGTGCCCTTCTTTTCCGCCTTCTGCATAGGTTGCGCTGTCCGCTGCCCAGGACGCCCCGCCGTCCGCATCGGCTGGATCGATTTCGGTTCCTTGAACTCAAAATCCACTGGGTCCATCTCCACCCGCTCAGAGCCCTTCGCAGGGACAGAAACTTCAATCTCACCACCCCCCACCACTTCCAAAACATTCTTGGCGTCACGCCCAAACAACCAGTACCGAACTGTCGCTTTTTGCTGCTCGCCTGAAATGTTGCGCATCTTCAAAGCCAACTGCTTTGACATGTTGACCTCCCGGTTCGGGCTCTTCGGATCCACCTTGCCCGACTGTGTCTTCGTCTTGACCTCCACATCTCCATCCAATCGTAGCGGCGCTACCTCCGCGAACACCGAAAACATCAGCGTCGCCGTGATTCCTGCCATCAAAGTCATTCGTGTTTTCATAAAATCGTAATCAATCGGGAGACAGACTCGCATGCCAACATCACTTCCGCACACTGCCTTCCTCAGGAATCCACCCCTCACGCTTACCCACCAACTCCGCTAGCTCCAACGGCCAGTCCGGGTTCAGAAAAAAATCGCGGCTCCTGCGAACCAGTTCGTTGAACACTTCCGTGTAAACCTTCACCTCATCCGATCCATTACGACCAAGCGCAGGATAACGCTGAACCACCTGCAACTTCGACTGCAACACCCTCTCGTTAAAATCTTTCTGGCTTATCCCAGCAACACTTCCCGCGCCCCCCGCACCCTGCCCCAAGGACACGTCCTCTCCAGGCAGTCCATTGCTCCCCAGAGCTCTCGGTGAAACCGCCTTCTTCACAACCGGCGCACTGATCTCAGCCATCGCAGCAATTTTGGCCTCCCGCTCCTCCACACTGAGCTTCTCCGCAACCGGCGGTGCAGCCGCAGCAACCACCGATGGCGACACCCCCGCAGCAACCGCACCCTCCCCCGCCCCGACATTCACCGCCGCATTCACCGCGGCACTCGGCTTTTCGGAATTCACTTCCAATCGTGATTCCAACTTTTCACCGCTGCCCCCCGTCACGACCGCGTTGGAGGGCGACACGACCGAGGGAGCCGGCAGCCCAAGCGAAGTGCCGCTCGATCCACCCCGCACATCCGCCACATCCGCCACTCGAATTCTCGAGGCATAATCCGCTGCCCCTTGCCAAACCGACATCCCCACCGGAACCACAGCCACCATCAGAAATGCCAATGACAAACCGAGGAAAAATCCGTTCGGTCTCACAAAAACCCGGATCGAGGTCATCACATAGTACCCCAACACCAACACCCCTCCCGTGATGAGGGAAACGCGCGCCTCGACAGGTGCCAAGCGGTGCCCAACCCCGCTCAGAATCAAGGCCACAACCGTCAAAAGAACACCCCAGCCCAAGTTTCCATTCCCCTTTGTTTCAACCAGCACACTCGACTCAGAATCTTCCACGCGATCCCCCACCCCACTCACCGTCGGTTCCCCCGATTCAGCGCGCGAACGGCCCGTTTCCTCTCGACTCATTCCCTCGCGAGGGAAAACCGCAAACTTCGATGGATCCTCAGCTTCGTTACTCACAGAGGAACAATCTCACACTTTTGACTCAGAACGCCACCAAATCCTCCCGCTCCAAAACAACCACGCACTCACCTGCCAAAGGCCTTCCGAAACATCTCGTCTTCCTTCTCCGTTAACCCCCTCGGAATCGGGATCACCCCATCGCTAATCACCCGATCCACCCGCATATCCACCACCTGCCGCATCCCCTTCCCCCGAGCCCCAACAAACACGACGACCAACCGACCACGATTGGACGACGTCAACTCTTCCAGTGCAATCCTCCCATTCGCGTTGAGCTTGAAAAGCCCTCCATAAGTGCCGTCCTCCACCGGAGCTCCCGCATACGCAGCAACCAACAACTCTGTCACCGCCGGAGTCACCTCCACCTGGACCCGACGCGCTCGGTCCCCCGTGCCAACAAACAAAGGCATCGAAAAAGCATTCCGATTCGCAACCCCTCCTGATGTCTCAAAGTGAAACCGGACAACCGCCTTCGGGCCGCCCTCCATCATCCCCGCACAACCACACAACCCCATCAGCGCGGCACACACAATCAGCCACCCAGAAACCAAACTCGCAGTTCTCATACGCTACTCTCCCACACCGTCGCTCCCAATGCACTCCCGTTGCGATTTGCAACGCCCTCCGAGCCGCATCTAAGATTCTCGACCATTCACATGAAACGCCTCGCCCTACTCCCCCTCGCGTTCGCTCTCGTCGTCGCTCCACCCCTCTCTCATCACGTGGAGGCCGCACAAAAGAAAAAGACCGTAAAGCAGGAACCCGAGTACACCCCAGTCCCTCCTGCCCCCTCCTCCCCCGCAAGCGCCGAACCCGAAGGACGCTCGCTCACCGAGGTCGCGTCCTCCGCAATCTCCACCATCGTCGGCTTCCCCAAGAAACTGCTCTCCCCGCTCGTCCCATTCAAAAGCGCAAAAAAAGAAACCCTCACGGTCGTCCTCTCCGGAATCCCCAAGTCCATTGAAGCAGGCAAACCCGCCCGCATGAACTTCTCCGCCGACATCCTCAACCAGGGGAAAAAACCCATCAGCCTCGACTTTGAATCCAATCTCCGAGTCACCGCCTCCATCGACCTGCAATCCGGAGAAAAGGTCTCCTCCACTGCCTACGTCGCAGATACCACCCCAGACCCAACCTCCCTCACCGTTAACCCAACGGAAAAAGTTCGTTACGACCTCAGCCTCTCCCTCGAAAAACCGGCCAAAGGGACCCTCTACACCGTCCGAGTGAAGGTGGCCTCCGAAAACATCCCGCTCGAAACAAAAGCGGACATCCTCGTGCGCTGAGCATGATCGCATTCATCGAAGGCCTTCTCGAGGAAAGCCTCCCCACCCACGTAACCCTCAACGCCAATGGCGTCGGTTACCACATTCTCATTCCCCTCTCCAGCTACAGCCGCCTCCCCCAACCTGGGCAACGCTGCCGACTCCTCACCCACCTTCAAATCCGCGAAGACGCGCACGTCCTCTACGGTTTTTCCTCCCGCGAAGAACGCGACCTCTTCCGACTCCTCGTCGGACAAGTCTCCGGCGTCGGCCCAAAAACAGCACTCGACGTCCTCAGCGGGATGTCAGCCATCGCATTCAAAGCCGCCGTTGCATCCAACGACACCCGCGCACTGTCCCAAGTGAAAGGAATCGGCAAAAAAACCGCCGAACGCATCGTCGTCGAACTCCGTGACAAAGTCGGCATCGCCGCCCAGTGGGAATCTAACTCGGAAAAACACGCACCCTCCCCCGCTGACGCAGCCCTCAACGATGCCGTCCTCGCACTCATCGCCCTCGGCTACAAGCAGATCGATTCCCACAAGTGTGTCTCAAGCATCCTCAGCAAATGGCCCTCGGATCGTCCCGCCGCGACGACGGATGAACTCGTCCGCGAGGCACTGAGAAACCTGCTATGAGCCCACTTCCACCGCCGCAGCATGGTCCGGGACCGGACGGCCCCGAGCACCTGTTCGCAGGAAAGTCTTGGCATGCGCACGCCGACCCACTCGCACTCCCAAAGCATCAGATCTCCGCGCTGGAAACCCTTGGCAACGACCTGCTCGCTTTCCTCAAAGCCTGTAACTCCCTCTACCACCTCAGTGCAGAAGGCCGCCAACCAAGCTTCGTCGCGCATTGGCTGGATCGGGGTAAACCTGCGCACCTCGTCGCCGCAGGTCGGTCCAAGGCGCTCCGCAACCAGATCCCACGAGTCATTCGCCCTGACATCCTGCTCACGAGCGAAGGATTCCGGATCACCGAAATCGACTCTGTGCCAGGCGGCATCGGCCTCACCGCGGCACTCCATCAGCAGCACGAATCCTCCGAAAAAAACCTCTGGGGATCTTCCAACGCGTTCATCGAAGGATTTCGCGCCATCGCAGGAAACGGCACCATTCTCGTCTCCGCAGAATCTCAAACCTACCTCCCCGAAATGCAGTGGATGGCGCGTCGGATCGGTGCCACCGTCGCTCCCGCTGAACATGCGTCCCCAGACCCTTCTCGGCCAACCTACCGGTTCTTCGAACTCTTCGATCTCGACAACATTCCCGGATCCGTTGCCCTCATCGAAGCCGCTGCAGAGGGCTCACTCGCGCTTTCCCCGCCCCCAAAGCCCTATCTCGAAGAGAAGATGTGGTTCGCATTCCTGCGCGCCCGCCCGCTTCGCCCCTTCTGGCGCAGAACCCTCGGAGACCGCACCTTCCAAAGACTCCTCTCTCTCCTGCCCGAGACTTGGATTATCGACCCCGAACCCCTCCCCCCGCTAGCAGTCTACCCCGGCCTTGAAATCCATTCGTGGGACGAACTCCGCGACTTCTCCCAAAAAGAACGCCAACTCGTGCTCAAGCGAAGCGGTTTTGCGGAAGACGCTTGGGGCTCACGGAGCGTCACCATCGGTCACGACGTCCCCCAGGGAGAATGGTCGGACGCCCTCACTGCCGCCCTTCGCGCGGCAGAATCCCATCCCTTTATCCTCCAACGCTTTCATAAACCCGAATCCATCCGGCATCCCGCCAGTGCAGAAAGCCGGTTCCGCATCCGCCTCTGTCCCTATTATTTCGTGGATGCGGACTGCTCCCGCGCAACCCCGGCAGGGGCTCTCGCGACGCTCTGCGCTCCGGACAAAAAAATCATCCACGGCATGGAAGACGCCACTTTAATCCCCATCACCCCAGAACCTTAATCCCTCTCATGAAACCCTCAGCTCTCCTGCTGCTCGCCTGCCTCGCGATTCTCCCACTGACCCCCACGCAGGCTCAGTCACAAACACCCTCGGAACTGAAGGTTCTCAAGGAATCAGATTTTCAAGGCTTCCGTCGCATCGATCTCAAAGCGGGGGAACGCGACGCGTTACTCGTTTTTCCCGAAAGGGCGCTCCCCGGAAATCCATGGTACTGGCGAACCGAGTTCTTCGGACACGAACCACAAGTCGACACCGAACTGCTGCGCCGAGGGTTCCACGTGGCCTATCTCAACGTCCAAAACCTCTACGGTGCTCCAAAAGCGCTGGACGCCATGGATGCCTTCTACGCGGCGCTCACCCAACAGTTCAGCCTCGGTAAAAAAACGGCGCTTGCGGGATTCAGTCGCGGCGGTCTGTTCGCGTTTAACTGGGCCGCACGAAACCCCGAAAAAGTCGCAGCCATCTACGGTGACAATCCGGTCTGCGACTTCAAAAGCTGGCCCGGTGGCAAAGGCTCCGGGAAAGGATCTCCCGCAGACTGGCAACGCCTCTTCTCGGCCTACGGTTTCGCCGACGAAGCCGAGGCACTGAAATACCCAGCCAATCCCGTGGACAATCTCGCACCCCTCGCAAAAGCCGGCGTCCGCATCGTCGGCTTCTGCGGAAGCGCAGACAAAGTCGTCCCCCCGCACGAAAACATCCTGCTCGTTCAACAGCGCTACACCGCCCTCGGAGGTCGCTTCACCCTCTTGAAACGTCCGTACACCGATCATCATCCCCACAGTCTCCGGGACCCCAACCCGATCGCCGATGCCCTGTCAGACGCCTTCGGAATCCCAACCACTCCCGAACTCGAGCGCGAACACCACGGCACTCCCTTCGGCTACAACTACCACGCCCTTCGGCGCGGCCTCCCCAACTTCCTCGAAAAAAGCCGCAAAGGCGAAGCCCTGCGCGTTGCCTTCCTCGGCGGCTCCATCACCGCAATGAAGGGCTGGCGCGACCTGATCAAAGAAGACCTCACCAAGCGCCTCCCCCGCTGCACCTTCGAGTTCATTGATGCGGGTATCGGCTCACTCGGGTCAACCCCACACGCCTTCCGCATCGAACGCGACGTTCTCTCCAAAGGCCCCCTCGACCTCCTCGTCCTTGAGGCCGCCGTGAATGATGCTGCGAATGGTCACTCCCCCACGGAACAGATCCGAGCAATGGAGGGAATCGTCCGGCACACCCTCCAGTCCAACCCGACCGCCGACATCCTCCTCCTCCACTTCGTCGATCCCGAAAAAATCGACGTCGTGAAAACCGGCAAACGTCCCGAGGTCATTGCCAATCACGAGAAGGTTGCCGCCCATTATGGTCTCCCGAGCCTTGATCTTGCGGAGGAAGTCGCGGAACGCATCGCCGCTGGGGAGTTTTCTTGGGACAAGGATTTCAAAAATCTCCACCCCTCCCCGTTCGGACACGAACTCTACCGCAAATCCATCAACCGCCTGCTCGAAGCGGCCGTGCGCCTCAACGCCGCCCCCCTTCCCTCCGGACGACCCGGCCCACGCTCCCTGCCAGCTCCCTTGGACAAAGGCAACTACGCCAACGGAAGTCTTCTTCCGCCCGATGCGATCGGGCCCGCCTCCGGATGGACGCTCAACCCAAAATGGCGCCCTGAGGGCCCCGCTAAAACACGCCCAGATTTCGTCGATCATCCCGTCCTCCTCTCCTCAGGCGACGCTGAACCCATCGCCATCTCCTTCATCGGCACCGCCGCGGGAGTCTTTCTCACCGCAGGCCCCGACACCGCAGCCATCGAGTTCCGGATCGACGGCGGCCAATGGGAAAAGCGGGAAACTCTCACGCGCTGGAGCTCCGGCCTCCACCTCCCATGGGCGCTCGTCCTCGGCGCAGCACTCTCCGACGGTCCGCACACACTCGAGATCCGCCCTGCCCAGCCAGCAGAAAATCGATCTATCCGCATCCACCACCTCCTCATCAACGGACGCCTCCCTTGACGGTCTTTCACGCCACAGCAACTCCCTGCTAGAATCGCATCCCCATGTCAGCCCCGCTCTCCGTCCACGTTCCCCTCGGCGCACGCGCTTACGACGTCCTAATCCAACCAGGCGTCCTCGCTCGCGCGGGCACCTTCGTGCGCGAGGCAGGACTGCGCTCATCCAGCGCCTTCATTATCTCGAGTCCAGAGATTGCCAATCGGTACCTCGAAACGTTGTGTAGCGCTCTCTCCGAATCAGGCTTCCGTTCCATCGCCTCCCACAGCCTTCCAGCAGGAGAAGCCGGGAAGAACTGGGATGAGTTTTCCCGTTGTTGTGCCGCACTCCTCGCAGAGTTTCCTGACGCAGGGTCCGCGCCCGTCGTTTTCCTACTGGGCGGAGGCGTCATCGGCGATCTCGGAGGATTTGCCGCAGCGGTGTTCCGTCGCGGGGTGCCATTCGTCCAAATTCCCACAACGCTCCTTTCCGCCGTTGATTCGAGCGTCGGCGGAAAAGTCGCGGTGAACTTCGGCGGCGTAAAAAACATCATGGGAGCGTTCTCCCAACCCCGACTCGTTCTGTGCGATCCCAACACCCTCCAATCTTTGAGCGACCGCGAACTGCGCTCGGGATGCGCTGAAGTCATCAAATACGGATTTGTCTGCTCAGCCGCACTCCTCAACCGCCTCGAATCAGGGGATCTCCAGCGCCTGCTCCAACGCGAACCGGAAACCGTCACTTCCATCATCCGCGATTGCGTCGACATCAAAGCCTCCGTGGTGGCACAAGATGAGTTCGATAAACTCGGCATCCGAAATGTGCTGAACTTCGGACATACCATCGGCCACGCCCTCGAACTCAGTGCCGACTACCAACTCACCCACGGCGAGGCAATCGCCATCGGAATGCTCGCAGCGACACGCCTGTCGATCCGATTAAACCGCTGCAGCCCCGACATTCTCACACGCCTGCAAAACCTTCTGTCCGTCGCAGGGCTTCCCTTCACCTTCCCCGCAACGGAAGGTCTTTTTGAACGGATGGACCGTGCGCTGCGTCTCGATAAGAAGTTCCGCGACGGGAAAAATGTGTTCGTCCTTCCAACGCGACCCGGCGAGTGGAAACAGGAAGAAGACATCCCTTGGGACCTCGTTCACGAATCCATGCGGGAATGTCTCGCCTGAGACCCAACCGGATTCAAACCCATTCCATTCAATCAACATCCATTGATATGCCGACCTACGAATACGAGTGCACAAAGTGCAAGAAGACGTTCGAAACCTTTCAGTCCATGAAGGACGACGCGCTCAAAACCTGCCCAAAAGACAAGTGCCGCATGCGAACCTGGGGCAAAGGGAAAGTCGCCCGCTGCCTCGGATCCGGAGCTGGCCTCATCTTCAAAGGGAGCGGTTTCTACATCACCGACTACCGATCCGAGGGATACAAATCCGCATCCAAAACCGACTCCGCCGCAGCCTCCGGCGGAGCATCATCCGAGGGTGGCTCCTCCGGCGGTAAAACCTCTGGGAAATCAGACTCAGGTTCCAAGAAGAGCAGCTCAAAATCCGAGTAGAAGCGATGCCGCGCATCCCCCGAACACCACCGCGCAAACCGAAGGTCAGGGGAGATTCCACACCAAAAAAGGGTCTGCCAGAAGCAGACCCGAACCCAGGGCGGATCGCGACGTGGCGACACCAGTTTCGGACTTTCGCGCTCTGCTGCGCTGCCCTCCTCATCGCACTGGGCTACTTGCTTTTCCGTTTCTGCCAAACCCCGCCGGACTGGCCCACCTTTCCGCTAGCCGAGGTCGGACCCTGGCCCCTCGAACAGAAGCTCTACAGCTCCCTGAGCACCGACCGGGCGTCGAACCTCGAAGTGCCTCTCATCGACATCAACCGGCACCTTGCTCGGCATCTCCTCGCACACCCCGCCATCGGCGCCCGTTCTCCGTCCCTCGAAGCCATTCAGATCTCCGGTAACGCCACCCAGCCGAAAATCGCCGCCCGTTTTCGTTGGAACATCCTCCCCCTTCACCTCCGCGCAACCGCCGCACGCTCGCCAAAAGAACAACGCACCCACCAAGACACCGGGTTCTCCATCACCCAGATTTCCATCGGCTCACTTCGGATGCCTGATGCTGCCAGAGATTCACTTCTGAAATGGTTCAACCCGTTGATGGCCACACTGAAACGAGAAAAGTATCTCCTGAAACGAAGCTCTGAAATCGTGAGCAAACCGGACTCCGTCGTTTTCCACGTCGACGCAAACCCCGTCGGCGTCCCCGAAACATCCCCTCCCTCAAAATTACTCCCTCCAAAAAGAAGTCCTCCCTCCGCAGCGGCAACCAACCCCAGTGTTCCAAAAGCACTCCCCGCCGTTCCGAAATCTCCTCCGAAAGCCGAACGCGTCCCATGATCCGCTTCCCTCTCCTCGCTGCGCTGATCATGCACACCATGATCACTCGCCTCGCTGCCGCGACGCCGAACTCCATCCCAACCGGAGAATCCATCATCACCTTCTCCTCAACTCCCCCACAGGCGGATCCGGATGAAGTCAAAGCCCGCCTGCATTCCATCGAAACCCCTCCGTCCTTCGACCCCACAAAAGAATCCGTCACCCTCCACCTGCCCCAATCGTACACCCCTGACAGTCCCCACGGACTGCTCGTCTGGATTTCCCCCACCGATTCGCCACGCATCCCCAAAGATTGGTTGGACGTGCTTGCCCGAAAACAGATGGTCTTCGCCGCCGCCGCTCGTTGCGGGAACCCGCGCAACATATTCGACCGCATCCGGATGGCAGTCACCATCAACACGGAAATCCGCAAAAAACTCAACATCGACGGACGCCGCGTCTACGTCGCGGGATTCTCCGGTGGCGGCAGAGTCGCCAGCATGCTCGGCGTCGCTTGGGCCGACATGTTCAGCGGTTCTATCCCTTTCATGGGGGTGAACTTTTACACCGACCTCCCCTCGGCCGATGGTCGGAAAATTTACGCCCCCCAATACATCCCCGATGATTCCGTCCTCGAAATCGCAAAACGCGCCACCCGACACGTGTTGGTTACCGCAGATCAGGATTTCAACCGCGCCGATACAAACATTGTGTTCGAAAAGGGCTATCGAGCCGAAGGATTTGCAAACGTCCAACTTCTGCAGGTCCCTGACATCGCACACAAAATGCCCTCCTCAGCATGGTTCGAAAAGGCGCTGCACCTTTTGGAGACCCCCCCTCCCAAACGGTAGCCCCCTCTTGCCGATAGCGACGATTGGCCTAACCCCATAGCAAGAACCGAAGAGATGAATCCACCTCCCCGTGTGACCGACCTCTTACCCCATGCCATCGCAGCGAGGGAGCGTGCCCACGCCCCCTATTCGGGATTCCATGCCGGGGCAGCCGTTCTAGCGGACGGGCTAATCTTCACGGGCGCGAACATTGAGAACTCCTCGGCTGGGCTCTCCATCTGCGCAGAGCGCACCGCCGTCTTCAAAGCCATCTCCGAAGGTGCTCAAACCGTCACTGCCGTCGTTGTCGTCGCCGATGGCCTCGAACCGATTGCGCCCTGCGGCGCCTGTCGCCAAGTGCTCGCTGAGTTCTGTCCTCCGGACGCCCCAGTGCTGATGGCGACCCTTCAAGGCGAGACACGTATTTCGACCGTTTCAAAACTCCTCCCAGGCGCCTACCCCCCGTCTCATCACCCGACCGAGCCATCCTAAGACCCGACTCGCCCCCAACTTTTCCAGACCGCCATCATGTCCCCGCCCTCCAACCGCTCCCTCCACTGGGAGGAGTTTCACCGAGACTGCAGAACCCTTTGCCAACGGCTTGCTGATCAACGTTCGTGGACTCGCATCCTCGCGGTCACAAGGGGCGGCCTGATCCCAGCGGGTATCATCGCCCGCGAACTCGATCTTCGTGAGATCCAAGTGGTCTGCGTGAAAAGCTACGAAAACGACATCCGCTCCGGACCAGCGAACCGACGTAACACCGTCCAATTCCTCAGTCCCGTCCCGTCAGGTGACGGCTCCGATTGGCTCATCGTCGATGATCTCGCAGATACGGGAGCAACCATTCGAGCCCTTCGAGAAAGGCTTCCCCGCGCGTACTACGCAGCCGTCTACACCAAACCCGAAGGCCGCGACGCGCTCGATTGCTACGTCCAAGAAGTCCCCCAAAACTGCTGGCTCAACTTCCCCTGGGACCTCGAATCCACCTACGCCACGCCAATCGCAGAACAAAGCGCAGCGCCAACACCGTAATCTATTTCAAACACCAACTTCCCGCCGGGATTCCCCTCTCTAACACACACGCTCCGCGACCAACCCCGCTACCCTGACCACCCTCCCTCCGACCATGTCCTCAACGCACCGCCGTCTTGCCTCTGCGCTCATTGCATTTTCCGCCGCAACCTCACTCGCAACCCCCCATCCAGACCCCTCGCCCAACACCCCCTCAGCAGTCCTTTCCGAGAAACACCGCGCCACCCTGGAAGAACACTGCTCGCGCTGTCACAACGCTGAAAAACAGAAAGGAAAGTTCCGCATCGACGACCTCCCGCTCTCCATCACCGACAACCGTTCAGCCGAGCGCTGGCAAAAGATCCTGAACGCCATCAACTCGGGGGAGATGCCGCCCGAGGACGAAAAACCACTCATGCCCACCGCAAAGGCAGATCTGCTCGATGATCTCGCCCGCACCATCGTGACCGCCCGTCGAAATCTCGGCGATTCACGCGGAGTCACCACCATGCGCCGCATCAACCAGCGCGAGTACGGCAACTCACTTCACCACCTTCTCGGCGTCCGCATCAACGTCAGCGAACTCCCCGCGGACACCTCCGCAAACAGCTTCGATACAGCCGGATCCAACTTATTCATGTCAGGCGACCAGTTCGAACAGTACCTCGAACTGGCCCGCGAAGCGCTCTCCGAGGCATTCGAACGCCACGACAACGCAGCCACCATAAAAAAGTCCCGCTTCGAAGCTGAGAACGGCCTGCTTGAACGGGTTGCAAAAACCCTCAAGGAACGGATTGATGGACGCAGGAACTACATGCGCTGGAAACGCGCCGTCGATCAGGCCCTTGCAAAACCCGAGAACAAAGATACCGCACAAGCAATCCGCGCAGAAAAGAAAGAGGATCCCAATCACATCTACCGGTTCTGGGCCAAACTCGAAGGAGCCCCCTCACCCGCTGACTACGGATTCACCGACGCCCAAGCTGCTTTCCATGTCGGGCTCGGTCAATGGAACCTCGTCCCCTACCAATCATGGTTTCTCGCCCAACCCGAAAATCGCACCGGAGGCTGGCTCTCCGTCGGCGACAACTCGGTGAACTCATACTTCTCGTTCCACGCCCATGGCTGGCCCTCCGGCGATTATGTCGTTCGCATCCGCGCGGCCGGCAATGAGAAAGCCGATCCTCAACGCCGCTTCATCGAGTTCGGCATGGGAAACGGCAACCCCAAACATCACGACAGCGCACACATGGTCACCGGGACACTCGACGACCCACAAACGATTGAGATTCCCGTCACACTCAACGCAAAAGGCGGACGATCCTTCTTCGTGCGCGAACGCGGAACCCAAGATGACGACTCGCAACCCGTTCGCAAGCAGGGTGCAGGCATCTCGGAAAATACCGTCGGCCCGGATTTCGCGATCTGGTTGGACTGGGCGGAGATCGAACGTCTCCCCGCAAAGCCCGCCGCTCCGGGGATGGCAGCGATTCAAACAATCATCGGTGACCCAAAAAGCACACCTCCGCACAGCGATCTACGAGCCGCAATCCTCGCATTCTGCACCAAAACGTACCGAGGCGCTCATCCTTCCGAAGCGTTCGTTGACCGACTCGTGCAGGTGTACAACGACCACCGGCAACACGGCAGCGATCACCGCACCTCACTCAAAGAAGCGCTGGCCCTCGTCCTCGCCTCCCCAAAATTCCTTTACCTCAACGAACCGCAAGCCGCAGAGCAAAGAGTGAACGGTGCATCTGCGTCGCCGAGAAGCATCACCACGCGAGAACTCGCCGTGCGCCTCAGCTTCCTGCTCTGGGGCCAGCCACCCGACCAAGAATTGCTCGCCCTCGCTGCCTCAGGCGAACTCGCAAAACGCGAAGTGCTCGAACAACAAACCGACCGCCTCTTGAATAATCCGAACTCGGATGGATTCATCCAACCGTTTCTCCACCAATGGCTCAGGCTCGATCGTCTCGACTTCTTCCGCTTCAACACCGCCCGCTATCCTGACTTCGATCTGAGTACCAAAGATGCCGCCAGAGCCGAAGTTTACGCGACCTTCGCCCATCTGCTCCGAAACAACCTGAGCATCCGGGAACTGCTCAAGTCCCGCCACGTCGTCATCAATGGCCTCCTCGCAAACTACTACGGGATCGCAGAGGTGAACGGTGACGCGTTCCGTCCCGTCGAACTGCCCGCCGATTCTCCGCGCGGCGGCCTATTGGGCATGGCAGCCATCCATGCAATGGGCAGTAACGGAGAGCACAGCAGTCCCGTGGAACGCGGCGCTTGGGTCTTGCGAAAACTTCTGAACGAACCACCGCCACCCGCCCCAGCAAACGTTCCCCAACTCACCCGCCTCGAAGACAAACTCATCACCACCCGCGAACGTCTCCAACTGCACCAAGAACAACCCCAGTGCGCCAGCTGCCACCGCAGAATCGATCCCATCGGGTTCGGACTCGAAAACTTCGACGCCACCGGACGGTGGCGCACCGAAGACGCATACGAGCGGGCAGGTCTCGGGAAAAAAACATGGAAAATCGATCCCGCCGGCGCGCTCCATCAAGGCCCCTCCTTCACAACGTTCACAGAACTCCGAGACCATATCCACAGCCGCGCAGATCGCTTCGCGCACAGCCTCAGCACCGCTCTCGTGGAATACGCACTCGGACATCCCGCAGGATTCTCCGATGAGCCCCTCATCGAAAAAATGGTCAACGAGGCCTCCCGTCACGACCTGTCCGTGCGATCATTCATCCACGCACTCGTGCAAAGTGCCCCGTTCCAGACCAAGTGATCCATCTGCAATCAACACCACCCGTCCAACCTCCCCCTCCATCCATGCAAACGCGCCGCAACTTTCTCCGCTCCACATCTGCCGTCATCGCGCTTCCCCTCCTCGAATCCACTGGCTTCCGCCGCTTCGCAAAAGCAGCAACCCCCAACGCCCCGCAAAAACGCATGGTCTTCATCGGCATGGGATACGGGGTCACGCAAGAAACGTGGTTTCCAGACGTCAAACAGACCGGAACCGACTACCAGCTCTCGCCCGGACTCGCTCCGCTTAAACGCCATCAAGCGGATCTCACCGTAATCCAAGGCCTCTCGAATCGCTACGCAGAAGACGCTCACTCAGGCAGCACCTTTTGGCTGACCGGAGCCAATCCGCATGAAGGCGGAGCAACCTTTCACAACAGCATCTCCGCGGATCAGGTCGCCGCAGCGGCTTTCGGAAAAGACACCCGCTTTTCGTCGCTGCAACTCAACGGCAGCGACAAAGACCTCTCCGGGCCAGGACACGGTCCCGGACTTTCCCTCGCATGGGACCACCGCGGTAAACCCATTGCGGGCCTCAGTACCCCGCTCGCCACGTTTCACCGACTCTTCTCAGCCGAACAGATCCCCGTCGAGGAACTGCGCCAACGCATGAACAGGAAAAGAAGCGTCCTCGACGCCGTCATGGTGGAAGCACGCGATCTCCAGCGCGGGCTTGCCAAAAATGATGTGGAAAAACTGGATGAATATTTCCAGAGCATCCGCGAGATCGAGTTGCGCATCGCGAAAGAAGACCAGTGGCAATCCGTCCCAAAACCCTCCGCCCCCATGCCCGCCCCTCCAGAGGGCCGCTCCGGCACCGAAGAGATCCGTGTGATGTACGACTTAATCGTCGCCGCGCTGCAAACAGACAGTACCCGCGTGCTCACCTATCGCCTCCCCATCGCCAACTTGCTCACCAGCCTCGGCGTCAAAGTAGCCGCCCATGACATGAGCCACTACAGCCCCGGCGAACGGATGGAGGCCTCCCAAAAACGCGACGCCGCCAACACTGAACTGCTCGCAGGACTGCTCGACCGGTTGAAAGGCGTGAAAGAGTCCAACGGCACCCGCCTATTTGATCACACCACCGTGGTGTTCGGTAGCAACCTCAGCACGGTCCACAACCTGACAAACTGTCCGACCCTCATCGCCGGGGGCGGTTCAGGAATCCGTCTCGGCCATCATCTTGTTGTGGCGAAAGACACCCCCCTCTGTAACGCATGGCTCACCCTGCTCCAAGGAAGCGGCATCCCCATCGAACGTCACGGCGATAGCTCCGGGATCCTCAAGGAACTCCGCGCCTGATCACGCTGAACAAATCAACACCCTCACGCCCGCTGCAACCGAGCCCCCCCCTCCAACGAGGCGAGTAAGTGGGTCGTTGCGACCGCTCATCGCGCTGATCCAAACAACCTCCCCATCCCTGAGACAGCCGCCGTGGTCTCAGCACTACCTCCCGTTTCACAACCCTCCCGCCCGATTCCAGCCAAGCGCCGAAGCACGCGAAATCGGGCGCTTGGTCCCGTCAGGGTCCCGCCCACCCACACGCAAGCCACACACCCAACGGCCACTCCTCCGATTCGCCCCGTGAAGCCCGCCCCGTTTGCGGCATTCTGTCTCCGCAAATTTTCTCTCCCTCGCCCCCCGCACGCCGCTAGATTCACCCTCCCATGACACAACCCGCTTCAGCCATCACCCCCCGCCGCTCCGAGGACTTCGCCGAGTGGTACCAGCAAGTCGTCAAAGCCGCCGATCTGGCCGACCCGTCTGATGTGCGCGGGTGTATGGTCATCAAACCTTGGGGATACGGCCTTTGGGAAAACATGCAGCGTGATCTCGATGCCATGTTCAAGGCAACCGGACACAAAAACGCCTACTTCCCCCTCTTCATCCCCCTTTCCTATCTCGCGAAAGAGGCCGAACACGTCGAAGGCTTCGCCAAAGAGTGCGCAGTGGTCACCCATCACCGCCTCGAGGCCGCCCCAGAGGGCGGACTCCGTCCCGCCCCCGCCGCCGCCCTCACCGAACCCCTCGTCGTCCGGCCCACCAGCGAAACCATCATCGGCGCCACCTACGCCAAATGGGTCCAGAGCTACCGCGACCTCCCCATCCTCATCAACCAGTGGGCCAATGTCGTCCGCTGGGAAATGCGGCCCCGCGTGTTCCTCCGCACCGCCGAGTTCCTCTGGCAAGAAGGCCACACCGCTCACGAAACCGAACAAGAGGCCCGTGAAGAAACCGAGCAGATGCTCAAAGTTTATCAAACCTTCGCGCGCGATCACCTCGCGCTCCCCGTCATCACCGGCGAGAAAAGCGCAGGCGAACGTTTCCCCGGCGCCGTCCAAACCCTCTGCATCGAGGCCATGGTCCAAGACCGGAAAGCCATCCAAGCCGGTACGTCCCACTTCCTCGGACAAAACTTCGCCAAAGCCAGCGGCATCAAGTTCGTCTCCCGCTCCAACACCCAAGAACTGGCATGGACCACCAGCTGGGGAGTCAGCACCCGTCTCATCGGCACCGTCATTATGGCCCACGGCGATGACGACGGCGTCATCCTCCCCCCACGCATCGCCCCCGCCCAAGTCGTCATCATCCCCGTAACCCCCAAAGAAGAAACACGGACTGCAGTTCTCGACGCCGCAAAACAACTCGCAACCCGCCTGCAATCCCAGTCGTTCCACGGACATCCCGTTCGCGTAGAAATAGATCAACGCGACATCGGCGGCGGAACCAAGAGCTGGGAGTGGATTAAAAAAGGTGTGCCTGTTCGCATCGAGATCGGTCCACGCGACCTCGAAAAAGGAACCGTTGCCCTCGCCCGTCGAGACGCCAGTCCGAAAGACAAAAGCTTCCCAACCACCGACGAAGCCGTTGCCAACATCGCAGCCACCCTCCAGTCCATCCATGACACACTGCTCGAAAGAGCAACCGTTTACCGCGACGCGAACATGGTGCAAATCGACTCTTACGATGCGTTTAAAGAGTTCTTTACCCCGAAGAACAGCGGCAAGCCAGAAGCTCACGGCGGGTTCGCGCTCGCCCACTGGAACGGATCACCCGAGGTAGAACAACGCATCAAAGAAGAGCTAAAAGTCACCATCCGCTGCATCCCCACGCCAGGAACCATCCCCGGAACTTCCGAGCCCGGTCGTTGCATCGTCACCGGTGAAGCCAGCGCAGGACGCGTCGTCTTCGCAAAATCGTACTAACCCTCCCCCCATCAAAGTCATGTCAACCACACCCGTCGAACACAACGACCCGCTGAACGCGCAAATCCTCTCCATCTCCGAGGACAAAATCCAAGGCTTCGTTCGCGAACCATTTCTCGAAATCGCCGAAAAATCCGGAGTGCCCCTCGAAACCGTCATCGAACGCATCAGCGCCATGCTCAACGCCGGCACTATCCGGCGCGTCCGCCAAACCCTCATCGCAACCAACCTCGCAGACGGTGCCCTCGTCGCGTGGCGCGTTCCCGAAGACAAACTGAACGCCGCGTTCGATTTCATGTTCCAAAAGGATCCGTTCTCCGGACATGTCGTCATCCGTTCCACCGACCAACAAACCGCCGGCTCGGAGTTTCGCCTCTGGACAACCCTCAAAGTGCCAACCGGCCGCTCCCTCGACGAGCACTGCCGGGTCCTCATGCGCCACACCGGATGCGACAAGTTTAAGCTCATGCCCGCCAAAGGCATCTTCGCCCTCGGAGTCGGACACGTCCGCCGCAAAACCATCGAGCCAGGCGACAAAGCGGCCGATCCCGCTCAAATGATTCCCGTCGCCTCCGTTCACCTCACCGATGAAGAGTGGACCGTTCTCGTCGAACTCAAACGTGAGTTCGAAGCCTCCGAGATCGGACTCAACCCATGGGCCGGCAGAGCGCAACGCGCAGGCGTTAGCCTCGATCGATTCTTCGAAGTCGCCGAAAGCCTCCAGTCACGCAAGGTCATCGGCCGCTTCTCCACCTTCCTCGAGCACGTGAAACCCTC
>JACCED010071529.1_pt1 | contig 24220 bp, 39 predicted proteins | sample 7455021 | NCBI WGS metagenome assembly JACCED01 (sample SAMN15323456, study PRJNA562643) | freshwater metagenome | isolation source: river surface water | place: USA:Blue River Watershed | collected 2017-08-19
AACATAGATGCTAACCGTAAGGCGCTCAAACAACTTGATGACGCAGTGGACCAAGTCATGGGCCGCTCAACAGACGAACGCGGTGCGGAGAGGTCGGTTCAGATACGTCGCAGCCAACAGGCCGAGCGTGGTCGCCTACTTAAAGAAATTGAACAGAGTCAAAAAAGGATTGCCGCACTTAACGAAGAGCGAGCGCCTATTGCGGCTGAAGTTCGAAAAGTCGAAGCCGAAGTGGGCCCGATCAAGTATATTGCCGCCTTGGTCTATGGCGACAATCCTGACTCAAACCTACTGGAGTCAGCAGTTAGATGGGTAATTATATTATTGGTTATAGTGTTTGACCCACTGGCTATTATGATGCTGTTGGCTGCTACAGAAAGCTTGAAGTGGGAACGCCAACTGAAAAACAAAAACGCACAGAGCAATGAACCTGATTGGCAACAACGAACTGAAGAGTTGCTGGACACATTCAAAGACCAACCTACAGATTTGGATCCTGAGCCGGTGCCGCAAGATTTCCCGTATCTCAGAGACGGGGCTAAAATGTTCTTTACTGGTACCGCACCAATGGTTGCAAAGCCTGAGTCGCCGCCAGTTGAGGACGACGAGTACGATGAAGATCATCCTGACGTCAAGGCTGCAATGAAGCTGTGGAAGGAGCAAAACCCTGATAAAACTTTAAAAGAACAAAGAGCTATGTTGGCTCGTAGAGAAATTTCCGAACTTCCGTGGATGTCTTTGGTGCCAGATAATACTTTGTCTAGAGAACCAAAAACTGGATTTGGTACAGAATTTCCAGCTGATGCCAGCAAAGGTGATACATTTGTAAGAGTAGATAAATTGCCCAATCAGGTGTATAAACACAATGGAACTAGTTGGATTTTAGTTGACAAAAACCAAACATCCAATTACACTTACAACGAAGCTTATATCGATCATTTAATTTCAAAGATCGATACTGGTGAATATGATATTGATCTACTGAGTGACAGCGAGCACGAGCAGATTGCACAACGTTTAAGAAGTAAAACAAATGAAACAAAATGAATCCATTGATACCTGCAGTTTCTGTGGTAAACACAAAGACACAGTAGCCAAATTAATTGTCGGTGCAGATGTTGCAATTTGCAATGAATGCGTTGATTTGTGTGATAATCTTCTCAAAGATGATGTGCCGGTTGCAACACCTGCACCTACACTGGATCCAGTTGCAATTAAAAAACATCTAGATCAATATGTAATTGGACAAGATTCCGCCAAGCGTGTGCTTGCAGTTGCAATTGCAAACCATTACAAACGAATTGGCAACACTGATAAAAATACTGAAATCGAAAAAGTAAACATTCTCATGCTTGGCCCAACAGGTTCTGGTAAAACTTTGTTGGCACGATCAGTGGCAAGATATCTTGATGTTCCTTTTGTGATTGCTGATGCTACCAGTTTGACAGAAGCAGGATATGTAGGTGACGATGTTGAAAGCTTGATTAGCCGATTGTTTGCTGCCGCTGATTATGATGTTAAAAAATGCGAGCGTGGTATTGTGTTTTTGGACGAAGTTGATAAAATTAGCCGTCGCAGTGAGTCAGCTAGTATCACTAGAGATGTATCAGGTGAGGGCGTACAGCAGGCTCTGCTAAAATTAGTCGAAGGTACCAAATGCCGTATTGTGCCCCAAGGCGGCCGCAAGCATCCATCAGGTGAAACAGTGGAAATTGATACCACAAATATCTTGTTCATTGCCGGTGGGGCATTTGTGGGCCTAGACAATTTAGTCAAAAGTCGTGTTCGAGGGACCAGTATTGGATTCAATGGACAAGTTAAATCATCCGACGACAAAACAAGCTTAGATTTGGTCAATCCCGAAGATATCATCAAGTTTGGTATGATTCCAGAATTTGTAGGCCGTTTCCCCACTTGGGTTGCCCTGGAAGAACTAAGTCGAGAAAATCTCATTGAGATTTTGATTAATATCAAGCACAGCTACATTGAACAATATCAGTGGTTGTTTAAGCAAGATCGAGTTGAATTAGAGTTCACTCAGGCCGCACTGGAATGTATTGCTGACAATACTTTGAAAAATAAAACAGGAGCCCGTGGTCTACACAGTGAATTAGAACGTGTACTCATGCCACACATGTATCGTTTGGCAGAATATTCTCGCAATGGAATTAACCGCGTAGAGATTGATGAGCACATGGTAAATACTCCCAAGGAGTTGAAACAAGTAAATGAGTAAGTTATACGGTCGAAGTGTATTGGTACAAGATGGCAATGTAGAACGTGCATTGCGCAAATTTAAAAAGAAAATACAAACCTCGGGTATACTCAACGACATTCGTGATCGTGAATTCTACGAAAAACCAACAACCACACGAAAACGCAAGAAATCTGCGGCCGTTAACCGTTGGAACAAAAAACTAGCAGATCAAGCATTGCCTAAAAAACTCTACTAATGTACATCGAGTTCCAGCTCGGCACCAAAGATGGACGAGGTGCAGCACAAGCAAACATGATAGTCAACAATGCTTTGCATGAGTGGAGCGATCGGTATAACATCCCTTACAACACCAAAATAGTCGGTTACATAAAGCGAATAACGTTCGATCGAGACGAGCATTATTCGCTTTTTGCTATGACCTGGAACCCGGATCAAAAGTTCTATGCTTTGAGCAAATGGCGCATTGTATCTGACCTAAACAACAAATCTTCATTTGAAGACGTGCTATAATAAATAACAATGTAGCGCCGATGGTCGGGCTACAATTAAATGTCATACTTGCTTAAAAAGGAGATTAACATGACAAAAACTCTCACCCTTCGTAGTTTCGATATCCCCCAACTTCATAAATTTGGCATTGGTTTTGATAACATGTTTGATGAACTCATGCGTGTTACATCACAACAAACCAATTCAAATTATCCCCCACACAATGTGATCAAAACTGGTGACAATACTGTGACCATTGAAGTTGCCGTGGCTGGATTTGCTGAAGGCGAAATCGACATCAGCATGGAAAAACGTGTTTTAACCATTGCCGGGGCTCGAAAGACTGAAGAAGATGCTGCACACGAATACCTACATCGTGGCATTAGCAGCCGTGACTTCCGTCACACATTTACACTAGCAGAACATGTGGAAGTTAAAAGCGCCACAATTCGCAATGGCATCCTTAGCGTCTATCTAGAACGTGAAGTTCCTGAAGAAGCCAAGCCTAAAGCTATTGCTATCACATATCAGAACTGATATAATAGTGTAAATACAGTGGCAGCAATGGTGCTGCCACTGCTATCAAGGAAATAACATGGCACAAGTTGAAACAAAAGCTCGTTCTCGTACACAAGAATTGGTGCAAGAGCCACCGAAATTTAAGGTAATTTATCTCAATGATAATCAAACCAGCATGGAGTTTGTGATCGAAAGCTTGATGGAGTTTTTTGATTACAGTGCCGATTCGGCAGCACAAATTACCATGGATATTCACGATTCGGGGTCAGCTGTAGTAGCAGTATTGCCTTTTGAAATTGCAGAGCAAAAAGGCGTCGAGGTAACAATCAGTGCAAGAGCACAAAGCTATCCTCTTCAAATCAAGCTAGAACCTGAAACTGTTAATTAAGATCCACTAGTATTCGTCGGGGATAGTAGACATGTTGATTGTAAGGCGTGTCTGCTCGTCCCCGACAGTTGTTTACAAACCTCACCCCACTGCGTATCTGATCGATTGAGCCATGATAGTGGCCAAAGCACCATGTGTGTATCTTTTCGTTGGTATCTGCTAACAGTGCTTGGTGCATGTAGGCATTGCCCATACAATTAAATCTCAGCGTACCTTCGAGATCTATATCATGCTCAATGAGTTCCGCCATTGGTACAGTATGAGTTACCATAATAATTTTTTTAACGTCGCTGTGGGCTTGTAGACGTCTAACACTGCTGACCATATATGTTGCATCGGTAGTTGCCATTTTTGCCACAGATTTAACAGCATTGCTAGAAACTCCCATTTTTTCCTGCCACCAAAGAGCAGACTGTGTTGGATCTATTGAAAGCTCAAGGTCAAATCCCCACCACCCATTGGTTCCAAGTATTGCAACTCCATCAACTACTACAACATTATCTTGAAGGTAAACCACATTGGGTATTTTTTGAATTTGTCGGGCCAGAGTTGAATAGCTTTGATTTAAATGTTCAATGTCATTTATGTGCTCGTCGTTGCCATCAATATAAAACACAGCCTGATAGCATTCGCCCAGGCGCCGCAAAGTTTGGACCAATAGTTTTCGATCTTTAGAAACATCACCTGCTACAATACAGTATGGGCTGGTGGCAAAACAATCCCAGTTAAATTCTTGCTGCCAAGTTTCAAGATGAAGGTCAGAAATTAAATCAAATGCAATACTCATGATACATATTTAAAAGGAAATTAAATGTACATTATATTTGGGGACAGTGCCAAACAACTATCTGATAAATTTACAGTATTAGAATTAGATACTATCAAGTTACAAGAAACTGGTCAAAAAATTACATCATACTGTGTGGTAGAAAACATTCCACTCGGTGATTTTCCAGTGATGTCCGCCTATGTAACAGTACACCATGACATGATGCAGGCCTACCGAAATCAAAATTGGGACTATGTGGAATCTGCGTTAAAGGGCTTGGTAGGTAAATGGAACGGCGAACTTGATAGCTTTTATAAAATATTAGGTGATCGCGTAAACTCACTCAAAGAACAAACACTAGATGACAATTGGGATGGCACAATTGAAAAATCTACGTCTCAGTTAAAATAACTCATAATTAGCTATAACAAAGGAAACTTTATATGAAAAAAATTGGATTTATTGGTATCGGTAAACTTGGGCTTGATTGTGCTGAAGTAATGGCAGAAAAACACGAAGTTCGTGGTTACGACATTTATCCACGCACTAGTCAATCAGTTAAAGTTTGCGACATTGAAGAATTAGTCAACGAAAGTGACTGGATCTTTATTGCGGTACCAACACCGCACACTGAAGGTTACGATGGATCAGTGCCCAGCAGCCACATGGAACCACGAGACTTTGGACACGATGCTGTGATTGATGCAATCAACAACGTCAACAAATATGCCAAAACCAGTAAAAAAATTGTGCTAATCAGCACAGTTCTACCTGGAACAACTCGTCGTAAGTTTGTGCCACTGTTGGATCCACGCCATGAGTTTGTTTACAACCCTTACCTTATTGCCATGGGCAGTGTGAAGTGGGACATGGTCAATCCTGAAATGGTAATGATTGGTACAGAAGATGGTAGCCTCACTGGCATTGCTGGAGAGTTAATTGAACTGTACAAAACAGTGATGGAAAACGACCCTCGTTACGAAGTCGGAACCTGGGACGAATGTGAAGCAATTAAAATTTTCTACAACACTTTTATCTCTGCCAAAGTTGGATTAGTAAACATGATCCAAGACTTTGCACTGAAAATTGGCAATATCAACGTTGATGTTGTTACCAATGCTCTTGCACGTAGTACCATGCGTATCATGGGACCCAAGTACATGACAGCAGGCATGGGCGATGCTGGTGCTTGCCACCCACGCGACAACATTGCACTGCGTTGGTTAGCTAAAGAATACAACATTGGTTATGACTTGTTTGATACAGTGATGCATGCTCGTGAAATTCAAGCCAAGAATTTAGCGCAGTTCTTGTTTGACACTGCCAAGGCCAACAACTTCATGCCTGTGGTAATTCACGGCAAAGCATACAAACCTGACGTTCCTTATTGCATTGGTAGCTATTCTACATTGGTTGGCTTCTATCTTCAAGAACTTGGCGTTGATGTTAAATACATTGACCCGCTAGCAGATGATCCTGCTGATGTAGTTGATGGTATCAGTCAGTCCTCAGTGATTCTCTGGGCACATGATCGTCAAATCACTTACGAATACACTGGAGAGCAAAGTCGTACACAAGCGTATTGTGCTATTCCCAAAGGTAGTATAATTGTTGATCCTTGGCGTAAATTAACTTCTGCTGACGGGGTTGAAGTTATTCACTATGGCAACACCCGCAAGCATTAAGTATCACATCGATAGGTTCTGGGATGATGAGTTCAAGACTCTTGACTACATTTCAGAACCATTTAACGATCCTGAAAGCATAACGCTTTGGCTCCAGCAAGGCTACCCAGAAAAGTTCTGCGGTGAATTGTGCGACATGAGACATCGACTACCCGTTTGGGCCAACAAGTTTATTAATATCTACGCTGAGCAAGGCTGGAAAGACATTGGACTTGCATTTTATCGCATGCCTACTGGAACGGTAATGCCTGTACACAGCGACTTGTACAAACGATATGTTGAACTGTTTGATTTACAAGGGCGTGAGCACACAATTCGTCGAGCATTGTTGCTGTTAGAAGATTGGTCACCAGGTCATTACCTTGAAGTCAACGGCAAGCCTTATGTAAATTGGCGAGCCGGTGATACAGTGGAGTGGGTTTACAGCACACCACACATGGCAGCAAACATTGGATTAAAAGATCGTTACTCACTTCAAATTACTGGGCATTTATGATATCAAGCTACAACGAATGGAGTTCGTTAAAAAGAATTGTAGTAGGTGATGCAACCTATGCTAATTGGCCTGTACACGATCCTGTGTTCAAACTAGAAGGCGAAAAAACAAGCTGGAAGGAAACTCCTGTGCCCAGTGGTGCTGTGCCGCAGTGGATCATTGACGAAGCCAATGAGGATCTGCAAAAACTAGCCGATACACTGACTGCATTGGGAATAGAAGTTCTGCGACCCGATGCACTCAACTTTCAAATACATGATGGCATGTACAACTACTGCCCTCGTGATAGATTTCTTGTGTATGGTGACACCATTGTTGACCCGGCTATGATGTATCCATGTCGCAACATGGAGCTACAATGCTATCAAGACATTGTAGATTCGGCTCCTAATTATCTACACATGCCACGCAACGAAGGCATGATACTAGATGCAGCCAATGTTGCTCGCCTGGGAGACAAAATGCTGTTTTTGGAATCAGCATCAGGTAATCGGGCAGCATACAATTGGTTGTGTGACCAATTTCCCAATGTTGAGATAGAACTCTGTAATTTCTATGCTGGAGTACACATTGATTCTACCATTGTACCATTGCGTGAAGGCCTGGTCATGCTCAATGCTGCCAGAGTCAATTCAGATAACTGCCCCCGAGTGTTTGACGGTTGGCAAAAAATTTGGGTCGGGGATGTGGTGTCACAGGACTTTTATCAATATCCGTATGCATCAAAATGGATAGCTATGAACATGCTGGTGGTAGATCCCAAAACTGCAATTGTAGACGCTGCTCAAACCAAATTGATCCAAACTCTGCGTAGTTACCAATTCGAAGTAATCCCGCTTACTCTGCGCCATAGTCGCACACTTGGTGGTGGATTCCACTGTGTGACCTTGGATTTACATCGCGATTGACAATAATTCCCAACGAGTGTATAATTACACTTATGACTACACCTCGTTTTGGCTTTTGTTGCAAGTGGCTCAATGACCCCAGTGAAACTGGGGGCATGAAAGTCAATGCTAAGGACCGTGATATCAACGGACGTTCTACTACCATGCGCTGGCTTCGTGAGCACAAAGACGAAGCCGAACAGCGTCAATGGGACATTATGAATCACAATGCTCGTGCCGCACTGATGATGGTCGAGCGTGTGGGTGCCATGGCGCCTGAACGGCGCATGGTGCGCCTGGGGTCAGAAATGCTGCAAGGCTACACTGAACCCTCGTGGATTGATTGGTGGCAACAACGTGAGATACAAGATCACTGCGAACAAATCTTTAGACCGGTGGGTGACGCTGCTAGGAACCTTGGCGTTCGGATATCCTTCCATCCAGGACAATTTTGTGTACTGGCATCGGAATCAGATGAGATCGTTCAACGATCGATTCTTGAATTTGAGTATCACGCCGATATGGCGCGGTGGATGGGTTATGGCCAAAACTGGCACGATCACGGATTCAAGATCAATGTCCACTTATCGGGTAAAGGCGGTGCTGCTAAATTTCTGCAAACCCTCAACAAACTTTCTCCTGAGGCTCGAAACCTCATAACTATCGAAAACGACGAGGTATCTAATGGGATTGATTCTACTTTGCTTGTGGCTAAGCATGTTGCTCTTGTGTTGGATGTACATCACCATTGGGTTAAAACGGGCGAATATATCGACCCCAATGATGATCGTGTTAAGCGGGTTATTGAGTCTTGGCGCGGCGTCCGTCCTACTATGCACTTCTCTACTAGCCGCGAAGATCTTTTGGTCGGTCATGATAGCAGAACTAGACCAGACCTTGATACTCTTATTGCTGGAGGTTTTAAGAAACAGCAACTCCGTGCTCACAGTGACTTCTGTTGGAACCACGCTGTGAACGAGTGGGCTTTGAGCTTCAGTGATCAATTTGACATACAGGTCGAAGCCAAAGGCAAAAATTTGGCCACTGATCAGTTGTACAATCAATATCTAGATGCTTAATGTGTACCAACATTGGGACCCACTACAAGTTTGCGTAGTGGGTCGCAGTTATCCTCCTGAGTTTTATTCATGGATTTCGGTACCACATGTTCGCAACCTATTTGAACGTATTGCAATTGAAACTGAAGAAGATTATCAAAATGTAATACGCAAGCTCAAAGAGTTTGGTGTAAAAGTTTTAAGGCCTGATCTCCCAGCTGAACCTTTTCGGCAAGGACGTTATGTTAATCCTCCCATGGCGCCCAGAGATGTCATGGCAATGATAGGCAATCGATTTTATGATCACACAGGTCTAGAGCATCAACAGTATAATAAAATAATTGAATGGATAGCACAACAAGGCAATCAAGTAAAAACAGGCACGGGTATACACGGAGCCATGGTTGCAACTATTGGGCGAGATTTGTTTTTCGGTACCGATCACTACAGTCAGAATCAAACACTGCTAAAAGATCAATTAGACTCGGAGTTTCCTGAGCACCGTGTGCATGTAGTCAACACCGGCGGTCACAGTGATGCAACTTATTGTCCTGTGTGCCCTGGGCTAATTATAAGTTTGTACGATGTACCTACTTACTCAGACACATATCCGGGTTGGGAAGTTGTATATTTGCCTAACCAGAGCTGGGACGCTATCAAACCTTTTCAAGCTCTCAAAAATAAAAATCGAGGTCGTTGGTGGATACCAGGTTTTGAACACGACACCAAGGTCATTGATTTTGTAGAGACTTGGCTTGGGCACTGGACAGGATATGTAGAAGAAACAGTGTTTGATGTCAACATGTTGATGTTGAATCCCACAAATGTTGTGGTGTTTAATTACAATCAACAAGTGTTTGATGCATTACAACGTTATGGTATTACACCACACATTGTTCCATTTAGACATAGATATTTTTGGGACGGCGGAATACATTGTATAACCAGTGATCTTGATAGACAAGGTGTTATGCAAGATTATTTTGCGGAAAGAACATGAAAAAATTATTGCAAGGTATTATAAACTGGATCAAAGAAGATTGGCAATCTAATCCTCTGAGATGTGTGTTGGAAATTCTAGCCTGGGTTCTTAGTATTGGTTGTAGCTTTACAATGATGCTAACGGTGCCTAACCCTCCGTTCTTGATCCTTTACCCTTTGTTCATTACCCAATGTGTTATTTTTGCATGGGCTGCCTGGACAAGAAAAAGTTCGGGCATGCTGGCCAACTATATCCTATTGGTTACAATTGACAGCATTGCCCTGGCTCGAATGATTTTTCTTTAAATAGGCAACCAGAGCCAAATACCTTGGCTCATTAACAATGCAGCAACAGCAGACACTGCAATTGATCCCCAGAACATTGGAACGCTAACTGCTAGGATACTAGCAGATAGCAATACGATACCTAGTTGATATCCCATGCCCGAGAAAGTCATCCACGGTCCTGATCTGCGAACTGCATCGCGTTCGGCTTCTAAGGCACGTGCCTTGGCCATGAGTTCTTTCTTACCTTCACCTGTGGCAGGCTCTGACTCATAACGAGCAATTTTGGCTCGCAACTTTTCGGCCTTGTCTGCTTGTTTACGCTCAACAGCATCGTCTAGGGCCATTTCTGCCAGTGTTTGCTTGATTGATTTTGCTTGATAAAAAGCCCAGGTATCGTTGGCTTTGATTGTGTTGTTTAATACTTTGCTGGAGTTACCATTGGCAATGTATGTGTTTACTGCTAGCAGAGCTGCAATTACTGTGATTACCCAACCAGCTTTGTCTTTGATTGCTGCTTCGCGCTCTGAGCGTGTTGGTGCTTTTTTTTCTTCTGCCATGTTTTTCTCCTTATTTGTTTTTGTCTTTAAGTACTAATTGGCAAGAACCCACTAGGATTTTATTTTGGGCTTTCTTTTCTTGCTTTAGTGCTGTCAGCGCACGTTGGCATTCTTCCTGGCTAGAATATTTATAAAAAGTACCAGACTCGGGAACAGGGCCCAATACGCTAAAGGACAAGGCCCAGATCCATGAAGTCATATTACTTGTTGGCCAACGGATTGTCGATGGCTTTTTGTATTTTGTTGTCCACTTCTTTCTTCAATTGGACAACCTCACGCTCAATTTCTCTACGTGCATCGGCCATTTCCTTGCGAATTGTATTGGCTTCGTTACGTGCCTTTTCTAAATCCTCGCGAACTGCTTTACGCATTTCACGCATTTCAGCTTCAGTTTCACGCTGTGCTTGTTTGACACTGCGCTCTACTTGTTCTGTGACACTTTCGTTGCGGCGCAGATCGTTCTTCAAGTCAACTTTGATATCGCGTGTGTAATCGCTGGTCTTTTGACTATTTTCTTCGATCACTGCTAGGCGCTTATCGAACCCTGACAGGTCCGGTGCAGAGTATTCTGCAATCTTTTTCTTCATGCCCACGTAGTCTTTGTAAACTTCAAAAGCACCGTACAGTCCGCCCAGGGTAGAACTTACAATGGTAAATGCTACCATTAGTTTTGCAGGGGTGAATTCGTAACCGCCGATACTGATAACAGTATCTTTGCTGGCATACTTCTTGGCTGCTTCTTCTAGCTGATCGACCTTTTCGTTAAGGTTCTTGTTATCACTCATTTTAGGCTCCTTTAATCGAGTAATGATTTTTTTCGTGGCTTCTCTGGCTCAAACGCACGATCTATTATTTTTATTGATGTATAAATGGTCACATAAGTCACAATGATTTGCAACACTGTTTCCCAAGTAATTAAATTATCTAGCATATTGTTGCTCCACCATTTCTTTGTGACGAACGTCATTGGTTAACTGACGTAATGCTCTTGCATTGTCTACTGTGCGTTGATTGCGATAAACTTCTTTTGGTGCATAGAATGCTGCATCCTTTAGTGCAAAGTTTAAATAATCTCCGTACCCTGTGGGTGCTAACGCCATGCGATTGATGCTAACGCCACCGGCTGCGTCATTGTCGCTAGCATTAGTGTTGACTGCGGGACCAGTATTAACTGGTGCAGCATTAGTTGTTATGGGCTGACGGCCTTCCACAATTTCTGTTAACGGATTGGTACGATCCGTTAAAAAGTTAGGGGGCAACACAGCCAAACTCTGTGGTGTGCTCTGGGCTGCTGAGTTGTTGTTCGTTTGTAGCATCACTGGCGCAGGTTCAACTGCAACCACAACAGATGAACTAGCAGTTGGTTGTGTTTGTGCAGGAGGTTGTAGCGCAGACACGGCAATGCTACCAGGACCTGCAACCGCACTGGTATTCACAATTGCTAAGTTATTAACAGCAGCAGTGGCTTTTAATCCTGCGCCAGTAAATTGTTGACTGCCAATATTAACTGCGTTAGCTGCAACACTGTTGGCCACAGCACCAGCAGCTACAGCAGCAGCTTCTTGCTGTGATGCCTGTGCTGCTTGACTGGCAGCGGCTGTTGCTGTTTGTGCTACGCTCAAGGAATCTTTGTCACGCTCTGCGTTTTTGCTTATTATGCTCATGGCCAAATTGGTGTTGGCACTAGTGCTCTCTCGATTGCTTGGAGAACTAGCAGCACCAGCGGCGGGGACACTAGAAGCATTGGCAGGTGGCGGAGGAGGTGGAGGTGGTAGTTGACCCACAGTTGCAGTGCCCTCTAAAGCGCCAGGGCCAGGTGCAGGGTCAGGAGGTGCAGTGCTAGTAGCAGGATTCAGTTTGGCCAAAGCGTCCAAGTATCCTGGGCAAGTTGGACTGTACAATGGATTGGTAGCACAAGGATCTACTGAATATTTTAAACTGAAGTTTATGCCTTGCACTTCGGGACCATAAGGGCCAGCCCAAAAGTTATTGTCTCTGCCTACGATTCCATAAGTCACATTGCCTAAATCCTTGGCAGCAAATGGCGTAGTGAATGTTTCTGAAAAATTAAATGTTGTCCAATCAAACTTGTAATTTAAATCGTAACTTTTATCGTAAACAATTTTTTTGTCGCCGGCGTCAGTAAAACGCACATAGGCTGTTAAGTAATCCACACGCCCGTCGTCCCACCCGTTGCCATTTTTAGCAGTAAATCCAAAGTTATATCCATTCACACGTAGGCCTGTGCCAATGCTAGATAAGGCATTGTTAATATTCACTGTTTGATTTACGTCTGCTGTACCATAACTGTAGTTGAGGGCTCCGTTGTTATAGTACGGTAACGGGCCACAATACACAGGGCCACCCGGCCCCCAGCAAGGCAAGCCTTGATTTATCAATCCTAGATTCTGCCATGTACTTGTGACATTATTGGCAGTCATGGAATCATTTACTAAATTTGTGGTATTGTATACCTGCGAAGGATCCAGAGTAGCAGTGGTTTGTGCCACGGCCGAACCCCAGATCAAGGCTATAGACAATGCCAGTTTCTTCAGCATTTTATTCCTTTAGACCCACTGTGGGGATCTTGTCTGGGTTTGCTGCCCAGGCCAGTGCTGCTTGCTCGCCAATCTTGCCTTCAAACGGGCAAGGTGTGCCTGCTTGCATCATAGCATCCCATACTCTACGATCTTGACACATTGTAGCTACAGCAGCAACTTTCATACCCATGTCATACTATGTCTTTGATAATTTCAAGCGTTCGCAATTGGCATCACGCATGGTGCTACCGAAACTCAGTCCAAAAATCTGCGTTTGAGTAGCTCCACTGACACCAGTAACACACAAGTCTGTGCCCATGCTCATCATAGCAGGAGCAATAGCTGTTGGTGGTGGTTGAATGACTTTTTGTGTAACAGTGGTTTCGTTGATGTTACGGTTGGTCATTTCACCGCTTTGAATGTTTTGATTTACGTTGGTAGCTGTGCTGTTATTGGTATTAACATTGTTATTGTTGTTGGTAGCAGTGCTGGTATTGGCATTGTTATTATTGTAAGTCACTGTACCTGACATAGCATTGTTGTTATTGTTGGTAACAGTACCGCTTTGTACATTGTTAAATGTTTGTGTACCAGAATTAATGTTGGTGTTAGTTACAGTGCTAGTGTTGGTATTGTTATTATTGTTATTGTTGGTCACAGTACCACTTTGCACATTGTTGTTGGTATAGGTAACACTACCACTCATTGCATTGTTGTTGTTATAGGTTACACTACCTGACATAGCATTGTTGTTATTGTTGGTAACAGTACCGCTTTGTGTGTTGTTGTTATTGTATGTAATAGTGCCACTATTAATATTGTTATTGGTATTAGTACTGGTAGAATTTACTGTGCTTAAATTAGTATTGTTTGAAACACTGGTGCTGGTATTGTTTGTAGTAACCGCGCTGATACTGTTGCTGGTTGAGTTTGTGTCAACCAAACTAGTACTACCATAACCACCAGTTAGACTGGTAGTTTGGTTGATCAGTGTAGGTGATGTAGTAGTTGTAGGAGCACCTGTTACTGTAGTAGTATTTGTAGTAACACCACCAGTTGTGCTAGTTGACCCCGTGGTAGTCTGCGCTGATGCTACACAGACGGCGAATGCGGCCATTGCGACCGCAATTTTTGCTTTTTTCATGACTCCGGCCCTTTTTATAAACATTCACTCTATGGTGAATTATTATTACTTATCGGGTCAGAGCGAGAAAATTAAGCAGTCAGTTATTTGGCTTTAGGTTTGCGAGTGCTTTTTTTAGCAGCGGTCATTGCCGCAGGCTTCGCACTTTGTTCTTTTTTGGCTGCAGGCTTTTTAGCTACAGGCTTTTTAACCGGTTTATCTTCGACTGCCTCTTGAACAGGTGCAGGTTCTATAACTGGTGCAACAACCACAGGCGCTTCAATTTTATAAGGTGCAGCCTCAGCAGGTGCGGCAGGTGCATGTGCAGCCTCAGCAGGTTTTTTAAACCAGTCGACAATAAATTTAAACATAAAGTTCTCCTATGCTTTATTTACAAAATTAGTGACCAAATACTAAAAAAATACATCAAAAAATGTTGCAACGCAACATAAATGTCATATATAATATAGCTTGAGGACGCTGAATAGGTCAGGTCCCAATCGTAAACTCGCTTATTAAGGAGAAACCATGTTTACACTAGATCCAGTTATCGACACCGTACAAACCGGTAAAAAGACTTTCGTGAACACTTTTGTTCAGAACGAAACTGTAAAAGACTCTTTGGTCAAGTTCATTGACGCACAAGCCGACTACACCAAGAAGGCCGCTAAAGTTGGAATGGACACTTTCACTACTTTGGCTCAAGAAACTGTCAAAGCCAGCCAAGAAGCAATGAAGTTTGACTATGCTAAATTTGGCGAAGGCGTAATGAAAGCTTACACAGCACAAACTGCTAAAAAGTAATACCTAAGTATTAACTTTCCCGAGCCCCTGTTTAGGGGCTTTTTCTTGACCAATAATTCGCCATTTGCTATAATTACGATACTATGAAGCCAATTCAGTTTACACTACCCCCTGTTCGAGAACGTCGACATCGTGCCCTGTTTGACCAGGACTTGCCGTTCCGTGGCCGTGTGGAACGTCCCAAGACTGAATACAAGCGTAAACCCAAACATCGAGGCCGTGATGATAACTTTCACTCCTGAACAAGACCAGTTCATGCAACTGGCGCAGAGCCGTGCCTATTACCAAGGCCGGCGCGATGGCATTAGTCTGTACGCTCACTGGAAAGACGGTGTGCAGTACGTGGGTACCACTGGTCGCACTCTCAAGGAAGCCCTGTCCTATATTGATCAAGAAGAAGCCAAAGTAATGACTCGCTTTGACATGCTCAAAACGCTATGAGTCGTAGTTTTTCCCTGCCTTACCGAGCAACCAATCCCCGTACAGTGCGTGGTGCAAAGAAGCGTGGTTGGACAGTGGTCAAAGCCAACCCCAACTATGTAGAAAAGGTCAGTTGGTTAGGGCTTTGTATCTGGGCAGAGCGTAGTCTTGGTGGTTATTGGGTCAACAGTTTCCACCTTAGAGAATTTGCTTTTGAGCGTGGCGCTGATGCGCTGGCATTCCAATTGAAGTGGGGTTGACCAATAAATCCCAATCTTGTATAATAAAGTATCTTTAACCTGATCGAAAGGATCTAACATGAAACGCGGTATTCTCTCTTTGGCAGTGGTGTCAGTAATTGCACTCAGTGCCTGTAGTTCAACCAAGGCACCTGAGCCTGCTGCCGCTGGTGTGAGTCCGGGTCCGCAAACTGCTATCAGTGAGCAGTTGGCAGTGAGCGAGTTTAAACGCAAAGGCGTCAAAGTGATCTATAGCCTAACAGGCAAGCTAGAAGCAATTGAGGTTGCTGGATATGCGCCAGTGTGGGGTCGTAGCCAAAATTCAGTTCGCGAAGCTTATCGAGTAGCGGAACTAGAAGCCAAGAAAAGTCTCAATGACTTTATCAACCAAGAAGTAATTTCCACAGAGACTTCTGTGAAAATGGTCAGTCGCAACATTGAGCGAGCACGTGACAATAAGACCAACGATTTTGCTACCAATCGTAGCCGAGATCTGGTTAGCTCAGTTGAGTCAGACGAGCAGCCACAAGACGATAAAAATTACAATCGCGAAACCAACACTGCTACCCGCAACGATGCGCTCAGCATTGTTAGTGTAGTTAACAACAGCATCAAAGTCCGGAACCAAGGTATCCTTGGTGGCTTGTATCTAGTAGAAGGTGATGTAGTTGATGGCGGTCGTGCAGTTCGTGTGATTTATCGTTGGGACGAGAAGCACAACAAACAGCGTGGTTATATCCGTCAACAAATGATGCAATAACATGCGCCGACTTGTAGCATTGCTGGCTTGTGTTGTGTGTATCGGCACAGCACAAGCTCAAAATTTGGCGGCAGTGAGCTCTGCAATTACCATTGGGCAATGGATCACTGCCAATACTAAACAGGTATTCTACATCGAAGTAGAAGCTCGCGGCGCTTCTTTTGAATCAGCAAGACACGATGGATTTCGCTTGGCTATTGAACAAGCTGTGGGAACGTTGATCCTCACCGAAGCAGAAAGTCAAAATTTTCGTCTACGCAGAAATGACATTGTGACCTATGCTTCAGGTTACGTGGATCGATTCGAAATTGTAGACCAATCCCAATCTTCGGGTCAAACTCGTTTGCGTATGAAAGTTTGGGTGGCTCACAGTGCAATTGCTGGTAGGTTATTGCATCAACAAGCAGAACCTCGCGAAATCAGTGGCAACACCATTGCTGTCCAAATACAATCGTTTCAGCAACAGCAACAGTCATCGGATCGACTGTTGGATACAGTATTGAGAGACTTTCCTGCTCGTGCATTTGATGTTGCACTAGAACCAGCTCGAGTAGTCATGGATTCAAATCGCCAAGGACAACTGCAAGTGCCTTTTGTAGTGAGCTGGAGCAAAAACTATCTCAAGGCCATGGAAGAGACTTTAAGGAATATCAACCAATATCCACAGTGTAACAGCATTGGGGCAAATTGCAGTCGAGCAAGAAGTCGAATTGAACTGGCAGTAAATTTGTTTAGCCGTGACCCTGGTGCGTGGTTCAATGATGATGCCGCTTGGAATGTTGCTATGACTAATATGGTAACAGATCGTCCAATGTATAGATTGACTCTAAATACAACATCAGGCAGAACTCTGCGTCAGTGCTACAATGCCAGCGAGCTAGTGGACGGATTTGAATATAGACCTAGCTATTTTACAAACATTGGTCCCGGTTTGGTCCGATTTAACGGACATAATCGGGAACGTATTGTGTTAACTGTGCCGTTATCTCAATTACCAGTGCAGGATATTACCCAGGCTAACGTGGACATTGTGCGCCGGGCACAGTGTAGCTAAATATTATGACCAATCCAGATATGTCATCAGCAGTAGAATCCACAACATCACACGGCCAAGAGCTTGCAGATGCAGGCTTAATGGTGCTCATGGGAGACATAGAAACTGACTCAGTGAAACCTGTGATCGAATGGATTCTACACGAAAATTATGTTAGCAAGAAAAAGCGCACAGAACTATTGCTAATGATTTGCAGTGAAGGCGGTGATGTTGCTGCCGCATTTGCGTTGATTGATGTCATGCGCAGTAGTAGATTGCCCATTAAAACAGTAGGTCTGGGGCAAATTGCATCAGCTGGCTTGTTGATATTTTTAGCTGGCGAACCCGGTCGGCGTGTTTTAACTCCTAATACTTCAATTCTCAGTCACCAATTTAGTTGGGGCTCAGATGGCAAAGCACATGAATTGTTTGCCACAGTCAAAGAGTTTGAGCTTACTCAACGCCGCATGGTCGATCACTATAAACATTGCACAGGGTTAAGCGAAGAGCAAATCAAAACTGCACTATTGCCCCCACATGATGTATATCTCACAGCAGAAGAAGCCCTGGCCCTAAACGTGTGTGACGTTATTAGCCAGGTGCAACGCAATTAACGTCGACGTTTTTCTCGACCCAGTGTACCCACATCAGTTTTTGGTTCAGATTGTTTACGTGCAATCGAAGCACCTGGTCCTCTGAGAGTTCCTTGGGTCACTGCATCTAAATCATCTGTGTCGAGTCTGGCTGGATCGGAACCTATCACAGACGCATCGGCATCCATGGGTTCAGCACTAGGATTAGCTGCCCCTTTAGGACTGAGTTTAAAGCTCAATCCACCTTTGGTAGGATCTGTTCCACCTGATTTAGACTCTACTGTAACTTTACCATCTAGTTTAGCCGGCCATTGTGTGTCAAACAGCATAACACCACGAGAAATAGTTGCGTATTGTTGGATAAAATTGTAATCCAAAATTTCTAATACCGCTGCCTGGAATTCAGGCACTGCGTTATCTTTGTTGATCATGTTCATCACAGCCTGTTTGACCACATAAGTTAATTTGCCACCATCACTGCCTTTGCTGTCAAGTTTAGCAAACAATGGCTCATACTTGGGCATAGGCGTGTTGTTTTTTCTACTGTCGTTGATCTGCGCTACAATGCTTTGTTCCCAAGGCAAGTATGCCTTAAAATCCTCAGGAATCTTGTCAGGAATACGTTCCCATAATAAGTTCATGATCTGAAACACTTGACTTACTGTCTTGGGCTTGGGCAAGTTTTCGTTTTGTGTAAGGTCAATGATATCTATCGCAGTTTGATATTCTGGATTTTCACGAACATGGTCTGGAACTTTTAAACTGCTCATGCTCGGCGGCGCACCGCCACCTTTGCCCTTGCTGGAAATGCTCAATGTGTGATTGTTTTCCAAGCTAGTAATTGTAGCAAAGCTGTCAGCCAAGGGGTTAGAAATTTCACTGGGGAATCGCAACACTAAATCTTGCAAGTCACCACCTAACCAATTTAAAAACTCTTTTCTCTTGGGGAATCTTGTTTGATTATATACCAAAGCCAAGACACCAAGGTACTCACCAGCATAGTCGTTGATGGCTTTTTTAATTTGATCTTGTTTTAAGAATTGAGGGGGAATCACTGCTGGTTTCCCGGCTATGATATCTTGAGCCATCCCAATTACGGCCTGACCATAATCGGTGCTCTGCAATACAGGATTGTTAACAATCATTTCTCCAAGTTGACCGGCTGGTATTTCTTGATCAGCAATACCGATTTGGCTTGGCTTGAGTTGTGCGCCTTCTTTTTTAACATCACTTGCATCAGCTCCGGGTCTGGCGCTGGCACCGCCAAATTCAGCAGTTTTTCTAAACCCGCTTAATGGCCAAAGATTTCCCTCTTCGTCCATGCCTTTGAGTCCACCTTTGAATTGACCGGCTTGACGTAGTTGCAGGAACCGATCAGCCTCGCTTTTTTTGAGTATTACTTCGGTGCCTTCTTTTTCGGTGTAAAACGGTCTGCCGCCTTGAATATGTGAAATAAACGCATCAAAGCGTTCGGGGTACTTGATAATTTGACTAGGCTCAAGTGTGGCTTCTGTAACTAAATTATCGATAAGATTGAGTAGATCGCGCATTGGTTTTTTCCAAGAATTATGTTATACTTATGCTTTCAACTAGGAGAACCCATGCCAAACTTAGTGCCAATTGTACTCGAACAAACTGCAAAAGGTGAACGTAGCTACGACATTTATAGTCGCCTACTTAAAGATCGAGTAATTATGCTGGACACCGATGTCAATCAGCACGTTGCTAGCTTGATTGTAGCACAGATGTTGTTTTTGGAAAGTGAGAATCCTGACAAAGATATTTCGCTATATATTAACAGTCCCGGCGGATCAGTAACAGCAGGGCTTGCGATCTATGATACTATGCAGTTTATCAAATGTGATGTTCAAACCATTGTGATTGGCCAAGCAGCCAGCATGGGCAGTTTCCTTGCTCAAGCCGGTGCCCCAGGCAAGCGTTTTGTGTTGCCCGAAAGCCGCACTATGATTCATCGTGTTAGTTCAGGCACCCCGGGTACATCAGGGTCAGTTCATGTACAGGCTCTGGAGTTTGAAGATGCTAAACGAGCATTTGACGAGTCAATTCGTATTAATGAGCGTTTGACTCAACTGTATGTGCGACACAATACAGTAGGCAAGACTTATGACGAGTTTTATGAAGCAATGAAGTTTGACACATTCTTGAGTGCTCAAGATGCTGTGGACTGGGGCCTAGCAGATAAGATTGTGGAGAAACGTGTTTAAAGATACGTTTTGCTCTAGTCCGTGGATACACATGCGGATCACCAACGACGGTAACATGGTATATTGTCGTTGGACTGAAAAGTTGTCAGGCACTGTTAACATACGAGATGTTGACCCTCGTGAGTTCTTTCAGCAACACATGGCATCTCTTAGACAGCAGTTGTTGCAGGGAAATCAACTGGCAGGATGCAACGAATGTTACCAAATGGAGCAGCACGGTAAAATTTCAGGTCGGCAGCGCCAGTTACTGAAAACTGGAGTTCGACTACAATATTTTGATAAGACCATGGCAAGTTCTCCTTGGTATCAACATTGGTCTCAAAATTATCAAACCGGTGTCACCGATCAGTTACCACAAGACTGGCAAATCGATCTGGGGAATTACTGTAATAGCTCTTGTGTTTTTTGTTCTCCCAGCGACAGTTCTCGATTAGCAGCCGAATGGAAAAGTATTGGGTTGCTACAACAGATGCCACCACCAAACTGGTCTGATGATCCTGTGTTGGTTAAAAAATTTGTAGACGTCATCAAACAATCTCGCAATATACAATATTTGCATTTTATTGGTGGCGAAACAATAATAACACCAGCGTTCAAAACACTATTAAAATCTCTAATAGAAACAGGACTAAACAAAACTGCAACCATTGGGTTTACTACAAATCTCACTGTGTGGAATCAAGAAATCGCAGATTTACTATGCGAATTTTCTGGAGTTAATCTAGGAATGAGCGTTGAAGCTTTTGATAAAGTAAATGATTATGTAAGGTGGCCCAGTAAACTAGAGCAGACCATTGAATCAAGAGACCGTTGGATAAAACTAGGACGCGAACAAAATTGGTTAATGCAGTTTAGAATTACCCCAACAATGTTGTCTGTGTCAAAGCTGTTGTCAATATACCAATATGCCTATCAAGAAAAGATCTCTGTTGAAAGTTGTAATTTTTTGCAGAGACCAGATTATCTACGTCCATCGGTTTTGCCTAGGCAGTATAGGGATCAATGCGTTAATCAAATGCAACAATGGTTAACAGGATATCAATTCAGCAATGAACAAGTTGTTAATACAAGAAGTCCTCATCTGGTTCAACAACAAATCATGCAAGATTTACAAAGTTATGTGAATTATTTTGTAAATGAACCCGATGAAAGTTACCGGTTACCTGACGCTGTAAAGTTTTTGAAACTTCTAGAGTCGAGCCGAAAAAATACAGTACTAGATTACCTACCAGAATATGAAGAACTTTTTAGATCTGCAGGCTACTGAATTGATCTTGGAGGTCACAGTCAATGGCCAAACGTCCCGAGCTGGACTGCATGACAATTTAAAATTTCAAGCCAATGACACAGTGACTGTGGACGGAATAGAAATTTTACCTAGGTATCATTATCTAGCCCAGGATGGTGTATTAACCATCACTGGTCCATTCTACGGCTGGCTGCATTCTGCGTCAAATCAGGGCTGGTTGCTTGAACCTTATTTGACTATTACCAAATAAACAATCATCAAGGCCAGCAAGGCCACGGCAATTTTATAAGGCAACGGTTCGTTGCTCATATCAGTATTGCCATAGTTTTTGTTCGTGCTGGTATATTCTAATCCAGTATTCTACTTCTGCACTGTTTTTTGGATATTTGCTTGCAACAAAACTCTCCAAACTGTCTTGGTAAACAGGTGCGGAAAATAGATTTTTGATCCATTTAAAAAATCGCATATAGAGTTCCTTTCGTGGTATTTATGTTGCAGTGCAACAATATCTCATGGTTTCTACTGAGTCAAAGGTAGTACTTTTTAGTACTATTTTTTAGTTGACCAATAATTCCCGATTTGCTACAATATACACATAGACAGCAAAAAGGAGCCGCAAATGTTTAACGCAAAACAAACCCGTCTTATGAACACCCTGGGCATTGTCAGCGATACTGACCGCTACAATACCTACGAAGCATATTGTGAAGTGGCTTGTGAAATGAGTGCAGAAGGGATGAACGCAGGAACATTCGCAGATTATTTGGAACGCAAGGTTGCTGTTGCGGCTTACCTTGCTAAACGCAACAATCAAAAAGCACTTCAAGGAGTTTGATATGACAATGCCTGCTGGTCGATACTACATTGGTGATCTGTGCTATGTCATGCACCCTGAATGGGATGAGTTTTGTGAACTTACCATCCAGGACGAACGCTGTCTTGATGGTGAGTTTGTACTCAAGGACGGTCGTCGCTTTGCTACTTTTCGCACAGCCTACGGCGACGGCACCTATCGTTCAAACATTGGCACCAATCACTCCGTGGATGCTGGCTTGATCGGTTGCATTCGTGTTGAAGACATCCGTGATGACCAATACGACAACATTGAAGAGCTGGGTGCCATTGTGGAGTTTGACCAGCCGTTTGAAGTGTCAGAAGATCAGGGTCTTATTGTGTTTGGCCATGTGCAGATTGAAACTGCCGGTGGCTACGATGAGGACGAGGAAGAATACGATTGTTTTGAAGAGGAGTAAATCATGCCTTGCATGAGTTATGATACCAACTGGGCTCGATCCAGCAACGATAGCGACATCCGTCGTCTTAAAAAAGAAGCTGACAAGCTAGCCCGTATCGCTTGCAAGGCTTTGCAGGCCTTGGAAGACATGGGCAAGGAAGATTTCCTCCTGCTCAAAGACGACGAGACTCGCATCTGGTGGGCCGCTCACAAAGAGGCTGACCGTGCGGCTCGAGAAGCAGAACGAGTCAAGCAAGAACGCAAGGAAGCCAAAGAGCGTGTTCTTGCTCGACTAAGCGATGAGGAAAAGATACTACTAGGTTTGAAGAAACGATAAGCACCAAAAAGTAATACTTTTTAGTATTACTTTTGGTTGACCCAAAATTCCCGATTTGCTATAATATACACATAGACAGCAAAAAGGAGCCTCAAATGTTCGTAGTTTTCCACAAAGACTTCCCCCACCAAGACAAGCGTTATTTCAAAACCGAAGGTGGCGCCAAGCGTTCAGCAACTTGCTCTAATCGCAACGCAGGCAAGGCTGTCTATCAAGCAATGGAAGAAACGTTCTTCCAGCTCAAGCACCCTGTGGGCACCAAGACTGTTAAAAGCTTGATGACCGGCAAGGATGTCGTGATTGCAGAAGACACGCCCTGGTGTTGCAACCCTGCTTCAGAGTCGTTCTGGTCAATGTAATACTTGAGTATTACATTTTCGGTTGACCCGAAATTCCCAATTTGCTATAATAGAAACATAGCGTAACAAAACAGGAGTTGAAGATGGCTTATATGTCCCAAGAGCACAAAGCAAAACTGGCCCCCACTATCAAGGCAATTTGTAAAAAGTATGGCGTCAAGGCCACACTCAGTGTTCGTAATCACATGAGCCTGGTGCTCACAGTTAAGCAAGGCAGCATTGACTTCGTTGGCAACTATGCTAAAGTTAATGGCAAAGGCGCTGATGACTGGGCAGTGAAAAAGGGTAACATTGACGTCAATCCTTATCACTACAAGAACCACTTCGATGGCCGTGCTCGAGACTTCCTTGCTGAAGTGATCCCGGCTATGTACGGTCCGGACTACTTTGACGAGTCCGACATCCAATCTGACTACTTCCATTGCTCGCATTACATCGACGTCAACATCGGCAAGTGGAATGCTCCTTACGCCCTGGAGAAGTGAAATGATGCTGTATACTATTTCGTGGAGCCAGCCCTATGTGGGTTGGTCTGAACCCGAACTGGAAGATCTCACTCTGGCCCGCGAAGTGCTGGCAAGGATCATGTCAAAATGAAACTGGTAATTGAACATTTATATTCTGAAAACGCAAGTGGGCAAGTCAAGTCCGTGCGTGGTGGGCGTGACCTGCAAAAGGCTCGAGCACTTGCACGACAAGGGTTTGCTCGAGTTAAGCATATCGGTCGCAACTTTGCAGGCTATGGTGGTAGCCGCGATGTTGGTTATGTTTGCAACAAATACGAAGTGACTTTCCTATGAAATGGTTTGCTGAAACAACTGACTACAAGGACTCTGTTCCCAACGGCATTTACTTGCTGGATGATGCTAAGGTCAAGATGTATGCGTTCAAGGCCAAGGGCACAGGCGACATCAAAGTGTTCAAGAATCCCATCCGCATTGATGTGCGCGGCCGCAAGTTTGTAATCAA
>JACCED011304979.1_pt1 | contig 24182 bp, 19 predicted proteins | sample 7455021 | NCBI WGS metagenome assembly JACCED01 (sample SAMN15323456, study PRJNA562643) | freshwater metagenome | isolation source: river surface water | place: USA:Blue River Watershed | collected 2017-08-19
AAATCTGCAACTGGATCGGCACGCTCTGGGGCGGCCACATTATGATGCGCGCGCCCAAGATGTGCGCCCTCGGCTTCGTCTGGATGTTCATGATCGGCGGCTTCTCCGGCGTCATGCACTCCGCCGCCCCGGCCGACACGCAGCAGAACGACTCCTACTTCGTCATCGCCCACTTCCACTACGTGCTCATCGGCGGCTCGATCTTCGCCCTGCTCGCCGGCATCCACTATTGGTTCCCGCTCATGTTCGGCCGCAAGGTCTCCGAATTCTGGGGCAAACTCTCGTTCTGGGTCATTTTCATCGGCTTCAACGTCACGTTCTTCCCGATGCACTTCCTCGGCCTGAACGGCATGCCCCGCCGCACGTTCACCTACGACCCCAACCTCGGCTGGAACAGCGCCAACTTCATCGCCTCCGTCGGCGCCTTCGTGCTCGGCATCGGCATCTTCATCTACTTCGCCGTCATGGTTTACACCTACTACAAGGGCGAGAAGGTCGGCAAAGACGTGTGGGATGGCCGCACCCTCGAGTGGTCCCTGCCGAATCCGCCCCCGGAATATAACTTCCGTGTGATCCCGACCGTCCACGCCCGCGACGCCTGGTGGTATGAGAAGCACCACAAGGAGGAGATCGCCAAGGAACAGGAACAACACGCGAAGGAAGAGGATGCCCACGGAGGCATTCACATGCCGTTCGGTTCCATCTGGCCTTTCGTCGCCAGCCTGGGCATCCTGATCGCCGCGGTCGGCATGACGGCTTTCAGCCCGATGCCTGACGTCGTAATCGGTCCGAAACTCGGCCTCACCCTCCTCGGTGGCGTGGTGATGCTCATCGGCATCTACTTCTGGTCCCTCGAGGGCAACGAAGGCTATCACCTGCACGTCGACAAAGACGGCAAGCCGGTCGATGACCACGGTCACGGCCACGGCAAACACTGATCCGCCAACCTAGCGTCCCGTCTTTCGACTCCCACATGAGCGCTCACGCCGCCACCATCGATCACCATCACGATCCGAGCACCTCGACCGGCATCCCGAACAAGAAGCTCCTCATGTGGGCGTTTCTGGCTTCGGACTGCATGTTCTTCGGGGTGCTGATCTCCACGCACCTGATCTACCGCCTGCACCCGCCGGCGGGTGGCTTGGATCCGAAGCAGGTCTTCAGTCCCGAACTCACCTCCTTCTCCACCTTTATCCTACTGATGTCGTCGCTGATGATGGCGCTCGCTGTCACCGCGATCCAGAAGGGCAATCTGAAGAGCTGCCGCTGGTCCCTCCTGACCACGATCTTCTTCGGCATGATCTTCCTCGGGTGCCAGGTGTATGAGTTCCAGCACTTCGTCCACGACAAGAAGATGACGCTGTCCAACAGCCTCCTCGGGACGACGTTCTACACCCTCACCGGCACCCACGGCTGCCACGTCGCCATCGGCGTCCTGTGGCTCGTCCTCATGTATGTGCGCTCCTTCAAGGTCGCCTCGGAGCCTTCGTGGCTCAGCCGCCAGCTCCTCCACTCGGCGGTGATGATCGCGTTCCTGCTCTTCTGCCTCAAGATCACGCTCGGTATGGTGCACGCCCTTCAGGTCGAGCCGACGATCGGCGCCGGCATCGGTCACTTCTTCTCCAGCAAATGGGATCTCGCCGCCATCGGTGGCGCCCTCGTCACCCTCTGGGGATGCTTCGCCTTCGCCCGCCCGCGCGGCACGGTGCAGTTCTCCGAGGCCAACGCCATCGACGTCGAGTCGATGGGCCTCTACTGGCACTTCGTCGACATCGTCTGGATCGTCATCTTCACCGCCGTCTATCTGCTCGAATTCCTTTGATCCGCCCATGAGCGCTTCCTCCGCTGCAGTTTCCCATTCCCACGAGCACGGCGACCACGACGTCAGCAAGTTCCAGATCTACGTCCAGATCGCCATGCTCCTCGCCGTGATCACCGGCGTTGAGATCGCGATCGTCTACTTCCCCTGGGCGAAATGGATCCTGATCACCTCGCTCGTGGTGCTCTCCGCCGTGAAGTTCCTGTTCGTCATTTTCTACTTCATGCATCTGCGGTGGGATAAGCCGTTTTGCACGATCCTGTTCTTCATCGGCATGGTCATCGCCGGCGGCACCATGTGGGCGCTCCTCGCTCTGTTTGCCGTCGAAGCGAGCCTGCCCCTCCCGACCTGACCGGCCCGATAAACTCATCCGGTAGGACCGAGGCGGCCCCGTGGCCGCCTCTTTTTTTTCGCCCGCGCCCGGGCGAGGGCCAAATTCAGCGGAGCTTTTCGCGTGGCCATGCACATCCACGCAGGCCCTATTGGGCGTAACTCTCTGCACACCTCCGCATGATCGACTGGCGTCACTGGCACAACGAACCCTACCTGGTCGGCGGTCTCGTTTTCCTTGGCTGGCTGTGGGCCCTGCTCGCCGGTCCGCTCCGGACCCGCCTCGCCGGGCCCGACACGCCCTATCCGCGCTCGCACGCCGTCAAATTCTACGCCGGGTTGCTCTTCTTCTACCTCGCGGTGGGGTCACCCCTCGACCAGATCGCGGAGCGGTTTCTGTTCAGTGCCCACATGGCGCAGCACCAACTCCTGGTGTATCCCGCCGCGATTCTTTTCCTCCTGGGACTGCCACACTGGATGGTCGACGGCATCCTCGGACGCCCCCTCATCCGCAGCGTCGCCCGCTTCTTCACCCACCCGACGGTCTGCGCCATCATCTACTCGCTGGTCGTCGGTATCTGGCACGCTCCGACGCTCTACGACTGGGCGCTGCGCGACAAAACCGTCCACATCATCGAGCACGTGATGTTCTTCGGCGCCGGCCTCCTCTACTGGTGGCCCCTGCTCAGCCCCTCCCGCGAGGTGCCCCGCGCCTCGTCGGGCGTGCAGATGCTCTACCTCCTCGGCGCCACGATCGCCATGACGCCGGTATTCGCCTACCTGACTTTTTCGCAGGATATCCTGTATCCGACCTACGAATTCGCCCCCCGGATCATTCCCGACTTCTCTCCCGGCGCCGACCAGTTGCTCGCGGGCGTCATGATGAAGATCGTCGGGATGATCGTCTCGATGATCGCTTTCATCGTCTGTTTTTACCGCTGGTATCAGGAAAAAAAATAGGGCGGGCCTTTCGCCCGCCCTGGAGGAATCCGAGCCGCCCTCGCGTTACGCCCCGGGCGCCAGGAGGTCTTCGACCGAGTCGCTCTCCACGCCGATGTCGGCAAACAGCCACGACGAGAGGTATCGCTCGCTGCTCGAGGGCACGATCGCGACGATCTGTTTGCCCTTGTTCTCCGGCCGCTGGGCGAGCTGCAACGCCGCCCACACGATCGCACCCGAGGAGATGCCCACCGGGATGCCATCAAGCTGGTTGATCTGCTTCGAAACCGGGCCCGAGTCGGCTTCCTTCACGCGGATCACCTCGTCGTAAACCTTCGTGTTGAGCACCTGCGGCACGAAGCCGGCCCCGATGCCCTGCAGCTTGTGCGGCCCCGGCTGGCCGCCCGACAGGACGGGCGAAGCATCCGGCTCGACTGCGACCACCTTCACGCTCGGCTTCCGCGCCTTCAGCACTTCGCCGATGCCGGTGATCGTGCCGCCCGTGCCGATGCCCGACACCACGATGTCCACCTTGCCGTCGGTGTCCTTCCAGATCTCCTCCGCCGTCGTCTTGCGGTGGATGGCCGGATTGGCCGGGTTGGCGAACTGCTGCAGGATGACCGCATTCGGGATCTTCGCCGCCAGCTCCTCCGCTTTCGCAATCGCACCCTTCATGCCTTTGGCTCCTTCCGTCAGCACCAGTCGGGCGCCGAGGACCTTGAGCAGCTTGCGCCGCTCCATCGTCATCGTCTCCGGCATCGTGAGGATCAGCTTCAGGCCCTTCGCCGCCGCCACAAACGCCAGCGCGATACCCGTGTTGCCTGACGTGGGCTCGATCAGCACCGACTTCTGGTTGATCCGTCCGCTCTTCAACGCGTCGTCGATCATCGAGAAACCGATGCGATCCTTCACGCTCGAGAGCGGGTTGAAGAACTCCAGCTTCAGCAGGATCTCAGCCTGGGAGTTGTGGGCGGCCGCGGTCCGGTTCAGACGCACGAGGGGCGTGTTGCCGATCGTCTCGGTGATGTCGTTGTAGATTTTAGCCATGGGGAGAGGGTGATTGAGGGTGAGCACGCCACCAGCAACCGCTGCCGCGCGCCGCTCCAAAACGTGGCATAAATCACGGCGGTTTTGCCACTCGTAAGACACTCCGGACCACAATTTCTCTCGGCGCACCGCGGAGCGACTGCCACGGTGGCGCCGCATGACCTGGGAGATCGCCGCCGTTCTGGCGCTGGTAGCAGCCGCCTTTGTGGCCTTCGTGCGGGAGAAGACCCCGCCCGATGTGGTGGCGCTTTGCCTTTTCGTCATCATCGCGATCACCGGCCTCGTCCCGACGAAGGAGGCCTTCGCCGTGTTCGCCAATCCCGCGCCGATCACGGTCGCGGCGATGTTCGTGCTCAGCGCCGCGCTGATTCGCTGCGGCGCCCTCGACTACCTCTCCGGCGCGTTCGGCAAGGCCGCGTTCCTGCCCTACCAGCTCGTCATCTTCCTGCTGGTGATGTTCATCGCGTTTGTCTCCGCGTGGATCAACAACACGCCCGTGGTCGTCGTCTTCGTGCCGGTGGCCCTGAGCATCGCCCGGAAGATGAAGATCCCGGCCTCGAAGTTCCTCATCCCGGTCTCCTATGCGTCCGTCCTGGGTGGAAACTGCACGCTGATCGGCACCAGCACCAATCTCGTCGTCAACGGCCTCATCCTCGACCAGGGGCTGCCGGGACTGGACATGTTCGAGTTGGCCGCAGTGGGCATCCCGTGCACGATCGCCGGCGCGGTCTATCTCGCTTTGGCCGGCGGGCGCCTCCTGCCCGCGCGGGAATCCCTCACCTCCATGCTCTCGGAAGAAGAGCGGCGCGAATACTTCACCGAGGCCTTCGTCCCCAACGACTCCCGCCTCATCGGCAAAAGCCTGCGCGCCGCCGGTCTCGTCAAGGCCCGCGGCTTCCGCGTGATCGAAGTCGTGCGCGACGGCGTCGCGATCCACATCGATCCCGACACCACCCCGCTGGAGGGCGGCGACCGTCTCGTGCTCGCCTGCCGCCCGTCCGGCATCGCCCATGCCCGCGCCATGCCCGGCTTCGACTTCACTGCCGAAGCCGGCCTCGAACAGATTGCCGCCCACGAGGGCGTGGTTTTCGAGGGCGCCGTCGCGCCGCACTCGGAAGTCATCGGGCAAAGCATCAGCGAGCTGAACTTCCGCCAACGCTTCCGCGTCATCGTGCTCGCGATCCATCGCAACGGCGAAAACGTCCGCGAGAAACTCGAGCACATCCCCCTGCAGATGGGCGATATTCTCCTGATGATGGGCACCGATCAGGCGGTGAACAGCCTCCGCCAGGGCGACGACATCATCCTCTTCGACCGCCCGCCCCTGCCCTCGTGGTCGCAGCACAAACGCATCCCGCTCGTGCTGGCGACGATCGCCGCGGTCATCCTCCTCGAGACGTTCGATTTCGTCCCCATCCATCTCGGGGCCATCGCCGGCGCGGTCCTCATGTGCCTCACCGGCTGCATCAAGCCCAAGGAAGCCTACGAGTCGATCGAGTGGAATCTGCTCTTCGTCATCTTCGGCATGCTCGCGCTCGGCCTCGCGATGCAGCACTCCGGCGCGGCCGCCTGGCTCGCCCAAAACGTCGTCACCGGCGTGGATCACTTCTTCGCCGGGCCCTCCAAACCGTTTGTCATGCTCGGCTGTGTCTATCTCGTGACGATGCTGCTGACGGAGATCCTCTCCAACAACGCCGTCGCCGCCCTGATGATCCCCATCGCGCTCGGGATCGCCGCCGCCGCCGGATACGACGCCCGACCCTTCGTGATCGCCGTCACGATCGCCGCCAGCGCCGCGTTCGCCACGCCCATCGGCTACCAGACCAACACCTACATTTACGGCATGGGCGGCTACAAATTCGCCGACTTCGTGAAGGTCGGCATCCCGCTCAATGTGATCTGCTTCATCGTCGCGATGGTCGTGATCCCGCGCGTGTGGCCGTTCTGAGCCGGCCCCTCGCTCTGCCCGCCGCCGACGGCGCGGCTCACTGACCGCTCACAAAACGCAGCGCATACTGCGCGAGATTGTAGTCCGCCACCGTCGCGAGGTAATCGCGCCGTGCCCGCGCCAACTCATCCTCGGCCTGCAGGTCCTCGAGCACCGCACTCACCCCGGTCTCGCGCCGCTGCCGCGAAAGTCGCGCGGTTTGGTCCGCCGCTTCGAGCGCCTTGCGTGCAAGTTCGATCTGCGCCTTCAGGGACCGCAGCCGCGTGTGCTCTTCGACCACCTGCCGGCGGATGCCGTCGCGCGTGCGCTCGAGCTCCAATTCGCCCTGCCGCTCCCGCGCCGTCGCCTCCCGCTGCCGGTTCTGGTCAAACAATCCGCCCGGCCCCACCTTCCAGCTCAGCCCAAACGCATAGTCGCCGCTGAAGCCCCAGTCGCGGCTCACCGACGAACCGGCCGGCCCGCCGCCCAGTCCGCCCACGGAAGCCTGGAGCCCGAGCGTCGGAATCAACGGACCCGTCGTCGCCGCGCGTTTGCCCGCCCGCGCCGCCGCCAGCCGCGCATTCGATTCGTCCAGTTCCGGCCGCGATGCGAGCGCCCGCGAGATGAGCGGTCCGAGGTCTTCGTCGGCCATGACCGTCATCGGCGCGAGATCGCTGTCGGCCGGCACCAGTTCCACCGCCGGATCCAGCCGCAAAAACTCCGCCAGCCGCGCCGCCGCCACGCGCTGCTCGGCCCGCGCCCGCACGAGCGTCAATTCCGCCCGCTCCCGCGCCGCCCGCACCCGCGCCGCATCGCCTTGAAACGTCATTCCCGCCTCCGCCGTGACCCCGATCTGCTCGGCATGTCGCCCGGCGATCCGCACCGCTTCCTGCGCCGCGATCACCGCCGCCCGCGCCCGCGCCAGGTCGAAATACCCGCTCGCCGCCCGAAACGTCGCCACGCGCTGCCGTCCCGCCATCGCGGCCTCGTTCGAGCGCACCACCTGCTGCGCGACGAGGTTCTGGAAATACGTCTCGCCGAGATCCAGCTGCGCATTGAGCGCGAGCCCGGCGGCCAGCGACTGCTTGTCGGCGTCCAGGATCGGTCCGTTGACGGCCTGGACGTTGTCGTCGTGCCGCCGCACGACGACCGACGGCACGAGGAACGGGAAAAAACGCGAACGCGCCACATCGTGCGCCGCCCGCGCCTCGTTCACCTTCTCGCGCGCGATCTGCACCTCGAGGCTGTTCGCACCCGCGAGACGCAGCGCCGTCGGCAGGTCGATCGGCTGCGGTTCGGCCGCCAGCATGCGCGGTCCGGCGCACAGCAGCACCAACGCCGCGCCGCGGAGCCAGGTCTCACGCCGGGAATTCAGGAAACACACGACGTTCATTTCGCCTCCGTCGCTTTCACCGTCTGGCCATTCGTCAGCGTCGCCTTGCCGGGGATGATCACGCGCGCGCCCTCCGGCAGCCCCTCCAGAATCTCGACGTGGGTGCCGTCGTTGAACCCATACTTCACCGGCACCCGCTTGGCCTTGTCGCCCTCGAGCAGGAACAGAAAACCGGCCGCCTTCTCCCGCACGAGCGCCGCGGCGGGCACCAGCACCGCGTTCGTGTGCAATTCCACCCCGATCCTCACGTTGGCATACATCCCCGGACGCAGCGCCAGATCGGCATTCTTCACATCGGCTTCCACGAGCAGCGAGCGCGTCGCCTCGTCGAGCGCGCCGGAATGCCGGCTCACCTGGGCCTTGAAGGTCCGTCCCGGCAGCGAATCCGTCGTCACCACCACCGGCTGCCCCACCTGCACGCGCGCGGCTTCGATCTCCGGCACCGCGATCCGCACCCGCACCGTCGCATAGTCCATGAGCGCGACGACCGCTGCCGCCTGCGGCGAGCTCCCCGCCGTCGCCGCCGGCACGAACGCGCCGGCATCGACATAACGCATCGTCACCACGCCGTCGAACGGCGCCGTGATCCGGCCGTAGCGCAGCATCGTCTCGTTCTGCGCGAGCGCCGCCTGAGCCACCGCCAGCCGCGCCTCCGCGGTGTCCGCAATCTGCGGCGTGATCAGGTCCGGCGCCTTGGCCCGCGCCACGCCGATCCGCTGCGTCTCGAGCTTCGCCACCTTGAGCTCCGCCTCGTGTTTCGCGCGCTCCGCGACGAGCTCCGGCATCTCCAGTTCCGCGATCACCTGACCGGCCTTCACCGCGTCGCCTTTGTCGACCGCGATCGACTTCAGGTAGCCCGCCACCTTGGCGTGCAGCGTCACGCTCTGGTTCGCCCGCAGCGAACCGGGGATCGCGACGAAACGATGGATATCGCCGCGGCGCGGCGACGTCACGGTCACGTCCGGCACGGCCGGCGCCGGTTGCGCGTAGCCGACGAGCGCGGTCAGAAACACCGCCGCGGAAAGGGAGAGTCGGAGGGAGGACATGTTGATGAAGGGGTTCAGGTTCGGGGCGCGACGGACTTGGTGTAGTGCTCGCTCAGCGGGTCGTGGGGATCGAGCGACGGCGATCGGACCTTCCGCGTCGTGAGGATCGCGAAGAAACTCGGCAGCACGATCAGCGTGGCGACCGTCGCGAGCGCGAGCCCGCCCACGACCGCGCGCCCGAGCGGCGCCGTCTGGTCCCCGCCTTCGCCGGCGCCGAGCGCCAGCGGCATCATGCCCGCAATCATGGCAAAGCTCGTCATGAGAATCGGCCGCAGGCGGCTGCTGCCACCCTCGACCGCGCCCGCAATCGGATCCCCGCGGGCCACGCGCGCCTTCTCGGCAAACGTCACCAGCAGGATCGCGTTGGCTACCGCCACGCCGACGGCCATGATCCCGCCCATCGCGGACTGGATGTTGAGCGTCGAGCCGGTGAGCCAGAGCGTGAGCACCACCCCCGAAAGCACCGCCGGCACGGTCGAGACCACGGCCAGCGCGAGACGCACCGACTGGAAATTCGCGATCAGCAGCAGGAAGATGACGACGATGGCGATGATCAGGCCCACGCGGAATCCCTCCATCAGTTGCTCGAGCGGAATCGCCTGCCCGCGGTAGTCGACCTTCGTGCGCGCTTCCGGCGCCGGCCCGGCCGCAGCGACGGCCTGGCGGACCGCCCGCATCGCCGTGCCGAGATCGGCGCCGTGCAGGTTGGCGGTGATGCTGAGCAGCCGCGCGACGTTGTAGCGCTCGTAGGTCCCGGGAGACGTGCCCGTGCCGATCGCCGCCAGATTGCGGAGCAGCACGGCTTCGCCCGCGGAGGACTTGACCGGCACGTTGCCGATATCCTCGAGCGAGGTGGTGCGCGCCTCGGGGATTTGGACTTGGACGTTGAAGCTGATGCCGGTGTTCGGATCCGCCCAGTAAACGGGCTTGGTGAAACGGCTCGAAGTCGTCGCCGCCACGAGGGAGCGCGTGACGTCGGCCATCTTCACCCCCAGCAGGCCCGCACGCTCGCGGTCCACATTCACCGTGACCGTGGGATAATCCAGCGTCTGCGCGATCTGCACATCGCGCAGGTAGGGAATCTTGCCCAGCTGCTCGATGATGCGGTCTGCGTAAGCCTTGCTGACCGGCAGCGAGGATCCGCTGATCGCGATCTCGATCGGCGTCGGCGAACCGAAACTCATCACGCGCGCCACGATGTCCTGCGGCTCGAACGAGAAACGCACATCGGGCAACTCGCGGGCGAATACGCCGCGCAGCTTCTCCTTGAACGCCTCGATGCGCACGCCGGCCTCCGGCTTGAACTGCACCGCCAGCCAGCCTTCTTCCGGCCCTCCGTTCCAGAGGTGCACGAGGTTCACCGGGAAACTCGAGTTGTGCACGCCGACCATGCCGATCGTCACCTCCACCTTGTCCTGCCCGCCCGCCTCGCGACTGATAATCTGCAGCACGCGTTTCGCGATCGATTCGGTGATATCCACGCGCGTGCCACTCGGCGCGCGGAGCCTCACGGCGAACTGACCGTTGTCCGTGCGCGGGAAAATCTCCGTGCCCAGCCGGCCACCCACGAACCAGATCACGCCGCCGCAGACGGCCAGATAGACGATCGCGAGCGGCCACCGCAGCGCCACGATGCCGCGCAGCAGACCGGCATACGCGCCCTGCATGCGCGCGAAAGAGGAAGCCTCGTGGATCTCGCCGCCATGCCCGCGCAGCAGCCACACCGAGAGGATCGGCACGAGCGTGCTCGAGAGCAGATAGGAGGCGATCATCGCAAACCCGACCGCGAGGGCCATCGGCACGAAGAGCGCCTTCGCCGCCCCGACCATGAAGAAGGCCGGGATGAACACCGCGAGGATGCACAACATCGCCAGCAGACGCGGCAGCGCCGTTTCACGCGTGCCTTCATAAGCGGCGACCGCCGGCGACGCGCCGCGCGCGAGGTGCGAGTGGATGTTCTCCACCGCCACCGTCGATTCGTCGACGAGGATGCCGATCGCGAGCGCGAGACCGCCCAACGTCATCAGGTGGATCGACTCGCCGGAAACCCAGAGCGCAAACACCGCCGCGAGGAGCGCGAGCGGGATGTTGATCACGACGATAAACACGCTCCGCCAGTCGCGCAGGAACAGCAGCACCATCAGGCCGGTGAGAATCGCGCCGAGGCCGCCTTCCTTCAGCACATCGCGGATCGTGCGGTTCACGACCGGCGACTGGTCGAAGACGTAGCTCACCTTGATGTCGTCGGGCAGGATCTTCTGAAACTCGGGAATGTTCTTCTTCACGAGCTCGACCACGGCGAGGGTCGACGCATCGCCCCGCTTCGTAACCGGCAGATACACCGTGCGCAGGCCGTTCGCCAACGCGTGCCCCGTCGTGATGTCGGCCGCATCCTCGACCGTCGCGAGGTCGCGCAGGAACACCGCCCCGCGCTCCGTGCGCCGCAGCGGCACGGCTTCGAGGTCCTTCGGGTTCTTCACGATCGAGTTCATCTCCACGATCGGATACTTGTCCCCGAGGTTCAGATTGCCGGAGGGACTGATCGGGTTGGCCTCCGCGAGCGCCTGCACGATCTCGTCGGGCGACATCCCGTAGGCGCGCATCCGCTCCGGGTTCACGTTCACAATGATGCCGCGCGAACTGCCGCCGAACGGCGGCGGCGCGGACACGCCCGGCAGCGTCGCAAACGCAGGCCGCACCCGGTTCAACGCCTGATCCTGCATCTCACCCAGCGTGCGGTTGGGATTGTCGGTCGAAAACACGAGGTAGCCCACCGCCACGCTCCCGGCGTCGAACCGCGTGACAAACGGCGCCGGCGTGCCCTCGGGCATGAACGCCCGCGAGCGGTTCACATACGCGATCGTCTCCGAAAGCGCCTGCGACATGTCCGTCCCCGGATGGAACTGGAGCTTCATGATCGATGCGCCCTGGATCGACTTCGACTCCACGTGCGAGATGCCCGCGATGTAGAGGAAGTGATACTCGTATCGGTAGGTAAGATACCCCTCCATCTGGGCCGGATCCATTCCGCCGTAGGGCTGCGCGACATAGATCGTGGGCACGCCCAGCGGCGGAAAAATGTCCCGCGACATGCGTTGGATCGCGAGGCCGGCAGCCAGCGCGACGGCGACTGCCAGAACAACAACGGTGAAGGGTCGGCGCAGAGCGGCCTGGAGGAAATTCATGCGGGGTGTTTCGGCGGAGGCGTCAATTCAGACGACCGCGCCACCAGAGAGGATGCGAAAAATCTTCAACACAAGCCCGCCGGCACGCGGGCCAGCGAGCGCGGCGAGCGCCGCCCGCTCAAAGGACCACGCGGAGACCGTCGTGGGCGACCCGCACGCTCGGCGGCAGACGCGCCTCGAGCTCGGCGTGATCGTTGAGATGCGTGAGATGGGTCAGCCAGGTCCGCGGCGCACCGATCTCCGCCGCCACCTGCACGGCCTCGCCAATCGTCATGTGCGTCGGGTGCGGCTGATCCTTCAGGCCGTCGAGCACCACGGCATCCGCGCCGCGGGCGAGCGCCACCGCCGCGGACGGCACGCGCTTGCAGTCGGTATAGTAGGCAAATTTCCGCCCGCTGCTGCGCTCGGTAAACACGAGTCCGAGCGTGTTCAGCCCGCCGTGCGGCAGCAGGGTCGACTCGATGGTGCCCTGCGGCAGTTCGAGCCGCTCCGGCATCTGCTGGAGATTGAACGCCGCATATCCCTTCGAGATCGGCCGCTCCGCGATCGCGTAGGGATAGATCGCGAGCACGCGGGCGATGCCCTCGTCGGTGGAATACACGGTGAGCGCCGTCCCGCCGAGCAGATCGCAGAAACGCCGCAGGTCATCCATGCCCGTGATGTGGTCGGCGTGCCCGTGCGTGAGGATGAAGAAATCCATCTGCGCGATTCCCTCGCGCAGGCACTGCAGCCGAAACTCCGGCGCGGCGTCGACCTGCACATGCAGGCCGTCCATCACGACGTGCACCGACGCCCGCGTGCGCTGGTTGCGCGGATCCGGCGAGCGGCAGACGGCGCAGGAACAGGCGATCATCGGCACGCCCTGCGACGTGCCTGTGCCGAGGAAGATGATCTCCATCTGTGGAGGCTTACGGCCGCTCCGCCAGCCAGGCGAGCGCCCGCGGCACAAAATTCTCGAGTCCCGGCGTGTCCTCCGAGTGCGGACTGATCGTCAGGACCCTGCCCTTGCCGAACGTCGCGTAAACGGCCGCCGGTGAGTCCACCATCACGCCCACCGGCGTGTTGTTCTCGGCGATCTCACTCCGAAACAGCGCCGCCACCCGATACGGCGGCAGCTCGCTCCGCCCGAGCGGCTTGATGATCGGCCCGTTGGCATAACGGATCGTGAACGGCTCGGCGACGGCGCCAAACACGCCCTGCCCCTCGCTCGTCAACTGGACCCGCATCATGCCGCGTCCGCGCTGCCAGCGATTCGACACCGTCTTCGCATTCAGAATTCCGAGGCCCCAGTCGAAACCCGCGCACGCCAGATAGGCCCCGGCACAGATGCCGAGGTAGCCGCCGCCGCGCTCGACGAACTCGCGGACGTTTTTCCGGCCCGCCTCGCCGATGGCCTTGGACTGGCCGCTCCCGCTGCCGCCGGAAAAAACCACGACATCGAATTCCGACAGGTCACGCGTGCCCATATCCGCGGCCTTGATGCGCGTGACGCGGGTGCCCGGAATCTGGCTGGACCGATCGCTGACGGCCTTGATGCCGGATTCGCCTGAACCCGGTCCCTCGTAAATGCCGACCTTGAGGGCGCGAACGTTGGCCGGCGGTGCGAACAAATCCGGCGGATTGGGTGGCGCCATCGGAACGACAGCGGCTTTTTCCGCCGCAACAAGGAAGCTCACCGACGCGAAGCCGAGGAAGACGAGGGAAAGCGCTTTCACGCCGCGGCAGCATGCGGATCCGGCACGACCGCGCCAGCCCGGAGCGCACGGGCGAAGCGTCTGCCCCTAAAGCAAAAAAGCGCGCCGCTTTCGCGGCGCGCTTCGTTGAATCAAACGTGCGGAACGTGTCCGCGACGTGCTTAGTAGTCCATGCCCGGACCGTGGCCGTGACCGCCGGCCGCCGGAGCTTCCTTCTTCTCCGGGATCTCGGTGATCATGCACTCGGTCGTGAGCAGCAGACCGGCAACGGACGAGGCGTTCTGCAGCGCGGTGCGCGTGACCTTGGTCGGGTCGACGACGCCGGCCTTGACCATGTCCTCATACTTGTCGGTCGCGACGTTGTAGCCGAAGTTGCCCTTGCCGCCGAGGACTTCCTTGACGACCACGCCACCGTCGACACCGGCGTTGGCGCAGAGCTGCTTCAGCGGGTGCTCGATCGCGCGGCGCACGATCTGCGCGCCGATCGCCTCGTCACCCTCGAGCTTGACGGCCTCGATGGCCTTCGCGCAGCGGAGGAGAGCGACGCCGCCGCCGGCGACGATGCCTTCCTCGACGGCCGCACGGGTCGCGTGCAGCGCGTCTTCGACGCGGGCCTTCTTCTCCTTCATCTCGGTCTCGGTCGCGGCGCCGACGTTGATGACGGCCACGCCGCCGGCGAGCTTCGCGAGGCGCTCCTGGAGCTTCTCGCGGTCGTAGTCGGAGGTGGTCTCTTCGATCTGGCGGCGGATCTGCTTCACGCGGCCCTGGATGTCGGAGCTCTTGCCGCCGCCTTCGACGATCGTGGTGTTTTCCTTGTCCACCACGATGCGCTTGGCGCGGCCGAGGTCGCTGATCTGGACGTTCTCGAGCTTGATGCCGAAGTCCCCGGTGAGGCAGCGGCCGCCGGTGAGGATCGCGATGTCCTCGAGCATGGCCTTGCGACGATCACCGAAGCCCGGGGCCTTCACGGCGCAGACGTTCAGGGTGCCGCGGATCTTGTTCACGACGAGGGCGGCGAGGGCTTCGCCTTCCACTTCCTCGGCGATGACGAGGAGGGGCTTGCCGCTCTTCGCGACGGTCTGGAGCAGCGGGAGGAGGTCCTGCAGGCTCGAGATCTTCTTCTCGTTGATCAGCACGTAGGCGTCCTCGAGGATCGCTTCCATCGCCTCGGCGTTGGTCGCGAAGTAGGGCGAGAGATAGCCCTTGTCGAACTGCATGCCCTCGACGACGTCGAGCGTGGTCTCGATGGACTTGGCTTCCTCGACGGTGATGGTGCCGTCCTTGCCGACCTTGTCCATGGCATCGGCGATGATGTTGCCGATGGTCTCATCCCAGTTGGCGGAGACGGTCGCGACCTGGCGGATTTCCTCGCGGTCGTTGACCTTCTTCGAGATGCGGGCGAGCTCGTTGACGGCGGCCTCGACGGCCTTGTCGATGCCACGCTTCAGGTAAACCGGGTTCGAGCCGGCGGTGACGTTCTTGAGACCCTCGCGGTAGATGCCCTCGGCGAGCACGGTGGCGGTGGTGGTGCCGTCGCCGGCCGCGTCGCTGGTCTTGGAAGCGACTTCCTTCACCATCTGCGCGCCCATGTTCTCATAGGGATCGGGCAGTTCGACTTCCTTGGCGACGGTCACGCCGTCCTTGGTGACGGTCGGGGAACCGAATTTCTTGTCGATCACGACATTCCGGCCCTTGGGCCCGAGGGTGACCTTGACGGCACGGGAGAGGATTTCGACGCCGCGGAGGACCTTCTGACGCGCGCCCTCTTCGAACAGGAGTTGTTTGGCAGCCATGTGTGTAAGATTTTAGGGAGTTGAATTTTGGATACGTGAGGCGCAGCGACTCAGCCGATGACGCCGAGGATGTCGTCTTCGCGCACGAGGGTGTATTTCTTGTCGTCGAGCTTCACCTCGGTGCCGCCGTATTTGCTGATCAGCACGCGATCGCCGACCTTGACCTCGAACGGCGTGACCTTGCCGTCATCGCCCTTCTTGCCGGTGCCGAGGGCGATGACTTTCGCCTCCTGCGGCTTTTCCTTGGCCGAATCCGGAATGATGATTCCGCCACGGACCTGCTCTTTTTCTTCGACGTGCTCGACGAGCACACGATCCCCGATGGGCTTGATTTTAACGTTAGCCATTTTGTTTTTTGGTTAGGGTTGAAGGGTGGAGTTTCTCTTGCGTGTGGTGAACAAAGCACGCCGGCCGCGAACTCGGACGCGACCGGCGCGCAAAGGGTGAAAGGGCGCCGTTACTTCTTCTTGTCGTCGTCGACAACCTCGAAGTCCGCATCGACGACATCGGCCTTCTTCTCGGCCTTCTTTGCCGCGGGCTCGCCCGCCGCGGGGCCGCCGGTCGCAGCTCCCGCCGCGGAAGCGCCGCCGGACTCCGGCGCGGCTTTCGCGACCTCCTGGTAGATCTCGGCGCCGACGGCGCTGAGTTTCTCCATGGCCTTCTTCATGCGTTCGACGTCGTTGGACTCGAGTTCCTTCTTCGCCTCGGCGATGGCCGCTTCGCCCTTGGACTTGATGCCGGCGGCGATCTTGTCGCCGCCGTCCTTGAGGGCTTTCTCGAGCTGGTAGATCGCGGAATCGAGCTGGTTCTTGGTCTCGACGGCTTCCTTCCGCTTCTTGTCTTCGGCGGCGTGAAGTTCGGCCTCCTTGGTCATCTTCTCGACCTCTTCCTTCGAGAGGCCGGACGAGCCCTGGATGGTGATCTTCTGATCCTTGCCCGTGCCGAGATCCTTGGCGGAGACGTGCAGGATGCCGTTCGCATCGATGTCGAACGTCACCTCGATCTGCGGCATGCCGCGCGGCGCCGGCGGGATGCCATCGAGGCGGAAGGTGCCGAGGACCTTGTTGTCGCGCGACATCGGGCGCTCGCCCTGCAGCACCACGATTTCCACCGAGGGCTGGCTGTCGCTGTAGGTCGAAAACACCTGCGTCTTCTTCGCCGGGATCGTCGTGTTGCGCGAAATCATCGGCGTCGCCACCTGGCCCGCCGTCTCGATGCCCAGCGTCAGCGGCGTCACATCGAGCAGCAGCACGTCGCGCACTTCACCCTTGAGCACGCCACCCTGCACGGCGGCGCCGACCGCGACGACTTCGTCGGGGTTCACGCCTTGATGGGGCGGCTTGCCGCCGAGCTGCTTGGCGATGTCGACGACCTTGGGCATGCGCGTCATGCCGCCGACGAGCACGAGTTCGTCGATCTGCTGTGCGGTGAGGTCGGCGTCCTTGAGGCACGCGCGGAACGGAGCCGTGCAGCGGTCGAAGAGGCTCTCGCAGATCTGCTCCATCTTGGAGCGGGTGAGCTGCACGTTGAGGTGTTTCGGGCCGGACGCGTCGGCCGTGATGAAGGGGAGATTGATGTCGACCGACTGCGCCGACGAGAGCGCGATCTTCGCCTTCTCGGCCTCTTCCTTGAGCCGCTGGAGCGCCATCGGGTCTTTGCGGAGATCGATGCCGTTTTCCTTCTTGAACGACTCCACCAGCCACGAGATCAGCGCCTCGTCCCAGTTGTCGCCGCCGAGATGAGTATCGCCATTGGTCGCCTTCACCTCGAAGACGCCGTCGCCGATTTCGAGCACCGAGACGTCGAACGTGCCGCCGCCCAAGTCGAACACCGCGATCTTCTCGTCCTTCTTCTTGTCGAGACCGTAGGCCAGCGAGGCGGCCGTGGGTTCGTTGATGATGCGCAGCACCTCGAGGCCCGCGATCTTGCCGGCGTCCTTCGTGGCCTGGCGCTGGGAGTCGTTGAAGTAGGCAGGGACCGTGATCACGGCCTGCGTGATTTTGTCGCCGAGGTAGGCCTCGGCATCGGCCTTGAGCTTGGCGAGGACGAACGCCGCGATCTGCTGCGGCGCAAACTGCTCGGTCTTGTCGCCGACCTGCACCTCGATGTAGGCGTCGCCGTTCTTACCCTCGACGACCTTGAAGGGCATGTTTTTCGCCTCTTCCCGGACCTCGGTAAACTTGCGGCCGATGAAACGCTTCGCCGAGAAAACGGTGTTGCGCGGATTGGTCACCGCCTGGCGCTTCGCCGCCTGTCCGACGAGACGCTCGCCCGACTTGGTGAAGGCGACCACCGAGGGAGTCGTGCGCGCGCCTTCCGCGTTGGGAATCACCACGGGCTCCCCGCCCTCCATGACAGCCATGCAGGAATTCGTGGTGCCAAGATCGATACCGAGAATGCGGCTCATGCGCAGCGTTCAGCAACGCATGTGCCTCGACGATCTCCATTCTCTTAAAGCGTTACTTTGTAATGTTTAACAATTCCATCTGCGGTCCTTTGGGGTCTACCGCCGCGCTCTCGGGTCACAAATCTACGCCAGGGTGGCACAGTGCTGACACACTTTGCGCCAGACACGTTGTGCCATGTCCCAGTTGCGCCAACGCGGGCCTGACATAGCTTCGCTCGACGATGGAAATGGAAATCACGCTGCCGGACGAGGTGCCGATCATGACCTTGCCCAACACTGCCTTTTTTCCGCAGGCCTTGATGCCGCTGCATATTTTCGAGCCCCGCTACCGGCAGATGCTGCGCGATGTCCTCGCGACCAACCGCCTCTTCGCCGTGGCGGGGCTGGATACGGAAGCGATGCGCGATCCCACGCGCTTCGAGCCACCCCATAGGATCGCCAGCGTAGGGATCGTCCGGGCGTGTCAGAAAAACGACAACGGGACGTCCAATCTGCTGCTCCAGGGTCTGTGCCGCGTGGCGATCGAGGAGATCGTGCGGGACGACCCCTATCGGCGGGTCCGCATCCGTGCGCTTGCCAGCGCTCCCGGCGCTTCATCCGGGGAAAACGAGGAACTCCGGCGCGAACTGGCGCGGCTGCTGAACCTCAAGCTGCGGCTCGCCCAAGCCGCCCCGACCACCGGCGGCAAAGAGATGACCGCTTTCCTGAAATCGGTCGAGGATCCCGAGGCCTTCGTCGATATCGCAGCCTTCAGCCTCTGTGACGATCCGCAGCTCAAACAGCGCCTCCTGGAAACGCTGGATGTGCACCAGCGGCTCGCGCTCTTCGGCGCCCGCTTGCGCCGGGAGATCGAGGACTTGAAGCTCCAACGGAAGCTGCAAGGGCTGCTGAGCGACGACCGGATCGCGGATAATTGATCGAGGCCGGAGAGGGAACGCGGTCGGGATTTACACGTTTTTGCGCGGCCGCCGTGGAATTGAGGCTTTCCCGCGTCCGCCCGTGCCGAAATATAGCTTCAGAGCTATGTCCGACTCGCCCACGTCGCCCCTCTCGTTTCTCGTCGTCGACGACGAGTCGGGAATTCGCGACCTGCTGTGGCAGTGGCTCAATCGCGCCGGCTATCAGTCGGTAGGAGTATCCTCGGGGCAGGAAGCCTCCCGTCTGCTGCAGACCCGGCGGTTCGATGTGGTGATCACCGACATTGTGATGCCCGACGGGGACGGATTCGAACTCATCGGCGAGTTCCGCCGGCACATGCCCAGCGCCCGCATCATCGCCATTTCCGGCGGCGGCATGTATCTGCAGCGCGATGCGTGCCTGCACATTGCCAGCGGCCTCGGTGCTCACGCCGTGGTGATGAAGCCTTTCAACTGGGAGCAACTTCGCGCCGGAATCGAGGCCGCGCTGGGTCACCGGGACGCCGCTTCGTAGTCGTGGTCGTCCGGAGCGGACGCGGCGAAAATGGTGCTTGCGCTTCCAGGCGCGCAGGGTTTTTTCCGCACTTCTTTCGCGCGCCAACATAGCTCAGCTGGTAGAGCAACGCTTTCGTAAAGCGTGGGTCATCGGTTCAAATCCGATTGTTGGCTCCAGCTTCCGGTAGGTTTTCCCACCGCACTTTGCCTCTCGCCACCGACCTCTTCGACTACGAGCTGCCGCCCGGCCGCATCGCGCAGTCACCGGCGGAGAGACGGGACCAGTCGCGACTGCTTGTCGTCCATCGCGCGGAGCACCGGCTGGAGCATCGCCGGTTTTCCGATCTTCCCGAGTATCTTCGCCCCGGAGACACGCTTTTCCGCAACAACGCCGCGGTCCTGCCCGCGCGGCTCCTCGGCCGTCGCCCGACCGGCGGGCAGGTGGAGTGTTTCCTCCTCCGGCCGATCGACGACCGCACGTGGCGGTGTCTGGTGCGGCCGGGCCGGAAACTTCCCGTGGGCGCCACGTTTCACGGGGTGGACGATGCCTTTTGCGGCACGGTCCAGGCCCGCGAAGCCGATGGCTCCGCGACCGTGAGTTTCTCCAGTCCCACCGGCAAATCCGTCGTCGAGATTGCCGCCGAATTCGGCGAGGTGCCCCTGCCGCCCTACATCGGGCGCGAGCTGGAAGCGGATGCGCCGGGCCGGCCGCAACGCGCACTCGACCGTGAGCGCTACCAGACGGTCTACGCCGCACGCGACCGACAAGTCGCCGTCGCCGCCCCGACCGCCGGACTGCATTTCACTCCGGAACTTTTGGCCCGACTCGCCGCCGACGGCGTCCGCACCAGCGATGTCACCCTTCACGTCGGACTCGGGACCTTCAAACCGATCGCCGCGGCGACGATTGAAGAGCATGACATCCACCGCGAGATCTACGAAATTCCGGTCGCGACCCAGGTCGCCGCCGCGGCCCCGACGGGGCGCCGCATCGCGGTCGGCACAACCACGGTGCGCACGCTGGAGGACTTCGCGGCCCGGCCGGAGAGTGTTTCGGAGCACCCGCGGGCCTTCGTGGGCGAGGCGGCCATCTACCTCTATCCGCCGCGCACCTTCCGGCTCGTCGACGCGATGATCACCAATTTTCACCAGCCGCGCTCCACCCTGCTCTGTCTCGTAGCCGCCTTCCTCGCGCCCGGCTCCACCGACGGCATCGCCTGGCTGCACGAAATCTACCGCGAGGCACTCGCACGCGAGTATCGGTTTCTCAGTTACGGTGATGCCATGCTCATTCTTTGAGCGGCGGCTTTCTTTTTCCCCCGTTGACGTCCAACGTCACGCCGTGACTGCCGACGAACTCCAGACGCTGATCGAGGATGCCACGGCCGACTTCGCGCTCGGCGAATCGGATTCCGCCTTGGCCAAGCTCGCCCGCGCGACCGAGGCGGAGCCGACATCGTTCGAAGCCTGGCACGCTCTGGCCGAAGTGAATTTCTCGCTGCGCCGCCTCGACCCGGCCCTCGCCGCCGCCGAACGCGCCCACGCCCTCCGGTCCGCCGATCTGTTCATCAACACCACGCTCTCGCGCATCTGGATGGAACGAGGTGACAAGGCGAAGGCCGAACACTTCGGCGCCCAGGCCAAGATCGCGAGCTGGCGCGAACAGTTGAAACCGACCGGCGCCAACGACTGAGGCATTCCGCTCCGCCCGGTCCGCACCGCCCCCGCGGCCTGTCGCGCCCGTTGACAGCGTTTGCCGCGCCTCCGTAGCGTCGCGGGATGGAAAGTCCGGCCTATGTGTTGGAGTTCGAGAAACCGCTGCGCGAGCTCGGAAAGCAGCTCGACGAGCTGCGTCAGCATTCGATCGAGACCAATGTCGATCTCGCGAGCGAGATCCGGGCGATCGAGCGCAAGATCGAGACCATGCAGCGCGAGATCTACTCCAATCTCACGCCGTGGCAGAAAGTGCAGATCGCGCGGCACCCGCGCCGGCCCTACGCCCTCGATTACGTGCGCGCCATCTGCGAAGACTTCCAGGAGTTGCACGGCGACCGCCAATACAAGGACGACCAGGCTCTGATCGGCGGCACGGCCTTTTTCAACGGCGAGGCCGTCATGATCGTCGCCCAACAGAAAGGCCGCGACCCGAAGGAGCGCATCGTGCGGAATTTCGGCATGCCCCAGCCGGAGGGTTACCGGAAGGCCCTGCGGCTTTTCAAGATGGCCGAGAAGTTTCAGCTGCCGGTCATCACGTTCATCGATACCCCGGGCGCCTTCCCGGGCGTCGAGTCCGAGGCGCGCCACGTCTCCGAGGCGATTGCCGTCAACCTCCGCGAGATGGCGATGCTGAACACGCCCTCCATCTCCGTCGTGATCGGCGAAGGCGGCTCCGGCGGCGCGCTTGGCATCGGCGTGACCGACCGCGTGCTCATTTTCGAAAACAGCTACTACTCGGTGATATCGCCGGAAGGCTGTGCCGCCATCCTCTGGAAAGACGGCGCCGCCGCCCCGAAGGCCGCCGAAGCGCTGAAGGTCAGCGCCGATCATCTCGAACGGCTCGGCGTCGTCGACGAAGTGATCCCCGAGCCGCTTGGCGGCGCCCACAACGACCCCGCGCAGGCCGCCGGTGCGCTGAAGTATGCGCTGCAAAAGCACCTCAACGATCTCCGCGGCCTCAACCGCGAGAAACTCGTCGAGCTGCGTTACGAGCGCTTCCGTCACCTCGGCGTGTTCGAGGAAGCGGGCACCGCGCGCAGCTGACGTCGGCCGCAGCGCATGGCCGCTTCCGGCGCGGCCGCATTTCCTTTTCGGCCGCCGGCCCGGTCGGGTCGCCGACGACCACTTCAGTGCGGCATCGAGGACGTGTGCCGCTCCGTCAAAAGTTCGATCTTCTGCGCGTTGGCCGACGAGGCCGCGATCTCGATCAACGCGCCCGACAGCCGCACGTCCTCCGTCGCCACATCCCAGCGGCGCGGCATCCCGTCCAGGAAACGGGCGATCACCGGCTTCACCTCCCGGCCGAGCACGCTCGCGTAGGGCCCCGTCATCCCCACATCGCACATAAACGCCGTGCCGCGCGGGAGCACCGCCGCATCCGCCGTGGGCACGTGCGTGTGCGTGCCGAGCACCGCCGTCACGCGACCGTCGAGATACCAACCGAGCGCCTGCTTCTCCGACGTCGCCTCCGCATGGATCTCCACGATGATGGCATCCGCCTGCGCCCGCAGCTGCTCCACCATCCGGTCGGATGTCTCGAACGGGCAGTCCGCCTTGATGTTCATGAAGCTGCGGCCGAGAACCGTAAACACCGCGACGCGAAACCCCCGGGCCTCGATGATCGCATGATCCCAGCCCGGACACGCGCGCGGCAGATTCGCCGGGCGGCACACCTTGTCGACCTGCGTGATCTCGTTTTCCCAGCCGCGCTGGTCCCACACGTGGTCGCCGAGCGTGATCGCATCGACTCCGCTATCGAGCAGCGACTTGGCGATCGCACCGGTGATGCCCGCGCCGGCCGCGGCATTCTCGCCGTTCGCGATCACGAAATCGATATTCCGCTCCTTCCGGATCCGCGCCAACCGGTCGGCGACGACCTGCCGGCCGGGCCGGCCGACAATATCACCGATAAAGAGCAGCTTCAGCATCGCGACAACCGTGCGCAGCGCCGGACCTGGCGCGAACCAAAAGTCACCCACCCGACCACCGATCCCGGCCCCCTGGACGCAACCGACCAACCGCGGGCTTGCCAGCGGGCTTTGCGCTGGCATTTGCTGGGCAGCTTTTTCACGAAGCATCCGCCATGAAGAAAGACTCCACCTCACCTGCCGCTTTTCCAAAGGCCGAGATTGGCCGCGAAATGAAGGGCTCCGACTGTGTCGTCGAGTGCCTGATCCGCGAGGGTGTCGATGTCGTCTTCGCGTATCCGGGCGGCGCTTCCCAGGAACTCCACCAGTCGCTCGCCCGCACCGACAAGATCCGCGTGATCCTGCCCCGCCACGAGCAGGGCGGCTCCTTCGCAGCCGAAGGCTACGCCCGCGCCACGGGCAAGGTCGGCGTGTGCATGGCGACCAGCGGCCCCGGTGCGACCAACCTCGTCTCCGCCATCGCCGATGCGTTCATGGACTCCATCCCGCTGGTGGCGATCACCGGCCAGGTGTATTCGAAATACATCGGGAAGATGGCGTTCCAGGAGACGGATTTCTACGGCATGACGCTGCCGATCGTGAAGCACTCCTACCTCGTCATGGACGCGAAGGAGCTGCCGCGCATCTTCAAGGAGGCCTTCCACCTCGCCCGCAGCGGCCGCCCCGGTCCCGTCGTGATCGACATTCCGAAGGACGTGCAGCAGGCGCGCATCCAGCCCGTGTTTCCCGCCACCGTCGAGTTCCGCAGCACCTACGCCAGCGCGACCGTGCACGCGAGTGACGAGCAGCTGAAGCAGGTCCTCGCCTTGATCGCCGAGGCGCGCCGTCCCGTGCTCTACGCCGGCGGCGGCATCATCTCCGCGGAAGCGCACCAGGAACTCCGCGCCTTTGCCGAGAAGACCAATATCCCCGTCGCCACCACGCTGATGGGCGTCGGCGCGTTTCCCGAAACGCATCCGCTCTCGATGCAGTGGTTCGGCATGCACGGCTCCGCCTACGGCAACTGGGCCGTAGACCAGAGCGATCTCCTGCTCGCCGTCGGCGCGCGCTTCGACGACCGGATCACGGGCGACACCAAACACTTCGCCGCGCAGGCCAAGATCGTCCACATCGACATCGACGCCTCCGAACACCACAAGAACAAGCGCGCCACGGTTCCGATCGTCAGCGACATCAAGCACGCGCTCGGCCGGCTCAACGAGATCGCCAAGGCGGTCAAGTTCACGCCCCCCGACACCCGGGCGTGGCACGACCAGATCGCCACGTGGAAGAAGGATCACCCCTTCCGCTACGACGAGATCAAGCACATCGTCCCGCAGGAAGCGGTGAAGGTCCTCTACGAGCTCACCAAGGGCGACGCCATCATCACGACCGGCGTCGGCCAGCACCAGATGTGGGCGGCGCAGTTCTACCGCTTCGACGAACCCCGCCGCTACATCAGCTCCCTCGGCCTCGGCGCGATGGGCTTCGGCTATCCCGCGGCGATGGGCGCCAAGGTCGCCTGCCCCGACAAGCAGGTCATCGATATCGACGGCGACGGCTCGTT
>JACCED011444485.1_pt1 | contig 24179 bp, 36 predicted proteins | sample 7455021 | NCBI WGS metagenome assembly JACCED01 (sample SAMN15323456, study PRJNA562643) | freshwater metagenome | isolation source: river surface water | place: USA:Blue River Watershed | collected 2017-08-19
GTTAAGATTCCTGCGTATGTAAGTTATACATTACTTCCACAAAACGCACTAGGATGCTGGCCACGTACAAACGCTTTCGTAGCAGACAAGTCAGTCCCAAACGGTGCAACCCCGGCGGATTATGCTGGTACGGGCTACGACAAGGGTCATGCGGCTCCGGACGGGGATTTGAGTTGGAGCGAGATAGTCGAGTACGAAAGCTTCTTGATGACCAATATGTATCCACAGCATGGAAGCCTAAATCGTGGAATTTGGAAGTTACTGGAAACTTCAGTACGTGGTTGGGCAGTACAAACGAACCAAAGCTATACAATATACGTTGGAGCTATGTATGGCGCTGGTGATGAGTTCATTGGAGCAGGTAAAGTTATTGTTCCACACGGATACTATAAGATTGTAATCAATAACGCTACTAAAGAAATAGCAGGTTGGAGATTCCCTCATACAAAGCCTTATGTTAATTTAGGCAATGACTTAACCAAGTTCCGTATGCCAATCGCACAGATTCAAAAGGAAGCTGGCGTTAGTTATGAATATCCAGCTGGTGCTAAGGAAGTAGCTGTTGGTAAAGAATGGCCCGTAAACTTTGGTGCGCTAACCAATGCTAAACGTGCCAAATGTGGTAAGAACGCTGAATAATCATTGACACAACGGCCTTATCACTGTACAATAGATGTATAGGGCCGTTAGCTCATGCTTGGTTAGAGCAGTGGACTCATAATCCATTGGTGGTGTGTTCGACTCACACACGGCCCACCATACAATATATAATGAAAACAATCGATTTAGAAATTAAATTTAAAGGTAAAACAATAAATGTTTCCTACAATAACGATGATAATTTTAAACTGTATTTTTTAAATCAGTTTGGAATACTTGCTTACAAAGATGAAGTTGATGTAAGATTTAATGAGATACTTACTAAGATGCATGGCTTTACAACCGGAGTCATGCATTTTGTTTTTGATAACATTCAATTACCACCTAACCCGACTGTCATTGACATTGGTTCTGGTAATAGCTTAATTGACTTAGCAACATCTAAGTATCTGAATCAGCAAGCCAATTTTATTCTAATAGATGGCAATAAGCATAATATAAATCCTGTTATACATTCAGCAGAGTTTAATACATATAACTCTTGGGATATGGTGTCAGATGCTTTGAAACTTAGCGGAATTGATGATTCTAAGTTTCAAATGCACGACATTGATTATGCATTTGATCAGCAGGCAGACTTGATTATTAGTACTAACAGTTGGGGATTACATTATCCCATTGATGTTTACTTAGAAAAAGTGGTTAGTGCATTAAAGCCTGGTGGTTACTTAGTATTGTTTCCTGTAATAAACATTAACGGATATAAAGATTCAGTTGACGGTGTTTTAAACAGCATATACACAGAGAACGAAAGCAATTGGATGCGCGAAGGATTAGATTGGGACAAGTGGAAAATTCATTTTCCCAACCTTGCCGACAATGAGCCAACAGCGTTACGATGCATTTGGCAAAAACCATTAGCCTAACTGTCTTATATACTGCATGGATGGCTTTTTAATACTACACGGCAAAAGTTCTGGACCAGCCGTTCCGGATTGTTCAGTAACCCCACTTGCGGCCAAGTTGGAAGCAAATGGTCACCTGGTAGACTATCAAGCCTATAGTTGGGAAACTTCAAGGATATACCTAACTACCTTTGAAAGCACCACAGAAGAAATTCGTGCAGGCATCCAGCGTTTGCGTGAACGTGGAGCAACACGTATTCACTTAGTTGGACATAGTATGGGCGGCAACATTGCCATTTACTATGCAGTACATAACACAGACTTTGATAGCTTTATTGGACTAGCTACAGCACACAATGTACACCATCCTACCTTACAGTATGTTGTCAAGTGGAGTGTTGAAAAGGCCAGAGGTTTGGTGGCAGAAGGTAACGATGCACCAAGTGAGTTTGTTGATTGGAACGTTACAGATATTCTTGCTCGTACAGTTAACCCAAGTTGCTATCTAAGTTACTTTGATCCAGACGGTAATGCCAATATGACTCTTAATGTTAAACGCATTACTCGCCCACTTAATGTATTAATGGTTGGCGGCAACAAGGACAACACACAGCAAACAACACGCATGTCTATCTTTGACCCAATGCCCAAAACACCTTATAGTCGTTGGGTACAAACAAATGATGACCACGACACAGTTAGTTTAAATGCTTACGATGAAATCGTTAAGTGGGTAGATAACATGCCCGAGTAAGCCGTTAACACTAGCTTTAACTGGCATTATTTCGTACTAAAAATAAAAACCGCTTCATACGGTATCGCTAGACAGGGCACATTGGTTGCCCTGTTTTATTGACTAATAATAAGTAATTTGCTACAATAACATGATGAAAGTAATCAATGTCATTGCAGGACCAGGAGCAGGTAAAAGCACTCTAGCGTCAGGCTTATATCACGAAGCAAAACGCCGAGGGTGGAATGTAGAATTGGTAACGGAAGTTGCCAAAGACCTAGTCTGGGAAGGTAGACATTGTGCGCTGGAAAATCAAGCTTATGTATTTGGACGTCAAGTACAAAGAATACACAGGCTTGCGGGACAAGTTGATTATATTATAACTGACAGTCCCTTTTTATTGAGTGCTATCTATGCTCCGGAGGATTATCCACCAGAGTGGGAGAAGGTAGTAGTAGAACTCTGGAAGCGTTACGATAACAGCGTAGCATTTCTAGGGCGCGGCCCGTGGTTCGATGATCGCGGCCGTGTGCATAACCTTGATGCTAGCATTGAGGTCGATCAAAGGATTGCGGCGTTACTGGCGAAGCATAATATAACCTACACCCAGGTTGATTATGGATACAGTAACCCAGGTGAAGTCTTAGATGATATTTTGTCATCAAAGGCCTGACTGGAGGTAATCCCAATGAAAGGAGGTGTAACATGCACATGACCCCTAAATTTATCTCGGGCATGTCAAAGCAAACCGTAGAACGTTTGCTGTCTAAAGTCGTATTATTGGCTTTAACATTATTAGTGGTTGTCTCGGCACTAGCTGGCCAGCACAACCAAAAAGCAAAACCACAAGGCAACAGCCTAACCACGTTTCAAGAATGGTTTGATAATCAAATACATTCCTATGAAAACGAAACATGGGAACACCGTGTTCGCAGACTTATGCGAATTAACTTAGAAGAAGCTGGTGGTACTAAGAAAGCTCTTGCTGACAAACAAGTTCGTTGTTTAGCTGAAAACGTTTACTACGAAAGTCGTGGCGAAAGTTTACAAGGACAAGTTGCAGTTGCTAAGGTAACACTTAATCGTTTAGATGAAGGTTACGCTAAAACTGTTTGCGGAGTTGTTAAACAAGGTTGCCAATTCTCTTGGGTATGTAACGGTGTAGGTGGACAGCCTACTGGATTCTTATGGCATCAAGCCGTAGGAGTTGCATTAGTAACATTAAATGAAGCAGACAAAGTTGAGGATCCGACAAACGGAGCAACCCACTTCCATGCTACATACATAGACTGGAAACCAGCTTGGCGCAGAGTTAAAGACTCAGTGCAACAAATTGGTAACCATGTTTTTTATAGAGTAAGACCAAAAGAGGAAAAATGAGAAGATTATACCCAGCCAGATTACTAGAAGTGCGTGGTACAGATACCTTAGAAGTAGAACTAGATCTTGGCTTTAATGTGTACACACGCCAAAAGATTAGGCTGTTCGGAGTAGCTACAGCAGGTAAGGACAGTGATGTTCGTATCGTGCTTACTGAGCTATGCAAGGATGGACTTATTGTAGAACCCATTATTACCAAGCGGGCTAAACTAGGTAGAGTACTTGGCTGGGCATATATTGCAAACGAGACTGGTGAACCTACATTAAATATAAATGAAGCATTAGTGGAACAAGGATTGGCAACGAGCTTCCAAGTACCCGATGACGATGAGGACGATTAAATGTATGAACCAGGAATGACAGCACGTAAGGTGGCTGTATTTGACCCTAAAATTTTTGATAAAGCACACGCCTTATTAAAGGCTTATAAATGGTCTGACAAAGAAAAGCGTAAAGGTGATGACACTTACTTGATGTATTTGCCTAACAGCCCAGAACGCATTGCAGGCTTTTATGATATCACTGGCCCTATTACCAAAGAGCAAATCGATATCATGTGTGCTTTCCGTCAGCCTATTAACTATCTAATGAAGTTAACAGCTATTGCTGACCCTGTATTGGTGCAAGCAGATATTGCTTTTATGCAACCCGGTGGCGACACTATTATGCACACTGATACACGTTATACACAACGATACAGCAGACGCTATAACATTGCATTAGAAACTAATCCAGATTGTTTCTTATATCATGTAAGTTATGATTTAGAAAACGGCGGAGTTCGCGATCACATTGAACCCGGCGAGATATGGGAACTTAATAACAAGATTCCACACACAGCAGTTAACCATGGCACAACATGGAGAACACATTTAATTATTGATGTTATGCCGCGTAACTACTATGATCGCATGTGGGAGAAATTCCCTAATGCATTTGGCAAGGTACCCAACGTACAAGCCAAGAATGACACGTTCGATTTAGACAAAGATGGCAATATGTTAAAGTATTGGACTTTGTTTAACGACCTACCACATTGCTTCCCAGCAAGGACACACGTTTAAAATGAAAATCACACGCACAGACAAAATAGTTGCCTACTTGGCACTAATAAGCGGCCTAAGCATATCAGCTGTGGCCGTATACTATTCAGTAGCAGGCCTAGTAAGCATTTTCGCCGCTGCCGTTATACCTATTATCGTTATGGGTGTAGCACTTGAAGTTAGTAAGCTGATTGCAACTATATGGCTAAAGCTTAACTGGACTCGTGCTCCATTCTTTATTAAAGCATATATGTCAATGGCTGTGGCCATCTTGATGATTATTACATCCATGGGTATCTTTGGATTCTTATCCAAAGCACACAGCGACCAAAGTTTGGTATCAGGTGATGTACAAAGTAAGATTGCTATCTATGACGAAAAGATCAAGACAGCAAAAGAAAACATTGATGCAGGCCGCAAGCAACTTAAACAAATGGATGAAGCTGTTGACCAAGTTATGGGTCGAAGCACAGATGAAAAGGGTGCAGACAAAGCAAACTCTATTCGTCGATCACAACAGCGTGACCGTGCAAACATTGCCAAAGAAATTGAAGCCAACCAAAAGCTTATTGCTAAACTTAATGACGAAGCCGCACCTATCCGGGCAGAAGTACGTAAGGTAGAAGCTGAAGTCGGTCCTGTCAAATACATTGCGGCATTTGTGTACGGCGACAATCCCGATGCCAACGTATTAGAAAAAGCAGTGACATGGGTTATCATTATTATTGTTAGCGTATTTGACCCACTAGCAGTTATCTTATTGTTGGCAAGCCAGTATAGCTTCCAATGGTTCCGTAAAGATGAAGCGGAGGGTGACAGCCCAGTAAGGATTCAGGAAACTGAGCAACCCACTGTCACACCTAAACCAGTTGATGATTTTAAATTCTTAGCTGAATATGAAGAGCCGCACAGCGAAAGCATTGCCAGCAACTTAGATCCAGTGTACCCTTTAACTGATAACGAAGTTGATGAACTAGCAGAAGCTAAACGTAAAGCTAGAGAACAAGTTATTGGCGAACCACTTGCCGACATTAAAGACGAACCAGCATTTAAGGAAGCAGTAGACGCAGGTGTATACAACCCAGACGGCACATTGGCTAGACCTGAAGCATTAGATGCTTACAATGACGAACGTTTAGTTTCTAAGTTTGATAAGATGCAAGACTTTGCACCTCCAGGTACGCCAGGTGAAGCTTGGGCAGTTTCTGAGCAACAACCAATTGTTGAAACAGATAAAATAATTAAAGCAAGTAAAGATGAATTGCTAAAACAGAAACGCAGTCGTGGTTGGTTCCAAGCTGTATTTCCAAAACGTGACGATACTAATTAAAGGTTTATTTTGACAGATTCTAATGTATATGTTGTTAGCCCACCTACACTTTATATGCCTGGGGGTGGTCTAGCATTTTGTTTAATAAGCAACGATAATGCTTGGCAGGACGCAGTTATATCGTTAGTTGAAAAGAATGTTCAACATAACCAACTTTCATTTTACACAAACGAAAGCGGAGTAAAAGATCCAAAAGCTTGGGTCTGGTATTGGCATGTAGTAGATAACTGTGATGTTATCATTTGCGATATGGCCAGTTGCTCCGAGCACGAAATTAGAATGGCATTGGCGATGTCTAAAGTTGACCAGCCAGTTATCTTTTGTACACGCCCAGGCAGTGATGAATTTGTGTCATTGCTAAACGCAATTGGTGTTCCTAGTTACGAAGACCTAGATGAATTGTTAAAGATTTTGGAGTTGGCACTTGGTTGATAAAGTTCAAAGTCTTACGTGCAGTTTTTGTAACAAGCATAGGGACGAAGTTAAGGCACTGATTGCCGGCGACAAAGCATACATTTGCAACGAATGTATTCACCTTTGCTTAGAAGCACTATCAGACGAAAAGGATAATACTCCTAACGTCTTTTCTAATGCGAGCACACCTAGCGAAATCAAAGCATACTTAGATAGATTTGTTGTTGGCCAAAACTTAGCCAAGCGTAGTCTAAGTGTTGCAGTTCGCAATCACTATAAGCGACTGGGGCAAAGTTCTACAGACCTTATTAAGAAAAGCAACGTGCTATTAATTGGGCCTACAGGCTCGGGCAAAACATTGTTGGCCAAGAAGCTTGCAGAAAAACTTAACGTGCCTTTTGCAGTTGCTGATGCTACTACATTAACTGAATCGGGTTATGTAGGTGATGACGTTGAAAGTGTTATTCATCGTCTAGTACAAAGTGCCGATGGTGATATCAAACGTGCAGAGACAGGTATTATCTACATTGATGAAATTGACAAGAAAGGTCGCAAGAGTGAAAGCGCAAGTATTACTCGTGACGTTTCTGGCGAAGGCGTACAGCAAGCATTGTTAAAACTTATCGAAGGTACTGAATGTCGTGTGCCAGTAAATGGCGGGCGTAAACATCCAGGACAAGATGCAAACATTGTAAACACCAAGAACATATTGTTTATTCTAGGCGGTGCGTTTGTGGGCTTAGACGAACAAGTTAAAAAGCGTATAACAGGCGGCACTAAAATTGGCTTTGGTGCTGAGGTAGGCACAGCAGAAATTACCACCGATCGTTGGTTAGCAGAAGTGGAACCAGAAGACTTTGTTAAGTTTGGCATGATTCCAGAGTTTATGGGTCGTATCCCAGTTATTTCTGCTTTAGAAACACTTGACGCAGACAGCTTAGTTAGAATCCTTACTGAACCAGAAGATAGCATTGAAAAAGAGTATTGTGCAATTTTTGCTATGGACGGAGTTGAGCTAGAGTTTACGGCTGAAGCACGAACTGCCATTGCAAACCTAAGCATAACTAAGAAGACGGGAGCTCGCGGCCTAAGAAGCATTATTGAGCATATTTTGTTAGATATACAGTTTAATCTACCTGAATTGGCCCGTGAAGGATTAAGTAAAGTTATAATTACTGAGCAGGCTGTGGAGGACCATAAGCCCGTTACAATTTACAAAAATTTAGAAATAGTTGCATGAGAGAAACCCAAAAGAAACTTAAGGGCACAGCAGTTTCCGTTAAAGACGGTAATGTGGAAAAGGCCCTACGTAAGTTTAAAAATAAAATACAAGATAGCGGTAAGCTTGAAGAAGTGCGTGAGCGCATGGAATATGTAAAACCTTGCGTTGAACGTTTGGTCCGCGAAAACAAAGCCCGTAGACGTTGGCTCAAAAAAGTAGAAGAAGATGAAATTGCTGGGCGTAGGCCCTCCCGCGAAGGCCAGCGCAAAAGGTTATATTGAAATTGACATTTTGATTGAAGATAAATATAATTGTGTATACTAGTGCCAATAGGACTAGATCACAATGTGATGCTCAAGATGAGATCACAATTTAGACTCGCTTTAAGGAGACTATATTATGTCTAATAATCTAACTTTACCATACCATCGATTCGGTGTTGGCTTTGATCGTTTGTTTAACGACTTGGATCGTTTAATGAATGTCAGCAGTCCTAACAACGGTGGCTATCCCCCATTTAACTTAGAGAAGCCCTCTGAAAACCATTACCGCATTACTATGGCGGTAGCCGGCTTTACGGAAAAGGATATCGAAGTTACACATCAAGAAAATGCTCTTGTTGTTGTAGGGGAGAAGAAGGAAGAAGACACTACAAACTATCTACATCGTGGTATTGCTACTCGCAGTTTCAAGCGCGAATTTGTGCTTGGTGAACATGTTGAGATTAAAACAGCAAGCCTCAAAGATGGTATGCTAGTAATTGACTTGGAGCAAATTGTTCCAGAGGAAAACAAACCTAAAAAGATTCCTCTAATTAAGGAATAATAAACCCAGTCCTTGGGTAAGTGTAAAAGCTTACCCAAGCTAAATATCAGAGTTAAACACGGAAACATTATGTCACAATCATCAGTAGATACAGTTACTATTACAGAAAACATTACAGGCGTTAAAGAGCCTGAACGCTACCGTGTTGTCATTTTAAATGATAATAGCACTCCAATGGAATTTGTAATTGAGTTGCTAAAAGTTATTTTCCACCACAGCCAAGAAGCCGCTGTCAAGGTAATGTTACAAGTACACGAAAACGGCAAGGGTACAGCCGGAATTTACACATACGAAGTCGCTGAGCAAAAAGCAATGGAGTCAACGCAAATCGCTCGCACTAACGGGCACCCATTGGGGGTAAGCGTTGAGCTTGCCGGATGATACACGCAAGTTAATCATTGACTTAGATGATACTTGCATCGACACACTAACAGGCTTTGTTAAATGGCTTGGGTCACTTGATAGACTCAAAGGTGTTGAAGGCAATAAAATATCCAATAGAGAAAAGCTAGGGCACTGGTTGAATGTACCAGATGATTTAGCTGATCTCTGGATGAACGAGTTTTGTGAGTTTTCTTGGCAATGGGGTGCTATGCTTCCCATGCTAGGAGCAGAGCAGGTGCTTAAACATTTCCCTGCTAATGGTTGGACAGTTGTTGGATACAGCAAAGCCAGCAAAGATATGCACCGTGCTATATTACGCCGCGCTAACCTTGAGTTATTATTCCCTGGCATATTCAAAGAATTATATGTTGTACCAAGGAATACTAATTTGTATCCTCTGTTACTAGAGCACGATGATGCAGTTTGTGTTACATCAACAGAAAGCGTAGCAAGAGCAAGTGCCCAAGCAGGACACGCTACATATCTAATCAATCAACCCTGGAACTATAATTTTTCCGATATATCGGTACGCAAGTTTAATAACTGGCAAGAAATTGGCAAAGAATTATTGACTTAACAGGTATCGTTTACAGGCATAATTATTATTATGTCATCACTTATCCCACCTAAAGAAACGATACTGGCCCATGTAAATTGGCGCACAAGTAGATTAACAGGCAAAACAATTACACTAGGGCCTGGACAAACACTCCCAACAGAAATGAATCCTGGCGAATGGGTAGTACTAGATCACCATTCAGCATTTTGGTTGCTAAATGGTCGTACACCTTGGCATGAATGGGTTAGACTAGGCGCCAAAGTATACCACATGCCAGACTTTGACGTTAGCTTTTTAAGTTATATCAGTCCAGCGGCTTGGCCAGAGATGGCATTAGTTGATCCAAAGTGGTCACCAATACAATGGGTGCCACTTGACATTCCTAAAATCGAACCTGATGACTGGGAACTGTTTTGGAAGCTATGGAATGAAAAGCAAGCCGACATTACACGTGGCTTAAACGAAACACAGTTCTGGAAAGGCTTATGTTGCTACCTACATCCAGAAGTAGACCACACTAAGTTTAACTATAAGAACACAGTAGTAGACGATTGGACACAACACTTTCCCAAAATGTTTGAGCAGATTTTTAGTTGCTTGCCTTTCCACAGCGTTGAAAAGGTTGTGCTATGGTCTAACATTAATGAAGTGACTCCGCACATTGACCCTGACGCAGTTATCTATCCTTGGCCAGACAGCTTACGTATTATGATTTGGGACACTAACGACGGTCCTACATTCTGGATGAGTAAGTGGCCAGAGCGTTCAGCAGAGTATGACCCGAAGCCTATTACAGTAAGAACAGGAGCCGCATACGGAGTTAGTGCCGCACGTATTCCTAAAGAGAAAAGAACATACGTTGACTTGCCGCCAGACACAAATACATTTGTGTTTAACAACGGAGCATTCATGCACGGTGCAGACCTTGCCAAACCTAAAATTATTATGGCAGTTAAAGGTCGTCCTAAGATCAATGAATGGCTAAAAGCACTAGAGCCAAGTTATGAAAAGTACAAAGGTTGGATTAATAAATGAATTTGTTCAAGTTAGCAGAACAACAAAATAAAGTAGCAGATCGTGCGGCAAAGGCCGCTGCCGCAGTATTAGCAATGTCTAAAAAGCTTGAAGAAGAAAAGGCTGAAGAGAAACGATTACGTGATATTGAAAACTTCCAACGCATGGAAAGAGAAAAAGCACAATTGCTTTATATAATTAATGAAGATGAAAGAAAAGTGACAGAATCCCTACCAGCATTTACAAATAAGAGGAAGTTTGTAGTAAACGATTTAAACGCTATTCCTAACTCAATGCTTACTGCTAGATATCTAGATTTGGTATCTCCTTGGAAAATTTCTAATCCAGATTGCGGAGTTGCTACAAAAAGAAACTATGCTCCGTTGATTAAATTTGAGCTACCTAAGTCTGTAGACTTTAAACAGCTTACAGAGGACACATACGGGGCACTTAAAGAATACGGCGAATGGAACTATAGACTACCAGACTCTAGCTTAGTAAAGAAAGATATGAGCTATGGTGGCATTGGATTAACTTACAATCCACTTTACTTAGATAGCGATACATCAAACGTTCACGAGCAAGTACAAGGAACACACAAACCCGGTACACGTCATGTATCTAATCCTTTTTCAAATCACGCAGTTAGTTCAATGCCATTGAATAAAAAGAACAGCCATTTTGATACATTAGGATTTGTTTATAGAACACCAGCAAGTCAATATAAGTCGTTGGGAACCTTCTTAAACAGTTTTAAACGCACGATGGTCAGAACTGCTATTCGTATCATTTACTCTGAGCAAGAAGGTCCTGTTGGGGATGGCAAGTATGCTGGTGTAACTTGGCACAAAGATGAAGCAATGGCATGTAACTTACGAATCAACATTCCAATTGTTACACACCCTGATTATGTACTAGAACAAGAAGGCGGCGAGCCACGTCACTTAGAAGCAGGATACGGATACAGTTGGGACACTAACACAAGCCATCGTGCTTATGCTTTAACTAGAACAGCACCTCCAAGAATTCATATTATGCTAGGCTTTAGTTGCTGGTGGGACTTTGACGAGAAAAAAGGTACTTGGACTTCTAATAAGTTTGCCGGAAAGAAGCATCCAATGGATATGTTATTTGATGGGGACATTATCGAAGGCATTAACTTCTTAGAGTATTAACTAGGGCTTTTTGGCGCATCTAAACGATAGTTTAATTTACTTGGGCACAATATAAATACCATACTCGCAAAGAGAATAAAATGGGACTTATACAAATGGCCAAGCAAAAGGACATTAGTAGAACTAAACTGTTTAAGATGGTTCAGTCGTTTGACGAGTTCGACGCTAAGTTTAGACCTACGGTACAAGATTGTAGAGAAGCATTTAGAAACATTAATCGCAATGTTTTTAACAATGAGCTTAAAATGCCCAGTTTTAGGTTAGTATATACTAGAGCGTTTTGGGGCGAATGCCAGGGCGTCATTGATGACCAAACCAAAGTTAAAATGAAAATTAACAAAAGCTTTTTAAGCAAGAGATTATTCATTAACACTATGGCGCATGAAATGGTTCACCAATGGGAATGGCTCAATAATGAAAACATGACTCATGGACCAGAGTTTTTTCAATGGCGCGAGCAATTGGCAAAGTACAATATTACACTAAGCCGATGCTACAGGATGAAGCATTACCGTCTATCATAAAATAGGTCTAACAACACAATTGTTCCCATGCTAACTATCTTAATACATTACAAGGTAGGACATGGGAACTTTATTTGATATCAAACCACCGGCAAAGACAACAGTACCGGAAACTAAAAAAATTAAAACACCTCTTCCAAAGAAGAAGATTGAAGCTACACCAGAAGCTAAGGTTGAAACTAAAGTTGAGGCTAAGCCCGAAGTAAATCTTAGTGGCAATCCGGAAGCAGTGATCGGGGTTGGTGCTAGTGGGACTAGAGCAGGTATGGATTTTGTAAGCAATGACATCATGGCCGCAGAGCTTGCACTTTCTACTATTGGTAATTTTGAGCCACTAGATATTAGAATTGACCACTGGAAGATTGAAGAAGTCATTAATGAAAAGTACAGCAATGACTGGGTTGATTACTTGCCAAGGACTGATCGTCCAAACAATAGAAAAAGTTTATCACTAACAACTATCCCAGGATGGAATCACCAAAGTCCACCTAGCTTACCAGAAGCAACTAAAAATCTAGGTCGTCCAGTTCGCGAATCAGAGTTTTGTGTTCCAACTGACTTGTACAACGACTGCGATAGAACAGGAGACCCAAGTAAGAAAAGCCTTAAAGCTTTCTTAGACGAGTGGCAACCATTGGGTAGATCTTTTATTGTTAACTCGGGTACTGGCGGATACTTTGTTCCGCATCGTGATCATCCAGGTATGCCACGTCCTTGCTTTAGGCTTGTATGCTTCTTAAAGAACTGCGGCCCAATGGATTATGATTGGCTAATGGATGATCGTAAAGCAAACATTGAAGTAGGTCGTGTATACTATGTTAACACCCGTATGACACATAGAACAATATCTTGGGTCGACGATAGCTGGCACTTAATTTTAAATGTGCCAATGACACTAGCTAACGTAGACAAAGTATTAAAGAACTTACAGCACAGGCACTAAATGATTGTAATAGTTGGGCCCGACAACGACAAACGTCAAGTTGAAATAGCATTGCCAGCAGATAAAAAGCGTATCGGGGTAATGCTTAGTGGCGGAGCAGATAGTGCTATACTACTTTATATCTTAGCATTAGAAAAGAAAATGTCAGGTAGCGATCACGAATTGATTCCGTTTACAGTTGCCAGACCCGATGGTGCTTGGAACTATGTTAAGCCAATCGTTGATAAGGTTAACGAAATACTTGACATAGAACTGCCTGCTCCTATTCAAGTTGGAGACCCAACGCTACATCATAGTCAGCAAGGTCGTAGCGGCGAAAGAGAAGCAAGAGCAACATACAACATTGAACATTGCTTTTACGGTAGTCAAGCACATCCTCCTGTTCAAATGCCAGGCGAGTATCCTGCGAGACCAGACAAGGTTGATTTGCCTGGCACAACTATTCCATTTGCATTAGTTGACAAAAGACACACATTAGATTTGTATAATGTATTTGATGTTTGGCCTCTAATAGAACTTACTCACAGTTGCACAGCACAAACAGAAGGTCGCTGTGGTGAATGTTATAACTGTACGGAACGTGCTTGGGCGTTTACTGAACTAGGATTTCAAGATCCGGGTTCTATGTAACGTTTGTTAAGTTGTATATCTGCGGCAGTTTTGCACCACTGTCGTGGACACTTAATAGGTTGTTCAAGTATTTCAAACTTATCAATCCTGCCTAGATTTTTTGTACGGCAATTAGCACCATAAGCATACCCATCAAAGCTAATAGTAATACCAGTGTTGCCAGCACTACATTCCCAGTCTTTAAATCCATGTTGCTTTGTATTAACTAAGTCGAATGGGTTGTGCATTGTTTCTACAGTACCATCGTCGTAAATTATATTAGAGCTCAAGTTAACGTGGTTAAATCTACGTTCGGGCTGTTTGCCTGTTGCAGATATACCTCGAATGTATTCAACTTGCTCGGGGTGGTATTCCCAAGGTTGCCCATCTGTAGGGCCACCGCTATGGTCAGTTAGAATTTTAGCATTAACTAATGCTTGTAGCCTTGGAGTAAGTTGTTGATACATTTCTTGTACACGATGCCAATTACCAGGATCGCACATCATGTTATAAGCTACTTGTACATTTTTATCTAGTAGGAACTCGCCTAGTTCATTTACTCTATCAATCTTAGTCCACTCTGCATGTAGACTCATTGTAATCTTATCTGGTAAGTGATTTAGACTTTGCCACCATTCAAATGCACGAGCACCATTGGTAATAGTTTCTACAATACCATGCGGATGTAGCGTATCAACTATTTCCTCATACATTGGATGTAGTGTAGGTTCGCCACCACTTATAGATATTTGAAGGAATCTGCCCCTAGCGTGGACATTGATAAGTCTATCTAAGAAAACTCTTATCTCATCATCAGTAGGATACCCGGGCTTCCTGCCTGCTTTATAATCACCTGAGTGTAAGCTACTAGGGCAATAGTTGCAACGAAAATTACAAAAGTCTGTTAGAGTCCAGTAGACATACAGTACGTCTTGCTTTCGCTTTATCTCAACTATCTTTTTCATTTTCTAGATATAAAAACGCTAAGGCCCAACTTAGTAGCAATACCGTATCTAGGGAAAGGTGTGTTTACATGCAGTCTGTTACGTGGGAACGTAATAGGTACCCCAGGTGTCCATGTAAACATTTTGTCAACTGTTAGCCCGTAAAAATTGCTAGGGTTCAAATGAGGACAATTATCTAATAACCAGCCGTCCATAGTATGGTGTTCAATGTTACCAACTGCCGCATAATCTTTTACAACAACATTGTATTCGTTTGGGTTATCTTCGCTACCGCGTAAGAAGAAAGCCGCATCACCTGACCAAGTTTGATTCAACACAATAAACTTATTCTTGTCTAATTGTGGAGTGACACCTTCCTTAAATGTCATTGCTAATGGAAATACAAAAGTCTGCCATACTTTTTCTGGCCCTTGCTTACCTGTATCAGCGTGAACACGATATCCTGTGTTAGTTAGAAAGAAATTGCCACCATCCCGTTCCCATGTACCTTCACCTAGTTCTTTGTCAATGATAGGCTTAACGATTTCCATAGCAGGATCCAAGTCAAGTGCAAATGCACGACCTGGATAACTTTGCATTTGTTTGTTGTTTGTAAAGCACTCTATTAAACCATATAGTTGGTCATCTGTTAGTGGTGCAAGTTCTTTTGGACCTATCATTGTATTGGAAATTTCTTATCTAGCTCACTGAGTATTTCATTGTTCAGTGTTAATTTTTGCGAATCAAAGTTTCGCTTGATTCGTACTGGGTCCGATGACCTCGGTATAGATATCACAGAAGGATCACGCATAGTCCAGGCAATTGCTAGTTGTGCAGGCAAGTATCCATATCGTTGTGCAATATCAATAAACAGTTTGTCTTTAAAGATGTATCCGTTCTTTAAAGGAGAGTGCGCCATAATGGTTACATTGTTTTCTTTAAGCCAAGGTATAACATCAGTTTCGACTTCTCTTTCAAGTACAGAATACCTAATTTGATTTGTAGCGTATGATGAAGATGCACCTAGCTTCTTTTCAATCATTTTCCATTCGTTAAGCGAATACTTTTTAAAGTTGCTGACACCGTAAGACTTAATAAAGCCTTTGCTTTGTAACTCTAGCATTGCTTCGATAGCAGGCTCCAATGGCATAGTGCCTTCTCTCCAATGTAAGAGATATGTGTCAATGTATCCGCACTTTAGTTTTTTAATGCTACGTTCACATGCGGCAAAAACATCTTCTTTAGTTAAGGCATTCTTAGGCAGTACCTTAGAAACAATGTGTAAGCTATCTCGTTTACCAGAATCTACTAATGCTTGGCCAAGCATAGTTTCAGTCTTACCGTCACCATACATTTCAGCAGTATCAAAAACTGTATAACCTACGTCAATGGCATAACGCATTGCCGCCAGGTCTTTGTTCCATTGTGCCGGCTCTAATGAATTGCCAAGGTTGCTGGTACCAAAGCCAATTTGTGTATTAAAGTGGTTGCTCATACGATATTTATGTGCTAATATAATGTCTTGTTAATCCAGCCTTGTTGTTTTATTGCAACAAGCAACTTGACAAGTGGTCCAACCTGTGTTATACTATCTAATTAAAGGAGGTAGTATGAAAGCAGTTAATTTTTTTAACAAGTATTCAGCTAGCAATAATAATAAAAAAGGACAAGCAAGTTTCTATAAAATAAAAGCTACGGAAAAATGGGTGGAGTATATGCTAGACATTACAGATATGAATAAACTGTTAATGTCATTATCGTTTAATGATAAAATGCGTATGTTAGATACATTAGAGATAGCAGAGCGTAAACGAGATTATATGTTTAGGCATCCAAATTTTAATTATAAACAAGCGACACGCTGGTACGAGCTAGCAAAAGACTTGCCTAAAAAGTAAGCAAAATTGTTGTAAAAATACAACAACAAAATGGTTGACAAGTGGCCCTAGAAGTACTATAATAGACACATAGCAAGAAAAAAGGGTTACCAGATCCGTTAGGCGGACCATAGGAGAGGGGCACCGAAGGCGTTCGGCGCAATCCTATAACGCATGAAGACTGAGGACTAGCAATAGATCCAAATGGTTGACGGAAGCTTCTGGCAGTAATGACCGTAGTGACTGGGCCTCGCAAACCTAGCAGAATGAGATCTACATGGTTCCCTACTAATAACAAAGGAAATATAATATGTCGTACGAAAAAACAATCAACATGGAAATTGGCTTAAACAACATGATCGGCAAGATCTTTACCAGCGTGACTGGTAGTGTGGGCTCTGGTGAGATTGTTTTTGAAAACGACAAGGAACGTTTCACTTTCATGCACTTCCAAGATTGTTGTGAATCTGTAGAGGTAAACGACATTGTTGGCGACTTGCAAGACTTGGTAGGGACTCCTATCTTAATTGCAGAAGAAGCAGTTGGAGGCGAAGTAACAGGTTTCAAGGCAAGCGAGTCTTATACTTGGACCTTTTATAAGTTTGCAACCTTCAAGGGTTGGGTTGACATTCGCTGGCTAGGTGAGTCCAATGGCTACTACTCAGAGTCTGTTAGTTTGAATTACGAAAAGTTATCATAGGAGGTCATCATGACCGTTACTGTAGCAAGGATGAAAGATAGGTTAGTTCAAGTCGTTCGTGTTGCTGACACAGTTGCGTTCTCTAATGAGCGTGGTTGGGTAATGGTTTGCATGGACTTTGAAAAGCCCGAACGTAAGAAGGAACAATTTAAGTGGGTGCCTGCAAGCACTCGCTTTGAATGGGTGCGAGAGTTCGCATTTTGAAAAATGAAATTAAAAACATTAGATGGAAGACATCATCTGTATCGGGAAGGATGGCGGTATGCATATAGGTTTGAAGGTTACGGAGCCAATGCACCCGCTATCCAAAAGATAGAAAGACTGTTATACGAACAAGTTGGTTCACAATATGAACGATATCCACAATGGAGAGTTTACTGGAGTAAAACTGTTCATAAGGTGTACGGTAGGTTGTATTGGATTGGCGTTCGTGATAAAGAAACTGCCATGTTGTTAACATTAGCTGGATTGAATCAAGGTGACTGAAATGGACAAGGAACAGAAAAAGCGTTTTCTTAAAGAACAGAAGTTGCCCATTGCTGATGCTTGGGCCTTAGTGGCCTTTGCTGACCGCATTAATGAAGGCCGCTATGTTAAGTTTCCTGAGCTTGATCAAGAGACTGGTAATGTTAAACTGCATCCTAACCGCGAGCTTATTAAGACGCAGGTTGCACTAAGTTTTCCTAACGTCACTGATGCTGACAGAGAACTTGGTGCTAAGATGGCAGAGCATTTCCAGGGGCTTGCTTTTAATATGCTTGGCGGTAAGACTAATGACTTTGATCAAAAGATCATGAACCTTATTACACAAGAAGACATTGATGCTAACATGGGCATGGCATATATGGCTTGCCTCGGCGCCCGTTATCATAAGGAGATTCAAAAGGAAGCACATCAAGAAGTAATGAACAAGATTGTTGGCACAAGCGTACATCAAGGAAGTTTGGGCCAACATGTTCGACTTAATGTTAGTGTAATCAATAAGTTCGCGGGTAAAGTGTTTGACGGTAGTGTTGTTCGTGCTACAGATGGTGTTAACTTGTATTTTTGGACTAGTAGCAAAACTATAGATATGTGGCCCGATGCTCCAGAGCAATTCCCAATTGTTGGTGTTGTTAAAGCACACGGACAAGACAGAGATGGTGCCCAGGAAACTAGGCTAACCAGAGTCAAGATAGCGTTGTAATTAAACCCGCTTCGGCGGGTTTTCTTTTGACAATACAACCACGAATCCAAATTGGTAATTATATGCATGAACGATTTAATTTTATTTGCGCTAAAAGACGAAGCACCAAACTTGTTTAACGAGTATTCTAATGTTCATTGTATTGGTGTAGGTAAAGTTAATTCTGCCATCAATACTATGCGTTTATGTCAGTTGTATCATCCCAAACGTATCATCAATATGGGTACAGCAGGTGGCATTAGATTAGGTACTGGCGTACATCGCATCAACACAGTTTGGCAACATGATGTAAACTTAATGGCCTTAGGCATGAAACCGGGCATACACTTTAACGACCCAGAAAGCATGATTATTATGCCAGGCGTTGGTAAAACATGTGCATCTGGTGATATTTTCATCACTGAGCCTGACAAGCTTCGTGTAGAATGTGATGTTGTTGATATGGAAGCATATAGTGTAGCCAAGGTAGCAAACAAGTTAGGCATTGATGTAGAGATTTGGAAGTATATTAGCGATCCTGCAGATGCTGGCGCAGGTAAAACTTGGCAAGAACAAGTTTCCGCAGGTGAGCCACTTTATAGAGAAGTGCTTAAGGAATTGAATATTAGATTGGAACCTAAATGAAAATAGCAACCGGCTATGCAGAAATGTTTGAATGGGAGGATGGCAACCCCAATAACGAAGATAGAACAGGTTTAACAGTTACACTTGTTGGAGATAAGATTAAAATAGCACAAGGCAATGAAATGCCCATTGGTGTAATTGGTGGAGATAACACAAGTGTAGCGGCAATTAGCAATGCTAGTCCACACGAATGGCATGGTAAACATCTTCGAGATGTCGCCGGCAGGCTATTGTGGGAAAGCCAAGTAATGGTAGAGTGGATTAAGGATGGTTATAGACACTGGTATGAAACAGATCGTTTGCCAGAAGGAGTTACCATCCCCGAAGACGCTACCTATTATCATGAGTTCAATGGGCATAAGCTTCAGCGAGAAATATTATCAGAAGAGTATAAACAAAAGCATGGGATGGTTCCCATGTACGAACCCCGGTGGGAAAGACAAGATTGGGGTATTGTAGTATTGTTAGGCAGAGCAGTAATTATTGAAGGAAGTGTATGCAATCCGTTATGGAAAAGATTAAAACTACTGTCAGGAGAACTTGGTGGACAGCCCGTGGCAGAGTGGTTAATAAGATAAGGAGACATAAAATGTCAAATTTAAACAGTCAAGCTACTATTATAGTAATGGGCGCATTGAAGGAACTTGTTAGTAATAGAAAATATGCTTATGTTAGTAACACAAGCTATGCATATTCACACTTGGAAGATCCGGGTAAAGAAATGGTTGTTACTTTAGTTCAATCAGTACTGCCATTGCTAGCACAGGCCAGGGATTTAGAAATAAAAGAACAAGCGGAAAAGCTTATGTTAGAAAAACTAAGCAAGTAAATTCACTTAAATACATCCATGCAAATAAAAAACATATTCAACGACTGGGGTACAGAGTTTACCGACATGAGTGATATCTTTGAACAAGATACACGCGAATTGCGAAAGCTATTATATGATCGCAAGATGCTGGTATTCCATGCCCCGGATTGGGATAAAGCAACCTATTGGAAATTTTGTGCCCTTTGGGGTAAACCATGGGACGCAATTGACTACCACCGTAGTACAGAAAAATGGGAAATTGTTAAAGACCCGGCTGACCCACTAAAGCCAAAATACATTACTTCCATGAGTAATAAAATCAGTGTTCGCTTGGCAGACAAAGAAATGCCTTGGCATGCTGATATTGCTAATCGTGTAGATGGCGGCATACAATTCCCACATCGTATTATCTATATGAAGACTGTACCTAACCCTAAAGCAGGCTTAACTGTTTGGTTAGATATGGAAAAGGCTTATCCAGAAGTACACCCTAAATTAAGAGAGCGTTGGGAAAAGCGTACAGTTGTTCAACAGAACTGGCATCACCTTGGCAAAGACATCATTGAATGGCCTAGTATGAAACAACAACCAATTACCGGTCGTTGGAGCCCACGTTGCAACTATCACGGAACAAGTGACTCGTGGATTATTGATACAAAGCTAGATGGTAAGAGCATGGGCACTGGTATCGTTGAAGAGCTTATGGAAGCAATGGCAGAAGTTCCTGATTGCGTATACACGCATACATGGACTCCTAATGACATGGTGCTATATGATAACTGGCCTTTCGTACACCGTCGCACATTCTTAGATCTCAAGGGTGAAGACGAGCGTCTAATGTGGCGTTGTAATATTGAGCATGATCCATCACTAACAGGAGCAGTAGGTGGCTAAGAAAAAGTCGCATTACATGTACTTTAATAGTTGCCCGCTTTTAGATCCGTTAACAGACCAATGGGAAACTATTAGAGATGAATTTTCAGCGCATATTAAAAAGCGTCTTAAACTAAAAAACATTACAACAAAGTCTTTGTTGAAAAAGAATGACATAGCTAAAAAGAACTATATTACAGACTACTTTGGTGAAGAGCTGTACTCGGGAGACTTTAAGTCTATTTCTATGTTTTTGCTAGATAGAATGATTGATGCCCACGAAGCTAAAGCAATGAACTGGCCGTTATGGAGACAACCTGGTGGAAACAAAGTTGCCTTCTTTGAAGATGTAATCGCTGATATGCCTACAATGGAAAATTGGATGATGCAACACTTAGACATTATTGGTGGCATTACATTTAATATTTGCCTTCCGGGCAGTAGACTAAACCATCACTGGGGATTAGATCCTCGCTTTATACGTTTCCATTTAGTGCTTAAGGAAGCAAAGGGTTGTGTCTTTGATATTGAAAACGAAAGACACGAGTGGGTAGATGGCGAGTTGTTTGGGTTTGATGACGCAATGGTTCTACATGGAACTAAGAACGAAGGTGATGATCACAGGATAATCATGCTAGTTGACATTCTAAAAAGCGAAGTTGAGCAGTATGCAAAGAACTGGAACTGCCGAAAATTTAAACCAAGAGAAAAAAGAAAACTTATCGAAATCAAGGACTGGTAATGCTGTTTGATAAAAATCATAGAATAATTTCACCCATTGACCCTGCTCTAGTTGAGCCAATTACAGTAGCATGTAAGGCAGTGGACAATTGGTCAACTGAAGAATACGCTAGGTATGAAAAAGTACTGGCTGATGGTAAGCTAGTAGAGTTTCCATTCCCTATTGCTAAGCCGAACAAAGAGTATACAGCAGAGCAAAGTGCAATATTAAAATCGAGTCGACCGTTGTTAGAATGGATCATGAGCTTGCCACAGTACAAAGGCTACAAATGGATTCGCGGTGAAGTTGCAACACTAATACCAGGTGTTACATTAGGTTGGCATAAAGACCCTTGCTGGTTCCATGACAATTGTGTTCGACTACACGTTCCAATCTATACTAATGAACATTGTGTACAGCTATGGGAAGGTGAGGAGTACCATATGGAACTTGGTAACCTGTATGAGCTTAACAATCGAGTAATGCATAGTGCTACTAACAAAGGTAGCACGCCACGGACGCATTTAATCCTGGACATTATGTCCGAAGAGAAATGGTTACATGCAAGAATGGTTGATAAAGTAAACCCCATAGCCCTAGTTGATGGGCCAGGGGATTACTACAAAGCCGGTTAAGCTTCTAACTCACTATCCCAGTATAGATAGTCTCTCCATGTTTCGTGGAGATTGTGATGTGGACGCTTCTTGCCACGAGCATACAAGTCCCATGCACTTGGTGGCACAGGCTTGTTGATTGGAAACATTTTAGCTTCAGCAGGCAACTTTGAACCTTTACGATGGTTACATGGGCTACATGCCGCAACTACGTTTTGCCACGAACTAATACCACCATGTGCTCTCGGGATAACATGGTCAAATGTTAAGTGTCGTGCTTCAAACTCATTGCCACAGTACTGACAAGTAAAAGCATCACGCAGGTATACATTGTAGCGACTAAATGTAGGAGTTTGGTCTCGCTTAACATAGTCCTTCAATGCAACTACACTAGGTAGTCTCCATGATTGGTGTCCACTATGTACTTCTACATCGTATTCTTCAACTACAGTTACACGGTCAGCAAACACAGCCTTAATGGCATCCTGCCATGTAATCGTACTCAACGGATGCATGTGCACCGGTTGGAAGTCAGCATTTAGTAGTAATGCTGGGTATTGGTTTGTTTCAATCATAAGTTGTTTTTGGCTGTCGCTGTACTTATCAGCTATTATAACAAGCTTTTAATTATACAGGGATTTATGCTAAAAATCAAGTGGTAAGATCGTACAGCCGGTATCTGCTAAATATCATACAGGAGCAACAATGCAAAAGCAATTTATTCAAAAACTGATAATGGTCCGCCCAAACAATGAAGCTGACTTTCATTTTGATCTGCCATCTGCCGAGTACATGTGGAAACATTACGGCAGAAATGCAGAAAACCCAACAATGCTAGCCGAAACATACGAAAACACTGGTACAACTTTCTTGATTACTAGAACATGGCTTTCTTATGAGGACTATCTAGCGTTTAGGAGAGACCCAATTGTGTTAAGTTCTATTATTGAAAGCAATGCTTACAACGTAGAACACGGCATTATTGCACAAGATATCTCGGATATGTCACAGATTGACTAAATAAGTGAAGCAACAGGCCCGCGACGGATTCCTGGAAAATCATAAATAAAAATGATGCATTTTATTGCTAAAGGATTTTAACAAATGTCAGATATTACATTAACAAGAACCACTATTCGCCCAAACACTTCTGTAGCTTGGTTCCAGACGCCATCCGCTGTTCTGGACTACATCAACGCCACATACAGATTCGGGTCTGGTGATTTACGCAAATCAGAATTCATGCTATCAGAAGATAGATTATCGCTAACTATGGCAAGTACATGGTCTAGCGTTGAAACACATGCCGCTTTTATGGCAGACCCAATTGTAGCCGCTAACATGACTGCAATGGACGCTTACAACACTGAAAATAACATTACAGTTATTTTAGGTACACTATAAGGAAACAATCATGGCTTTCACTAAAACATTAACAATGGTTAGAAGTAACACTTCTACTGCTTTCTACAAGCCTGATGATGCTACAATTATTCACAACCGTAACGTTTACACAAACGGTTCAGTTGCTAAGTTGCTAGGCATGTCTTCAGAAATCAGTCCTGATCGTTTAACATTAGTAGTTAAAAATACTTTTGTTGACCAAGCTTCATATAATGCATGGGCGGCTGACTCAGTCAACGTTGCTAACCGTTCAGCTTTAGATGCTTACAATGCCGCAAACGGCATTACAATGACAGAAGCTTAATTCTTTCAACCCCCCAAACAAAAGCCCTCTTTCGAGGGCTTTTTCATTTGTCAACTACATAAAAACGTTGTAGTATCCAGTAAGGTATAGGACTGCGGAATGATAGTTTAAATGTTCCGTTTTGTGTCATTCTAAAGTTCTTGCCAGTAGATTGTTGTACAGTACCATCTGCTTTATGGAACTTGGCTTCTTTGCTTAGAATGTCGCCATTTAACCAAAACTTAAATCCAACTTGATCACCAAACTTAACAATGTGCGGAGCCATAGCAGGAACTGCAATTTCTCTGCCTGTAGTGTCTTGTTGACCAAAGCCAGTTGGAATTGAGTATTGACGTTTGCTTGGCAAGAAGATTGCCGCTATGTTAATGATCTCAAGTCCTGCAGCCTCGACAACGTTGTTATTGTTGACAAGATTGGCCAGCTCTCCGTGATTTTGAAATGTAATGTTGAGACTATGGTCA
>JACCED011699108.1_pt1 | contig 24134 bp, 20 predicted proteins | sample 7455021 | NCBI WGS metagenome assembly JACCED01 (sample SAMN15323456, study PRJNA562643) | freshwater metagenome | isolation source: river surface water | place: USA:Blue River Watershed | collected 2017-08-19
GGGCCCGCATTCAGGCTAATGCATCGAATGCCCATCACTTCAAAGTCCACGGTGAGCACGTCGCCACGACGGCCCGAAGGGTAGTCAGCCGGTGCATGGTGGACATTCAGCACCCGCGTGTCAGGAAAGGTCGCGGCATAAAAGCGCGCAGCTTCCTCAGCCTGTCCGTTGAACCAGAGGCAGATGGTGTTCTTGGGCTTGTGTGGATAAGGGTGGTTCATCACAGTTCGGCTTCATGGCTAGAGGAGAGAGAACGCAGTCCCTTCAACTTCGCTTAGAACCGATGCTTGTGCAGCCGCGCCAGCTGCACACATCCATCTCAACGCGCAGGCATCCGACGGAACTCATCTCATCATTGGGAATTCTCAATTGGAGGGCCTTGCACGGGCGTTCGACCTAAAGCGCAATAGCCTGACACACCGAACGGTGGCACTCATTGGCGCCGGCGCAAACAGGGATATCCCTGCTGCGATCCGGGCACGGGCACCACCTGCGCACCACCGACTGGGGTTGCCTTGCGGGCCAATCGGCTGTGCCTACAATTTCGTGATGAAGCATCAGACCCCGCTGCTACTGGCCTTAGCACTCTCTTTGGGTGTAGCGCACGCGAACAATCACATCACCGAACTGAAGTGGTCATCGGAAGGCCGCTTTGTACATCAAGCGCAGATCAAGCCTAGAGCTTTTGTGGAAGTGTGCGGCGAACTGTCGGCACCGGCATCGGTTGCATGGACGTTCACAGCGTCTCAGCAGCTCGATTTCAACGTTCACTACCACGTTGGAAAGGAAGTGGTTTACCCGGTGAAACCCAGCCCACTGCAGTCTGGAGGCGGCACGCTGAATGTGACCGTACACCAGCACTACTGTTGGATGTGGGCTAACAAGGGAACTGAAGCGGTGACTCTCAAAACGGAACTTCGCCGCTGACGGCGAAACCGGGGCGTCAGCCGGTGGGTTGCGGACTCAGACGGCAGCTCGCGCCAACTACTTGACCGTGAACCGCACGGTCATCGCCTTCTTCGCTGGGTTGGACAGCGAAGCCACGACCTTGGAACCAGGGCTTAACTTCACTCCCTTGGCCTCTAGGCGATCCCCCGCCACCACCCAATCGGCTTCCGTTTTTGCCGTGCCATTGAGAACGGTGATCCGACCAGTAAACCCAGACGGCGTCAACGGCTTTCCATGGTCATCGATGTAGAGCAGCGCCCCGGAGGGCGTGGGCACCAACTCAAAGTTGAGGTCATTGACGGTGGCCGTGACGCCTCCGTGTTTGGCTTGGCCCGTGCCATGTGACTGCGCGCTGAAGCCGATGGACAGTGTCACGGTGATCAGGAGGGTGCGGGCAATCGTGAACAGCATGCTGTGGTCCTTTCTTGAGGAGTGAATCAGTAAGCTTCTGGCGCTGCGGGTCCGGCAGCGCCTTTCTCAATTGGCTGTGCCAGCAGTGCTTGCGTGGGTTCCCGACCAAATCGCCAATACAACACGGGCGTGAGCACCGTGTCGAGAATGGTGGAGCTGATCAATCCACCAAAGATGACCACCGCCACCGGGTGCAGGATTTCCTTGCCCGGCGCATCGGCCGCCAGCAGCAAGGGCGTGAGCGCGAAGGCGGCTACCAGCGCCGTCATCAGCACCGGCGTTAGGCGTTCGAGCGAGCCGCGGATGATCATCGCCTGGCCAAACGATTCCCCTTCGAGCCGGCACAGGTTGAGGTAGTGGCTGATCTTCAGAATTCCGTTGCGCGTGGCAATGCCTGCCAGGGTGATGAAGCCCACCATCGAGGCCACCGACAACTCGACGCCAGCCAGCCACATGGCGATAACGGCACCGATCAGCGCCAATGGGATGTTGGCCATGATGATGGCGGTGAGCACCGCCGAGCGGTAGCGCGAATACAGCACCAGCACAATCATGGCCAGCGACACCACCGACAGCCCGGCAATCAGCGTGGCGGCCTGCTCCTGCGCCTGAAACTGGCCCTCCAGGCTGATGAAGTAGCCCGTGGGCAAAGCCTGCTGACCGATCACCTCGCGAACCGCATCGATCACTTGGCTCATGTCGCGCCCATCGGTGTTGCCGTAGACCACGATGCGCCGACGGCCGTTTTCACGGCCGATCTGATTGGGGCCGTCGGTTTCTTCCACACTCGCGATGGCCGATACAGGAATGCGCCCAGCCGGTGTGTCAATCAAGGTGCGCGCCAGGTCTTGTGGCGAGCGTTGCTGGTCGGGTAGCCGCAACACCAGGTCGTAGCGTTTGGCGCCGTCAATGATCTGTGCGCCGTGCGCGCCGTCTGTGAGGACCTGCAGTACTCGAATGGCTTCACCAGGGGACAGCCCCATTTGCGCGGCCTTACGGTGGTCCACCCGCACCGTGATCTGCGGGATCAGCACCTGCTTTTCAACGCTCAGGTCCACCAGGCCGGATACGCCAGCCAGTTGCGCGCGAAGGGTTTCAGCCAGCCCGCGCAGGGTGTCGGTGTCGTCGCCGAAGATCTTCAACGCTACCTGGGCCCGCACACCCGACAAGAGATGGTCCAGACGGTGCCCGATCGGCTGACCAATGGCCACCTGCGCGGGAAGCATTGACAGACGCTGGCGGAGATCGGCCAACACCGTGTCACGGTCTCGGTCGCTTTTTCGAAGGTCCACATCAATCTCGGCTGAATGCACGCCCTCCGCGTGCTCATCCAATTCGGCCCGCCCGGTGCGCCGGCCCACCTGAATCACCTCAGGAACCTGCGCAATCAGCCTTTCCGCCAGCGACCCCACCCGGTTGGCTTCGGCCAGCGACGTGCCCGGCTGCATCAACAGGCCCAGCACCAGGGACCCTTCGTTGAAGGCCGGCAAAAAAGTGCGCGGGAAAAATGGCACGGTCGCGGCGGCGCCCACCACAGCGGCAGTGGCCAGGCCCAACAACAGCCGGCTGCGGTTGAAGGACCATTCAAGCAGGCGAGCATCGCACTGCTTGAGCCACTTCACCACCGGACTGTCGCCGTGGTCCAGCCGCTTCATTCCGGGCAGTAGGTAGGCGCACATCACCGGTGTAACCGTCATCGACACCAGCATCGAAGCGCCGATGGAGACGATGTAGGCAATGCCCAACGGCGTAAACAGCCGGCCTTCAATGCCGGGCAAGGCGAACAGCGGAATGAACACCAGCACCACGATGGCGGTGGCGTACACGATACCCGAGCGCACCTCAACGCTGGCGCTGCGCACCACCTCCAGCGTCGGCAAGGGCTCGACCGCATTGCGGTTTTCCTTCAAGCGACGAAGGATGTTTTCGACATCCACGACCGCATCGTCCACCAGTTCACCGATGGCTATGGCCAAGCCGCCCAGGGTCATCACATTGATCGATTGGCCCAGCAACTGGAACACCAAAGCCGTTACCGCCAGGGATAACGGAATGGCCACCAACGAAATCAGTGTCGTGCGCGCCGAGAGCAGGAAGGCGAACAGGATGAGGGCGACCATGATGGCGCCATCGCGCAGGGCTTCGGCCACATTTCCGATCGAGGCCTGGATGAAATCAGCCTGACGGAACAGCACCCGGGGCTCGGCCAGCCCCTTGGGCAGGCCTTGCTTCAATTCACCCAAGGCCCTTTCAATCTGCCGCGTGAGTTTCACCGTGTCAGCCTGAGGTTGCTTCTGCACGCTTAGCACCACCGCCGGCAGGCCGTTGTACCCTGCATCGCCCCGTTTGAGGCCCGGCGCAAAACCCACCGTGGCCACTTGTTCCAGTCGAATGGGGCGGGCATCCTTGAAGGCCACCGCCATACCGGCCAAATCTTCGGCCTTGCGCGTTCGGCCCAAGTGGCGAATCAAGTATTCGCGGCTGTTAAGGTCGATGAAGCCACCACCGGCATTGCCTGCATAGCCCCTGAGCGCCTGTTCGACTTGGGTCAGCGAGACACCGAATTGGGCCATGCGCGCCGTGTCCGGCGACACGCGAAGGGTGCGCACTTCACCGCCGATGGGGATGACCTGCGATACGCCGGGAATCGACAGCAGGCGAGGCCGCAGGACGAAATCGGCGTATTCGCGTGCCTGCATGGCCTGCGTGGCCTGCGTGACTGGATTGCCCTGGGCTGGCTGCAAGCCTTGTCCGGTCGGCACGGTTGCCCCGATGCCGGCGGTATCGGTGCCCAGCTGGGCCTGCTCCACCTTCAAGGGCAGCGCCACCAGCATGATCTCGCCCATGATGGACGACACCGGACCCATCACCGGCGTGATGTCGCCGGGCATCTGCTGCCGCGCCAAAGCCAGGCGTTCAGCCACCAGTTGGCGGTTGCGGTAGATGTCGGTGCCCCACTCGAATTCGGCATAGACGATCGACAGACCCACACCGGAGGTGCTGCGCACCCGGCTCACGCCAGGCATGCCGTTGAGCGCGGTTTCCAGCGGGAAGGTGACGAGTTGCTCCACCTCTTCCGGGGCCATGCCACCGGCTTCGGTGAGCACCGTCACCACGGGCTTGTTGAGGTCGGGGAACACATCCACCGGCGCGCGCCAGGCGGTGAGGGCGCCATAAGCCATCATCAGGCCCGCCAACGCCAGCACGAAGAGCCGGTTTTGCAGGCTGGATTGAACGATCCAATTGAACATCGCGGTGCGCTCCGGTTCAGCGGATCTGGGCGATCAGTGGCGCACCCTGCACCACCACACGGTTGTCGGCCGACAGGCCTTGGGTGACCACTACGGTGCGAGAGTCGAGGTAGCGGAACTGAACCGGCTGGGGGATGAAGCGTTCCGGCCCTGACTTGATCCACACGATGGGCTCGTTCGACGGATTGCGTACCACGGCCGTTGCGGGCAACACGATGCCCTTGATCCGCTGCCGGGTTTGGGCCAGTACCAACACCGGCTGGCCCACGGCCAAGGGCAGCATCGTCACATCCGGGCCGGGCTTGGCCAAAAAGATCAAGGGCAACACCCCATCACGCAGCACTCGGGCCGCCCCCACGAGGCGCAGATGCACGCCCTCGATACCCTGCAGGGTGGCCGTGGCCACGGCACCAGCCAGTGCCGGATCGGCCGTGGAGGCCTCCACCATCAACCGCGCAGGGTCCACCACCTCGAACACCACATCGCGCGCCTCCAGTACCTGGCCCAGCGCGGCGTCCGAACGGGCGATCACGCCGTCAATCGGCGAGACGAGTGCCTCCCGCGCGCTCAGGCTCTGCCCAATGCGGCCTTCGCGCTCCAGCAAGCTGGCCGCCTCTTGATGCGCGGCTTCGAGGTCTTTGCGGGGTACGGTGCCCTCCAGCATCTCCAGGCGGATGACCCGCTGTTGGGCCAGTTTGCGCTGAGCCTGCAACTCGGCCAACTGGGCCTGCTGGGCGCCCACGGCAAAGGGCTCGGCATGGTGACGCACATAGGCCAGCACGTCGCCTTTGGTTACACGCTGGCCGACCACCGGCAGGCCGCGGGGCCCGGCTTCCAAGCGGCCCCCATGAACCGGTTGAATCCGACCACCAGCGTTCGGATCGATGATGACGCGACCGGGTAACTCGGTGGTCGCTGCGGCCTCGGACTCCGGTGCCAACAGCGTGCGGATGGCCATGCGGCGTTGCGCCAGCTTGGGCACATTGACACTGCCATCGGGCAAGCGAGCGAGAGCGGAGCCGAGAACGGGCCCACTGGGTGCATCCAAGTGCTCACCGTTGGGCCCATGTGCACCGGGTCCGGCGGTTGCGTTCGAGGACCATGAGCCGAGCAGCACAAGTGACAAGGACACAGGTGTCAGCAGGGCCAGCATCCCCAGCATGCGGGGAGCAGATGAATGGCGTGAAGAACCTGCGGCGGTCGATGGCTCCAAGGGGCGTTCCGCCGTATGGCCCCGTGTGCGGTGCCGGCGCCAGACGGCATATGCAAGAGCCAGTAGCGCCGCGAGCACCACCGTTCCAATGCCCAGACCCTTCCACCATGGCAGATCATGGTGATCATTCGGCCGGGCCGCGTGTTCGCCCCCAGTCACCAGTACACCGTCAAGCAGGTCAGTCTCTGCGCCCGCCAAGATGGTGAAGACGAGAGCGTGCTCGCCGGGCTGACTCAACAAAGCCAACAGGGGTGCGTCGGTCACAGCGTAGTCACTGGAATCTGACTGAAAGGTGGCGGTGGCCTTGAGGTCTCCCGCTGCGACTTCCAGTGTGGCCGCCAACACCGGCTCGTTGCTCTCGTAGCGATCCAGAATGATCGACAGCCTGCCGCCCTGAAGTTCTGCTACCAGCTCGAAGGCCTCGGACTGCGCGACCACCCGGGGGCTTTGCGGGGCGAAAAGGGCCGCCGTCGGCGCATCGAGATGCTCGCCGTTGGGGCCGTGAGCACCGGGGCCCGCGTAGGCAAACGTCCCCACGAAGATGACGTTCAAAACGGTACACAAGGCCCATGGGGCCGATAAGCTCATCAGTCGGTTCAACAGCTTCATGGCAGGATTCCGAGTGTTTGTTCAAGCCGAGCCCTTGCCAGGCCCCAGGCGGCCCGTTGTCGGGCGGCTGCAGCTTCGGCCGCATGGGCAGCGGCCAGCGTTCGCAACAGTTCAGGCAGAGCCACCTCACCGGCCCTGAAGGCGCGCTCGATCAAACGTGCGCGCTCCCTCAGGAGCACAGCTCCTTCGTTCAAGGATTCGAACTGCGCCTGGGCAGCCCTCCAGGCCTCTCGAGCGGTGAGGGCTTCGCTGGCCAGTCGTTCATTCAGCCGCTCTTGCTGGACGTGGGCCGTGTTCAGTGCCGCATGCGCGGTGGCCAAGCGTGGCAGGTTGCGGCTTTGCGGACCGAAGGGAACACGCACGCCAATGGCCAAGCTGTGTGGCAGTGCCGCTTGTCGGGCTGTGCTGTCTTGTCGAAGCGAAAGCGAGAGCTCGGGCGCATCGGCGTTTCCTGCACGGACCACCTCCAGCGACCTTTCGGCGAGTTCTCGGTTGAGCTGGGCCAGCGTGGCTTCGGGATGGACATGCCCGGTCGACACGTCAGGCGGGCGTTCAAGAGTCTCAGACGGCGGCACGCTGATGGACAGCTTGGGTAGCCCCGTCACCAAAGCCCAGCGGGCCTGCGCAGCCTGCAAACGGCGCAGCACTTCGACACGGGCGGCCTGCGCAGCCAACCACTCTGCACGAGCCGCCATCCCATCAGCCCGTGCCAGATCACCCGCACGAACGCGCCGCTCCACATCCTCTGCCAAGGCGGCCAGTGAGTTGACCTGTCCGTCCGCCAGATCTGCTTCTGTACGCAGCTGCGCCCACTCCCAGGCGAGTTCGCGAAGCGATCCCGCCAGGCGAAGCCGCTCCACGAGTTCGAGCGCGTTAGCGAGCCCCACGGCCGTCTCCGTGCGCTGGGCCAGTGTGGCGCGCTGACCGGGCCACCAGATAGGCACCACCAGACCCAGGTCGGTCTCTCGTGCGCCGGTGGCAGATGTTCGATCCTCTCGACGGCCTACCTTTAATGCTGGAGGAGCCGACCACGGCGCGGCTGTGATGGCTCGATCAGCCACGGCCCGTTCACGCTGACCGGCTGTTTCTCGAGCGGCCACCGAGCGCAGCCATGCGGCGTCCAAAGCCTTACCGAGGTCGACATCTGCGGGTGTTGCAGTCTCTGGTGTTGAGAGCTTTTCCCCGGGGACCTTCGTGGACCAGGCGAACGCTGCGGAATGCCCAGCAGCAGCGCCAAAGCACAGCGCCGCGAGCACGGTCGCTTCGACTAGCAAAAATTTCACGATTCGGACCAATCCAGTCGCCTTGACAGGCGGGAGTCACAGTGCCGAAGCGCTGCGCTTCAGCCCATGAGCGGATACATGAAGAGTGGCTGCCCCTTACCGAGCCGGCCACTTGGTCCTCAGATTGATCGTGGCGGCCTCAATGGGCCTGCTAAATGAGGGTGTGGCAACCCACTGTGACCATAAGCTGCAGGTGAGTCGGAAAAACTGGCCAGAACGGTCAGCTCAGTCGAGTCAGGCAACGCGACAGGGTTGGTCAGATGATCCCCCAGCACATGCTGGGAAGCTGCGGCGGAGTCGTCAATCTCCCATGTGCCGTCGCCATGATGCTCATGCGCTTGCCCCGTCCAATGCAGAACACTGTGCATGAGATCGCTGGACTTGAGCGTGGCCGATCCAAGGTGCACGAGGGCCAGAGCTTGAAAGAGCATGGCCACCGCGATCGCCTTGACAAGCACCTGAATTCGCATGGTCAAACGGTATCACAACCAGACAATTCCCCTCCGCCGAGAAGCGGTCTTTCGCTACAGGAATGTCGTCGTCCGCTCTAGCGCCTTTGCAGCACCAACAACGGCATGAAATCCGTCGGTACCAGATCGCGGGGTTGACGCGGGCCACATGAAGAATTGACTCCCCGGCGTCACCTATGCTGGTGATGTCCTTTGGAAGGGCATTTACGATTCGGCCTACCACCGTTAGCGCTTGATCCGTACTGAGGGTGATTCCGCATGGGTACCCCTGCGCTTCGGGAGCCGTCCCGCACGGGTCGCCGACTCTGCTGCAAAGCCCGATTCCCTGCGCCGACCGTCGTCGGGATCGGGCGGTGGCCGCGACCGGGGGTTTGGCCTCTGCGCCAGGGCTAGACATTGCAGGGCGAATCGGCCCTCCACCCGTTCGACAGGAGTTCCGATCCCATGCCCACTTATGTTGTCACCGCGCCCACGGGCCGTCTGTCTCCTACGCAGAAGGAGCAGCTGGCCGCCCGCATCACCGAGATCCACTGCAGCCGAACCGGCGCTCCGGCCTATTTTGCGCAGGTCCTGTTCACCGACGTCACGCCCGGCAACTACTTTCTGGGCGGCAAGCCCCTGAGGGATGACAACATCTTCGTGCATGGTCAAATCCGCGCCGGCCGAGGACCTGAGATCAAGGAACCGATGATCCTGGACCTGATGAATGCCACGGCGCAGATTGCCCAGACGGACGCCAGCCATGTGCAGGTGTACATCGTGGATGTACCGGCGCGGCAGATCGCGGAATGGGGCCAGCTGCTGCCGCTGCCGGGCGAGGAAGCCGCCTGGGATGCGGCCATTCCGCCGGCCGTCAAGGAGCGGATGAAGCGCCTGACGGCCTGATGCGTGCCACCCGGCCGCGTTTGTGATTCCAATGCCTTTGCTGATGCCATGACGCCTTTCCGCCCTGCTCTGCGCCCTGCCCTGCGCCCTCTGGCGACCGCCGTGCTGAGCCTGACGCTCGCCGCTTCCGCTTGGGCCCTGGACGACGACTTCGACAGCGACAACCCGCCCGCGGCGGCAGCCGCCGGCGGCGCCACCGCGGCCAGAAGCGACCCCCGCTACGTCTGGGACCTGTCGATGCTGTTCAAGGACGACGCGGCCTGGGAAGCCGAGCGCGTGGCGCTGCTGGCCGAGGCCCCTCAGTTGGCAGCGCTGCGTGAGGGCTTCGGCCGCGACGCGGCCAGCCTGCGCGCGGCGCTGGACCGGCTGTCGGCCGTGAATCAGCGCCTGCGCCGCCTCTGGACCTACGCCAGCGCCCAGGCCAGCACCGACAACCGCAACCCGCGCAACCAGGAGCGCAGCGGCCAGGCCCGCGCCCTGGGCGGACAGCTCAGCAGCGCCACGGCCTGGGTGGACGGCGCCATCCGCGCATTGGGCGCCGAGCGCATCGAGGCGTTCCTGCGCGCCGAACCGGGGCTGGCCAGGCATCGCGTGCGGCTGCAGGAAGCACAGCGACTGGCGCGCCACCAGCTCACGCCCGAGGCTGAAACGGCACTGGCGGCGCTGGCGCCGACGATGGGCGCGACCACACAAATCCGCACGCTGCTCGTCACCACCGACATCGATTGGCCCACGATCACCGTGGACGGCCAACCGGTGCGCGTGGACGACATCGGCTACCAGCGCCTGCGCACACACCCGGACCGCACGGTGCGGCAGCAGGCCTTCGACGCCTTCTTCAAGACCTATGCGCGCTTCCAGGGCAGCCTGGGCGCTGCGCTGGCGCAGCGTGTGGAGCTGGGCGTGGCCAATGCCCGGCTGCGCCAGCATGCCAGCGCCGTGGCCGCAAGCCTGGCGGCCGACGCCATTCCCGAGAGCGTGTACCGCACGCTGGTGACCGAAACGAACAAGGCGCTGCCCACGCTGCACCGCTACCTCAAGTTGCGGCAGCGCCTGCTGAAACTGCCTGACCTGGCCTATCACGACATCTACCCCGACATCGTCAAGCCACCGCGCCGCTACACGCCGGAGGACGCCGCCGAATTGACGCTGGCCTCGGTGGCGCCGCTGGGTGCGGCCTACCAGAAGCAGTTGCGCGAGGCACTGGGCGCGCGCACCATGCACGTGTACCCGGCACCAGGCAAGAGCTCAGGGGCCTACCAGAGTGGCATCTACGGCCAGGTGCCGCTGATCTTCCTGAACCATCAGGAAACCTTCGCCAGCGTCAGCACCTACACGCACGAATGGGGCCACGGGATGCACACGCTGCTGGCCAACGGCGCACAACCCTTCGAGACTGCAGGCTACCCGCTGTTCCTGGCCGAGATCGCGGCCTTCACGCACGAGTTGTTGCTGGCCGACCACATGCAGAAGACGGCCAAGACGCGCGAGGAGCGCATCTTCTACCTCGGTGAGGCCATCGAGCGCATCCGCGGCGCGTTCTTCCGCCAGGCCATGTTCGCCGAGTTCGAGCTGGCCACGCACGACGCCGTGCAGCGCGGCGAGGCGCTGTCGGGTACGCGCATGACGCGCCAGTTCTGCGAGCTGCTGCGCAAGTACCACGGCGCCGATGCCGGTGTGACACACATCGACCCGGTGGTGTGCACCGAGTGGGCCTTCATTCCGCACTTCCACCGGCCTTTCTACGTCTACCAGTACGCCACCAGCATGGCCGCGGCCACGCACTTCTCACAGCAGCTGCTCACCGGCTCGGACGCTGCTCGCAACACCTACCTGGGCATCCTGCGCTCGGGCGGCTCGCGCCACCCGGTGCCGCTGCTGAAGGACGCCGGGCTGGACATGGACAGCCCGCGGCCATACCAGGCGCTGGTGCGCCACATGGAGCGGCTGATGGACGAGCTGGAGGCCCTGCTGCAGGCCAACCCGGCCTGAGCATGAACGCGCTGCGCCGTACCCTGGTGCTGGGCGACAGCCTGGTGGTGACCCGCTGAACAGACGGAGGAATGTCAAGAACATGCAGCCGCCGCGGTTTGCATGCTTCAGGCCAGGCCTTATCCTGATTTGCTGACCGCTGTCACCAGGAGACGGGCATGTCCTTCATCAACGAGTTCAAGTCCTTTGCCCTGAAGGGCAACGCCATGGATTTGGCCGTGGGTGTGATCATCGGCGCAGCCTTCGGCAAGATCGTCGACTCGGTGGTGTCCGACCTCATCATGCCAGTGGCCAGCATCGCCTTGGGCGGCCTCGATTTCAGCAGCTACTACGTCGGCCTCGCCGGCCAGTCGCCGGGTCTGCCCTTGGTCGAGGCCCGCAAGCTCGGTGCCGTGTTCGCCTACGGCAGCTTCGTCACGGTGGCGCTGAATTTCGTGATCCTGGCCTTCATCGTGTTTCTGATGGTGCGGCAAATGAACCGCCTGATCGCACGGCGGGCTCCAGAGCCCTCACCGCAAGCGGCACCGCCCGCAGAACCAGCCACGACACCGGAAGAGATCAAACTGCTGCGTGAGATCCGCGACAGCCTGAAGCGTTTCGGCTGAGCGGATCCGTTGGGTGTTGGCGCTGGGACCGCCAGAGCCTGTTGGAGCAGGTGCGTTAAAGACCGAGTCAATCGCCCGTGCTGCATTGCTCGTTGCCATGGTGACCCCAGGTGCGGGCCCACAGCTTTTCAAACCTCTACTGCGGCACCAGCACCGCAGAATCTCCCCTTCCACGGGACGGTTAGCCGGCAACAATAGTCATCGTACATTTTGGTAAGGGGCTCACCTTCTCCCGCAGTGCGGCCTAACCGCCCGGTCAACTTTTATCCGTTCAAACGCGAGGAAGTCACATGCTGGATTGGCTCTTCAATGCACTGGGCTTGAAGCCCCGCCAAGCGCCTCAAGCAAATGAGAAACGGGACGACGGATTCGTCCCGGCCTTCATCGTGCCCGCAGGATCCGAGACGGATGCTTCAGCAGACGGAAACTGCGGCAGTGATGGGGGCGGTGGAGGCGCAGGCGATGCAGGTGGCGCAGGCGCAGATGGCTGCTGACTCGCGTGGCAATCGTCACTCACGCCAACATCGTAGGGATTCAGAACTGATCGGCTTCAGCGGCCCCGCGCGGCGTTTGTCCTGAAACAGGACACGGCGGATGGCCTGGTATGCCACCAGGCCTCGCTGACATATCTACCCGGATGCTTGTTGACGAAGTGTTCTCTCAGGTGCCAGTGCTTTTTGCGGCTGTGTGTGTTGTGGCGGCAGGCGTGAGCCTGACCGCACGAATCCGACATCCACGATTCGACCTACCGCCCTGATAAGGACAGCGCCCAAATCCGGTCTGCGCGCACGCTCTCTGCTTCTGTCAGCCTGCTAGGCTCTGCGATTTGGGGACACAAATGCAATCACGGTCAATCCTCATAGGACTGGCTCTGGGGCTGATGGCCTCGATGAGCCCGGCTGCGCATGCTCGGGAGGTGGTCGAGGCTACGGTTGAGCGCCCGTCTGGGGCGCCGACCGCCTTCATTCGCGGGTTGCTCGACGCAGCTCCCCAACCCAACGGCAAGCTCTTGCTGGTGTTCCCCGGATGGCCCGGGATTCCCAGAATCGAGACCCGCGAGGGGCGCCCGGCGTGGCTTTATCTGCAGCAGCACGTCGAGGAGATGAAGCCCTTGCTGCATCAAGCGGGAATCTCGTTGATGACGGTGGATTGCCCAACGGACCAATGGGGTGTGCGCGGCCCGAGTCCCACCGCATGCGATGACCACTACCGGTCAAGCGAGCAGCACGCCAGCGATGTGCGCAGCCTGTTGCGCCGGACAAGTGAGCTCACTGGGCTGCGGACCTTCTACGTGATGGGCCACAGCTACGGCGCCGTCAGCAGTCACTGGCTGGCTGTACGCCTGGGTGAAGAATTGGCCGGGAGCATCCACTCGGCCACGCAATCCATTCCGGGGGGAGGCGCGTTTACGCAATACGCGTTTTCAGTGGCTGGTATTCAACCCTCGCAGATGCCCAAGACCAGCATCTATCTTCATCACCGGGACGATCTATGCCGCTTCACGCCCTATGACTTCGCCAAGGCCCGAGGCGTAAACGGGCTCATGACCGTGGTCGGGGGTAACCGTTGGTCTGAGCCATGCGGCAAGGCCAGCTTCCACAGTTACGCTGAGCGCAGCCAGGAGGTGGGTGCAGCGTTGGTTCGATGGATCAACGATGGGGTCATCACACCGCTGATCAAGGTCGAAGCCACTGAATCAAAAACGCAGTAGCAGCGGAAGTCGAGCGGGCTGCGACGTCCAGCGTGGTCGCTGAATTGACCAGCCTCGCGGCCTCGGTCTTCACGAAGCATCTTGAAACGATGCCGCAGACTGCACGACAGGCCCAAGCCTAACCAAGTGCTCAGCAGCAGATCAGAGGGCTTGGCCAGCGGTTTGGTTCGCGCCGGTTGCTCCCGATGATGCAAGCCGCTCGGTCGTTTGCGCGCGACAGATTAGCTGCTCGCAACGGATCGTCTACATGGCGCCGAGAAACACTAGGGTTCAGGCGAATGTCGCCGCCACCCAGGTAGCCGTCAAATCAGTGGTGTTCAAGCGGTTGAATGGCTGCCAGCAAGTCACGACCTCGGAATCCATTGATTCACGCCCCACCACCAGCAAGAAACCCCAATGAGCACCCCTCTCTCCGCACACGCCGATGGCCTGCAAGCTGTTCTTACCGACAAGGGTCTGCTGCAGCCCGCAGACCTTGACGACTTTCACCACAAGGTCACTGAAGAATGGTTGCCCCGGAATGGCGCGCGGCTTTGTGCGCGTGCCTGGGTGGACCCAGCGTTCAAGGCCGAGCTGCTCAGGGATGGTCGGGCCGCGGCGATGAGCATGGGGTTTTCCATGCCGGACCACCACCGCAGCCTGGTGGTGTTGGAAAACACGGCCGAACTGCACAACGTGATCTGCTGCACCTTGTGTTCATGCACGGCCTTCACCATCATCGGGATGGCACCGGGTTGGTACAAAGACTTGGAGTACCGCGCCCGAGTAGTGCGAGAAGCCCGTACCGTACTGCGGGAAATGGGGCTGGACCTGCCTTCCTCGATCCGCATTCGCGTGTGGGACACCACCACCGACACCCGTTATATGGTGCTGCCCCATCAACCACCGCACACCCGAGGCTGGAGCGTGCAAGCGCTGGAAGCCTTAATCACCAAAGAGTCGATGATTGGCGTGGCGCGGCTCGAAACGCCTTTTTTCGGAGCCTGACCATGGACGGATTTCATGACCTCGGCGGACGGCAAGGCTTTGGGCCCGTGGTGCGCCAGGGCCACACCGACCCCTTCCACAGTGAAGCGGAAATTCGCATTGCGGCCATGTGGGTGCGAATGCTGCGCCACGGCGTCTACAACATGGACGAATACCGTCATGCCATCGAGCGCATGGAGCCCCGGCACTATGTGGCCGCTTCATACTACGAACGCACCTTTACGGCTGTCGCCAGCCTGTGCATCGAGCGCGGCGTGTTCAGTGAAGCTGAACTGGCCGCAGCGGTCGGCTTTGAGGTACCCCTTTCACGGCCCAGTCGAGAGGGCCGCGAAGCGAATGGGGAACTGCCCGAGATCCATGTCGGCGACCGGGTACGGGTGAAGAACGACTTTGTTCCAGGCCACATCCGCATGCCCGGCTACATCCGTGGAAAGGAGGGCGTGGTGGTCGGTGTGTCTGTGCCATACCCATACCCCGATGCGCACGGCCACGGCCTTGCTTCACCATGGCAACGCACATTCGATGTGTGCTTTTCTTCGCGTCACTTATGGCCTGAAAGCTCGGAAGAGGCCGACGTGCAGGTCGGCGTGTTTCATGGCTACCTGGAGCGCGCGGCATGAGTGACGCGGTAGACGCAGCTGCCAACTATGCGGGGGTGTGGGGCCACCGAATTGGCTTCGGCCGATCGCCGGTCTTGCTGATTGTGGACTTCGTGCGCGCTTACACCGAAGTCGACTCACCCCTATATGCGCAAGGCGTCGCACCTGCCGTGAAGGCCACTGAAAGCCTGCTGAATGTTTGCCGAAAGCTCGGTTTTCCGGTCGTCCATACCAAGGTGGCGCACACGGCTCCGGGCTTTGATGACGGCGGCATCTGGGTGCGCAAGGCACCCGTGCTGAAGTGCTTTTCGGAGCCACGGCTGGCCCAGGTCTGCGAAGGAGTCGAGCCGATCGACACGGAGGTTGTCATCGTCAAGCAATACGCGAGCGCCTTCTTTGGGACGAGCCTTTCTTCGTTGCTGCTCTCGCGTGGAATTGACACGGTGATTCTGACCGGTTGCACCACCAGTGGATGCATTCGTGCAACGGCTGTCGACGGTGTCCAGCATGGATTTCGAGTCATCGTTCCACGCGAGTGCGTGGGGGACCGACACCCGGATCCTCATGCGGCCAATCTGTTCGACATCGACAGCAAGTACGGCGATGTGATGTCGCTGGTAGAAGTCGTGGCCCATCTCAGTGCCTAAGAACACGCGCGACTGCCTCCTCGGACTCTGCCCAGGTCGGCCTGATGCTCCACCGCCGACCGCGCGCCGCTTCATTACGGTCTTGGATCGCAGGCCGGACCTGTGCCACCCTGATACACTAGTGGGTTCAGCGGGGTGTAGCTTAGCCTGGTAGAGCGCTACGTTCGGGACGTAGAGGCCGGAGGTTCGAATCCTCTCACCCCGACCACCATCCACCGCTGGCCACGGACATCGTGCGCTGCAGCGGCATGTCGATGAAGGAGGCCGCGATGAGGGGCCTGAGCCGATACGCCCTGGTGGGCTTGGTGGCCACGGCAGCCCACTACGCGCTGCTGATTTGCTTGGTCGAATGGGTGGCCGCGCCGCCCGGGCCTGCCGCATTCATGGGCGCTGTCCTGGGTGCTGGGGTGGCCTACCTGGGCAACCGCCGCTACACCTTTTCCAATACCGAGATGCCCCACGGGCAAGCTGCGCCGCGCTTTGCGGCCATCGCCGGCGTGGGCGCCGTGGGCAATGCCGCGGTGGTGGCCGGTGGGGTGGCGCTGGGCCTGCACTACCTGCTGGCGCAAGTGCTGGCCACGGTAGTGGTGATGCTGGCCACCTACCACCTCAACCGGGTTTGGACCTTCGGCCCGCGCCCGTGAAGCCCACGCGCCCAGCGGCTTGAGCAGGCGGCTCGCGTACCATCTGCAAATGACCGTTCCCCTGGACCCCAAGCCGGCCTGCCTGCTGACGGTGGTGATCCCCCTGCTCAATGAGCAGGCGGTTTTGCCCGCGCTGCACGCGCGGCTGAAGGCCGCCACGGCGGGCCTGCAAGCGCCGGTGGAATTGCTCTTCATCGACGATGGCAGCACCGACCACTCGGCCGCTGTGCTGCAGGGCCTGGCGGCCCAAGACCCCCAGGTCGGGGTGATCCGCTTTTCGCGCAACTTCGGCAAGGAACAGGCCATGAGCGCGGGCTTGCAGGCCGCGCGTGGTGAAGCGGTGGTGATCCTGGACGCCGACCTGCAACACCCGCCGGAACACATCCCCGAGATGGTGGCGGCTTGGCGTGCGGGCGCGGACATTGTGAACATGAAGCGGCGCAGCCGGCGTGACGAATCTTGGGCCAAGCGGCGTGCCGCAGGCGCCTTCTACCGGCTCATCAACCGGCTCAGCGACACACCAATCCCGGCCGACATTGGCGACTTTCGGCTGCTCAGCCGCCGCGCGGTGCAGGCCTTGAACCGCATGCCCGAGCGCAACCGCTTCATGAAGGGGCTGTTCGCCTGGATCGGCTTTCCGCAGGTCACCCTGGAATATGACGTGGCCGAGCGCGCGGCCGGCGCCACCAAGTGGAGCCCGCGCCAGCTCACCCGCTTCGCGGTGGAAGGCATCACCGCCTTTTCCATTCAACCCCTGAAGTTCGCCACCAAAGTCGGTCTGTTGACCGCGCTGTTTGCCGTGGGCTTGGGCCTGTTCTATTTGGTGCGCGCCCTGCTGCTGGGCGACCCGGTGCCGGGCTTTCCAACCTTGATTGTGGTGATCCTGATGTTGGGCGGCATGCAGCTGATGGCCATCGGCCTGTTGGGCGAGTACCTGGGCCGCTTGTGGCTGGAATCCAAGCAGCGGCCGCTGTACATCGTGCAAGACCACTGGCCCGCGCGGCAATTCGAAGCGCCCGCACAGGAAGGCCCATGACCCGCTGGGGCCGTGCCCTGTGGCTGGCCATCGGCGCGGCGGTGCTGCTGCGCCTGTTTTTGCTGGCCTGGATGCCCCTGACCGACCCGGCTGAAGGCCGCTACGGCGAGATCGGGCGCAAGATGGCCGAGCTGGGGGACTGGATCACCCCATGGCACCAATACGGCGTGCCCTTTTGGGGCAAGCCGCCCTTGTCGTTTTGGATGACGGCGCTGAGCCTCGAGGGCCTGGGCGTGCACGAGTTCGCCGCGCGTTGGCCGCACTTCTTGGCCGGCGTGGCCACGGCCTGGTGTGTGTGGAACGTGGCGCGGCAGCGCGCAGCCCATGAGGGCGCCATCGCCGTTGGGGTGTTGGGCACGGCGCTGTTGTTTTTCTTGAGCAGCGGCGCGGTGATGACCGACGCAGCCCTGGTGCTGGGGACCACCCTGGCCACCACGGGCGCCTGGCTGGCGCTCAGCAGCAACCACCCCGCGCAGCGCCGACGCCAAGCCTGGTGGGCCTTCGTGGGTGCGGCCATCGGCATTCTGGCCAAGGGCCCGCTGGCCCTGGTGCTGGTGGGCACGCCGCTGTTGCTGTGGGCCGTCTGGTGTGGGCGCTGGCGCGCCTTGTGGGAAGCCCTGCCGTGGGTGCGGGGCCTGGCACTGATGCTGGCCCTGTGCGCGCCGTGGTACCTCGCGGCCGAATGGAAGACCCCGGGCTTCTTCGAGTACTTCTTCGTGGGCGAGCACTTCCACCGCTTTGCCACGCCCGGTTGGTCTGGCGACTTGTATGGCAAGGCGCACCACGAGCCCAAGGGCATGATCTGGGTGTTTGCGGCCGGGGCCTGCATGCCCTGGACGTTGGTGCTGCCGGCTTGGGCACTGTGGCGGCGCTTGCGCGCGCCGGGCCTCTCGGTCTCGGCGCCGCCAAGCGCCACCTCGGGCCCTTGGGCCCTGACACCGCGCGAAACCGAGCGCTTCGTTGGCCTGTGGGCTGTGGTGCCCTTGCTCTTCTTCACGGCCTCCAGCAACATCATCTGGACCTACGTCTTGCCGGCCATGCCGGGGCTGGCCTGGTGGGCGGCGCGGCGCTTGGGTTCAGATCCAGCGTCCGGTCTTCGGTGGGCCACCGCCGGTGTGTGGATGGCCGTGTTGGCTTGGGCTTGCTTGGCCTGGTTCCTCAACGCCAACGGCCGCTTGGAGCGTTCATCGGCCAAGGGCTTGGTGCAAGCCTGCGAGGCCGCCTGGGCCCGGCACGCACCGGCGCCGCAACCACCGTCGGCGCCCCATGCGCCGGAAAGCGCGGCTGATGGGCCCGCGCGTTTGGTGCTGCTGGGTCGGCGCTCGTTCTCAGCACACTTCTACACCGAAGGCCGTGCGGTGCGGGTCGATGAACTGGTTCAGGCACAGGCCCGCTGGCCGAGTGGCGGCACGTGCCTGGCGGTCAAGCTGGACGACCCGCTGTCGATGGATGCGGCACGCACCGGCGTGACCCTGGTGGAAGACCTGGGCGTGCACCACGAGCGCCAGTTGTGGTGGGCGCTGCCCCCCGCGGGCGCGAAGGAGCGGCCGTGAAGCGGGTGGTGCTGTGTGTGGACGACTTTGGCCTGCACGAGGGTGTGAACCAGGCGGTGGCGGAATTGGTCGACGCGGGCGTGGTCAGCGCCACCAGTTGCATGAGCTTTGGGCCGGCCTGGGCCAACGGTGCGGCCTTGCTCAAAGGCGAGCGCCGCGCGCGGCTGGATGTGGGCCTGCACTTGAATCTCACAGAGCCGTTCGAAGCAGCGCCGCACCGGGCGCTGCCCCTGGCGGAGGTGCTGGCACGTGCGCTGCTGCGGGCCTTGGACCGGCCGTGGGTGCAGCGCGCGGTGTGCGCGCAACTCGATGCCTTTGAGGCGGTATGGGGCCAAGCGCCCGACTATGTGGATGGCCACCAGCACGTGCATCAGCTGCCCCAGGTCCTCGACATCCTGTTGGCCGAGCTCAGCCGCCGTTACGGCCGGCAGCCGCTTCGGCCCTGGCTGCGCCTAACGCGCCCGCGGCCAGGCCCACAGGGTGTGGACTTCAAACAGCGGGTGATCCAGGCCCTGGGCGCTACTGCCTTCGAGCGCCTGGCCCGCAACGCCGGGTTTGAACTCAATGGGGCCTTGCTGGGGGTGTACGGATTTGACGCCGACGCACCGGGCTACGCGCGGCGGCTGCAAGCTTGGTTGTCGCAAGCGCAGGAGGGCGACGTGTTGATGATGCACCCAGCCGCACCCCTGCCGGCCGCTGCCACGGACACGGCGCGCACGTCCGACGGTATTGCGGCTGCGCGTGCGGTGGAATACACCGTCTTGAGGGAACAAGGCCCGCAGCTGCTCGCCCATGCGGGTGTGCAGTCCCATCGGCTGGAGCGCCGTCCAGTATCCTGACCGGCATCACTTGGTCCCACGCCCGGTCTGCCGTTCAGCCCATGCCCACCAGCGCCGCTGCCCCCCGCGAACACCGCTTCCTGTGGGAGGGGCGCGACCGCCACGGCCAACCCCGGCGCGGCGAGCTCATGGCCGCCGATGCCGGGGCGGTGCAAACCCACTTGAGCCGACAAGGCGTCTTCCTGACCCGGGTGCGCCAGGCGCGATGGGGCATGCAGAAGGCCTTGAGCCGGCCCGACCGCGCCATGTTCACCCGCCAACTGGCCACCATGACCAAGGCCAGCCTGCCCCTGCTGCAAAGCCTGGACCTGATCGCCCGCGGGCCGGGCCAACCGGGCCTGCAGCACATCGTGCAGCAGTTGCGGCACGATGTGGCCAATGGGCACCCACTGTCGAGTGCCATGGCACGGCACACCAGCAGCTTTCCGGCCCTGTACCGGCAGCTGGTGGCCGTGGGCGAATCGGCCGGGGTGATGGACCACGCCTTGGATCGGCTGGCCCTGCACGAAGAAAAGGCCTGGGCCCTGCGCCGGCAACTGCGCGCGGCCCTGGTGTACCCGCTGGTGGTGGTGCTGGTGGCGCTGGCGGTGGTGGCGCTCATCTTGGCGGTGGTGGTGCCCACCTTCGACTCCGTCTTTGCCTCCTTTGGGGCCGAGCTGCCGCTGCCCACGCGGGTGGTGCTGGCGGCCTCTGAATGGCTGGTCCTTGCGTGGTGGCCGGCCCTGATCGCGCTGGTGGCGGCGTGGTGGCTGGGCCGCAGGCTGGTGCGCCAGTCCCCAGCCCTGCAGCGCCTGTGCGACGCGGCACCCCTGCGCCTTCCCGTGGTGGGGCCCTTGCTGGAGCGTGCGCTGGTGGCCCGCTGGACCCGCACCCTGAGCACGCTCTTGGCCGCAGGCATTCCCCTGGTCGATGCCCTGGGCAGCGTGGCACAGGCCGCAGGCAACCAGGTGTTCGAGCAGGCCACGCGGCAGGTGCAGCGGTCGGTGGCCATGGGCCAGCGGCTGTCGCAGGCCCTGCAGGGCGCTGCGGTGTTCCCACCCCTGGTGGTGCAAATGACGGGTGTGGGTGAAGAGTCTGGGGCGCTGGACACCCTGATCGGCAAGACCGCCGAGCTGTTTGAAGCGCAGGTCGACGAAGGGGTCAAGGGCTTGTCCAGCCTGTTGGAACCCCTGATCATCGTCATCCTGGGCAGCGTCATTGGTGGCATCGTGGTGGCTTTGTATTGGCCGATGTTTCAGCTCGGCGCCATCGTGTGACGGCCATGGGCAAGCTCGGTTTTGAATCGGTTCTGTGGCCGCTGTGGAGTCCACTGGGCCTGCTGCTGGTGGGCCTGTGCGTGGGCAGCTTCATCAACCTGGTGGTGCGCCGCCTGCCCTTGATGATGGAGCGGCACTGGTGGTGGGACACCGCCGACCAACTGCAGTGCACGCCGGGGCCTGCCGAGTGGCGCGGGCCGGCGGCCGAAGACGAAGCGGCGCGCATGCGCCGGCTGGCCGTGGGGGATGAACTGCGCGCGCGCCTGCAGGGCTTGCCCGCGCTGAACTTGGCGTGGCCGCGCTCGCATTGCCCGGGCTGCGGGCATGTGCTGGCTTGGCACGAAAACCTGCCCCTGCTGGGTTGGCTGCGCCTGCGCGGGCGCTGCAGCGCGTGCGGCATGGCCATCGGCTGGCGGGTGCCGCTGGTGGAGCTGTTCACGGGCTTGCTGTTTTGGGGCATGGGCTGGCGTTGGGGCTTTGAGCCGGTGGCGCTGTTGTGGGGTGCTTGGGGCGCGGCGCTGCTGGCCTTGGCGCTGATCGACTGGGACACCACCTGGCTGCCCGATGCACTCACCCAGCCCCTGCTGTGGGCCGGCCTGGTGGCCGCGGCCCTGGGATGGACACTGCCGCTGTCTGAGGCCCTGTGGGGGGCGGTGGCCGGCTATGCGGGCCTGTGGGTGGTGGTGGCGGTGTTTGAGCGCCTCACCCGGCAAGAGGCCATGGGTGGCGGAGACCTCAAACTGCTGGCCGCTTTGGGTGCCTGGCTGGGGCCGGCGGCCTTGTTGCCCCTGGTGTTCATCGCTTCGTGCCTGGGCGTGGCCGTGGGCTTGGTGATGAAATCCAGGGGCGCCCTGCGCGAAGGGCGCTTCGTACCGTTTGGGCCCTTCCTGGCCTTGGCGGGTGGACTGGTGGCGTGGTGGGGCCTGGGTGATGGGGCCATGGGGATGGGCACACGATGAGGCTGGGGCTGACAGGCGGCATCGGTTCGGGCAAAAGCACGGTGGCCGCCTTCTTCGCGGCCTGCGGGGCCCGGCTCTTTGATGCCGACGCTGTGTCGCGCGAACTCACCGGTGCGCAAGGCGCGGCCATGCCCGCCCTTGCACAGGCCTTCGGTGCGGATGTGGTGGCGGCCGACGGGTCGCTCGACCGCGCCGCCATGCGGGCTCGGGTCTTCGCAGATGCGAACCAACGCCAGCGCCTGGAGGGCATCCTGCACCCCATGATTGCCCAGCGCCGAGAGGCCTTTGTGCAGGCCGCTGACGGCCACACCGTGGTGTTTGATGTGCCCTTGCTGGCCGAGTCTGCAGCCTGGCGATCGCGGGTGGACCGCATCGTGGTGGTGGACTGCCTGGAGTCCACCCAGGTGGCACGGGTGATGGCGCGTTCGGGCCTGCCCGCGGCAGAGGTTCATCGCATCATGGCCAGCCAAGCCACGCGGGCGCAGCGGCGTGCGGTGGCCGACGCCCTCATCTTCAACGAGGACCTGAGCCTGGCCGCCCTGGAGCGGGTGGTGCAAGGCCTGTGGGTGCACTGGCACGGCAGCGCTGTGAAACAATGAAGCGATGACACACGGACCGCTGCGCTGCTGTTGCGGCGGGCCGCCCTGCACTGGCCGCCCTTGATCCTCTACGAATACCCCCTCAACGAAGGCTCCCGGACCCTGTTGCGCCTGGAGCGGCTGTTTGCACGGCTGCAGCTGCTGGTGTCGCGCGACGGTGAGGTGGACCACCACCACGCCCTGATGACGGTGTTTGAGGTGATGGAGTTGCTGGGCCGCTCCGACCTCAAGGGCGACATGATGCGGGAGTTGGACCGCCAGCGCCTGGTGCTGCAAAGCTACCGCGACAACCCGGCCGTGGCCAGTGAGCCACTGGAGCAGCTGATTTCGCAGTTCAGCGAAGCCTTCGAGGCGCTCAACCGGCTGAGTGGCAAGTTGGGCTCGGAGATCACCTCCAACGAGTGGCTGATGGCCTTGCGTGGGCGCTCGGCGGTACCGGGCGGCACCTTTGAATTCGATGCGCCCGGCTACCACGCCTGGCTGCACCGCGACGCGGGCGCGCGCCGCAGCGACCTGCAGCGCTGGACGGCCGGCCTTCAAGCCGTGGCCCAAGGTGTGCGGTTGATCATGGGGCTGGTGCGCGAATCCGGCCAGGCCGTTCGGGCGGCAGCCCCGGGGGGCCAGTTCCAGCAAAGCCTGCCCCAGGGCAAGCCCTACCAACTGCTGCGCCTGAGGCTCGACGACCGCTTGGAGCTGGTGCCGGAAATCACCGGCCACCGGCTGATGGTGTCGGTTCGATTCCTGCGCGCCGACACCGAGGGGCGCCTAAAGCCCGCGGGCGAGGATGTGAACTTCGAGTTCGCACTGTGCAGCTGAGCGGCGGCGGGATTGCGGGCCGGTGTTCGCCGCGCCCGGCGCCGCCACCACAAATCCGGGAAAACCCGAGTTCTTGATGGGGCGCCCCTTGAAGGGGCCGACCGCGTCCCTATAATGGATTGGTAGCACTCAAAACGTTCGAGTGCTAACAGCAGCCCAGGCGGTACGGTCGGGCTGCTCCCCATGACCTCAGACCGTTGGGCCTGATGGGCTTCGAACGGTTCGAAACTGTTTTTTCTCAAGGAGATGGTATGAAGCTGCGTCCCCTGCACGATCGCGTGATCGTCAAGCGCCTGGAAAACGAAACCAAGACCGCCTCGGGCATCGTGATCCCCGACAACGCCGCCGAGAAGCCCGATCAGGGTGAAGTGCTGGCCGTGGGCCCTGGCAAGCGCAACGACAAGGGCGAGTTTGTGGCCCTGAACGTGAAGGTCGGCGACCGCGTGCTGTTTGGCAAGTACAGCGGCCAGACCGTCAAGGTTGACGGCGACGAGCTGCTCGTCATGCGCGAAGAAGACCTCTTCGCCGTGGTCGAAGCCAAGTAATTTGCGTGATTAACGTATTGGAGATATAGAAAAATGGCAGCAAAAGACGTGATTTTCGGCGGTGATGCCCGCGCCCGCATGGTTGAAGGCGTGAACATCCTGGCCAACGCCGTGAAGGTGACCCTGGGCCCCAAGGGCCGTAACGTGGTGCTCGAGCGCTCCTTCGGCGCCCCCACCGTGACCAAGGACGGCGTGTCCGTGGCCAAGGAAATCGAGCTCAAGGACAAGCTGCAGAACATGGGCGCGCAGATGGTCAAGGAAGTGGCTTCCAAGACC
>JACCED011195175.1_pt1 | contig 24130 bp, 14 predicted proteins | sample 7455021 | NCBI WGS metagenome assembly JACCED01 (sample SAMN15323456, study PRJNA562643) | freshwater metagenome | isolation source: river surface water | place: USA:Blue River Watershed | collected 2017-08-19
GGAATCCGTCCACCATCTCCGGTAGCTGGGGCCTGAATGTTGTCTTGCAGGCCCGGCAGGTGTATCGGCGGCGGACCACCCAGAGAGTGACCCGCTTGCCGTGGATGGGCAGATCACGATAGGGAACATCACGCTTGCCGAACCGCACGAACTCACCCTGCACGCCGCATTCCTCGCAGGCAATGGGAGCGGGCACGTCCACCTGAAAGTGCATTTCGTCGTCGGTGGATTTGCAGCCCAGCACCTGGTACTTAGGCAGGTGCAGGATGTTGTCGGGCATTTCGGTCATGCGGTGTTCTCCTCATGGTGGAAGCTCCATAGCTATTGCGACAGATTCCCATTAATCATCAGTGTGGCGCAGTACGGGTTTGGCAGACTGCGCCGTAAAGGGAAGAAGAACCGGTCAATGCAAGGGACTATCGCCAAGTGTGGAAACCTGTCCTTTCCTGGCGTTGACAAGTACGGCCACGATGATGGCTGCGATGCCAAGAGCAACCCCGCTCGCCGCAAGTCCCAAGCCATAACCCTGAATCAGCGCATCACCGGCTGACTGCACCAGTTCGGCATCGCCGACTTCCCGACCGCGATACAGAGAAGCAAATGCCTCGGGCATCCGACTGGCCGTGACGGAGACAGAAATGCTCGAAAGGATAGCCAGCCCCAACGCAACACCAATCTGTTGCGACGCGTTGAACAACGCCGATGCGATGCCGGTCTCCTGTGCTTGCACACCCTTCACGGCCGTCAATGCCAGCGCAATGACCGCTCCCACGAAACCGAAGGCGGTGAGGAAGGCGGCTGGCATGAAGTGCCAGCTATAGTCGAGTTGTTGCCCGATGGTCGAAAGCCAGAACAATGCAGCGCTAGCGACCAGCGCAGCCGGAGCTGAGACCTCGCGCGGCGTAAAGCGCATGACAAGCTTTGAACTGACAACAGCACCAATGATGATACCCACCCCAAAGGGCAGAAACGCCATGGCGGTCAGGGTCGGGCTATAGCTGAGGATGTGCTGCAAATAGAGCGTCAGCAAATAGATCATGCCCATGGGGCCGAAGCCCAGCAGCAGCATGGCCAGGTACGAACCGGATCGGTTGCGATCCTTGAACAAGCGGAGCGGCAAAAGTGGATCACTGCTGCGCGACTGTAAAACCAAGAACAGCGGCAGCAGGATAGCCGTAGTGGCGAATGCAATGAGCGTAATGCCATCGGTCCAGCCATGTTCACCACCACGGGTAATTCCATAGACGAGTGCTGCCATGCCGATGATGCTGGAAAGCGCTCCCGTCAGGTCGGGGCGTCCCTTGTGCAATTCCGCTTCGACAAGTGTTCTCGAACCAGCGAGCACCGCCAAACCGATGGGTACATTGATGAAGAACGCCCAACGCCAGCCAAGCAGGCCTGTCAGAAATCCTCCAAGAATCAATCCAGCAATAATGCCAAGGCCAGACCGAGTGGGCGCTCTGGTCTGCCTGAGTGAGAAGGGGATTCTGTGGACATCGATTAACTCCTTTGTGTTTAGTGCGATTACCGAACACCGGTTGCGCTGACTTTTCACAAAAGGGTAATCGTTCCAATGGTTGGAAGGTCAAGGCTGCGTTTGCAAGCCTTGCACAGAGAGACTGTCGGCATCGGCCAGGTCTTATCAATAGCCGTGCATTTGGCAGCCCGTCGGCACAGAGCACTCGACAAATCAAAGTCTGAGGCTCCGCAGTTGACCTTACCAGCGTTGGAAAGACTAGATTGGTCGCTGGGACGATCAGGTTCCTCAATTCTCTGATTCTGTGAAGGAGTTCGATATGTATCGATTCAACGTTAACGGCATGACCTGTGGCCACTGCACATCCGCCGTCGAAAAAGCCATTAAAAGTATCGACCCACAGGCGGAAGTATCTACAGATATAGAACACGCCGAGGTCACCGTGCGCAGCCAGGTCAATGAGGCGCGTATCAGTGATGCCATCCGCGAGGCTGGGTACGATAATCAGCACCTTGCCGGGTAATCATTCAGGTCAGGGCAAGGACGCCGCTTCTGAAGTAGACGCGTCAGCGCTTCTCTTTCCCGCGACGTTGCGTGCAATTGGGTTCAATCCCGATAGCCCCGAAGCGCGTGGAATTAAGTTCTCGCTCACCCTTAGGCGTTCCTTTCACTACGCCATCCCCGGCCAGACCGCTGATAATCGGGCAGTCCGGCCGAGCGTCGCCCTGGCAGTTTTCCGCCAGGTGCTTGAGTGCACGGCTCATTTCCTGGAGTTCGCGCGCCTTGAGCTCAAGCTCCGCGACATGCTCAAGCGCAAGACGTTTGACGTCGGCGCTCGCACGACCCCGGTCGCGCCAGAGCGCAACCAGTTCATTCATCTGCGCCACCGAAAACCCGAGATCCCGTGCGCGCCGGATGAAGCGCAGGGTTTGCACATCCTTGTCCGAGTAATCCCTGTATCCAGCTTCGGTTCGCAACGCTTCCGGAATCAAGCCGATCGATTCGTAGTAGCGGATCATCTTCGCCGATACACCCGATGCCTCCGCTGCCTTTCCAATATTCATAGCCATGCCTCTCCAGATAACATCAAGCCTGCACTGTGGCAGGCTCGGTTGTCCTTATTTCGCTTGTGCAAATTCCACCTGTCTCTGCGACACGTCGTTGTCGTCCGTCCCCATGGGTGAGCGGAAATGACGCAACCTCAGTGCATTGCCGAGTACAAACACCGACGACAGTGCCATGGCGCCGGCAGCGAAGACGGGCGAAAGCAGGATGTCGTAGGCCGGATAGAGCACACCTGCCGCGACCGGAATCAAAGCCGTGTTGTAGGCAAACGCCCAGAACAGATTTTGTCGGATGTTGTCGATGGTTGCCTTCGACAAGGCGATCGCCTTTGGCACACCTTGCAGGTTACCCGACATCAGCACCACATCAGCCGCTTCAATGGCAATGTCCGTACCTGTGCCAATGGCAAGACCTACATCCGCTTCGGCCAGAGCGGGAGCGTCGTTGATGCCATCACCGACGAACGCCACCTTGCCGTGCTCTCCCTTAAGGCGGCGCACCGCGTCGACCTTGCCGTCCGGTAGCACTTCCGCCACCACCTCGTCGATCCCGAGTCGCGCCGCGATGGCCTTGGCCGTGTGGACGTTGTCGCCGGTGATCATCGCGACCTTGAGCCCGAGATCGTGCAGGGCCTTGATGGCAGCAGGCGTCGTTTCCTTGATCGGGTCGGCAACGGCGATAATCGCCGCAAGCTTGCCCTCTATCGCAGCATAGAGCGGAGACTTACCCTCGTCGCCGAGGCGTTTGGCGACCTTGGAGAACGCCGCCACGTCGTGACCGAGTTCGCTCATGTAGCGGTCAGCACCTATCTCGACCCGCTTGCCACCGGCCTCAGCCTTCACGCCAAAACCCGTCACCGATTCGAAGTTCGACACGTCCGGCAGTGAGATGTTCTCCGCGGCGGCGGCGTTCACGATCGCACGGGCGATCGGGTGTTCGGATTTGGCCTCGATGGCCGCGACCAGAGCCAACACGTCTACGTGCTCGAATCCGGTGGCCAATTCCAGATCGGTGAGAGCCGGTTTGCCTTCCGTCAACGTGCCCGTCTTGTCAACGGCAACGACCTTGGCATCTTTCAACAACTGGAGTGCTTCACCCTTGCGGAAGAGCACGCCCAGCTCGGCACCGCGGCCAGTGCCGACCATGATCGAGGTCGGTGTGGCCAGCCCCATGGCGCAAGGGCAGGCGATGATCAGCACCGCGACGGCGTTGACCAGCGCGAAAGTGAGCGCGGGCGACGGGCCGAACCACATCCATGTCCCGAAGGTGAGAATCGCTGCCACAAACACCGCAGGCACGAAATACATCGTCACCTTGTCGACCAGCGCCTGGATTGGCAGCTTCGACCCCTGCGCTTCTTCCACCATGCGGATGATCTGCGACAGAACGGTGTTGCCGCCGACAGCCGTCGCACGGATGGCGAATGCGCCTTTCTGGTTCACCGTTCCGGCCACGACCTCGCTGCCGTGCTTCTTGGAGACGGGGATCGGTTCTCCCGTGATCATCGATTCATCGACATAGCTTTCGCCTTCGATGAGTTCGCCATCCACCGGAATGCGATCGCCGGGACGAACCTCGACGATATCTCCCGACAAGACGGAGTCGATCGGCAGTTCGATCGACTTATCGTCCCGACGCACCCGTGCCATTTTGGCCTGAAGCCCGACAAGACGCTTGATCGCCTCGGAGGTGCGTCCCTTGGCGCGAGCCTCCAGCAACCGGCCGAGCAGGATGAGAGTGACGATAACAGCGGCGGCCTCAAAGTAGACGTTGACGGCTCCGTCGGGCAGGAGCCCCGGCGCGAAGGTCGCCACGAGCGAATAGCCATAGGCTGCCATGGTGCCGACCGCGACCAGGGAGTTCATGTCGGGGGCAAGCCGCCCGAGGGCCGGAAACCCCTTGTGGTAAAAGCGGATGCCCGGCACGAACAGAACGATGGTTGTCAACACGAACTGGAGATACCAATTCGTCTCCATGCCGATCGTTGAGGCAATCAGGTCGTGCATGCCAGGAATGAGGTGTGAGCCCATCTCCAGAATGAAGACAGGCACGGTCAACACCGCTGCAATCGTGAAATCACGTGTCAGTCCACGGCGTTCCGCGTCCTTCTTCTCGGTGCGCTCATCGGTCTCGCCCCGACGGCTACCCGTAGCAGCCGCGATTACCCTGGCATCATATCCCGCGTTCTCGATAGCCGTCACCAAGGCGGTCGCATCGGCGCTGCCCTGGATCGTGGCTCTTTCAGTCGCAAGGTTGACAACGGCACTGGTGACGCCGGGCACAGCCTTGAGCGCCTTTTCGACGCGACCGACACAGGACGCGCAGGTCATACCTTCGATGGAAAGCTCTGTGGTCTCAGCTGGCACCGAATAGCCAGCTTTCTCGATAGCGTTGATGAGTGATCCGCGGTCGAGTGGCGAAGCGGACTGGATATCGGCACGTTCGGTCACCAGGTTCACCGTAACAGTGTCAACGCCCTCGACCTTCTTGAGTTCAGCCTCCACGCGCCCGACGCAGGAAGCGCAACTCATACCTTCGATGGGAAAGCTTGTCACCGTCACAGCCGACGGATTCAATTTGTCTTGAGTATGCATCATTCGTCTTCTCCACAAGCATCTCCTGATGATATTCCAGAAAGATAAACCTTCCTATTGTGGGAAGGTCAAGCGCTAAATTTCCTGATGCATAGTTACCACACCCAGTACTTACGGGAACATCGAATCCGGGTTTAGGTTGAAAACTCCATACGAGTGTTGTCAGCAGTCAGTGGCACATCGGACAAATTCGCGCTAAGGGAGCGTTCGAGGTAGACAGAAGGATGCGCGATGAATTCTCTAGTACCACAATCCTTACGCATTTGTTCCAGGCCTCGCCAACCAGTTTTTCCGTTGGGAAAGTGTAATCTGTGATTGCACGCCAAAGAGAAAATCAACCAGCTAATCCGAATACCCTGAATGAGAAGACTCTGCGCGCCCTGATCGAGGCCGGTGCGGTGCGCAAGCTGCGCATCATCGCCGATGGCAACCGCTTTCACGTAGAAGCAGACACACCCAATGCACGGTCACGGCCACCACCACCGCTGGCGCGATCAAGAGGTGGTGCACACTGGACACCTGTGCCATGTGGGTGCGGGGCCTGGGGCTGGGCGTGGCGCAGATCAATCTGGCGAAGTGGACGCCTGAGCAGAAGGGGATGCGGTTTTGAGCGACGATATCCGGAATTGCGAATTCAGATTCAAGTGTCCGAAGGACTGGGACTCACTGGAAAAGACACCAATTGCTGCGCAGCGCTACTGTGGCGAATGCCAACGGATCGTGATTCATTGCAAAACGGCCACTGAGCTGGAGTGGGCGATTGTCCGCAACCTGTGCGTCGCAATCTCCCCATTGGCTACAACACAACCCAGCACCGGAAGCTACGACATCAAGCACCCTGCCGGCCTGACGATAGGGGACGTGATCATGCCCCCTTATCGCACGGAATAAGAGCAACTCGACACGCAGCGTGGCAGAGGATCGACCGGCCAACCGGTGAACGAATAGCCTTGTCGATAGCGCAGTGTTAGCTTACGACCTGAGCGCAGGAAAGGCAGGGCTGCCAATAGCGAGGGAGGACTGGTCAACATTTGACCAACCACTATCAAGCCAACGCAGCTTGCACAGCGCATAACCATCAAAACAAAACGGACCTGCTACATGCCACTCACACTCCCCCAACTAGAGAGACACTTGTTCAAAGCCGCCGACATTCTGCGCGGCAAGATGGATGCCTCCGAGTTCAAGGAATACATCTTCGGGATGCTCTTCCTGAAGCGCTGCTCCGATGTCTTCGAACAGCGTCGCGAGGAAGTCATCCGCCTCGAAGTCGAAGGCGGCAAGACAAGAGCTGAAGCAGAGCTCTCAGCCGAGAACACCCGTTGGTACAAGAAGGAAGGCTCCTTTTGGGTGCCCCCACAGTCCCGGTACGACACGCTGGTTAACGATGCCCACCAGAACGTGGGCGACTACCTCAACAAGGCTCTCGCGGGCATAGAGGCGTCCAACAACAGCCTCGAAGGCGTGCTGGAGCACATCGACTTCACGAGCAAGGTGGGCCAGAGCAAGATCCCCGACATCAAGCTGCGCCAGTTGATTACGCATTTCGCGCTTCACCGCTTGCGCAACGAGGACTTCGAGTTCCCCGATCTGCTCGGCGCCGCCTATGAATACCTGATTGGTGAGTTCGCTGACTCGGCCGGCAAGAAGGGGGGCGAGTTCTACACGCCCCGCTCCGTGGTCAGGATGATGGTGCGACTGCTCAAGCCGGAACTGCAGCACGACATCTACGACCCCTGTTGTGGCTCCGGCGGCATGCTCATCGCAGCCAAGGAATACATCGATGAGCACGGCGAGGACGGGCGCAAGGCCAACCTCTTCGGCCAGGAATTCAACGGCACCGTGTGGTCCATTGCCAAGATGAACATGCTGCTGCATGGCATCAGCACGGCCAACCTGCAGAACGAAGACACGCTGGAAAAGCCGCAGCACGTGACGGGTGGCGAGCTGATGCGATTCGACCGCGTGCTCACGAACCCGCCCTTCTCGATCAACTGGGGCAACACCGAAAAGAATGCCGACAACACACCAGCCTGGGCACCCAGATTCCCTGAACGCTTCCGGTACGGCCAGGTGCCTCTCGGCGCCAAGAAAGCGGATCTGATGTTCCTGCAGCACATGCTGGCCGTGACCCGCGACGGCGGCATGGTGGCCACCGTCATGCCGCACGGCGTGCTGTTCCGTGGCGGGGACGAGCGAACCATCCGAGAAGGCATCATCGACAACGACATACTTGAAGCTGTCATCGGGGTAGCGCCCAACCTCTTCTATGGAACCGGCATCCCTGCCTGCATCCTGGTGCTACGGCAGCAGGTGCAGCACGGCGCCAATCGAGTCAGCGGCAAGCCTGCCGAGCGCCAAGGCAAGGTGCTGTTCATCAATGCCGACCGCGAGTTCTTCGAAGGCCGCGCACAGAACTTCTTGTTGCCCGAACACATCGAGAAGATCGTCACCACCTTCGACGAGTTCCGGGCAATCCCAGGTTTCTCGGCCATCGTGGACAACGCCACGCTGAAGGCCAACGACTGCAACCTGAACATCCGTCGCTACGCCGACAACGTCCCGCCGCCCGAGCCTCACGACGTGCGCGCTCATCTGGTGGGCGGTATTCCCAAGGTTGAAGTGGCCGACAAGGCGGTGCTCTTTCAGGCTCACGGTCTCGACCCGCTGGATTTGTTCGTTGAGCGCGATGCCAAGTACTACGACTTCAATCCAGCGTTATCTAAGCGACAGGACCTCAAAACCGAAATCGAAGGCAATGCCAGCCTGATAGCCAAAGAAGCCGCTACCCGCACGGCATTTGAGGAGTGGTGGCAAGAACACAGCTCACGCATCACTGCGCTGGCAGGGCAAAAGGATAACGCGGCCAGCCTGGTCACACTGCGCAGCGACTTGCTGGGCAGTTTCAGCACCGCGCTCGACGCCGTCGGCCTGCTCGACCCATTCCAGGTGCGCGGCATCGTGGCCGGCTTCTGGTACGACTCGAAGTACGATTTGCTCACGTTAATGGCACGGGGTGCCAAGGGCGTGATCGACGCCTGGCGCACCAGTATCGTCACCGCACTGGAGGACAAAGACAGCAAGGAGAACTCGCTGGAGCACAAGCTCGTCAAGTTTCTGATGAGCGACTTCGTGGATGCCCTCACTGAACTGGAAGCGCGAAAGTCTGAGCTGGAGAGCCAGATAAAGGCGGCCAGCCCCAAGAGTTCAGAGGACGAGGAAAGCGAGACAGTCGAGGATGCGGACGATGAGAACGTGGTGAGTGAAGCCCAGCTCAAAGCGTGGAAGAGTGCGCTCACAGGCGTCAAGAAACAGCTCAAAGCCAAGGAAGCGAGTTTTGTCGCAAGTATTAATTCTGCCGTCGATTCGCTTTCCAATGAGCAGGCGGCTGACCTGCTGTTAACGATCCTGCACAACGACATGGGTACCATCGTCGAGCGCTACATCGCAGCGCAGCGCAAGGAAGTCGTCGCTGCGTTCGAGAACTGGTGGGACAAGTACAGTGTGCCGCTGACTGAAATCGAGAGCAAGCGCGATGCGGCGGCACAGGCGCTGAATGGCTTTTTAAATGGGTTACGGTATGTCTGAAGCCGATAAATCTAGTGTGCCAGACTTTATTCCCGTACCCCTGGGAGAGATAGCTCATATCGAAATGGGACAGTCGCCAGACTCCCGATACGTAGTCGATGACCCATTCGTTGGCCATCCATTTTTGCAGGGTAATGCAGAGTTTGGGCAGGTATTTCCTAAGCCGAGGTACGGATGTTTGCGGCCTACGAAGTTATGCCAAACGAATGATGTGCTTATATCCGTTCGCGCTCCAGTTGGCGCGGTGAATCTTGCTGATCGCGATTACTGTATCGGTCGTGGGCTCGCTGCTATCCGAGTTAAGGGAATCAAACCATCTTTGGTGGGAGAAATAATTGCGCGACAGTCGTCAGCACTGCGACGCGTCTCTCAGGGAACGACGTTCGAGGCTATCAACAAGTGTGACTTGCTTACACTTCCCCTCAAAATGCCGCCAATGGACGAGTGGGTCAACCTTGCAAAAATTATCGACACCCTCGACACCGCCATCCACGAAACCGAGGCAATCATCGCCAAGCTCAAAGCCGTCAAGCAGGGACTGCTGCACGACCTGCTGACACGCGGCATCGACGCCAACGGGGAACTGCGACCGCCCCAGGCCGAGGCACCTCATCTCTACAAACAGTCGCTGCTAGGGTGGATTCCGAAAAATTGGGAGTGCGTAACGTTCGATGAGTTAGCCACTTACTCAAATGGAAACACCTTCAAAGCAAGTTCGTGGGACGAATTTGGTCTGCCTATAATCAGAATCCAGAACCTGAACGGGTCCACTAAATTTAACTACTTCAAAGGGAAAGTTTCCGAGCATTGGCATGTTCGTCCAGGGGACTTGCTTTTTGCATGGTCCGGGCAGCGTGGAATTTCGTTCGGTGCACGGCTTTGGGAAGGACCTGAAGGAGTTCTAAATCAACACATATTCCGAGTTTCCGCACATAATTCCGTTGTGTCGAAGGAGTTTCTTTACCACTTACTGCGATTCAGACAGAAGGCGATAGAGGAGTCCGCGCATGGGTTCAAAGATTCTTTCTTGCACGTTACAAGAGGCGAGCTAGGTAGTGTCAAAGCTCTCCTCCCTCCACGATACGAGCAAACTTGCATCGAAGACAAAATTACCGCTTTTGAAGCCAGGCATTTGTTAGAAACTTCGACACTCAAAGCATTGAGGCAAGTACGAGAGGGCATCATGGACGACCTCCTAACCGGCCGCGTCCGCGTGACACCCATGCTGGCGGCAGAACAACAAAGGAGCACCTGATGGGCTGGGAACTCGATGACGTCGAAAAGCCTTTCGTCGCCCAGTTGCAGGCGCTGGACTGGACGCACATCGAAGGCAGCCTTGATGATCCAGCCATCACAGGCCGGACCCACTTCAGCGAAGTGATTCAGGAGGGCGTACTGCGCGACCACTTGCGCTCTCTGAACCCTGGCCCCAACAACAATCCCTGGCTGGACGATGCCCGCATTTCCGAAGCCGTGGGCGCCATCACGCGCCTGGGCAGCCACAAGCTGCTGGAAGCGAATCAGAAGGCCACAGAACTGCTCATCAAGGGGCTGACCGTCGAGGGTCTCCCAGGCTGGGACGGCGGCCGAGGCCAGACTATCCGCTACATCGACTGGGACACGCCAGCCAACAACCAGTTCACCGTCATCAATCAGTATCGCGTCGACTGCCCGCCCGGTTTCAACAGCGCCAAGGCCTTCATAGTGCCGGACCTGGTGCTGCTGGTGAACGGCATCCCGCTGGTGGTGGTGGAGTGCAAGAGCCCGTCCATCCCTGAGCCTCTGGCCGATGCTGTGGACCAGCTGCGCTGTTACAGCAATCAGCGCAAGGCAGCCTTTGAGGTCGAGGACAACGAAGGCAATGAGCTGCTGTTTGCGACCAACCAGTTGCTGGTGGCCTCCAGCTTCGACGAGGCACGGGTGGGCTGCGTGGGCGCGGCCTTCGAGCACTTTGCGCAGTGGAAGACGGTGATCGGCCCCGACGGCAACGGGAGTGAGATCAGCGCGGCCGAGGCACTCGGCAAGACGGGCCTATCGGAGCAGGAGCGACTGATTGCCGGCCTGCTGACACCCGCGCACCTGCTGGACGTGGTGAAGAATTTCCTGCTCTTCATGCAGGTAGGTGGCCAGACCATCAAATCGGTATGCCGCTACCAGCAGTTCCGGGCGGTGAACAAAGCCATCGCGCGACTCAAGACGGGCAAGACGCGACTGCAGCAGGGCGAGCACGATGAGCGCGGCGGCATCATCTGGCACACGCAGGGCTCGGGCAAAAGCCTGACCATGGTGTTCCTGGTGCGCAAGATGCGCGCGGATGCCCAGCTGCGGCGCTTCAAGATCATCGTGGTCACAGACCGCAAGGATCTGCAGAGCCAGCTCTCGGTGACGGCCACACTGACCGGCGAGAGCGTGGAGGTGGCGGACAGCACCACAGGCGTGAAGAACCTGGCGCGGCGCAAAGGACCCGGTTTGATCTTCGCGACCATCCAGAAGTACCGGGACCCGGACACCACAGGCGAGGCGCCCCTCACGGCGGCCGATCTGCCCAAAATCGGCGAAGAGACACCCATCTTCAAGACCAGCGAGAAATTCGAAGTCCTGAACGAAGACGACAGCATCCTGGTGCTGGTGGACGAGGCGCACCGAACCCAAGCGGGCGATCTGCACGCCAATCTGCTGGCCGGGCTGCCAAACTGCGCCCGCATTGGCTTCACCGGCACGCCGATCATCATGGGCGAGAAGAAGCGCACACACGAGATCTTCGGCGAGTTCATCGACCGCTACACGATCAAGGAAGCCGAGGCCGATGGCGCCACGGTGCCCGTGCTCTACGAAGGCCGCACCGCCAAGGGAGCCATCAAGGACGGCGCTAGCCTGGACGAGCTGTTCGAGGACTTGTTCCGCCAACGCTCGCCGGAAGAGCTGGAGGCGATCAAGCAGAAGTACGCCACCAAGGGCCACATCTTCGATGCCCCCGCCCTGATTGCGGACAAGGCGCGCGACATCCTGCGCCACTATGTCACCCACATCCTGCCCAATGGCTACAAGGCCCAGGTGGTGGCCTACAGCCGCCTGGCGGCTATCCGTTACTTCGACGCGCTCCGCAAGGCACGCGAAGAGCTCCTGAGCGATGCTGAGGCCCTGAGCGCACAGGATAAGGCCTTGGACGACGAGGCCCTGTGCCAGCGCCCGCCAAAGGTGCAGGCCGTGGTGCAGGCATGGCGCTACCGCGAGACGCTCGCCCGCCTCGAATTCGCGCCAATCATCTCGGGCAGCAACAATGACGATCCGGCATGGAAAACCTGGACTGAAGGCTCGGTACACGACCAACTGATCAAGCGCTTCAAGAAGCCTTTGTTCGGTGCCGACACCGCCAAGGCCGACCCGCTGGCATTCCTGGTGGTGAAGTCGATGCTGCTCACCGGCTTCGACGCCCCCATCGAGGGCGTGATGTATCTGGACCGACCAATTCGCGAGGCAGAACTGCTGCAGGCCATCGCTCGCGTCAACCGCACCGGATTCGGCAAGCGCTGCGGCATCGTCGTGGACTACTACGGCGTGGCCCAACACCTGAAGGAAGCGCTGGCCGCCTACGCCGATGAAGATCTCGAAGGCGCCCTGGCAAGCCTCAAGGACGAAGTGCCCGTGTTGCGCGATCGGCACTTGCGCGTGGTGGACCTGTTCCGTCAGCAAGGCATCGAGTCGCTGGACGACACCGAGGCCTGCATCGAAGTGCTGAGCAGTGAAAAGCTGCGGGCTGAGTTCGCCGTGAAGCTGAAGGCCTTCCTGGGCTCTCTGGACACGGTACTGCCCCGCCCTGAGGGCCTGCCCTACTCGGCTGACGCGAAGCGCCTGGCGTACATCTACGCCCGCGCGCGCAACCGCTACAAGGACACCCCTGTGCTGGGCAAGGATGTCGGCGCCAAGGTGCGCAAGCTCATCGACGACCACGTGATCTCGCTGGGCATTGACCCGAAAGTGCCACCGATCCAGCTGACAGACGCAGAGTTCGAAAAGCACCTCTCCCGCACCGCGAATGACCGCGCCAAGGCGTCCGAAATGGAACACGCAATTCGCTCGCATATCCGTCGCCATGCCGAAGAAGACCCCGTGCTCTACCGCAAGCTCTCCGAGCGCTTGAACGACATCCTGGAAGCCCTGGGCGAGCAGTGGGACGACCTCATTGGCCAGCTGCAGAAAATCATCGACGAAGTGAAGAGCGGCAATGCCGGTGCAACGGATGCGCCGAACGATCTGCCCGAACACTGCGCGCCCTTCCTGCGCACGGTGCTGGACGTGGTGTGTGGGGGGCAGACACCCACCCCGACCGAGCTGCTGCGGCTGAAAGACGTGACTGTGGAACTGGTGGACCTGCTGGTGCAGGAACTGCAAGGCAATCGCAGCATCTGGACGCCAAGCAAGCGCGCCGACCAGGACAACCTGAACGCCCAGCTCTTCGAGTACCTGATGCGCGTGCGCCCACCACTGGTGGATGCCGACAAGGCCGGCGTGCTGGCCGACAAGCTGATGGAACAGGCCCGTGCCAATCACAACAAACTGGTGCAGGTGTAGCCCGATGCTGGACAAAGTGAAGCCACCAACGCTCCAGATTGACGACCTGCAGCTGGCGCTCAAACGCAGCGCACGGCGCAAGACCATGCAGATAACTGTGGAGCGCGACGGCGACCTGGTGCTGGCAGCGCCACTCGACGTGGACGAAGACACCCTTCGCGCATTTGTCGTGGAGAAGCGCTTCTGGATCTACACCAAACTGGCCGAGAAAGAGCGTTTGCAGCGCCAGGTGCCCCGCAAGGAGTTCGTCGATGGCGAAGGCTTTCTCTATCTGGGGCGCAGCCACAGGCTGAAGCAGGTGGATGAGCAAGACGTACCGCTGAAGCTCACCGCTGGCCGCTTCTGCCTGCGCAAGGACGCCCTCCCCACTGCACGCGGTCACTTCGTCCGATGGTACAGCGAGCGCGCCAAGGCGTGGCTCTCCGGCCGGGTGGCCGAATATCAAAGCCGCATGGAAGTCGCCCCGGCGGGCGTCAAAGTGCAGGAGCTGGGCTATCGCTGGGGTTCATGCGGCAAGGGCGACTGGCTTTACTTCCACTGGAAGACAATTTTGTTGCCTGCTCGCATCGCGGAATACGTGGTGGTGCACGAAATCGCGCATCTGCATGAGCCGCACCACACGCCGGGGTTCTGGCTGAGGGTCGAGCGCGCGATGCCGGACTACGCGCAGAGAAAGGCCTGGCTGGCGGAGCATGGGATGGATGTGGAGGGGATTTGAGGATGTCTGAGTATTTCACCAATGAGCATTTCGAGCTGCTGAACTAGTGGAAGGGGAAAAAACGTGATGAGACCAACGCTGCGCAGAATAGTGCTGGCGTGTACCGCTGGTCTTGAAGGCCATCCGTCGAGCAGGCATCAAACCAACTACTCAATACCGGCATTGTTGTTTACGCCGTACGTCGCAGAGAAACGCTAGATGCAAATAGTCAGCAATGGCCCGGACATACCGGAACGCCTTCTGCAGGCGCATGAAGACGGACGTGTAGTTTTCTTTTGTGGCGCTGGCATTTCATCACCGGCAGATTTGCCCGGATTTTCGGGCCTAGTCGACAAGCTCTATCTGAACCTTGCACCAATTCCAAACGCTGTACAGCTCGCTGCGATTAAAGCGAAACAGTTCGACACAGCCATCAGTCTATTGGAAGGCGACATCATTGGTGGTCGAGAAAGAGTTCGCCAAAAGATGGCTGATATCCTCAAACCAAAATTGACAGCCGCGAATGCGACGGCGACACATGACGCATTGTTAACGCTCAGTAAGTGTCGCAATGGACAAACCAGACTCATCACAACTAACTTTGATCGTCTTTTTGAAGAAGTGATTAACTCGAAGTCTCTGGGCATAGAGCGCTTCAAAGCACCGCTTCTGCCTGTTCCTAAAAGTCGCTGGAGTGGTCTGGTGTACCTACACGGATTGCTCACCGATTCACCCACAGCAAATGATCTGCACCGCCTTGTTGTCTCAAGCGGAGATTTCGGACTTGCATATCTGACGGAGCGATGGGCCTCTCGTTTCATCAGTGAGCTCTTGCGCAACTACACTGTTTGCTTCGTAGGTTACAGCATAAATGACCCAGTACTGCGCTATATGATGGACGCTCTGGCCGCAGACCGCCTATTGGGCGAGTCACCACCGGAAATGTTCGCGTTCGGAAGTTACTCAAAAGGCAAGAAAGAAGATCGAGCCAACGAGTGGCTTGCCAAAAACGTGACCCCAATTCTGTACCGCGAGCAAAACCGACACGCCTACTTGCACAAGACACTGCGCGCCTGGGCCGATATCTACCGCGATGGAGTGCACGGCAAAGAGCGCATCGTCTCCGAATGTGCAATGGCGCGCCCGCTGGGAGGCACCCAGCAGGACGAGTTCGTAGGTCGTCTACTTTGGGCATTGAGTGACCCGAGTGGCCTACCAGCGAAGCGCTTTGCCAATCTTGACCCTGCTCCGTCACTGGATTGGCTACAGCCGCTCAGCGATGAGCGCTTCCAGCATACGGATCTGGGGCGATTCGGCGTTAAAGCTACGAACACGATTGATAGCAAGCTCAGGTTTAGCGTAACTCGCCGACCAACGCCGTATAAGAACGCCCCTTGGATGTGCATCGTCGAAGCCGCTACTGCAGCTACGCGCTGGGACGTGGTAATGCATCAACTAGCGCATTGGCTGACCCGTCATCTGGACGACCCAGCCTTATTCCTGTGGCTTGTCAAACACGGCGGACAGCTGCATCCCAACTTCGCACGCATTATCGGAGAGCGCCTAGACCATCTCGCCGAACTCGAGTTCAGCGATAAACATGAGCAGCTGGATAGAATTCGAGAACGCTCGCCGAACGCGATCCCCAGAGCACCAATGCGCACCCTCTGGCGACTAATGCTATCTAGGCGCGTTATATTTTGGACACGCGAGTCTAGCCTTTTCCGCTGGCGTATTCGACTCAAGCACGAGGGGCTCACTGCATCATTGCGTCAAGAGTTGCGTGAGTACTTGATGCCAAGAGTGTCAGTGAGTCAACCGTTGGAATGGCAACAGAAATTGAAGGAAGATGACGCACAAAAATCCATCAAGGATCTGGTTGCATGGGAGCTCGTTCTCTCAGCGAGTCATGTTCACTCGGGCCTGGGTGATCTTTCAGATGATGTGCACTGGAGCGAAGCGCTTCCAGTTCTCCAGCCAGACTTCACTGCCTTATTGCGTGATGCACTTGACCTAATGCAAGAGCTTGGTGGAGCCAACGCCAAGAGTGATCACTCCTATATGCACCAGCCATCAATAAGCGTGCATCCGCAAAATAGAGATTTTCGCGATTGGACTGCATTGATTAACCTGACCAGGGATTCATGGCTTGCTACCGCGCACCGTTCCCCCGAACTAGCGGTGCTTACAGCTGAGTCTTGGTGGCACACACCTTACCCTCTGTTTCGCCGCCTTGCCTTCTTCGCTGCTGCACAACCAAACCTTTTAGCCCCTGGCAGAGCACTTGAGTGGCTCCTCGCAGAGGATCGATGGTGGCTTTGGTCGGTGGAAACCCAACGAGAGGCCATACGCCTGTTGGTCACCTTAGCTCCGAAACTTCAGGGAGCAATGCTTCAAGAACTGGAGGTCGCCGTGCTTGCCGGCCCTCCCCGTGAGATGTTTAGAGCAGATATCGAGCCTGATGACTGGACTCGAATCGTTGACCAAGAGGTCTGGCTTCGACTTAAAAAAGTTACCGTCGCGGGTGCTGTCTGGAATGCTCAAGGCTTGGCACGACTGGCCGAACTTTCGACTTTGTATCCAGACTGGGAATTAGCCAAAGAAGAGCGAGATGAATTTCCCTATTGGATCGGGGACGGTTCAGAGTGGCGCAAGTTCGAAGCCGCACCGCGCCGCAGGAGGGAACTAGTCGAATGGCTGAAGAAACCCAAAACCGACAAATGGCAAGAAGATGACTGGCGCCAGCGCTGCCGCGACAACTTCTCTACCACATTCTGTGCCTTATTCGTATTGGCCAAAGAGGGCATATGGCCCACCTACCGTTGGCGCGAGGCGTTTCAGGCATGGTCGGAAGAGACACTTGCCAAACGCTCATGGCGGTATATGGCTCCGGTTCTGGCCACGATTCCGAATGACACACTGGAATCTCTGGCTGAGGGAATTGGTTGGTGGCTTAAGACCATTGCCAACTCCTTTGATCGAGAGGAAGAGCTTTTTTTTGAACTCACAGGCAAGCTGCTTGCATTGGAAAATCAGCACGACGTCAACAAAGACAACGCCGTTGGACACAACATCAATCCCCACGTCGGGCATGCGACAGAGGCACTTCTACGCTGGTGGTATCGGCAGTCACCCAAGGATGACGAAGGCTTGCCTGCGGAGATAAAGACCACATTTACATTGCTTTGCGATTCACGTGTCGAGAAGTACCGAGATGCCCGTGCTCTGCTGGCAACACATTTGATTTCTTTATTTCGCGCCGATCCGGAATGGACCACACAGCGTCTATTGCCGCTGTTCAATTGGTATGACTCTGAGCTAGAGGCAATAGCTGTGTGGGAAGGGTTCCTATACTCTCCAAGACTTTACCGGCCTTTGATGGAGGTACTTAAAGAGGACTTCCTTGCAACCGCTAGCCATTATGAGGCGCTGAGTCGTTGCGGTAGCCAATACGCAGCTCTTTTGACCTCCGCCGCTCTGGACCCAGGTGGAACGTTTACCATTGCAGAGTTGCGTGCCGCCACGCGCTCACTTCCAGCTGTTGGATTGCACGTCGCCGCGCAGGCTTTGGTGAACGCACTTGAAGCTTCCGGCGCTCAACGTATCGACTACTGGAACAACCGCGTAGACCCGTACCTTCACACCATTTGGCCAAACACCCTGCACATTAATTCGCCGGAAATTGCCGAGAGCTTGGGCCGTCTTTGTGTAGCAGCACAGGACGAATTCCCGGCAGCATTCGATCTCCTGCGTGCATGGTTAGAGCCGCTGCCTCATCCCGACTATGTGATTAATCTGCTGTATCAGAGGCAACTCAGCAGCAAATTTCCGGGCCAGTCGCTGGATTTTCTGCGACGGGTTATTGGGGATCAAACTCAGTGGCCTCCCAGCGACCTCAGTGCATGCCTGGACGCGATCCGAGAGGCTGCACCAAATCTGGTTGGGGATCAGCGCTTCGAATCGTTGAGGGTATATGTCGAGCAACACCAGGCAGGCTAAGTGCCTATACCTACCTTAGGCTGTCGACATCCAAAGTAGAGGATTTATCGCTATCTAATTGTTTTTATGTGGCTTTATATTTTTCTTTTGCGATATGCATCAACTCATAGAATGTGATGCTAGCACCCCACGCAAAATTGCTTGTCCATGCCTACGCAGACGCTCGAGACCGTTGATTTGACGTGTATCGTTACTCACTTGAGTGTCTTCTTTGCTCCCAATTTCCTGATCTACAGGTCTCTCGGGCTATTAAAATCATTCGACAGCACGACATGTTAGCGTCATAAACGACCCGGTAGCTTGTTCACTTTTCCCCGATGTTCACAAACATTGAACATCCTAAAAAAATGAACAATACTACGCATGGATACACAAACCGGAGAAAGATAATGCGGGAAAGCGAACTACTGGCAAAAGCGCTAGATGCAATCCATCGCGAAAGTGGGATAGAGCTGCAAGTACTGCACACCCCAAGCTTTGCAAATAAATACCAACTAGATGCAACACTTGCCGTAGTGGATACGGAAAAGAAGTTTTATGCAGAAATAAAGAAAATCAAAGTGGCAACCAATTGGGGCGCTCTATTGCACCAACTTAGACAAGTACCCAACGCAGCAGAGCGACTACTGATTGCAGACTATATCAATCCCAAGTTGGGCGAAAAGCTTAAACAAGAAAGGGTGCAATACATCGATGCAGCAGGAAACGCTTTCATATGCAGCCCCCCCATCTATGTAAGTATTCAGGGAAACCGAAAGGATGCTGACACCATACCAGAGCAGCAAGAAGGCGGCAGGGCCTTCAAGCCGATTGGCTTGAAAGTGATATTCGCATTTATCAACGACCGTGAATTAATCAACGCCCCTTACAGGAAAATCGCCGCACAGACCAATGTCGCACTGGGCAATATAGGGTGGATTCTTAAGGACTTGATTAACCAAGGATTCGTGGAAGAGTCTTCAAAAAGTGACACGAAGAGAATCTTGAGAACTCGAGCGCTCATAAACAAATGGGCGGAAGAATACCCACTCAAACTAAGACCTAAGTTAATTCTAGGAAAGTACACTACCGAGAATCGAAATTGGCATGAAAATATAGATCTAGACAAGTGTGGAGCACAATGGGGAGGAGAACTTGCCGCATCAAAGCTTACAAACTACCTTAGCCCTGAAAAATACGTCGTGTATATTGAAAAAGAGAACTTAAATATTTTTCTGCGGGCGGCGAAACTGAGGAAAGCAGCCCTTAACCGACAGGAAGAAATGGAAATTCTAGTTATTGAGAAATTCTGGAAGGATCGCGAGGAAGATTCAAGAAGGGATATTGTTCCTCCAGCACTAATTTACGCCGACCTTATTGAAACTGGAAACACACGAAACCTAGATGTAGCGGAGAGAATATTTGAACAATACATCAATTGAGCTGATCAGCATCCTGCCAAAAGGCCTCCAAGAGCTCTATCAAAAAGTAGACTTTTCTGCAAAGGAGACAGGCTGCGATTATTTGGTTGTCGGCGCAATGGCGAGAGATTTAATACTTGTCCACGGATTCAATTCGAGAATAGAACGAGGTACTCGTGATGTGGATTTTGGCATCAATGTCGAATCATGGAGTGAATTCACCCGAATCAGGGAACATTTAATAAGAGAAGGGTTCACTGAAGATAGTAACGCGGTTCATAGACTTTACTATGAGGATTCGCAGTCTCTTCCTTGGGAAATAGACATCATCCCTTTCGGAGCTGTTGAGAACAGCGACTCAATAATTAGCTGGCCACCTGAACATGCAATAAAGATGTCCGTACTAGGCTTTGAAGAGGCCGCTAGAAGCAGCATAAAAGTCAAAATATCTAAGGAGCCAGAGACAATTATTCCCGTCGCTTCTCCAGTAGGAATTTGCCTACTCAAGCTAGTTGCCTGGCTAGACAGATCCGCTGAAAAGCGACCTAAGGACGCAAGTGACATAAAATACCTGATCGAAACATTTCATAAAATTCCAGTCATCTTTGACGAATTGTACGAACACGGATACATGGAAGCGCAACAGTACGATCAGACCAAGGCAAGCGCGATGAAACTCGGTCACGATGTTGGAGTGCTGGCTTCAGACAAGACAAAAGAATATCTCGAAAAAAAGCTATTCTCAGACCCGACCAATATTGAAAGCCTGGCACGGGAGATGTCAAACCGAAGAGAATATGCATTTGAAGAGTGCCATGAGCTAATAAAAATACTTATTGGCGCCGCGAGGGCCTGATCATCAACTTACCCACGCCCGTCAGCGCCCATGCACCAACCTCTCCACTGCACTCGCCTTATGTTCCGGCGCCAGATGCGCATACCGCTCCGTCATTTGAATCGTGGAGTGCCCCATCAACTCCTTGACGGTGTAAAGGTCAACCCCGGCCATCACTAGCTTGCTGGCGAAGGTATGCCGCAGATCGTGCAGCCGAAAATCCTTCAGCGCGGCCCTTTTGCGGAGCAAAGTCCAGGCTTTGGCGATGGAATTGAATTTCTGCCCAGTCAACGGACTGGGAAATACGAGCTCTGCGGTCGCCTGCTTGCGCCACTCCTTCAGGATCGCCAGGGTCTCCGAGTTCAGCGGCACGTAACGAGTATGGCCGGACTTGGCATTCTCTCCCGCCACCCTGAGGGTCTTTCGGTCCAAGTTGATGTCCGACCACCTGAGACTGAATAGCTCCTCGCGGCGCAACCCTGTGTTGAGGGCTAGCAGGACCATCGGCTTGAGATAGTCCACCAGCGCGCCCTCGATCCTGGGGAGCTCTTCGCGCCCCCGAGCCTTGCGCCAGTCATTGCCGGAATCCCGCCCCGCGATGATCTCCGCCTGCCTGTCATCTAGGGCTTGCCTCAGGCGCGACTCTTCTTCGGCAGAGAGGTAACGAATCACCCCTTTGGAATCCAGCTTCAGCGGCTTGATGGTCTGCAGAGGATTGACGTCAACGGCGCCCCATTCCAGGGCTTTGTTCAGAATGGCTTTGAGCGTCGTAACGGCCCTGTTGATTGTCGCTGGCTTGATACCAGCCTTGGCCTTTTGCGTGCGCCATATCTGGATATCCCAGGCACTGATGTCGCTCAGCTTCTTGGGATACAGGGGCTTGAAACTGCGCTGGATGAGCGCCAGGGTCTCGCTGCCTCGTCGCTGATGGGCAAGCGCCCAATCCTTGTACTTATGTTCCAGGAAGCCTTCCAAGGTCTCGTGCCTGGCCTTGAGTCGCATCTGCTGATCTGACTTCCTTTTCGCTTGGGGATTATTCCCCAGAACTACTGAAGCAAATTCCTTTTCTGCTTTATCCCGCGCCAGTTTTGCGGTGACGGCAGGATAGGTGCCGATCTTGACACGCTGTCGACGTCCGTCCTGGACACGGTAAGCAAGGTAAAAGGTGATCCTGCCGGTCGGCTGTACACGAACCAGAAAGCCGTTCAGTTCGTTATCGACAACCTCATAGGGCTTGGCGCCGGCCTTGAGATCCTTCAAAAGCGTCGCGTTGATATTCGCCTTCATCGCCTAAGTCCAACTTAAGTCCATATTAAGTCCAAATTTCACTGACGCCAGCATACTCCTTTTGACTTCCATATAAAAAGAGAGGAAACCGAAATTCATATTTATTCTTTATATTTCAATGCAATAAAAACACATCGCAAGCCAGATCAACGAGTTGTAGAACATCACGGAAAGCGCAGGTCCACGCATTCATAATGCTGATGTCCGTGGTTCAAATCCACGCATAGCTACCATACAAGACGAGGGCCTGCAGCGATGCAGGCCCTTTTTGTTTGCGGCGCCGCCACGGCAAGTCTGCTTAGTTATCGACCAATCCCCGCAACAACCCCGCCGATGTCGCCCCATTCCTTCCCGCTCGACAATTGACCACTTCTTCCCCGGCATTTCACACTGGCGCCCACTTGTACCCGTGTCGAGCGTACTGATGGAAAGCCTGCACCTGCCCACGATGGTGATGCTCATCATCTTCATCCAAGTCCTCTCCTGCGTGACCATGTTCGCCACCTGGCTGATCGACCGGCAGATGCCCGGCATCGGGCTATGGTCACTGGGCTCGATGGTCAACCTCGCTGCCTTCGTCATCTATGCCGGACTCACGACGGCGGAACACGAGTCGCATCTGGGTGTCGTGGCCGTGGACGCCTTTCGGGTGTTTGCCGCGCTCACCGCGTTCATCGGGGCCCTGCAGCTGCGTCAGTTCATCGCCGCTCTTGGCACCCAGGCCTGGCTGCTGATCTGCGGCGTGATCGCGGCCTTCAGCTGGCTGGTGAATCTGGACATCCGCCTGGGCATCGTGGCGCCCGACGCCATCACCGCCGTGCTGGCCGTGTTCGCCAGCATCACCCTGATCTGGCGCAACACCTCGCGGAGCGAGCGCAAGGTCTATGGCATCACCGCCTTCTTCATCAGTCTGGCCGGGCTGGCCTTCGCTGCCCGTGCCCTGCAGGCCTGGGCCGTGCCCGATGAAGGCCAACTGCAGACCTTCAGCTATGCGGCCATGCCCTTTGCCATCATGCTGATTTCCATTGCCGGCTGGAGCAGTGGCGTGATCATGGCCTGCTACTTCCGCAGCCAGCAGCGCATGCTCGCGCTGGCGCGCGAGGACGTGCTGACCGGGCTGCCCAACAGACGCGGGCTGGAAGAGGCGCTGGCCCGAGTGCTGGCGCTGGCGCAGCGCGAGCAGACGCGTTTCGGCATCATCCTCATCGACCTGAACCGCTTCAAGCAGGTGAACGACACGCACGGCCATGCACTCGGGGACGCTCTGCTGCAGGAGCTGGCCCGTCGGCTGCGGGACTTCGTGCGCGATGCCGACCTCGCGGGACGCCTGGGCGGTGACGAATTCCTGCTGATCCTGCCAGGGGTGCAGGAGCGTCCGGATCTGCAGAACGCGCTGACGCGACTGCAGCGCCGCGTCAATGGCAGCGCGCAGCTGCGGGGACTGGAACTGCCTGTGAGCATCAGTGCCGGTGGTGCCCTGTGGCCGGAGGACGGCCGCTCCATCGACGAGCTGATGACTCACGCCGACAAGGCCATGTACGCCTTCAAGCACGCCCATGCCGGGCGGCGCAGCAGTGCGTCGGAGGAAGTTCTGGCTGGCGCCTGACGCCGAGTCGTGGCACGCTTCCTGCCTCAAGAAGCGGACGGACAGGGCACCGCAAGCAGGCCGCACGTGCCTGCAGTGCCCCTGCGCCGCCCACGAGGATTCCATGTTACGACGCCAGTTCCTGCGCGGCTCCGCCGCCCTGCTTTCCACCGCCGCCGCGAGCCATGCGCTCGCCGCGGATACCCCCGCAGTGGTCGGCCCTGCCGCCGCCCGCCTGCAGTCCGACGAACTCCCTCTGGCCCCCATACGCGCCAGCGCCGACCGCATCATCGAGATGAATGTCTGCACCCGGCCCTTCCGGCCGCAGGGGCCGCGCATCGAGCTGGAGCGCATCGGCCGCCGGCAGGTCGTGCACAATTACGGGCACGGCGGCAGCGGCTGGTCCCTGTCCTGGGGCAGCGGCCTGCTCGCCACCCAGATGGCGCAGAGCACCGGGGCGCAGCGGATTGCCATCGTCGGCTGCGGCGCCATCGGCCTGACCACGGCCCTGGTCGCCCAGCAGGCCGGTCTGAGCGTGACCATCTATGCCAGCGAGCGCCCGCCCTATGTGCGCTCGCAGTTCGCGACAGGCTCGTGGACGCCGGATTCACGCATCTGCACTGCCGAGTTCGCCGCGCCCTTCGCCGAGCGCTGGGAAGCCATGGCGCGCTATTCCTTCCGCCGCTATCAGGCCCTGCTGGGCGCGGCGGGGGATCCGGTGGAGTGGCGCGACATGTACAGCCTGTCCGAGCGTGCGCCCGGCACGCCGTCACCCCACGGCGAATCGACCGAGCCCGAGTACCCGGATTTCGAGGACACCCTGCTGGCCGATCTCACCCCGCGCGCGGTGGACCTGAGTGCTTACGCCCATCCCTTCCCGACGCCCTATGTGCGACGCCGGCCGGCCCTGCTGTTCAACATCGCCAGCTACTCACGCCTGCTGCTGGAGGAATTCGAACGCGCGGGTGGCCGCATCGAGACGCTGTCCCTGCGCGATCGCGGCGATTTCGCGGCCATCGACGAGCGCACCA
>JACCED010709185.1_pt1 | contig 24081 bp, 23 predicted proteins | sample 7455021 | NCBI WGS metagenome assembly JACCED01 (sample SAMN15323456, study PRJNA562643) | freshwater metagenome | isolation source: river surface water | place: USA:Blue River Watershed | collected 2017-08-19
AAAATGCCATGAAGTTTGCGGAGCGAAAAGCGCGCTCTTACGCGAAGTTAGAGAACGAGGTCGCCTATCGAAGGCTTCATGGAGCCCTTTCAAGACGTGGCTTCTCTGGTCATATCGTCTCTCGCGTAATGCAAGAGTTGGGAATTACAAGAAGTTGATGTGCTTGGGGTTTAGTTCGGCAACGGATGCGACCCCAAGTAACTTCATGGTTCGCCTCAACTCACCGGAGAGAATCTCTAAGGCTCGCTCGACTCCTTGTTGACCGCCTGCCATCAATCCATATAGATAGGCGCGTCCGACATAGACGAAGTCTGCCCCGAGCGCAAGTGCGGCGACAATGTCAGAACCTCTCATTACTCCAGTATCAATATGAATCTCTAAATCTTTACCCAACTCTTTCTTGCACTTACTAACCATCTCAAGCGGAATTGGAGCTCTGTCGAGTTGTCGCCCGCCGTGGTTTGAGAGAACTACCGCATCAGCGCCGTATTTTGCTAATTTCTTTGCATCATCAATGTTCTGAACACCCTTAACGGTGAGAGTTCCTTTCCATTGCTTTCTTATCCATTTCAAATCTTCAAAGGTCATGGTTGGATCAAACATGTAGTCAAGTAGTTCGGCGACCGTGCCCTGCCACTCTGACATTGAGGCAAAACGCAACTCTGGAGTAGTAAGAAAATTCCACCACCACTCATATTTTGGAGCCGCCTCAAATAGCGTGCCGAGCGTCAGCGAAGGCGGAATCGTAAGACCATTCCTAGTGTCTCTATGGCGAGCGCCAGCTACTGGAACATCAACGGTAAGTACGAGATTCTTAACGCCGGAACGCCAAGCTGCATCAACTAGTCGCATTGAACCCTCGCGGTCCTTCCACATGTAAAGCTGAAACCAATTTCTACCTTTTGGAGCTGCAGCCACGACATCCTCGATGGTTGTTGTGCCAAGAGTTGAGAGCACAAAAGGAATGCCGAATTTCTCGGCTGCTCGAGCACCCGCTAATTCACCCTCTGAATGCATCATCCGAGTAAAGCCGGTTGGAGCTATACCAAATGGCAGTGCGAATTTTTCATTTAATGTGCTCGTTGATGTATCAAGCTTGGAGACATCTCGAAGAATATTTGGAAGAAATTCAATAGCTTCAAATCGATTGCGGGCCCGCGTAAGAGAAGTCTCAGATTCAGCCGCTCCATCGGTGTAATCAAATGGCCCTTTGGGGGTGCGCCGCTTGGCAATCAATCTAAGATCGGCGATAGTTAGCGCTCTTGAGAGTCGTCGTTTTTTCCCATTGAGAATTAATTTCTTAAATCGCATAGTTCTCCGAAGAGCCCTGGGACTTGGAAAGACTCGCTTCAGATTTTGATTACTCATGAATTGGCAGCAAGTCTTAGTGTTTGAATATCCTTTCGAAAATCTTCGCGCATCTTTACACCCAATCCCGCATCATCGCCCACAATGAGCGTCCCACCGCTTATTTGTGGAATACCTTCCACCAGGTGCGGATACCAGGTTCGATAAGCAGCGCGTACTGTCTCTTGAATAAGTGCATTCTCATCTGCTGTTGAGAGATGAGCACCAATCGTTAGCCCTACTGGTCCGGTGCAATCATGAGGTGCAATGCGGACTCCATTTTCTTTTGCTAACTCGGCAAAGTGAATCCCCTCGGTCAAGCCGCCACACCAAGATAAATCTAATGTGAGCACATCAATCAAGTTCCGTTTGACCAGCGTCTCTACGCGCTTTCGACTTGCGATTGTCTCTCCATGTGCAATCTTCGGCATTTCGTTACCGCGTAACAATTCAAGTTCATCGAGATTATCCGGGTAGATCGGATCCTCAACCCAGAAGATTCCAAAGTCTTTGAGGGCGCTCATGATCTCTTTTGCAGCTTTGGGTGACCAGAGCGCATGGAGTTCAACCATGATGTCCATTCGATCGCCAACAGCTTCTCTAATACTTTGAATTGGAACTAATCCAGCTTTTAGATCCGCAGCAGATATCTCGCTGCCCCAATTCTTCTCAGCGAATAAGTCAAAGGGCCAGATCTTCATAGCAGTTACGCCCTCAGAGAGAAGTTCTTGAGCCAATGCTCCGGCATTGCTCATAAAGGCTTTCAAATCCTCGTACTCACTCGATTCGTTATCTAGGCCCCAAGATTTCGAACTCTGATTGGACTTGCGCATGTATTCCTTACCCGCGCAGGTGTTATAGATTCGAAGTGGTCGGGATGATTTTGCACCAAGTAACTCATAGATAGGTTTATTGGAGATCTTGCCAGCGATATCCCAGAGAGCAATATCAATCGCTGAACGTGCCCTCGTTTCAACTCCAGAACTGTTGTACCCAACGTATGTCGTAAGGGACTTTGAAATATCTTCTCGCTTGAGTGGGTCTTTTCCAAGGATTGAAGGGCCAGCAAACTCGTTAATGAAGTGCGCTACCGTTGATCCAAAATAGTAACTCTCACCAAGGCCGACGATTCCCTCATCAGTTGCGATTTCAACATAAACCAGATTAGGGAAATCAGGGTGCACAAAGGGCTTTACCGAGCTAATTCTCATGTCCGCTTCAACTCCACTTCATAGTTTTGTAGAGCGGAATCCAGTACTTCATCGATTGTTAGATTCGATTGCAGGACGTCCTTAACAATTCTCTCTGCAATTTCCCTTAGCTCTCGATCTAAGTCTGACTTGTAGGATTTTTCAGCAAGGTGAATGTGCTTTGACATAGCCCGCCTAGCGGCAACCTCATCCTTATTCTTAATTGCTTTTAGGATTGTATGATGTAGTGGAGCGCCAACTTTGAAAATTTCTGGATCAGAAAGACTTCGAAGCATCGTATCGAAGGCAAGAGTTGTAATACTTCCAAACATTATTTGCAAAACTGGATTATGGGTACCTTTTGCGACTAGCGAGTGAAATGCGATATCCGCTTGGGCTCTCGGAACAAGTGAGGTGGCTTCATCAAAGGCTCTAAGCGCAACTTCCATTTGTTCAATGTCTTGTTCAGTCGCCCTAATTGCTGCCAGCCCCGCGCATTGCTCTTCTAAGTTTCCGCGAGCTTCTATCAAATCTCTAGCCGTGGCTGAGGATTGGCGAATGGTTGCATGAACATTACGGGCGGCGTTCAGCATATTTGGCTTTCTTATGTAGACGCCTTTGCCTGGGATTGTCTCTATTAAGCCCTGTCTCTGTAATCCGGCTAAAACTTCACGGAGAAAAAGTCTGGAAACTCCATATTCTTCAGCCAAGATTCGAGCCGAAGGCATCAGCCCATCGACTGCTTCATCTCCAAAAATAAATCTCTCTGTAAGGCTCTGGGCAAGCGCATCTTGAGTTATTCCAACTCGCCTTTGAACCGCTCTCAATGTCATAAGGCATCCTCAGGATCTAGCGGATAGAGGCTTGCTCCACCATCCATCAAGAGTGTTGAGCCAGTCATGTAACTTGAGTCATCGGAGAGCAAGAAGGCAATACCTTTTGCGACTTCATCCGGGTACTGCAATCTTCCAAGTGGAATCGCCCGTTTAGCTCTTGCTTGATAGTCCGGCTCTTCCCGCCATTGCTTAGCCGCCATACCAACGTCGACGATACCGGGGGCAATTAGATTTGCGCGGATTCCATTCTTGGCGTATTCGCGTGCTATTCCTCTGCAGAGCGCGACGAGTCCAGCTTTTGAGGCGGAGTAAGGTGTAATTCCGGGCCAGGGAACATGATCAACCCAGGAGCTAACGAAGACAATGTTTCCTTTAGTTTTTCGGGTGAGCCAATTAGAAACTATCCGCTTAGATAAATTTATTTGTGAGGTTAAATTCAAGTGGATAACCCTTTCAACATCAGCATCGCTCTGTTCGGTCAGATTTCCACTCACAACAATTCCGGCAAGCGCAACCAAGGCATCAGGTTTCTCGCCTTCTGCCTCTTGAACAATCCGCTCTAAATCTGAATTATTTGTTAGGTCTGCCTGAATGTGACGGTAGTTAGAATCTTTGTATTCGGTAGCAGCGGGCGCTTTATCAATCGAGATCACCCGGGCGCCCAGACTCAATAACAAATCGGTAACAGACTTTCCGATTCCGCCTGAAGCACCTGTGACCAAGATGCATCTACCTGCGAAATTTCCCACCAAAACTCGCTTTCTCGAACTTTGAAAACTCGCGCTGAGTCATTGACAAGCAGTTTCCTGCGGAGCAGACTCTCTCACCACCTTGGCTTATCTGACAAGTCAGATAACCAAAAAACTTAGGAGAAGAAAGCATGAAGAAATCCCGTCGAGCCGCAGCACTCGCTTCAGCTGGTGCTTTGGTTGCTTCACTCATGCTCGGAGTTTCATCGGCCGGTCAAAGCTCGGCAGGAACATGGTGCTCCAGTGTGAAAATTAGTTATTTCAAGGGAGGAACTGCAGATAGTTTCTCTGACATTCTAGAAAAAGGTGCGCGTCAAGCAGCTGCCGATACCGGTGCTCAAGTAACAATCATCAGCTCTGGTTGGAACTTCCCAAGAATGGTTCAGCAATTCAAGGAAGAAATTGTAAAGAAGCCAGATGCAATTTCATTTATGGGTCACCCTGGTGACGCAGCAATTCTCTCTGCAGCAAAGGATGCGAAGAAAGCAGGAATCCTTGTTGATTTCGCAAACGTTCCAGCAAGGAGATCAATTGCGGAACTCAATGCAGGGTTCGTTGGAGCGAATCTAAGCAAAATGGGTGCGGCGCTCGCTGCACGAGCTGTTACTGACTTTGGCATAAAGAGAGGCGACAAGGCAATCGTTGTCGGTACCTTCGGAGTCAAGGGACGTTCCGACCGCGAAGATGCTGTAGTTAAAACGCTTCGCGCTAAGGGAATAGATGTAACCGAACTCAATCTCCAATCAATTGGTGAGAACGTAACCGGTAACCCGAACCTCTTAACTCCTTCCATGACTGCGGCAATTAAGGCAGCGGGTTCAAGCTTGAAGTTAATTGTTTCGGAAGGTGCACTTCTTGGTGCAACACCAACCTATTTCACGGCCGCAGGTCTAAAGCCTGGCCAGGTAAAGGTTGCAGGCTTTGACGTCGGTGCTGATGTGCTCGCTGCTTTTGCAAGTGGACATGTTCAGTTAACTGCTGATCAAGAGCCATTCAAACAGGGTTATCTACCAATCATCTCGCTATGCCTCCAGAAGGTATACGGATTAGCTGCGTCAAGTGTTGATACTTCCGCAGGCTTTGTAACAGTTGATAACTACAAGACTGTGGCAGCTCTTCCAAAGGGCTTCCGCTAAAAAATAGTCGGTCTTCGGACCGCGGATCACCGCGAGGGGTGGCGGCACCAAACTTAGTTTGGTGCCGCCACAGCGCGTAAAAAGAGAATTATTCTGTAATCCTTTGGAGGCGGAGATGGAAAGAAAGCCCTTAATAGAGTTAATTGGAGTTGAGAAAACTTTTGGCCGGGTGCAGGCGCTCACCAATATCAACTTGAAGCTTTATGAAGGCGAGATCGTCTCTCTCGTTGGAGATAACGGCGCCGGCAAAACCACGCTGACCAAGATAATTTCTGGAACTGAAAAGGCCGACCCAGGTGCAAAGATTATTCTTCGTGGCGAAGAACAGAAAAATTGGGGCGCAGCAAAAGCTAGAAAGCTTGGGATTGAAACAGTCCATCAAAATAGAGCGCTATCTGAACAGCAAAGTATTTATGCCAATGTTTTTATGGGGCGTGAGCTCACAAATCGATTCGGATTTGTAAAGCGTAAACAACAGGTTGCTGAGACGGAAGCGCTAATGAGAAGAATTGGCTACACATCAAAGGTCTGGACGCCGAATTCACCAGTTCTAAAGCTCTCGGGTGGCGAGCGCCAAGGCGTTGCGATTTCCCGTGCGATTCTCTTCGACAGCAGCCTTGTGATGTTGGATGAACCAACTACAGCGATGGCGCTATCGGAGCAAGCCGAAGTTATCGAATTTATTCATGATCTAAAGAAACAAGGTAGATCCGTAATATTTATTAGTCATAACCCATGGGATGCTCACGCAGTTGCAGATCGATTTGTAATTTTGGATCGCGGACGTTTGGTCTTTGATGGGCCGAAAGGCAACATGAAAGCTGATGAATTTATAAGCATGTTACGCGATATCGCAAGAAAGGGAACTGTGTAATGGCTATCGAAAATGCAACGGTAAAGAAGTTTGTAGTTCCCGATAAATTCAAGCCCGTTTTGGGAGCGACCGGTTTCTACATATTAATGATGGCAGTTTTTATCTATTTTGCTCCCGACGTATTTCTCAATGTTGGCATGTTTACCGCGGTATTCCTCTCTCTTCCTCTCTACATAATTATGGGATTGGCTCTGGTTTTTGTGACTGTCTCTGGAGAGATTGATCTTTCATTCCCATCAATTCTCGCCCTAACAGGATTGATTTTCTCACTGACGTTAAAGGCAACTGACTTGAATTTTTGGCTGGCATTTCTTGCTAGCCTAACTGTGGGAATAGCCTGTGGCTTATTTAATGGATTTCTCGTAACCAAGTTGGGATTTTCATCTCTAATCACGACATTAGGTGTGAACTTTATGTTTGCAGGTATTACCCAAGTCTTAAATCAAGGCGAGGTTCGCCAATTCCCGGAGTTTGACGAGTCTCCAATTCGTGCGGCGGTTGTCGGATCTTGGGGCCCAATTCCGGCGCAATTACTTTGGGGCCTTGCGATTGCCATGATTCTTGGATTGATTTTCAATCGCCACAGATTTGGAATCCATGTTCATATTGCAGGTGATAACCCTGAAGCTGGTCGCGCGATGGGAGTAAACGTCTCCCGCGTGAAGGTATATTGCTTTGTCTTGGTGGGGATTTGCTGTTCCATAACCTCGACAATTTCAATTCTTATCAATTCAACTTATTACTCAACTATGGGTGAGGGATATCTACTACCGGTTCTTGCAGCAGTCTTTGTTGGCGGCACGCCTGTTACCGGTGGAAAGGGAACAATTGCTGGCCTCGTAATTGGAGCTACCACAGTTGTTTTCATCAATACTGGAGTAATTGCCGTTGGTCTCGATGGTTACTTTACTGGCCTCGGTTTTGGTCTAGTAATCATCCTCTCGCTCCTAGGGCACCGCGCTTTATCTGGCCGATTATCGCGATAGGTAGAAACTAGTGAGACTTACACATGTTGAGTCCAACCATGTAATCGAGATTGATAGCTCAACCGGATTGCCCCTTTCGTTTCGTATCTCTACCGAGAATTCAAAATTTGAGTGCTCGGTAAGAACTTCGCTAAAGATAGAAACTGGTGGTGGTGAGCGAAGGAATCCCGTTGGTGGGCTTGAGTATTTTGATACAACCTGGTCGGAAAAGGTAGAGAAAACGGGTGAGCTTTCCATCTCCCAGAGCCGTGAAGGAGTGAACTGGTTAGTTCCGGTAAAGATAGGTCCCGCTGCTGCACAACTAACTTATAGATTTAACAGAAACGGTCCTGCAATCTCTTTCGGCGTTAATTTCCTAGGCGATCAAAAACTTGTAGTCAGAAATCTCGTCGCAGAGTTAAACCTTGATTTCGAATCAGGTAAGTGGACTGCAAATATTCCAGGCAATGGCCTTCGAAGTAATATTGAACTTCAAGAATTAAAGGATTCAACTGGAATCTCGCCCATGGGCGGATTACGCGGATCTAGTGGGTTGATACATTTAAGCGAGCAAAATTCAAATAGAAGTCTGGTCCTCTGGGTAGATGGTGATATTGAAATTCCAGAAGTAGAGATTCAAGGCCTCTCGCCACAAAAAGTTCGGGTAAACATTAAGTCAGAATTCTGTAGCGATCTCACAACTGCACAAGATCTTCCTGTTGCCATAGCTTCAATCGACCTTGGTGTACCAACTTGGGAAAAGTTTCCGCCAGTTTTTCAATACTGGATGGATGAAAGGGGAGTGACCTCGCCCGGAGAGGCTCCCGAGTGGGTTAAGCCGACCATGATTTACGAGGCGCAACTTGGCTATTCTATTTTTGGCCGCGTCAACAAGTATGGTCCTTATCCGACCGCCACCGATCTAATAAATGATTTGAAGCGCGTTAAGGAGATGGGTTTCTCTTGCATCCAGCTGATGCCTCGACAGCCTTACCCAAGTTATAACGTTCATGATTACTGGGATATTGATACTTCATATGGTGATGAGAAAGAAATTAAGCGATTAGTCCAAGAAGCACACAAGCTAGGTATCCGGGTTATTTTGGATGTTCTGCTTCATGGAGTTTTGGATAAGGAGTCGATTACTGCAGCGGCCGATGGAGTGCGTTCTGGTCCTTACAAAGATCGAATAGATGAGACTACTTATGACAGTTTTAGCACTGACGTTAAGGATCCATCCAACTATTACATCGCCTGGTCAAGACACATCATTGATTTCGAAGATGCCTGGCGAGACGGAAGTCCAGCTGTGTCACCACTAATTGCAGAGCATCCTGAGTGGTTCTACCGCGATGCCAAAGGTAGCGTCACCGGGGTATACACAAAAGCGTTTGATGCACGCAGCGCATCTTGGCAAGAATATTTCATTGAAGCGATGCTCTTTTTGGTCCGCGAATTAGGTATTGATGGATTCCGGTTCGATGCACCTACTTATAATGATTTTCCCAATTGGGCTCCTTGGGCTAGCGGGCGGGCAAATGCCTCAGCTCTTGCTTGCGTCGGCCTCTTCCAAAAGTTACGGCCTCTAATCAAAGAGATAAAGCCTGATGCACTTATGTACACCGAACCTTCAGGTCACTTACTCCGTAAATCGATGGATTTGAACTACAACTACGATGAACAGTGGTTGGTAACTTCTCTCGCCTCACCGAAAGCTCGTGCCCGGCATGGAATCAGAAACGGCAAAGAGCTAGCTATCTGGATGCGCGATAGAGATGTCTTGTTACCGCGGGGCGCTATGACCGCACACCATATTGATTCGCATGACACTTTTTGGTGGCCATCCTGGGGAATCAAATGGCGGAGAGAACAATTCGGGCTAGAGATGACTCAACTACTAACTTGTATCTTCGGCTCCTTACCTGGTCCTTTCATGATGTTCGTAGGCGGCGAGTTGGGAATTGAGCATTTATTGCCAAAGATTTCTGATTTTAAATTGAGCGAGGCCTACCGAAACGGCAAGGTTATCTGGTGGGATTCTGATGCAACGCCGGAGGAAGTGTTTGGAGTTACCTACCAGACAGCGAGCGCATCTAAGAGCGTATTGGTGAACACCAGCGATAAGTCTCTCCGAGTTCCACTTATATCTAGCCTTCAGGTAACGGATGTGCAAGGACTGGTGGGTAAGGCGAGCTATAAGTCAGGTGAGGTAACTTTAGATTCGCACTCCGCAGCGATACTCTCAAGTTAGGGGGATTGATGAGTCGAGTTGCCGTTGTAACGGGCGCTTCTGGCGGTATGGGAAGTGCAACTGTAAGAGAATTTAAATCCAAAGGGTATGTGGTCATTGGAGTGGACTCCAAGGGAAATAGCGCCGAATGTGATCACTTCTTTCAAGGAGATATCTGCGATGAAAGTCTGTGGGGCGCAATCGCTACGGCGATTTCAGAGCAATATGGCAAAGTCGATGCTCTGGTCAATATCGCTGGTCGCAATTACTTGTCGTTGATTGACTCTGCAGACCTCGCGCAATGGCGGAATATGTTTGAGGTTAATGTCATTGGAATGGTTACTTCAATAAAGCATCTAAAGAGATTACTCGATCAAGGTGAAGCACCAGCCATAGTAAATATGAGCTCTATATCTGGCTATATTGGTTCAGTTGGTTATGCAGCGTATTGCAGCACCAAAGGAGCGGTTGACTCATTAACTAAGTCTCTTGCATTAGAGCTCGCTCCAAAAATCCGAGTTAACGCAATCGCACCAGGTTGGATTGAGACACCTTTTACAGTCGAGGGGCTAGAGAAATCAGCCGATCCGGTCGCTTATCGGCGCGATGTAGAGGCGATGCATGCGCTTAATCGAGTCGGCAAACCTGAAGAGATTGCCCAGTCCATCTATTGGATGTGTTCGCCCGAATCATCTTTCATGACCGGAACCGTAGTCATCGTTGATGGTGGCTACATGATTAAGAATTGAGCACCTAATGGAAATTCTAGGCTCGAACCGAGTAATTCCAGTTTTGGTAATTGAAGATGCTTCTTGGGCAGCGGACCTGGGAAAGTGTTTACTGGATTCGGGAATCTCTATTATCGAGGTAACGCTACGCACAGATGCTAGCTGGCAAGCTATAGAAACAATGAAAGCAATTAATGGATTAACGGTTGGCATGGGCTCAGTCTCTAAAGAAAGTGATTTAGATCGAGGCAAAGATCTGGAAGTTGAGTTTGCGGTCTCGGCGGGTTTAAGAAGTGATCTTGTTTCCAAGGCACGAGCGCTTGGAATGCCATATCTCCCCGGAGTCGCAACGCCCTCTGAAGTTCTTGCAGGGATTGGACATTCACTCGAAGTTCTCAAATGGTTTCCTGCAGAAACTCTCGGAGGAATCCAGGCACTTAAAGCAATTTCTGCACCGTTTCCGCGAACACGATTCATTCCCACTGGCGGCATAAACCAGGACAATGCCGTTCAATATCTACAAGAGAAGTCAGTCCTCGCCGTGGGCGGAAGCTGGATGTTTCCCAAAACAGCTATGGCAGAGAAGAATGTCTCAGAGATAGCGCGACTTGCGGCCCTGGCTGCTAAATTGAATTAGGAGCAATTTATGAAGATTAAGAGTGATGCTCGATTCGATCTGATTTCTCTAGGAGAAGTCATGCTCCGCCTTGATCCTGGAAATGGCCGGGTTCGCACAGCTCGTAGCTTTGATGTTTGGGAAGGCGGGGGCGAGTACAACGTAGCGCGTGGGCTTCGTAAATGCTTTGGCTTGAATACGGCAATTCTCACCGCGCTTGCAGATAATGAGGTTGGACGACTTGTAGAGGATTTGATTCTTCAGGGTGGAGTAAACGCCGAGAAGATAATCTGGCGGAACTTCGATGGCGTGGGTCGCGACGTGCGGAATGGACTTAATTTCACAGAGCGTGGATTTGGTGTAAGAGGAGCGGTAGGAGTATCTGATCGGGGAAACACCGCTGTCTCCCAGTTGAAGCTCGGAGACTTTAATTTCGGCGAAATCTTTATAGGTGATGGTTCGCGCTGGCTTCATACGGGTGGAATATTTGCAGCTCTTTCATCTAGCACAGCCGAAGTGGCTTTTGAGGCGGCATCCAGCGCCCGGGCAAATGGCACTGTAGTTTCCTATGATCTTAATTATCGTCCCAGTTTATGGAAGTCCATTGGCGGCAAAGCAAAAGCACAAGAAGTCAATCAGCGCCTGGCTAACACAGTTGATGTCCTTATTGGAAATGAAGAAGATTTTGAAGTTGCTCTTGGAATTGAAATTGAAGGTTCGGATGGCTCATATAAGAAGTTAGATTTAGATTCATATCGGAAAATGATTGAGGCCACTAGCAAGAAGTACCCGAATCTAGAAGTAATCGCCGTTACCTTACGAAGTGTTAAAAGCGCTAGCGTTAATGATTGGACCGGAGTCGCCTGGTCGAAGAAGGATGGGTTTATTGCCGGCAAGAATTATGAAAACTTAGAGATCTTTGACCGCGTTGGCGGTGGCGATAGTTTTGCCTCGGGTTTGATTTACGGGCTACTAAACGAAATTAAGCTCCAAGATGCTCTTGAGTATGGACTTGCTCACGGGGCTCTTGCAATGACTACTCCCGGCGATACCAGCATGGCAACCCTTGCCGAGGTGAAGAAATTAGCTGAAGGGGGCAGCGCTCGAGTACAGCGATGAGTGCTGAGCTGGCGCTGCGTTTCAATGCCGAAGTGGGTGAAGGTCCCCTGTGGGACAGTGATACACAGGAGTTAATTTTCATCGATGTAACCCAAGGTGGGATTCATAGATTTAGCCTGGCAAACCAAGGACTTACCTCTCTAAAAATTGGTATGCACATTGGCGCGGTCGGGCTCATGGATAGCGTGCATTTCATTGCGGCGGTCCGAGATGGTTTTGCCACGATAAATCGATCAACTGGTGAGATTAATTATGTGAAGAAAGTTCTATTCGATCAAGGTATTCGATTTAATGACGGAAAGTGTGACCCATTTGGAAATTTCCTCGCAGGAACTATGCGATATGAACCGAAGATGGGAACAGCTCAACTCTATTCACTTGACTCAAGTGGAGTTGTTAAGTCGCTACTCACCGGCGTTGGGTTGAGTAACGGACTGACCTGGGATGCCTCGGGTAGAAAGCTCTTCTATATCGATACTTTAACAAGACAAATCGCAGAATTTCATTACGATCAAGATTTAGGAATAGTTGGGGAGCGGAGAGTTTTATATGAATTTCCAAAGGACAGTGGTTCGCCGGATGGAATGACAATTGATGCCGAAGGCAACCTTTGGGTCGCGCTTTGGGGCGGATCTAGGGTGGTAAGAATAAGTCCAACCGGAGAACTCATAAGTGAGTTACGACTCCCAGTAAGTCAGCCCACAAGCGTAATTTTCGGTGGAAGAAATCTCGATAAATTGTTTATAACCTCAGCGCGTTATGGGCTAAGTGAGGCAACTTTGGCTGATGAACCTCTGGCGGGCTCAGTCTTTGTGTTAGATATCGGAGTTTCCGGCAGGGAAGAAGCGAAATTTAAGTTAGCGCGATAGAGCTGCAAGCGCACGCTTGTAGACCTTAGTGTCCTTACCGGCGTACCAAGAGACCCATTTAGCCGCAGCAATTAGGAAATTCCATTTATCAGGGTGGGTTGATTCACGGAATTCTTCTAAACAAGAGTGGAGATGCTTAACGTTATGCATCAAAGTTCCATCATCAGAGCATGCGATCTCCACCAATAATGCAATTAAAGGTTGCGCAGTAAGGCCTAGATCCCGATAGGCAGCGACAGCAGCGGTGGTGCGCCTTGCATCATGTCCATAAATTGCAGTGCGAAGCTCTTCGAGAAGCTCGCTTCCACCCTTTCCATTAAGCGCATCCACGTCTTCTTGATATGGATAAGCGCGAGCAGGCTTGAATGGAACGAATTCGAACTTCTCATTCAAAATACTTGGACCGCGCTCTAGCAAGCACCCGCCCATAACTACTGCGATGGCGCGAGTCTTCGGAGACATATGGCGTAGCGATGCCCTAAGTACATTTAGCGTTGTTCCTATATGGACCGGTGCTACCTCGCGGCTTACGGCGTCGTAATCTTGATGAGGAACTGGTTCAACTTGAAGGTACATATCACAGGCCGCCAGCGAGAGTGCTGAAATCACCGTATCGGCGCTGGCTCCACCTTCGGCTAGTGCGCGAGCGACAGCCTCGGGTCGATCACTCGGCTTTGCGCTAAGGAATTCGATACGCAACTTAGATATTTGTTCTGGGTTTTTATCGCCAAGTGAAACCTTGTTTGCCAACCCAAATCTCTCTACGAGTTCGCTTGATTTCTCGTAGGGAGCAAGATCTCTTGGAAAAGTGCATGAGTAACGGAGCGTGCCACGTAACATCGAGAGGCCAGCCTCCCAACCAGTTAGCTCCATCATGTCTAATGAAAGGGCTGGGGTGATCAATGTGTGGTCATCCGTGACGATTCCCTCTAGGCCTATATCCAATAGCAAGTCGATGACATCTTCTTTTTTCATCCGCTTGGTAAGACCGACCAGGCGATGATCTGCACGCATCCACTCTCCAAGACGAACATCTGCTCTCAGTTGGGCAATGCTCTCCTCAACCGTGCCTTCGGAAATTCCCCAAACATCAAAGAGTTCATAGGGAGCAAAGCAAGGATCATGAAGATCAGTAACTACTTGAGCCAAAGCTTGGATCAACATAATGCGTTGGATTTCTTCTGGTTGCCCAACTGCTGATTGACGCGCATCTTCGCATCCAATCATCGCGTGCGATACAAAACCAAGGAGATTACGGGCTTGATTACTTACATACTTTGCGGCAGTAAGCGCTCCTGCTGCCCAAAGGTCTTCCATCGGCACACCTTTTTCAAGAGCGGCCAGCGTATTTTCAACAATCGTTTCTGGTTTTTCATGGCGCAACCAATTGATTAAATCATCCCGTGTTCCGGTCAAAGTGGCTTGGGCGCCTGACATAGGAGAAAGATACCTAGGTAGATTCAACACCGCTCGGTGGGACTTTCTAGAACTGAGCTATGAAGGTGGGCGCCCTGCGCGCGCCATGCTCTTGCTGAGGAATCATCCAGAGCCCACCCGCCCCCGGGAAACGTTCCAGCTCCTCGTTAGTGAGCGTTGCAGTCCCGGTTGTTATTAGCAGGTTATCCCGATTATCGAAGGCGCACGACGTTACGTTTGGCGCTTCAAAATTAACTACCTCTACTAAAACACCTCTGGCATCGAAATATGCAACGCCCGAGCCGGCCCAGAGCGCAGCCCAGACTCCGCCACTTGCATCTGCGCAGATTCCATCAATGAGTCCAATATTGTCGGGCAACTTCGCAAAGGTTCGCCGGCCACTTACAGAACCAGTGCTTTGATCGAAGTCAAAAATTTCTAACTCTTTTCTTGGGCTATCCGCCCAAACTATCTGTTCACCATTTGCAAGTAGCGCAACTCCATTTGAGATGCTGGCAACCGAAACTATTTCAACGATACTTCGATCTAGCTTCACTTGTATCAATTTGCTTCTATTGGGTGTCAAATCACGATCAAGAATCCCAACAAGTAATTCGCCATTCGGTAGCACCATGCCATCGGAACACCTTAAATTGCTGGCTTCATCATGAAGCTTGATTCGCTCTACTTCAATATTCTCTTGGTTGAGAAAGATTATTGCCGTTTGACTAAGCAGAATTGTTCCATTACACCAGGGAAGAACTTTTGAAAGCTCCTCTTTCTGGGTGTGCCAAAGATGATTACCTTTGCTATCCCATCGATAGGCCCGTCCATTAGGAAGATCTACCCATCGCATATCGCCATCGGGGAAGAGATGCATACCTTCTCCGAGCTCAGCCCTAAATGGATAAATCAGCCTTGGCTTCATCATCGAAGTGCAGCGAGGTAGCTACTCATGATCACATCTAGCGATGCATGTCGGCGATTCCGCTCTTCTAAATCATCGGACATCTGCGCTGAAACTCGAGTTCGCGCCTCAATTAACTCATCATTTAGTTGATGGACACCGTCGCTAAGAACTTTTTGGCCTGCAATTAATACCTCTTGAGCAACGCTATTTTCCCATTCGAGCCACTTCACGGCGTCTTGTGAAGTGTCTAAACCCGCAGATAACGAGCCCCCAATTGTTAGCGCATGTACCGAAGCCTCTTCAGAGAGCGCAAGCTTTGCAGTTGTTAATGGTTCTTCAATTCCAGAGATGCTATCGAGTCCGATACCAAAGTTAATTCCATGTTTTACCCAGGCGCGGCAATCGGCTTTCCCAGCCTTTAAAACGATATTTGATTTAGGGCATGTGACGAGATGTGTGCCGGTTTGGTGAACTTTTTTGAGTTCCGTATCAGTTAGCCAAATTGCGTGGGCAAGGCTAGTGCGCGGTCCAAGTAGTTTGAATTCTTCCAAACGCTCGATAGGGGATTGCGTAATCCAATTTCTTTGTGCTTCGCTTTCTAAGCAATGGGTATGGACTCGAACTCCGTTTTGCGCAATCTCGCTAATCGTCTTCATCATCTCATCGCTGCACCATTGTGGCGCGACAGGTCCGACACCGAAGACGAAATCAGGATTACGATCCTGTGCGCTTTCAAATAATTCGAGGAACTCCGTTGGCTGCATTTTTCTGCCGGTAGATACAAATGAGGGGAGACTTAGCGAACTCTTTAATCTTTGCGGGATAAATTCGTACTGGTCAGTAATTCCCAGAATTACTTGAGCACGAATACCAGAACGCCGTATCCCAGCGAGTGATTTCTCCAAAATCTCCAAGTACGTAGCGGGCTCTCCGAAGGTGTGAAAGATGTATTGAACCCCGGTGACGCCTGAGGATATGAGGTTGCAACATGCAATAAAAACATCATCTTCTACATCAACAGATGTCATGGCATTCATTCTTAAGATTGCTTCCTCTAAGCAACTTCCGCCAACGCGATGTTCTGAGAGGGAAGTCGAGCGCAAGTGTGAGTGAGCGTCCACAAATCCTGCGCTCTGTCTCATCAATCAAGCCTTATTTATCGAGCTTCAGCAGGCGTGCAAGATTTCCACCCTCGACCAACTCACGATCCTTGGCTGACGGGATAGCGCGAGCAATCTTCGCGCGTTCTAAGTCAAAGTCGCTACCAGGCCAGTCAGTTCCCATGACGATTTGTCCGGCACCAAGTGAACGGTATGCAAGTTTCACATCAAGTAGTTGAGAACCAGAAGTCTCTAAGTAGATATTGGGATTTCGCTTCGCTACGAGTATCGCCTCATTGAGATTCCAAACTGTACCCATGTGAGCAATCAATACTGGGGTATTGGGAAAGCCACGTGCAATCTCTTCGATGGAAAGTGGAGCACAGAAGGGGTCATCAAGGGCATTCACAAGAACAACAAGCTTGTTTCGATCCGCTGCCTCAAAGATCGGATCGAGTAGACCATGATCGGCAAAGTGATATCCGTGCATTGTGGGATGAAGTTTCAAGCCTTTTAAGTTTAGCGTTTTTGAAAGATGGTCAATCGTGGCGACCGCATCTGGAAACCGGGGATTTACTTGTCCAAAGCCAATGATTCGTTTTGGATGACGCTTCATAGTTTCAGCAATGAAGTTGTTATCCATCATCTGCCCAAGGGAGCATCCCACAGCCATATCAACTCCAGCGACATCCATCGCTCGGATCATGTCCTCGGGGGTGTAAGACTCCGCTGTTAGGTAATCAGAAGTTCCACCTGCCTGCCAGACGTTGTTGTATGCATCTATGATCATTTTCGCTAGCTCCTTACCTTGGATTTTCCCAGTTTGTTGCCATATCCCAAATTACTTTTGAGACTAGTTCCAGCTCTTCGATGCTCACAAACTCATCTGCGGTATGAGCTTGATCAGTAGATCCCGGTCCAAATACGGTACAGGAATTACTTCCCGTCAAAGCTGCAACCATTGACGCATCTGTATACGCCTCATGGCCATCATTTCCACCAACAGGAACTTCAACTCCAGTCACTTTCTTATAGGAAGCACGTAATGATTTGATGATATGGGAATCTTCGCTAGCTCGAACTGGTGGTCGAGGAGCGCCAAGTCCCTTAATTGAGAATTCTGCTCCTGGAAAATCTCTAATCACTTCGCTGGCAATTCTCTCGACCATAGGAATCACATCTTCAATTTTCATCGGAGGCACTATCCGAACATCAAATTTTGCATCAGCAAACGGGGGAACGACATTTGTGGCCACGCCAGCGCTAAAGACTCCACAAGTGAATCTGGCCCGCCCCAGAATTGGGTCTTCATGTTTTATCGACTCGATATGAAGTTTTAGCCGATCAACGATCCGCGACATTATGTGAGCTGAATCGATTCCAAGGTGAGCGCGACCGGCATGAGCCATTCGACCAGTAACGCGAAGATCAATCCATCTAAGGCCCATCTGAGCAATCCGCAGCCTCGCACCGGTTGGTTCCAAGGCAATTACTTGATCATCTGGGCGCAAATCTCCACTTTGGACCAGCGCATGAGCGCCTGCCATATCGGGAGCTTCCTCATCAACAGTTGCAACAAAGAGAATGTCACCAGCCGGTTTTACTTCTAATTTCTTAATCGATTCAAGTAATCCGAGCGCAACTGCTACGCCACCTTTCATATCACAGGCACCACGACCGTAGATTTTTCCATCACGAATCAGACCTTCATGCGGTGGAATGGACCATCCAGCACCAATCGGCACAGTATCTAAATGTCCAAGTAGTACTAGTCGTGGTGCGCTTCCTTTTCCAGGAATTGTGACAGTTAAGTTTTCACGTCCCGGTTGAACAATTGTGCGCTTTGGGTTTAGTCCAATAGTTTCTAACCTTCTGGCCACCCATTCAACACATTCTTTCTCTTGGATTCCTGGGTTCTGGCTATCTATGCGGATTAGCGATTGGGTATCAGCAATCACTTTATCTAAATCAATCATGTTAAATCCTATTCTGCCAATCCATATGCGCTACGTCGTGGATCAGCGGCCGCAAAAAGAGTTCGCTCACCTAATGTATTTCGGGAAGATTTAATGGTTTGAACTGAACCAGCGTCGAATTCATATTCAGGCCAAACTTCAACGTTGTGTCCGTGTTCTCTTAACTTTTCTATCTCCTCTGCGCCAATTCGAGCTTCGGCATAAACCAATCGATCGGCAGATGGATGTGGGTGAAAGGCGCTGGGTGCATTAAATGCCGCTATGCGAGGTGATTCGACGGACTCTTGTAACTCCATCTTCTCATTGAGGACTTTCCATATGACTTGAGCCATGGCTTGCACAATCACATCTCCGCCAGGGCATGCAAGCGCCCAGGACTCACCATCTTGCAAACCAATCATTGCGGCTGGTGTAACAACCGGTCGACCCCACGGCACTAATCGATTTGGATGATTCGGAATCAATCGACTCTGGACCCCTCGCGGCGAGCAGAGAATTCCTAACTCGGGGATTATTGGTCCACCATCAAGTGTGTCGGAGGGCGAAGTCGCAAAGGTATTTCCTGCGTTATCCATCGTCACAACCGCCGTTGTACTTGAAAGTGTCTTTGCTGGCATTTCTTTGCCTGGACGACCCCCAATAGCACCATCGCCAATCAGCGCAGCTAAATCCGCGAGGTGGCTATCGCTAATTAATTCACTCAGGTCTCTCGCCATCTGTCCAGGAGCGGCAAGGAAATCCTCTCGATCATTAAAAGCCAGCGTTATTGATTCGATTAACTCATGCCAACTTCCACTTGTTCGCGAGAGTATTCCAAGAATTTGTAGTGCAGTAGGACCCTGACTCCATGAAGGTGTTGCAAAGAATCGCCACCCTTTTACTTCGATTGATGGTGCGAGTTCAATTTCCGCTTCAAAATTAGCGAGATCATCAAGAGTCATATATCCGCCGCGAGATGTAACAGAATCCACCAAGATCTGCGCAACCTCGCCTTCGTAGAATGCCTTGTGCGCTGCACTTAACTTTTCCGCACGACTCCCACCGTGAGCACTTTCCGCATCAACAAGTCTTTGCAATAGGTCGGCTAACTTCTCTTGTTTGAGTCTTTGACCTGCTGAAACAGATTTTCCATCCGGCCTATAGATTGCTGAACTCGCGGGCCATTTCTGGAAATTTCTTCCCGTAATCTCAAAGCTAGTCGCTAATGATTGATCGACAATGAAACCTTCTCGAGCGAGATTAATAGCGGGAGTTGCTACTTGAGCAAGAGACATAGTGCCAAAGCGCTTTAGTGCGGCAATCCAGCCAGCTGGAGCGCCCGGAACAATTGCCGGTGCGCCATCAAGCGGTAACGATCCGCCGTATCGCTTTACTATTTCTTCAAGGGATACGCTCTTACTCCATCTTCCGATACCGGCCACCGACCATGCGTTTTGACCTCCCGCCTCTCTTATCAAAATCGGCGCGATTCCACCAAAATTAGCCATATCCACTTGAATCACATTGCTAGCAATTCCGGCTGCAACACCGGCATCAATTGCATTTCCACCAGCTTTAAAGATTTCAGCGGCCACAATGCAAGTTCTTGGATGCCCTGCAACGACTGACCAGTTTTCACCGACGAGAGTTGGGCGAAGCGCTTTCGGTGCTGGGTAAGTTCCGGGAACTAACCCGCCGCCCATTCCACCTTTTTCTCTTTTGCCGTTCGCCTTGTTGCTACTGGACACCGTTGATTCATCTCCTGGATTTTAGGGAACGCGATAAGGCTACTCTTCAAAACTTTTCTATGCGACTACGATGCAGTCATGGACCTCAATAATTCTGGTCGACTAAATAGTTGGGCATGGCATCACACCGGAATTGCGGTTCGAGAGATTGACCGAGTAATCGATTATTACGCAACTAATTTGGGCTTTGAAGTTGTTTTCGAGGCTAGAAATATGACCGACTTAATTAGCAGCATAACTGGAGTTAAGGGACTGGGCGCCCACCTTGTGCAGACCAAGTCACCCATAAGCAATCAGGTACTTGAATTTATTGAGTTTATTAATGTCCCAAGTGATGCAAACGAACTATTGCCAATTTATCCTGGAAGGTCTCATACTGCATATCTAGTTCCAGATATCGAGAAGGCGTTGGCAGAGCTGGTATCTCGTGGTGGAATCATGTTAGGAAAGGTCACGGAATTTTCAGAAGGCAAAGCCGTCTATTGCGCTGATCGCTTTGGAACGGTTATTGAATTAGAGGAGCAAATTGGTGGCGCAGGAAATATCGCTTAAGGATCGATATGGCTACATGCTCTGGATGCGCCATTTTGAATTAGCTTGTCTTGAAGGTGTACCGACCCGCGAAATTCACGGTGAATTGCACACCGGCGTTGGACAAGAAGCAATTAGCGCCGGAATGGTTGGTTTTTTAAGCAAAGAAGATGCAATGTGTAGCACTCATCGTAATCATATGCACGCAATTGCAAAGGGCGTAGACCTACGTTCCATGCTCGCAGAGATTTTTGAGAAGTCGACTGGGCTTTGTGGGGGATTTGGTGGCCACATGCATTTATTCGATCCGTCATTGAAATTCTCTGCGACAGGAATCGTCGGCGCGGGGGTGCCTGTGGCGCTAGGTCACGCTTACGCAGCGCGCCTGAAAAGCAACCAGGCGATCGCAGTCGCAGTAGTCGGCGATGGGGCTGTAAACACTGGCGCATTTCACGAAGCTATGAATATGGCGGGCGCGCTCTCATTACCTCTAATTGTTGTCGTTGAAAATAATGAGTGGGCTATCTCAGTTCCTTTTTCTGCCTCAAGCGCTACTGAAACGATTGCCGAGCGCGCGCCATCTTGGAAAGCCCACGGAGTACGCGTCGATGGATTAGATGTTGAAGCGGTTGCTGGCGCTTTTGAATCTGCTGTAATTCGAGCACGCTCTGGTGCGGGGCCGAGCATCATTGAGGCGATGTGTTATCGCTTCCGCGGACACTTTGAAGGCGATGCCGATATGTATAGATCCAAGGAGGAGAAAGAACGGCGCAGAGCCGAAGATCCACTTGTGCGAACTAAAGACTCGCTTGTCGAAAGAGGATTAGCGACAATAGAAGAATTAGACGAAATCGAGAAGTCAATTGCAAATTCAATTCAGGAGATGCTCGCTTCTGTAAGAAAAGATCCTGCACCTGCTGGTAAAGATGCCACTAGATATGTCTTCGCGGAGTAATGGATATGGCTAGAAATCTGAATCTGTCGCAATGCATCTCCGAAGCGCTTCATCTTGAAATGGAACGCGATTCACAAGTTCTTGTGATTGGGGAAGATGTTGGGGGCCAAGGTGGCGTATTTGGTGCCACAAGAGGTTTGCAGAAGAAGTTTGGGAGCGGAAGAGTTTTAGATACTCCCATATCTGAGAGCGCAATAACTGGAATGGGTGTTGGCTTAGCGTTGGAGGGTTATCGCCCGGTCTTGGAAATTATGTTTGTTGACTTCATCGGAGTATGTCTAGATCAGGTTTACAACGCGATTGCGAAGAATCACTACATGTCTGGTGGCAAAGTTCGAATGCCGATAGTAATTAAGACCGCTGGAGGTTGCATTGGTTCCGGAGCCCAACACTCTCAATGCTTATGGGGATTATTTGCGCACTTACCCGGATTAAAAGTTGTTGCTCCTTCAAATCCTTATGATGCAAAAGGCCTCATGGCTAGCGCAGTTGAATCAGATGATCCCGTTATCTTTATTGAACACAAGGGATTGCTTCTAAAGCGAGCAGAAGACTTCACTTTCGGGGCGGATGTTCCAGCGCAGAGGTATACAGTTCCAATTGGAAAAGCAAATGTAATTCGAGAAGGAACTGATCTGACGCTGGTCACTCTGAGCGGAACTGTCGCACCTTCGCTTGCCGCTGCCGAACAGGCTAAAGCCAATGGGATTAGCGTCGAAGTAATTGATCTACGTAGCGTTGTGCCTCTAGATATTGATACTGTCGCCACGTCAGTCAATAAAACCGGCAAGATTCTTGTTGTCGATGAGGATTATTTGAGCTTTGGCCTCTCAGCTGAGGTTGTGACGAGATTGCTAGAGCGAAAGATTTCCATCAAATCGGTTAAGAGATTAGCTGTACCCGATGTTCCAATCCCCGGAGCGCTCTCATTAGAGCGGGAAATTGTCCCAAATCTGGAATCCATAAGCGCTGCAATTGCAGAAACGGTAGGAAAGCAGTGACTACCCTAGTTATCGGTGCGAATGGCGCAATCGGCAAAGCTTGCGTAAGCGAACTTCTGAAGTCTGAAAAAGTTATTGCTGCTGATCTCACTCTTCCGAATTTCGATGTTTCAAGTAATTACACCCTCGACGTTAGAGATGTGAAAGGTGTTTCGCATCTAATTGAGACTCTCGATGAGGCTGAACCAATCACAGGATTGATTTATGCAGCTGGACTTAACACAACTGGACCACTAGATGCAGTCAACTGGGAAGATTATGAACGAGTCATGGCGGTCAACTTACGTGGCGCTTTTTATGTTGGTGCGGCTCTACTGACCGAACTTAGACGTAGACCTCGGGAATTCAGTGCGGTCTTTATCGCTTCAACTGCGGGGCTCCTTGGCGAATCCGGAGGAAGCGTTTACTGCGCTTCAAAGTTTGGACTGATTGGCTTCACTCAATCATTTGCTGGGGAGATTTCACAATTTGGAGGGCGAGCCAATGTCGTCTGTCCAGGAAATGTAGAGAGCCCAATGCTTGAGGAGCTCGCTACGGCGATTGGGGCGCGTTCTGGAAAAAGCGGTGCAGCGACTTTGGATGAATGGAAGAACGCCTCGGGATTTAAGCGTTTGATAAGACCGGAGGAAGTTGCTCGAACCTGTTCATGGCTTCTTTCCAATGACTCGAGCGGAATAAGTGGCCAAACTATCGTTGTGGATGGTCCAAAAGCATGAATTTTTCTGGTCCGGGAGAAAACTTCCAGTTACTTTTTGAAGAAGTAAGCCAAAAATCTAGTACCTCCATCTCACTTCCAGATCAAGTAAGGGCCATTTATGGTGGAGATTGGATAGTTCCATCGGATCGACAATATAGATACTCGAACTTTGTGATCTCCCATGATGGCAAAACCTCGTTTTCCGTTCTTCACCATGAAGGTGGCGGAGATATCTCAGGATTCAATAGACACGATCAATGGGTAATGGCATTGACGAGAGCTCGTGCTGATGCAGTAACTGTAGGCGCTAACACTTTGCGCACCGAACCAAATCACATTTGGAGCTCTGAATTTATTTTCCCTCAGGAGTCAGAAGCCTTTGCTCAGTTTCGCTTAAAGGAAGGGCGCAGACCTTTTCCCTATCAAGTATTGGTCACGCGAAGTGGAGAATTAAATGCTGATGCCGCAGTCTTTGCTGATTCACAACTTGATGTAATTGTCGCTACTACAACTCGCGGAGCCGAGAAAATTAAGGCGTTGGGATTGCCCAATGTCAACGTACTCGAACTGGGTGAATCGGATGTGGATTTGGGCGCACTCCATGAAAGATTAGAGAAAGACTTCGGTGTGATGACCGTTCTCTGTGAAGGTGGCCCAAAATTCTACGCAGCTGCTATTCATGCTAAGCAGATTGAAGAGGAGTTCTTAACTATCAGCCCGGTTGTGGTTGGTGGATCAAGTGCTGAATATCGCCCTGGACTCATCGATGGTTTAGCCCTTGAGCCAGGAAATAAATTTGGAGTAAATCTGCAGAGCCTGAGAAGGGCCGGCAATATGCTCTTTCTTCGCTCTAGATACTGACTTTGAATTACGAAGAACTTAAGAATTGCTCCCTAGGTACGATTCGCTTATGAGTCGTACCTATGTAATCCAAACTCTGGGTTGCCAGATGAATGTTCACGACTCTGAGCGGATAGCTGGCTCACTTGACGCAGCTGGTTATATTCCAGCGAGCGAGGGACAAGACCCCGATCTAATCGTTTTTAATACCTGTGCTGTCCGTGAGAACGCCGACAATAAGCTCTACGGACATTTGAGTTTTCTAGCTC